>Ga0190272_10000196_pt1 | contig 36624 bp, 20 predicted proteins | sample Popmic504T_FD_133746 | JGI IMG/M metagenome (GOLD analysis project Ga0190272, IMG submission 133746) | Populus adjacent soil microbial communities from riparian zone of Shoshone River, Wyoming, USA - 504 T | ecosystem: Environmental > Terrestrial > Soil > Riparian zone | place: USA: Wyoming...
AGGGAGACATCGATTACAGTGTCGATCTCGAATTGGATCTAGCCGTGGTGCAGCCCAGCGTGGCCGGTCCGAAGCGGCCTCAGGACCGGGTGAATCTGCCTGATCTCGGCGCCGTCTTTCGGTCGCTGCTCGAAAAACCCCTCACGGATGGCGGCTATGGCAAATCAAACGGCGACCTTGGGAAACAGCATTTTGTCAATTTGAACGGCACGCCGCCGAAACAGGGAGAGATGGTTTCGAGCGACAAAACCGACCAGGGAATCGAGCCGGGCGACGAGCGGAATAAAGTCGAGATGGTCGCGAATCGCCCAACTCCGGATTCGGTCCAGGAAATCGAAGCAAAACCTGGCGATACGTTCGCTCGGGGGCAGAGTCGTATCGGCCACGGCAGCGTGTTGATCGCGGCCATCACCAGCTGCACGAACACGAGCAATCCAAGCGTGATGCTCGCCGCCGGTCTGCTCGCGAAAAAAGCGGTGGAACGCGGCCTGACGATCGATCCGGCCGTGAAAACTTCGCTCGCGCCCGGCTCGCGCGTCGTCTCCGATTACCTTCAGAAAACCGGGCTGCAAACGTATCTCGATCAGCTCGGATTCAATGTCGTCGGGTATGGCTGCACGACCTGCATCGGCAATTCCGGCCCGCTTCACCCGAAGATCGAACAAGCGATTAGCGAATTCGATCTGGTGGCGGCATCCGTGCTTTCCGGTAACCGCAATTTCGAAGCGCGCGTCCATCAAAACATCAAGGCGAACTTCCTGATGTCGCCGCCGCTGGTCGTCGCCTTCGCGCTGGCTGGCCGCGTCGATCTTGATCTATCGACCGAGCCGATGGGCAAGGACGGAGACGGCCGCGACGTTTTTCTGCGCGATCTCTGGCCGAGTTTGCAGGAGATCCGCGACACGATGCAATCAGCGCTAACCCCGGAGGTTTTCCGGCGTCTCTATCGTGACTTTGCCGGACAAAACCCCAAATGGAACGAGATCGTTTCGAGTGCCGGAGACATTTACCAGTGGGATGAAAAAAGTGATTACATCCATCAGCCCCCCTTCTTCGAGAATTTCTCGATGGAACCGGGAACGATCCACGAGATTCGTGGTGCGCGGCCCCTGGGGATTTTTGGAGACTCGGTCACGACTGACCACATTTCTCCCGCCGGGGCGATCAAGGCCACCTCACCCGCCGGCCAATATTTGATGTCACGCGGAATCGCCGCGGTGGATTTCAACAGCTATGGGAGCCGGCGCGGAAATGACCTGGTCATGACGCGCGGAACGTTCGCGAACGTTCGCATCAAGAATCTGATGGTGCCGGGAGTTGAGGGTGGGGTAACGAAGTATTTCGGAAACCGTCCCGCAGGGCGGGAGGAAACCGGAGAGACAATTTCAATTTTCGATGCGGCGGTAAAATATCAGGCGGAGGGGATTCCGTTGGTGATTCTGGCGGGGCACGAGTATGGGACGGGATCGAGCCGCGACTGGGCGGCCAAGGGGACGCGTCTACTGGGAGTGAAAGCGGTGGTCGCGGCGAGCTTTGAACGCATCCATCGTTCAAATCTTGTCGGCATGGGCGTGCTCCCATTGCAATTCGCGGAGGGCACGAACGCACAAACGCTCGGCTTGGATGGATCTGAGAATTACGGGATCACCGGTTTGTCAGACGCGATCGAGCCGGGGCAAATGGTCACTCTCGAGATTACACGCGGCGATGGAAAGCGGGAAGCGGTTCCAGTGAAGCTGCGGATCGATACGCCGATCGAAATTGATTACTACCGCCATGGCGGCATTCTGCCGTTTGTCCTGCGGGAGTTGATGGCGCGGAATTAAAGGGATCGCGCTATTGCCCGTCCAGCTCCCTCGTTCTCCGAAGCACTTCGACGTGCGACCCCTCCGCGATGAAAGCAGAGACAGGCGAGGCGGATAGGGCCTCGACGAACTGCGCACCGTAGAGTGTCGCGACATCCGCTTCAAACCTGGCCGTCTGCGCGGGCCACAGTCTCCAGCGAGGATGCTCCACCCTGTACTCGCTCAGGCCGGAACGCCGGGCGGTATAACCCCAGTAATGCTCCGTAATGAATTCTTCGTGCGACCCTTCCCTCGAGCTCTGCGGCTCGCCGACCGCGGTCATCGCAAGCGTTTCCCAGCGCTGGCCCCTTCGCCACTGATATTCTGCCAGGAGGCTACCATCCCGGTGTTCGAGGCAATGGCGCATCGGCAACGCCAAATACGGCTCCCCGTAGAACGCGCGAGCGATCACCGCGATCGCCTGTCGCGGCACGAGTTCCCGGATGAAAGCGACGCCACGCCGCCAATCATCGCCCTTTTTGCGGCGCACATAAAAACGCAGATTCACTTCCTCAAAATGGCGATGGAGCGGAATAGGCAAACCGAGAACTCGAGTGTCCAGGAAGAGAAACCCCACGATGCTCAAAAAAGTTCGTCCCTCGTGAAAATCGAGCTCGGTTCCGCGCGGCAGCAATGGTTCAAGGAGTTGCGGATCGGCGAAGAAATTCAACATCGTCAGATAGCGCCAGTTCGCGGTGAGAAATGATTTGAGCATGGGCCGGACTCAGTGTGCTTCGCGCTCGATGCTACAGCTTTCGGGGCACAAGCAAAACATCACGCGATGATCCCGCAGCCGCGAGACAGGATTCTCTAACGCAGAAGCTTCTCGAGCGCGGGATCGGGGACCGCGCCCAGCGAAGTCGCCTTGGTGTAATGGAGTTTGGCCTGCTCTCTGGAGGGCGGGTTGCTGGTGGCGTAGACGACCGCGAGATTGAAGTGAGCATCCGCGTAATCGGGATTCACCGCAATCGCGTCGAGAAGCTCTTTCTCGGCGGCCTCCTGCCAGCCCTTCTGGCTCGCGGTAATGCCGAGATAATTATGCGCCGCCGCGCTCCTCGGATTGATCCCGAGCGCCTTCGTTAACGCGGCGACCGCGTCGTCGTACTTACTCTGGCGATAGTAAACGATCCCCAGCGTGGTATGCGAAAATTCATCCTTGGGCGCCAGGGCCACTGCTTTTTTCAGGGTTAATTCCGCCGCTTTCAGTTTGCCGGTGCGGAAATAAACGACTCCTAGATTCGCCAGCGAATAGAGATTGTTGGGACTCTTGGTCAGGATCTCCTGATACTGTTTTTCCGCGGCGCGAAATTTCCCGCGATCAAAATTCTCTTTTGCTTCCCGAGCGATCGGGACCAGCTCCTCTGGAACCGCCGGCTTCGCGGTTGTTTCCACCGACGGGCCCGGCCCGGCGCCAGGATTTTTCGGGGCCGTGAAGCTCGCCTTAAGGATGGCGGGATTACTGTCGGAAATGGCCACTACCGGTTGGCGCAATAGCGCGAGCTCCTCCGAGGTGAGCTTCGTGACCGGCTGCGCCAGAAGCTCGATCTGTTGATTCAGAGTGTCGGACTTGATCTGCAATTTTTCGAATTCAGCCAGCATGAGTTTCTTGGCCTGCTCACGTCGCGCTTCCTCCTGCCGCTCCCGCACCACGATCCTGCGCAACATTTCGTTTTCCTTCGTCAGTCGCGCCGTCTCTTCGGCATTCGCGCCGGTCAGTTTTGCTTTCTCGAGTTGGGTCCCCGCTTCCTCGAGCTGCGAGCGAAGCTCCGCCACCGTCACTTCAAAATCTTTGTTCTGCTTCTGGCTGGCCGCGAGCTGCTGGCGCAATTGTTCGAGCTGGCGCCTTACATCGGCCACTTCCTGTTCCTTCTTCGGCTTGTCCTCGCTGATTTCCCGCACCGTCTTTTCCGCCGTGGCCAGTTTTTGCTTTAAATCGGAATTCTCCGCGACCAGCACCTGCACCCGTTCCTGCGTTTGCCTGGCGTTTTTCAATTCGTTGAGCAATTCGCTGCGCTCTTTTTTTACCGTCGCGATTTCCGTTTTCGCCTCGCTCAATTTGTCGTCAACCGCCGTCTTTTCTTTCTCCGCCGCGTTGCGGCCTTTTTCCGCCGAAGCGAGCGCTTTTTTCAACTGCGCAATTTCGGCCCGAAGGGCCTCCTGGGCCTTGGAGCTTCCCTCTGTCTCCGAAATTTTCTTCAGCGAATCCTCCGCCTGAGCGAGCTGGCCTCGCGCCTCCTCTTCGGCGCCCCGGGTTTTTTCCAGATCGGCCTGAGCTTTTTCCAGCTTGGAATTGGTTTCCTGCAGACGTCCGTTTAGATCTTCTTTCTCTTTCGCAACCGCATCGTACTGCGTCCGAGACTTTTGGAGCTCGACCTGCAAGTGATCCACTTTGTCCTCCAACTTTTTTGTCGCTTCCTTGATGGCGGAGTCGCTCGCGACCGATGGACGCGGCTCGGCCGGCGGGACTGCCGCGCGGGAGTCGCTACTCCGTGGAGTGATAACTTCGACGCTCGGTTCGGCCGGGCCCGATTTACTGGGTAAAGCGGGAGTGCCGGAGGAAGCGGGAGGCGATTCCGAGATAGCCGCCAGATCCTTTTGCGTCCCGAGCTTATTTTGCACGCGCAGGATATTTTCTCCGATCTTGCGGCTGCGAAATTCGACGATTGCCGGCTGCCAATCCTTGTGGGACTTGCGCAATTCTTCGAGCAGGCTGCCGGCAAACCGGAACTTCGCGAGCGCCGGTTGGAGTTGGTTGTCGTGTTCGAGTTTCTCGCCTTGCTGCGACGTCATGTAAGCCTTTAGGAAGACTTCGCTCGGATCGTTCGATTGCGCGGTCAGACAGGCGGGCGCGAGCGATAGACAAAAACCGGCGAACAGGATCAGACCGATTTTTTTCATGGTGTCGAGAATCGGACGATATGCATGTGCGGTTGGGTTGCAATGCGGGTCTGCATCGCAACAAAAGTTAGAGCGCCTGCCGTGCCACCTTGCCTCGGTTTACCTTTGCAATCCAGAATCTAAAATCTAGGTTCGCAGCGCGCTGGTGGCCGTAGCTCAATGGTAGAGCTCCAGATTGTGATTCTGGCTGTTGCGGGTTCGAGTCCCGTCGGCCACCCCACCGTTTTCGATTTGCGATTTTCGATTGGGAGCAAGGCAGCGCGATGTGGCACGTGCGATGCTTAAGAAGTCGGCATGCTCATTCCGGCGACCTGGATAGAATCGAAAGAGACCAAGGTTATCGCCACCGATTTTTGGATCCGTATTCTCCGCGACGAAGCGCTGCGCGATTGCGACAATCTGCAAAAATTGCTCGTTGGCTGTGAAATCATCGCCGCGCTGGATGGCGTTGACCTCCTCGCCGCGTAACAATTTTGGGATTCCCGCAACCCGATCAATCGGAGCGCTCCCAAATAATTCATCGAATCTTTCGTTGGGCGATTGTCACAAACGCGGCTATAGTAACGCTGTTCCGCAGCCAAGAACGCTCACGTTGCTCCCATCGGTTGCCTCGCCTCGCTCGCCTCACTAAATATGTCTCGTTTCCCACTTCACCGCATTAATTGGACGACCAGCTCGTTCCTCATCGGCACCCTCGCTATCACTCTGACCGCCGTTCCACTTTACCTCTGGCATTTCGGTCTCGATTGGTTCCAGGTCGCGCTTTTCCTCGTCATGTTCCTGGCGTGCGGGTTCAGCATTAGCCTGGGTTATCACCGGCTCTTCTCGCACATTACTTTTCAAGCGGCCTGGCCGGTCCGTTTGTTTACACTCATTTTCGGCGCGGCCGCGTTTGAAAATTCGGTCCTGATGTGGGCGAGCGAGCACCGCCGCCACCACAAACACGTCGATCATGACGATGATCCCTACAGCATTTCGAAGGGCTTCTTTTTCGCGCATGTCGGCTGGCTGATTTTCAAGCTGAATCCCACGGAGCCTTACGACAATGTGGCGGATCTCCAGAGGGATCGTCTGGTGGTTTGGCAGGACAAATACGTCCAGCTCATTGCGGTCGTGGTAAGCTTTGTCATCCCGCCTATCCTTGGTTTCTTATGGAATGGATCGGCCGGCGCGCTCGGCGCGTTTCTCCTGGCCGGCATCGCGCGGATTGTCGCGTTGCAGCACTGCACCTTTTTCATCAACAGCGCCTGCCATTATTTTGGCAATCAGCCTTACTCGACGAAATGCACGGCGCGCGACTCGTTCATCATGGCGCTCGTCACCTTCGGCGAGGGCTACCACAATTATCACCACGAGTTTCAGCACGATTACCGCAACGGCGTAAAACCGTGGAATTTCGATCCCACTAAATGGATCATTTGGACGCTGTCGAAAATCGGAGTCATCCGCAACCTGCGCCGCGTTCCCCAGGACAAGATCCTGCTCGCCGAACAGCACCGCAGAGCCGAAATCGAGTTCGAGACTGCCGATAGAGCCGCTTCGCCCGGGGGCGAGGAGGCTGTGGCCTTGGCACCGGTGAAATATTAGCGGGAACGCGCGGGGCGCACCATCCACCTTTTAGCGCGGGAGCGGCTGCTCCAGATTCGTGAGCGCGTACGCCGTCACCGCGACGACGGCGGCATTCTCCGCGAGCTCGTGCGGAACGATCTTGTCCAACGTGTCGGCTGCGGTGTGATGATAATGAAAATAGGTCCGATTGTCCTGGATCGGACTGAACCCTGGCACGCCCAGCTTCTTCAGCGGACCGATATCGGCACCTGCATTCTCGATGAAATTCAGCAGACCCGCGCCTGAACTCTGCAGGATTTTCGCGACCGGTTCGAACAACCACTTCGCCTCTCGCTTCAACGTCATATTAATCCCCAATGGATGCCCAGCCCCGCCGTCGATCTCCATGGCGGCGAAATGATTCGCAATTTCCTTTTCGTGTTCCTTCGCATAGGCTTTGCCGCCCGCCAATCCATTCTCTTCATTCATCCACGCGATGACGCGGAGCGTCCGCTTTGGGCGCAGTTTCAGCGTCTGCATCAGGTTCGCCGCCTCCATCGAAACGGCTACGCCTGCCGCATCGTCGATGGCGCCGGTCCCTAGATCCCACGAATCGAGGTGGCCGGAAACTATGACGATCTGCTCGGGATGTTCGCTCCCCTTCAAGTCGCCAATCACATTGTGGCTGACCGCGTCGGGCAGGGTTTGCGGCGTCAGGAGGAGTCGCATACGCACTTTCCCTTGCGGAACGAGCGATGCAACTAGGTCGGCGTCTTCCGCGGTCACTGCGGCCGCCGGAATTTTAGGCGCATCCTTCGCATAATCCGTCTGACCGGTGTGTGGCAGCCGATACTCCGCGCTTCCGACCGACCGGATGATCGCGGCGACCGCGCCGAGACGTGCCGCCGCGCTGGGCCCATCCGAGCGGTACTTCACCGCTTGTCCGTAAGCCTCACCGCCGTGGCCCTGGCTGGCCATCAACTTATCGTAGTGATAATTGAAAAGGACGATCTTGCCTTTCACTTTCTCGGGTCCGAGTGACTGCAACTCCTCGAAATTCCGCACGACGACCACTTCAGCCGTCAGCCCAGTCGCCGGCGTGGCTACACTCGCGCCGAGCGCGGTCAGAATAATTTTCTGAGTCGTTTTCTGCGCCATCCCAGGAAATTCCACCAGGGCAGCGGTCTCTTCCCCGCGGACCCAAACCGGCACGGTTACTTTCTCGAGTCGGACCTCGAGACCAAGCGCCTTCAACTCGGCTGCGACATATTCGACGGCCTTCTCCGCTTGCGCGGAGCCGGTCAGGCGCGGTCCGATATTATTCGAGAGATGGGCCGTTTGCCGCCAGGCATAATCGCTCTTGAGCGCGGCTTGCTGGAGCTGTTTCAGTTCCGTCAGGGTTTTTTCGGAATAAGGCGACGGAGTTGCTGTAGCCGTCGATCCCGGGGTTGGTTCCTGCCCGAGACCTTGTAATGCGCCAGCGACAGCCAGAACGGCGATGGTGATCGATTTTCTCTCAACAATTCGGGTACTCATAGTTTCTGCTCTTCCGACGACCTGGTTAGACAATGCCGTTGCCGCCGCCGCGCGCAACCCGACCCGAATGTTCCAGAGGTTTCATAGTTCCACCCTTTAGCGACCGGCGAAGAGGACGCGCACAAGAAGGTCCGGACGGAACAGCGCCGAAGGCTTCCGAAGGAGGTGGATCACTTCGAAAAAGCAGGTCGACACCCTTGAGTCGCGTCCCGTGGCTTTCAGCACTCGTTCCAAATACCAGTTGCGGAGCGCGGAGCACGGCGGGCGCTCGCCTTCCACTCGCGGATGCAGGAAATCGGCGCCCGTAGCGGCGCTCCACGGGCCTTCGATAATTCGGGCCGCCGTTTTGAAAAACACCCTCCACAAAGACTCACCGCCAGCCGTCTCTTTGCGCAAACAATCTCGCAGGGCCAACGCCTCTAACGCGCACACGGACATTCCCTGGCCGTAGACCGGGTTGAAGCTGCAGAGTGCGTCGCCGAAAACAAGCAACCCTTCCGGAAACCGAGTCAACCGCTCGTAGCGCCGGCGCAGGTGGGAGGGATACCGGTAAGGAACCGCGGGACCAAGCGGCGTCGCAGTTTGCAACCAATCGTAGACAGCCGAATCGTCGAGCTGGCGCGCGAACTCGAGAAAACCCTCCTCGTCGATTGGAGGATAATCTCCCAGGCAGCCCATGAGCGTGACGATCCACCGGTTTCCTTCCACGCGGAAAACAACCCCTGATTTGGTGCTCATCGGGGCGCGCGAGTAGACTGCCAGCGCTTTCCAACCCCGCAGCGGCGCCTCATAGAAACGGGTGGCGTATCCGATGCGGACTGCGACAGAAGTTTCAGGCGGCTGGACAAAGCCACCGCTTTCCAACCATTTTGGTGTCACGCTATTACGGCCGCTCGCATCCACGACCAGATCGCTCCTCATCAGCTCCGCTTCGGACGGCATGCCTTCGCCCGATCTCTTGATCATCACTCCGATAACGCGAGATCGGTCGGTATCCAGCTCCAGACCGACCGTTCGGCACTGGTCCACGATTTTCACGTTGGGAATCGCAGCCAGGCGCGTTCGCAGGTGTTGCTCCAGAAACGGCCGCGTCTGGGAATGAACCAGCAAACGCCCGAGCGGCCGCTGTTTCCAGACGCCGTGTTGGAACCAGGAACCCTCCGCCGTGGAGAAATCCACCGGCACACCGCCACGCTGAACAAGTTCTTTGAAGAATCCCGGATACAACGTCTCAATTGCATCCGCCCCGCTTCGCAGGAGCAGATGAATATGATGACCCTGCGGAACTCCTTTTCGCGGCTCCGGCTCGGTCGGAAGCGTTTCGCGTTCCAAGACCGTCACCCGTTCGAAGCAATCCGCCAGGGTGCGTGCTGCCAAAAGACCAGCCACGCTCGCGCCAATGACTACAGCATGAGGACGAGGAGTTTGGGCGACCACGCAAAGATGGAAGCCGCCTGGGCGGTTTGAATCAAGCCTCTTGCTGCCTTGGGCGCAGACTTTGACTCCGGAAGGCACCGGTGACACTGCGATGCTTCCGAAGAATTTGAATGCTCAGGGCGTTTTGGATTTGTCCTTCCCCTTCCGCAGTCCTAGACAATGCCGTTGCCGTTCTGAACGTGCAATCCAACCTGAAAGTTCCATGCTAACCAAATTCTTCCTCGCTTCTGTAATTCTAGCGGCCTTCCAACTCCATCAGCCGGCCGCAGCCCAAAAGAAACCCAGCGCCGATGCGGCCAAAGCGCTTCACGCCTTCTTTGAGGAGGAATGGAATTACGAGATGGAGCAAAATCCGACGCAGGCCTCCTCGCTCGGCGACCGGCGTTGGAACGATCGCTGGCCGGACCGAAGCCTCGACGCGATTCGAAAGCGCGAGGAACACACCACAAACGCACTCGTCCGTCTGAATAAAATTGACCGCGGGCAATTCTCGCCCGCGGACCAACTCAACCACGACCTCTTCAAAAAGGACCTCGAGAGCAATATCGAGGGCTTTAAATTCCGGACGTACCTGACGCCGATCAATCAGCGTGGCGGCGTGCAGACTTTGGATGAGCTGGGAGACCGGCTTCGCTTTGAAAACGTGAAAGACTACGACGACTGGGTCGCCCGCCTGCGCGCGCTCCCAGTTTTGATTGAACAAGACATCGCGCTGATGCGCGAGGGCGCGCGCACCCGCATGATCTGGCCCAAAATCGTGCTCGAGCGCGTCCCGGCCCAGATCGACAAACAGCTTGTCTCGAAACCCGAAGAGAGCCCGTTTTACAAGCCGCTCACAAAATTCTCCGCTGCGATCGCTGCCCCGGAGCGCGAACGTCTGACAAAAGCCGCCAGCGAAGCAATCGCTTCCGGAATTCTCCCATCCTTCCAAAAGCTAAAAAAATATTTCGTCGATGAATACTTGCCAGCGGCGTCCGATCAGGTGGGAGTGTGGCAAATGCCGCAAGGCGGCGAATTCTACGCGTATCTCGCTCGAAGACACACCACGACGGCGTTGACGCCGCAGCAGATTCACGAAAAAGGCCAGAGCGAAGTGGCCCGCATCCGCAGGGAGATGGAAACCATCCGAGAAAAGGTTGGGTTTAAGGGAACGCTCCCGGAGTTCTTCACCAAGCTCCGGACCGATCCGCAATTCTTCTACAAGACTCCGGAAGAATTACTGGACGCGTATCGCGCCCTCGCGAAAAAAATCGATCCAAACCTGGTGAAAGTTTTCAAGACCCTGCCGCGCATGCCGTATGGCGTGACGCCCATTCCGGACAAGATCGCGCCCGACACGACGACCGCATACTACAATCGGCCCGCCGCCGACGGCTCGCGGGCCGGCCTTTATTTCGTGAATCTCTATAAGCCCGAGACCCGGCCGAAATGGGAAATGATGGCCTTGTCGCTGCACGAAGCCGTGCCGGGCCATCACCTGCAAAACGCTCTCGCCCAGGAAGCGGGCGATATTCCGAAGTTCCGGCGGCACGGCAGTTTCACCGCTTACGGGGAAGGCTGGGGCCTGTATGCGGAGTCGCTCGGAGAAGAGATGGGCCTCTACGACGATCCGTATTCGAAATTTGGCCAGCTCACCTACGAGATGTGGCGCGCGGTCCGGCTGGTGGTCGATACCGGCATGCATCAGATGAAATGGGATCGGCAGCGCGCGATCACTTTTTTTATGGAGAACGCACCGAAGGCCGAGAACGACATCGTAAACGAGATCGATCGTTACATCTCGATGCCGGGCCAAGCGCTGGCCTACAAGATCGGCGAACTCAAAATCAAGGAACTGCGTGAGCGGGCGCGCCGCGAAATGGGAGAAAATTTCGATATCCGCGAATTCCACGACGCGGTGCTTCTTTCCGGAGCGGTGCCGCTGGATGTGTTGGAGCGCAACGTCGATGCGTGGATCGCGACGAAGAAAGGTGCGGCCGCGCCCAAGTAACCGGACCACTCGAGAAGCAGCTCTTGTCGCTCGTACGGTTTGCGCCGTAAGTTCGGGGGAGCGATGAAATCGAACCCCGCCATATCAGCCGAGGCGGAGACGCACCTGACAGACGAGGAGTCTCGGATACTCTGGGCCACTTCGACCGACGCCGTGCTCATCATGGACGAGCACGGCACGATTCGGTATGCCAACCCGGCGGTGCTGGAAATTTTCGATTATCAGCCCGCCGAACTGGCAGAAAGCAACATCGCCGTGATTCAGCCGGAGCGTCTGCGGGAAGGCCACCGCCGAGACGTGGAACGTTTTCTCCAAAGTGGCGATAAGAAACTAAATTGGCGCTCGCCCGAAACGCTTGGATTGCATCGCAGCGGCCGGGAGTTCCCCATCGAAATTGCTTTCAGCCTCCTTTCCCACGAGGCGGGTCAAACCGTTTTCGCGGCGTTCATCCGGGACATCACGGAGCGCAAACAGGCGGAGAAGGCGATCAAAGAAAGCGAAGAACAGTATCGCGCGCTGATTGAAAATTTTCCGGGCGGTAACATTAGCGCTTTTGATCGAAGTCTTCGCCTGACGTTCATCGGCGGAGAAGATGCCAAAAACTTCGGATCGCCCGAAATGTTTGTCGGTAAGGAATTGTCCGAGGTCGCTTCGGCTGAGACCTGTGCGGTAGTGGAGCCAAACCTCCGGCGGGCTTTTGAAGGTAGCACGGTGACCTACGAAACGCCGCACGCGGGCAGAACATACCGGGCAACCGCAACTCCATTATTCTGGAAAGATGGCGTGGTCGTCGAGGTGATGGTCGCGGCGGCCAATATTACGGAGCAGAAGGAGATCGAAGAGGCGCTGCGAGAGAGCGAGGAACGGTTTCGCCTGCTTGCCGAGGTCACGAATGACGCGATCTGGGATTGGGACCTGGTTACGAACGAACTCTGGTGGAACGAAGGATTCGAGAAACTTTTCGGCTTCCGCCGCGATGAAATCGAGAAGACGATCGACTCCTGGTACAATCGTGTTCATCCCGAAGATCGGGACCGCGTTATCCCGGAAATGCACCGCTTGATTGCTGAAGGCGGCGCGGATTGGTCCGACGAATACCGGTTCCTTTGCAAGAGCGGCCGTTACGCCTACGTGCTGGATCGCGGCCACGTCATCCGTAATGCCCAAGGTAAAGCCGTGCGGATGGTCGGAGGAATGAGGGATTTGACCGAACGGAGAGCGGCAGAGGCCGCCTTGCGGCAAAGCGAGGAACGTTTTCGAGCTACCTTCGAGCAGGCCCCGATTGGGATAGCGGAAGTTTCCACCGAGGGGGCGTTCGAGAGGGTGAACCCGAAGATATGCGAGATGTTTGGGTATTCGGCGGAGGAACTCCTCCAGCTCAACGCACGCACGCTCACGCACCGCGAAGACTTACCGATGACCTCAACGCTGGTGTCCGAAGTGCTCGCGGGCAAACGCGCGACGTTCGAGACTGACAAGCGGTACATCCGAAAGGATGGGAGTATCCTCTGGGCGCACGCGATATCGACGATCTTGCGGGACGCGACGGGAGTGCCGCGAACATTCATCGCCGTGATCGAGGATGTCACCGCGCGCAAGCTGGCCGATCAGGCAATTCAAAGCCTTCCGGCGCGATTGCTCAAAGCCCAGGATGAAGAGCGTCGCCGCATCGCCCGCGAATTGCATGACTCGACCGCGCAGGAACTCGCGGTCGTGGCGATGAATTTGGGTCGTCTTGAAGAATGGATTGAGGGTCGCGATCCCTGGGCGGAAAACCTTTTAGCAGACAGCCTGGCCGTGCTGGCCCAAGGGAACCGCGATTTGCGAACGCTGGCGCATCTCCTCCATCCGCCCATGCTCGACGAACTGGGGCTCGCTGGAGCGTTGCGGCATTACGTCGAAGGATTTTCGCAGCGGAGCGGCATTCGGGTCGAGCTGGAATGCGGCGTTGATCTCGAGCGTTGCTCGGATGGAATCGAAACCGCATTGTTCCGAGTGGTCCAGGAAAGCCTCGCAAATGTCCACCGTCATTCGAGCAGCAATTGCGCGTTTGTGAGGCTCGTGCGCGCCGGCGATAATCTTGAGCTGACTATTGCGGACCAAGGCTGCGGCTTGCCCCCCGGTCTCCTGACCGGCACGGCCGACCAGGCCCGAATCGGAGTTGGCATCTCCGGGATGCGGCAACGCGTGCGTCAACTCGAGGGCCGGCTCGAACTCAGCTCGAATGCTCAAGGCACCACCGTGCATGCCGTCTTGCCATTTCGCGCCAAGGGTTTGCGCGTCCACGAAATTTCAGCGCGAGAACACGAATGAAGAACTTGAGAATCCTTATCGCCGACGATCACGCCCTGGTTCGACAGGGATTGCGCTCCGTTCTTGAAGCACAACCGGGCTGGACCGTCTGCGGCGAGGCGCAAGATGGGCGCGAGGCCGTGAAGCTGGGACTCAAGTTGCGGCCCGACATTTTCCTTTTCGATGTGACCATGCCCGAATTGAATGGCCTCGACGCCACCCGCCAGGTTTCCCGCAGCCTTCCCGGAACGCCAATTTTGATTCTGACCATGCACGAGTCAGAGGAGCTTTGTGGAGAAGCGGTGCAGGCGGGCGCGAGTGGATGCGTCTTAAAGAGTGATAGCCCGAGGCAATTGCTCGCGGCGGTCGAGGCCGTCGCAGCCGGCGGAAAATATTTCACGCGCCCAATTGCGAATGGCGCACGCTCGGATGCACATCGTTTGAGCGGGGACAATGCCCTGCCCCGGCCGCCCCGACTGAGCGCTCGGGAACGGGAAATTGTGCAGCTGCTGGCGGAAGGTCACACGAGCAAAGAGATTGCGTCACGCCTCGGGATTGCCTTCAAAACGGTGGATGCGCATCGCAGCAACATAATGCGGCGGCTGAATGTTCATGCCGTCGCTGATCTGGTGCGCTACGCCGTGCGCGAGCGAATTATTCAGGCCTAAACAAAGCGCTCCTTGGTAGGGTAATTCCCGTAGGGTAATTAAGATTGCGAAATAGAAGTCCAATCGTTCGGTTGTAAGCGATTCGTGCTTATACTCTTAGAAGCGGTGGAAGGAGAACCGCTGCAAGAGCGCATCGAATGAATCGCCTTAGTCTTTTCCCCGGGGATATCGCCTTCTCTCATCCGCCGCGTGGCGGCTGATCCCTTGATTTCCCAATGAAAGACGTCCGAGTATTGGTCGCCGACGATCATGAAGTGGTGCGAGAGGGAGTCTGCGCCCTGATTGAGCGTCAGCCCAATTTGAAGGTTTGCGGCCTCGCCGCCACCGGCCGGGAAGCAATCGATCTCGCTCGGAAAACAAGGCCCGATGTGGTTGTCCTGGACATGACCATGCCCGAATCGGACGGCCTCGATGCGATACGTCAGATCAAAAAAGCGCTGCCGGATACGGAAGTGTTGGTGTTTAGCGCGCACCCCTCGGAGGAGATGATCGAAGAGGTATTCGACGCAGGCGCAAAGAGCTATGTTGAAAAAACACAGGCAACCCGGGATCTGATCACGGCCATCAGGTCGCTGGCGGAGCACAAACCCTTTTTTTCCCAAAAAACATCGGAAATCCTGCTCGCAAAATTGAGCACAGGGACCGCAAAAGAGCATGACCGGGCGGGGCCAAAATTGACCACGCGCGAAACTGAAATCGTTCGCCTGCTCGCCCAAGGCGGCAGCAACAAAGAAATCGCAGCAACCCTTGGCATAAGCATCCGCACTGTCGAAACTCACCGCGCGACGCTCATGCACAAGCTCGGGGTGCATTCGGTCGCGGGTGTGGTTCGCTACGCTATTCGTCATCATTTAATCGAGCCCTAACGACCCGGCGCCTCGATTTTTCGTCCTCTTGCGGTCAAGCGTGGCTGCATCCCCACGGGCCGACCTGAGGACGGCTGATGGCCCTTGTGCTGCCCGGTGCGTATCTGTTTTGGACTTTTCAAATCGATGCCATGTCGCTATGACCGCTAAAGACCGCAATGCGGACGATCCTTCACCCAGCATCCGGCCCAGCCATGACGTGCGCGCACGCGCGTCTGACCCACTCCGAACCCACGGGATGGTACTCCCGGCTCTTTGCCAGACCGGCCACGCCCTTTCCCAGGAATGAGGAAGACAAGCTAATCGAGTTGGGTGAAGCAATGACCTACGAAGTCGAGCGTGAAGGCACCCTGACTCCTCGTGTGGGATATACTTATTTCGGGCAATTTCTCGGTCACGACCTGACCCATGATCCAACGCCCTTGGAGGGGCCTTACCAAGATCCCGAACGGACTCCAAACTACCGCACCCCCGCCCTCGATCTCGACCACGTTTATGGCGGGGGCCCGGCGAAGTCGCCCCATCTTTATGAGGGCGAACAGGGAGCGGAAACGTTCAAGATCGGAGCGACCACGCCCGAAGGCTACCTGCGCGACCTGCCCATCGAGCATGGGATGGTCCTGATCGGCGATCAGCAGGACACGCGTAACCTCGACAACCTGATCCTACGACAACTCCACGTTGTTTTCCTTAAGTTCCACAACGAAGCAATCAGGCAGGTTCGTTCCGAACCCGCGATAGGCGGCTTGGAGGAGTTGGGCTCGGGAACATTGTTCGAACGGGCCCAGCGAGTGGTGCGCTGGCAATACCAATGGATCATTCGCCACGACTTTTTACCTCGCATCCTGGACACGAGCGCTTGGGACCACCAGGAGCGAAGGGTTCGAAAGCGGCCCGAGCCCGGGAAGAGCTACTCCATCCCCATCGAATTTTCACTGGCGGCGTTTCGCTTCGGACACAGCATGGTGCGCAACGCCTACCGCCTGAACTGTCGCGAAAAGCGAGTCGTTATCGCGGAGCTAATGGCGCTCGGCCAAAAAGCCGAGCCCATTCCTGACGATTACCTTCTGGAATGGGGAACCTTCCTAGACGGCTTGCCCAGTTCTGGTCCGCAAGCGTCGAGCAATTTCATCGACACATCGATCAGCCGTGCCATGCATGGCTTGTCTCCAGCCACCATCCGTTTGTCTAACAGACTCGAACGGCCGGATCCCTCAAACCTGCCCGTGCGAACTCTCCTGCGCGGCGCGCGGGCCGGATTACCGTCAGGTCAGGAAGTAGCCAACGCTCTTCTGGGGCAGGGAAGAATCGGATCCGATGATCGCCTGACCACCTCACAATTAACCGAAGACACCTGCGACCATTCCGGCAGCGTTCTGCGCGAGGTTGGCCTCGAGCAAAACACACCTCTCTTCTACTATTTGCTGAAGGAAGCTGAGCTAAAGGCCGCGGGATTGGCTTTAGGTCCTATCGGGAGTTACATCATCTCCGAAGTAATCCAAAGCGCGCTCGAGACGGACCCTGAGAGTTATCTGTCGGCGATCGGACCGGGATGGAAACCGCCCTCGTGGCTTTTTCCAACTGGTGCCAGGCGGCCTCTCAATTCGTTGATCGGAGTCGTCCAGTTGGTCGGTGATGATAAGCTCCTCCCGGAATGCGAAGCGCATTGGCGTCGCTTTCAGCTCGCCTCCTAAGACCACCCAGATGGCGTCATCCCCCTCTTCGTCGCCGAGGAGTTCCGGATGACTCTCTCGGAGGCAGAGATTAGGGCTATTGTCGAGGGAGCGGCCGACGCATGTTCTGTCCGGCCTCCAGGGGCGGTCGAATTGCGGCGCATGTTATGTGGACTGACGGATTTTGAATTTCGGGCAGGGCAAGCTACTCCGCTGGTGAAGCTCTGCGAAACAGGCGCCCGTTATGGATGGCGAGATTTGGAAGCGGCGATTAATCCTAATCTTCTGACTCAGGTATCGCAGAAGGCAAGAGCCAGTCTCACCCGTGATCTTCGACGCAGCCTCGAGCGACTGACCCGCCCCTGCCTGGAATTAGAGCGAACGAGCTTTGGTCTTGCCATGACCTCAATCGGCATCCTGGGCGGGCCTTCCGATAAAATGGCCGACCGAATATTCCTCGGAGACAAACCAAGTCATCGGCTGTTTTCGTTATTCAAAAAGTTTCCGATCCTGGCCAGGCTTTGGTCCCAACTGATTTTCTATTGGTGCAGGCACGTGACGGAAGTCCTTTCGAGGTTCATGAAGGATCGATCCGCTCTGTCCCGTGCCTTTCTTGACGGTCGGCCGATCAAAAGGATCGCCGATGTTCGGTGCAGCCTGTCGGATCCCCACCGCCACGGCCGCACGGTCATGCAATTGAGTTTTGGAGCCGGGGCCGTCATTTACAAACCGCGCCCTGGAAATGGAGAGTGGGAATGGAGCTCGCTCGTGAAGTGGATGAACGCTCAATCCTTCCAGCCAAGGTTACGGTCCGGCCGGGTTCTTCGGCGGAAAGGTTATTGCTGGATGGAGCGGATTGAAGCTGCTCCCTGCCAAAAAGCCGCCGCGCGGCGCTTTTATGAACGCATGGGGGGAATGATAGCTGCGGCCTGCCTGGTCAAAGCCGTTGATTGTCACCGCGATAACATCATCATTTCAGGCGAGGACCCGGTTCTGGTGGATGCGGATGCCCTCTGGCATGTCTCGCCCGGCATGAAAACTCAAACGCCGCCGCTCGACGTTCTGTATCGCACGGGGTTTTTTCCAAACTCAAACCCTCGAAGCCTTCAGTCACGAAGCAGTGCCCTGAGGCGACCCCAGATGGTGCAATACAGGCGAGAGATGATTAACGGCTTCACCAGAGCGTGGGACTGCATTCTCGGGACGAAAGAGCGGCGCCGAGCATTCGCCAAACGGCTTCGACGCATCCAGGCGCACGAACGACGTTGGATCTACCGTGCTACTGAGCAATACGCCGCGATCAGGCGCGCTTCGGTTCAACCCGTCGCTCTGCGCTCAGGCGTGGAGCGTCATCGGATAATCGCCCGTTTTTGTCGACACGCCCCGCTAGCGTCGGAGGCAATCGACGCCGAAATTAGGGCCCTGAAAAGACTCGATATTCCTTATTTTGTCCGCACCGGCAAAAAGCGAATTGTGCTTAACAAGGCAAGTATGCTCGCCACCGTCCAGGAAGCCCTTCGACGCGTTCTAGTTTAGCTCGAACGTCTCAGTTTGGAATTAGGTTCTCCACATACGATAACTGCACAACTGAAAGTCCTCGACCTCGCGCTGTTCGGCTGCACCATTTTCCGCAGGAATGAAATCCGGGACAGCGAGAACCAAGGTCTTGAGTCGCTCTTCCGGAGTGACAAACTTTACTTGAAAGTCCGAAGGGAATTCTATTTCCCCTGCCTCGCTGACTGCCCGCTTAGCCGACTCCGGCGAACCCAGACAGCGATCGCGGAATTTAATATCGGATCCGGCCCGTGTTAGCACCGATGTTAATCGGTCCATTTTCTCGTCATTATTCAGTTGTTCCCAATTTTTGGCGTTCATTTAATCTTCCTTTTTAGTTTGCTTCTCTTCTGGTTTTCGATCTCAGGTCCGCCACTTTGGTGGAGAGATCATGGACGATGGTTTGGAAAGTCGGATCCTCCCGGAGGGAATCAAACCGCGGATCTAGATTGAGAGAACGATAATCTATCCAGCCCGCAGCCACTGACTTCCTCAAATGAGCCAGCGAGGGTTCTGTCATTCCCAAGGATGCCTCGACCGCAGCGAGGCGATAAGCTGCCTCCGGGTTGTCAGGTTCTCTGTCCGCGTTTGCCCGCTCCTTGGCGAGGCAGTCTTCCAAAATACGCTTGGCTTCGCTTATATCTCCTAGAGCTTGCTTGGCACGGCCAGCTGCTGAGCAGTAGGTCATCGCTCCATAGAAAGAGCCGCCGCCATTGGGATTGGCTTTGTTCAGACTCCGATAAAGTTCCATGGCAGAATCGAATTTCCGATCGAAGAACTCAATTTGAGCCGTTATCTCCGCTGATTCGCCGCGAGCAGCGGGCAGGGCGCGACAGATTTCGCGCGCCGCCTCGAAATTACCTTGCAGCAATCGGAGGCGCGCCATTCCCACGGTCCCTTCAGAGGAATTGGGTCGCAGCTCTATCGCGCGGGCGTAGGACCGCTCTGCTTGTTGGTCATCGACAAGCTTGGCCCAGCAATCACCGATTGATACGTCTGCTTCTCCTGGGCTCGCGGCCAGCTGAGAAGCCAGTTCGTTCCAGCCCAGAGCTTGATGTGGCCGACCCAGCATATCCAACGTCATACCGACAAATAGGAGACATCTGTCTTGTAACCCGGCCATTTCGACCGTTTGCAGTCCCTGTTCTAGGGCCTCTGAAAACCTACCCTCCTGATAATAAACTGCAGCCAAGGCCCGGTGCGCTTCCGCCGAGCCGGGAAAAAGCCGAAGAGCTATTTCAGCTTCCCTTTTTCCCAGGTCCAGGAAACTGCGATCGGGACTGTAGTGGAGGCGACCTGTCGCTTCCATGGCAAGATAGGCATGAGCCAGGGAGGATTTGGGCTCAGCCTCTATCGCCTTTCTAAAAAGAGCGATCGCATTGTCGCAATCAGCCGCCGTGGAGTGGCGGATTAGCCGCCCTGCCGTCATCGCCTCGTTGGCCACCTCGTTACGCAACCCGGGATCGCGTTTTGAGCTAATCAAATTCGACCAATCGCCTGCGCTCAGAATGGAATAAATAGTCTGGCTAACCTGTTTGGAAAGTCCGGTGGCAGCAGCGCCCTCGCCCTCCCCTTCTAAAATTTGCGCCAGGAGAGTTTCTTTGCTGGCTGGGTCGATTAATTGAAAGGAGATCCGCTTCCGGCCGTGACTCATTCGCACCGTTCCCGTGAGAACCGCGCGCATTCGATTCTGCTCTCCTTCTTTGATTAGCTTTCCGATCTTGTCGCGGCCGACGATGAATGGCGGTTCGAGCGAGGTTACCCGCACCGGCCCGAAGGCTCCAAGCTTCTCATTTAACGAAGCGACGAATCCCTGCGTCAAGGTCCGATCGACCGTGGCGGTGTCGAGATCATAAAACGGTAACACCGCGATCGAGCGCGCCGCCAGGACGTCTTGTTGCATGGAGGACTGAATTTTTTGCGTGCGAATTTGCCAGGTAAGTGAAACAGAGCCCAATAGACAAAACACCGCGAGCAAAGCGGCCAGGTTACGGTTGCTCCGGACCCAGCGACGGGAACGGAGCCACAGACCAACGGGCCGAGCGATGATCGGACGGTCTTCCAGCCAGTTGAGGAGATCACGGGCGAGGTCACCCGCGGACTGATAACGGGCCGAAGGGTCGCGTTCGAGGCACCGGGCGCAGATTGTTTCCAGGTCCCGATCCAGATGAGGCTCAAGCGTCCGTAGCTTTGGCGCGGTGTTTTCCGCCGCCTGTTTCATGACGTTCAGCACATTTTCACCCACGAATGGCGGCCGGCCGGTGAAAAGCTCGAATAAAATGGCGCCCAGGCTGTAGACATCAGCCACGGGCGTAAGCCGGGCCGCAGGTCCGTCGGCCTGCTCCGGCGCAATGTAGCCGGGTGTTCCGAAACTTGTGAGCGACCGGGTGAGATGGCTCGCCATTTCGGCGCACCGGGCCAAACCGAAATCGCTCACGAGCGGTTCGCCCCGGCCATCCAGCAGGACATTGCCCGGTTTGAGATCGCGATGAAGAACGCCTTGTTCGTGCGCGTATTGGACCGCTTGTGCGACCTTCGCCATGAGCATGACGCTTTGACGAGGCTGCCCTCGAAGCGAACCGCGCGCCTGCAGCAAACTTCCGTTTCGCGCGTACTTCATCGTGAAAAATGGAGAGCCATCCGCCGTCTCCCCGACGTGATAGATCGGAACAATGTGGGGATGATCGAGGCGCGCGATGGTCTCGGCTTCCCGGCGAAAACGCGCCACCGCCTGGTCTGAATCGCCCTGGTAGGCCAGGATGCATTTCAGGGCGACGATGCGCCCGGAATGCGGTTCCCGGGCGCGGTAAATCACTCCCATTCCCCCACGAGCGATCTCGCCGAGAATCTCGTGCTCGCCGATGTGCCAGTCCCCGTCCTGAGATCTTACGGCGGCAAGGGCCTCCTTAAACGCCTCTCGGCCGGAGGTGACACCCTCGTCGTCAAGGGCGCCGCGCAGGAGGCAGTTCAAGCAAAGCCCGTTCGAGAGCCGGGAGATTGTCTTGCATTCGCCACAGGCTGCGGGCTCTTCGAGGATCGTGAAAGGGGTATCTAGCCCGGGGTCGGCCTTCATAACTTTTACCCTGTTCCCGCGGAGAGCGTCGCGCACAAATAGCGAATCTCCTCGTCAACATTCGCCTCGGTTCCGACGGTCTTGGCGACCTCTTCCCGCAGGAGCACGCGGTAGCGTGTGCGAAATTGATGGAGCAGACTCTTCACCGCCGGCTCGGGAATTCCCAGGACGTGAGAAAGATCCTGATAGCAGATGTCCGACCGTTCGCTTGTAAGATAACCCTGCAGAACTTCGAAAACGCGCCGGCGCCCTTTGCTTTCGCATTCCATCCGCAACCGTCGCAGCGCCTCTTCCCCGATGGCCGCCGCCCAACTCAAGTCGAACAACGCTTCGGGTGGAGATGTGGCGAGGGTCTGTGCGGAAATCGATAATTGGCAGGACGCTTCGGCCATCCATTTTTCCCACGAGACAAATTGCAGGTCTCCCCCCCGTTTCTGCGTCCTCCGCTTCCCGGCGGCATCGATCAGAAAATTCTTTAACGATTTGATCAACAAGGAACGGAAACGCCCCCGCGCCGGGTCGGCCGATTGCAGGAGCGTGCCTTCCAGAATCACCACGAAAAAATCCTGGGTCAGGTCCTGCGCATCCTGCGCGGAATAGCCACGGCGATAAATGAATGTGAAAATCGGTCGCCAATAGATCTGGCAAAGCTTGGCCAAGCGCTCATTGCCGTCGCCTCGCGCGCCGGCGACATGACCGTTACGGATCAAGCTCCAGCGGGTCGTGGCGAAGTGCGTCAGCGCACCTTGACCTTCCATCTCAGCGACTCCTCTCACGCCTTAAGCGTGGTTAATTCGACCTAAAACGACAAGCTTAAAATTACGTAGTGGTACGGACTCCCGTCTAATTCAAGAGCGAGCAAAGGGAAATTCTTCCCTCGGGCTGCGTCGCAGTCTTGTCGAACCGAAACCCCTGTTTAAGCCGACTTCACTCGGTGGATATCGTATTGCGCCTTCGGCCGCGTATATGCGTCGCGAGCAGGCAGTTCCAAACCCTCCTCAGCTCTCTTGGGTGCCGAGAAGGGTGCGCACCTTGATCCGCGACGGGATCTCGAAGCCATACTGGCAAAGGCTTCGGTTCGCTCAACCGGAGATTTGCCGTCGTGAATCGCGCAAAATCCCCGCAAGAAACTCGATAACTTCAATTCGACTTGAAGACTCCTCGGGCGATTTCCAGCCGTTTTGCTTCGACCCGGTCATGCTGCTCCACCGCGCGTTTCTCTAACTCGTCATAATGCCACGGACGAAGCTGCGGGAGGGTGGCCGAGGCGGCGGCCAGAGCGCGCCAGAGCGCCCGTTTGCCGGTAATTCCCAGCTCCAGACCTTCCAAAGCCAAAAAGAGTCCCATCTCCCCCTTCTCCGCTTCGCCTGGTTGAATTTTTACCCGGGAAAGTTTCTCCACGACCCAGGCTCCGGCTTTCCGCACGGTGCTCTCTTCCTGGCCGAGGTCGGCGATCAGCTTTTTGAGGATCTCTTGATCCGCCTCGATTTCATGGCGCAGATCCCTGAAGAATCCCTCGAGCGGTTTCTCTCGGTAGATGTCGATCAGGCGATCGAGCAACTCCAGCGCGCCGACGGAGCCCGCCAGGTGATCGTTCAGATAACTGTTCAAGTGCTCCAGATTCAATAACATCCAGTAGCGCACTCAAAATGTCGCGCAATCTGAAGTAATTCTTTTGGAAAACAATCATGACCCAGTCTGCGGCATGCAGGTAGATGCCGAATCTTCCGCCGGGACAAGCAGCTACGCGGGACGGACGTATTACTTCTGTTCTCCCTCGTGTCAGGCAAAGTTCGCCGCCGACCCTGCAAAATTTATCGCCGTTGACGACAGCGGCGCTCACCGAACAGCCGCGTCGAATGAGAATTCCCACGAGCAGGATTTTCGCCCCGGGACCATCTACACCTGCCCCATGCATCCCGAGATCGAGCGCGCTCACTCGGGCGACTGCCCAATTTGTGGAATGGCCTTGGAACTCAAGACGATTTCAGCGGGTGCCACCGAGGATAATTCCGAACTAACCGAAATGACCCGCCGATTCTGGATCGGAGCGGCGCTGACCTTACCGGTCTTTCTCCTGGCCATGTCTCATCTCGTTCCCGACGCGCCTTCGTGGCTCTCCGGTGATACGTCGCGCTGGATTCAATTCGTTCTCAGCACGCCCGTCGTTCTTTGGGCGGGCTGGCCCTTTTTCAAACGCGGCTGGCGTTCGGTTCAGAGCGGAAACCTAAACATGTTTACCCTCATCGGTACAGGCATCGGCGTAGCTTACCTTTACAGCGCGGTAGTCATGCTGTTTCCGGGCGCATTTCCGGTTTCGCTCATGCAACACGGAAAGATCGGGATCTATTTTGAACCGGCCGCGATGATAACTGTCCTGGTCCTGCTCGGTCAGGTCCTCGAGCTTCGTGCGCGCAGCCGGACGGGCAGCGCGATCCGGAGCTTGCTAAGTCTGGCGCCAGCCACCGCCCGGCTCGCTCTAAACGACCAAGAACGGGACGTTCCGCTGGGAGAGATAATGAGCGGCGATCTTCTCCGCGTGCGGCCTGGCGAAAAGGTTCCGGTGGATGGAAGCGTTATCGAAGGCCGGACGACAGTCGACGAATCCATGCTGACAGGCGAAGCCCTGCCGGTCGAAAAAGATCCCGGCGATAAAGTAATCGGCGGCACGCTCAATAATACCGGCAGCTTTCTCATGCAGGCAGAGCGTGTTGGAAGGGAGACCGTGCTCGCCCGGATCGTGCAGATGGTTTCCGAAGCGCAACGCAGCCGCGCGCCGATCCAGCGGCTGGTCGACAGAGTCTCGGCTTACTTTGTCCCAGCTGTTCTTCTGGCAGCTGTGGCAACGTTTGTCTTATGGGCTTGGGTCGGTCCCGAGCCACGGCTGCCGCACGCCCTCGTCAACGCAGTTGCGGTCCTGATAATCGCATGCCCGTGCGCTCTCGGCCTGGCCACCCCGATGTCCATCATGGTCGGAGTAGGCCGCGGCGCTAAGGTGGGCGTTCTCATCAGGAATGCGGGAGCAATCGAGCGGATGGAAAAGGTAACGACCCTCGTCGTTGATAAGACCGGCACGCTCACCGAAGGCAAACCACGAGTAACTCGAATCATTACCGCAGGCTGGATAGGCGAAGACGACCTTCTCGTTGCGGCAGCCACTGCCGAGCAACAGAGCGAACATCCATTGGCCTCGGCGATCCTGGCGGCCGCCAAGCGCAGGAACCTCAATCTCGCGAAACTCACCAGCTTTTCTTCAATCACTGGTGGCGGAGTAATTGCCACGGCGGCGCCTGGAAGAATTCTAGTCGGCCAGCCAAGCTTCCTCCGCGAGAATGGAATCTCCGAACTCGAAGCTTTGGAAAAAGAGGCGTGGACCCTTCAGAACGAAGGAGAAACCGTGATCTTCGTCGCGGTCAACGATCGTGCCGCGGGCATTCTGGCCGTGGCCGACCCGATAAAGGGGTCAACCGCTGGAGCGTTGCGTGAACTGCAACGCATGGGGTTGAAAGTGATCATGCTCACGGGCGACAACCAGCGCACCGCGCTAGCGGTCGCAAAGAAATTGGGGATCGATCGGGTTGAGGCCGGCGTCGGGCCCCCGGAGAAACATGAACGGGTCAAACAACTGCGAGAGCATTCCGTCGTTGCGATGGCGGGAGACGGAATCAACGACGCTCCGGCTCTCGCCGCGGCTGACGTCGGCATCGCCATGGGCACCGGAACGGATGTGGCGATGGAAAGCGCGGGCGTCACCCTCGTCAAAGGCGACCTTGATGGAATTGTCAAAGCCAGCGTTTTAAGCAGGGCCGTGATGCGCAACATTCGGCAAAATCTTTTCCTCGCCTTCGTTTATAACGCCCTTGGAATTCCCATTGCCGCCGGTTTGCTTTACCCGTTTTTCGGCCTGTTGCTCAGTCCTGTCATAGCGGGCGCGGCGATGAGTCTTAGCTCCGTTTCAGTAATCGCCAATGCACTCCGGCTGCGCGGGCTTGAACTAAACTCCTAGCCGACCCATCCACCGTTCGAGAAATCAACCGGCCATCTCAGGTTCCGGCGAAGGCGAGGCCAACAACTTTGAGGCCGCATCAAGCTGTTCGGTCGTCCCCAGCAAGAGCAATTCGTCACCCGGCCGCAGGTCTTCGTCTGGGCCCGGGTTTATGATGCTAGCCGGCTCGCGCTGAATGCCCACCACGCTCGCGCCGGATTCCGAACGAATCCGCAATTCTCCAATCATCTTTCCCGCCGCCGGCGAATTAGAACCGATCGGGATCGTGCGAAGCATGGCATCGCGCAAAAGTTTGGGCATGGGCCGGTCCTGCTTGCCATGATGCGGGTCGGGCGCCTGGGCCAGGGTTTCACGCAAGGCAACTTGCGCCTTCGCATAAATCCGAACCGAGGAGCGTTGCAGAAGGATGGCGCCGGCGATCAGGACCAGGACGAGAACGAGCAGCGCGTTGCGCGACGGCAGGATTGTTGAGCTGAGCAGGAGGATGAGAAGCAGCAGCGCGCTACAGCTCAGGGTCAGGATGATATTGCTCAAGACAGCCCGGAAGACTTGCGTTTGTTCGCCCGCGGTGGCGCGGGTCACACCGATTTCGGCGAGAAGCATGGCGAGGGCCTGCAGTTTTCGGAACACCGCAATGAGGACTGGGAGGCTTACCAGCATCGCCAACAACCAGAGCAATGCTTTCTCGGTGTTCTCACCACCGGCGAGTTGCAGCCATGGAAGAAGCCTTCGCTGTTCGATAAACACTGCCGCAAGAAAAACCGCCACCACGAGCATCATGTTCAACCCGATCTGCCATGACAATTTTCTGACCAGCCCGAAGGCGACATTCTGGCGCCCGGTTGCTCCGAGCTTGCTCACCCAGCCAGTGTAGAGGTTGAAATAGGTTTTGAGACCAGCGGGCGCCTTTCGATCGAACAGATCCACCAGCCTGTCGGAGTTTCTGACAAGGTAGGGAGAAATCAGCGCCGTTAATCCTGAGACGCCCACAGCGATTGGATAAAGAAACTTGCTGGTCACGTTCAGGGACAGACCCAACGAGGCGATGATGAAAGAAAACTCCCCGATCTGTGCGAGGCCCATGCCGACCCGCAATGAAGTGCGCATATCGTTTCCCGCGATAAAAGTCCCAAAAGAGCACGTGATCGCCTGGCCCACGACAACCACCGCAGTGATAATTACGATCGGCACCGCGTGCTCCCAGATTAGCGCCGGATTGATCAAGAGACCAATGGAGACGAAGAAAACCGCGCTGAACATATCCCGCACCGGCTCCATCAACGCTTCAATGCGATGGATCTGGCGCGCCTCGGCAACGATGGCGCCGATCAGAAAGGCGCCGAGCGCGACACTGTAGTTCAGCTTTGCGGCCAGGAGCGACACTCCAAAGCAAAGTCCGAGAACGCTCACCAGGAGCATCTCGTTGCTCTTGAATTTTGCCACGTACTCCAGCAGCCGCGGCACGATGATAAGACCGACCAGCAAAAGGGTAACGAGAAACGCGGCCAGCTTGAGCACCGTCATTCCCAGATCCGCCGGCGTAAACGATCCCGTTGTCGCGAAGCCCGATAACAGGGCAATCATGACAATCGCAAGAATGTCTTCGACGATCAGAATGCCAAAGATGAACCGGGCGAATTCTTCCTTGGTTTTCCCCTGGTCTTCGAGGGTCTTGACGACAATCGTCGTCGAGGAAATCGAGAGGATGGCGCCTAGAAAGAGAGAATCCATCCTGCTCCAACCGAAGGCCGAGCCGAGGACATACCCAGCCCACATCATGAAAGCGATCGCGGAGAGCGCGGCGATCAGCGCCGTCGGACCCACTTCGCGCAGCTTGCGCAGGCTGAATTCCAGCCCCAGCGAGAACAGGAGAAGAATGACGCCGAGTTCCGAGAGCGTTCGAATGGCGTGTTCATCGGCGATGAGCGGAAATGGCGGCGTGTGCGGTCCAATAATCACGCCCGCGATGATGTAGCCGAGCACGACCGGCTGTTTCAGCCGGTGAAACAGCACCGTGACCAACCCCGCTACGATCATTACGATCGCCAGGTCCTGAAGAAAAGTGACTCCGTGCATGAGATAAGATCAGAGCAACGCCCGACGCTGCTCGTGTTCGAATGCTAGTCGAATTTCAATTGCGTTCGACCATGTTTTCCGCGCAGCGCCAATACCCGAGCATCGGGCATTCAAGTCACTTCGCGTTTCACTCAAGGCAGGCTTGCACGGTCGGCATGGTTCCGCGAATTTGGGCCTCACCGTTAGAAATGTGTCTGTAGCTCAACTGGATAGAGCAGCTGACTTCGGATCAGCAGGTTGGGGGTTCGAATCCCTCCAGGCACGCTGAACAAACTGCGCAGCGCTTTCCGTCAGTCGGGAGAGTTGCCGCGCTGGATGAGCGCATCGAGCCGGTTCAGATCGACGGGCTTGATGAGGTGATGATGAAAGCCCACCTCGTGGCTCCGGCGCACATCTTCTTCCATGCCGAACCCAGTGAGCGCGATCCCAAAAATCGGGTAGTCGGTTCTGAGTTTTTGCATGAGGTCAATTCCACTTCCATCCGGCAGGCCGATATCGCTCACCAGCACATCGAAGCGCTCGGTCGCCGCTATCTCGAGCGCCGATTGAACATTCCGTGCCGCCTCGACATGATAGCCGCGACGCCGGAGAAGGTATGTGAGCGAACGGTTGGTGTCTTCATGATCCTCCACCAACAAAACACGCATCGATTTACGCACCAGATGTGAGGGAGGGATGCTTGTGGCGTTCCCCTCAGTGTCGTTCTCCACCACCGGAAAGGTTGCGGTGAAGGTCGCGCCCTGGTTTGCGCCGGCACTTTCCGCGGTCAATTTGCCACTGTGTGTTTCGACCAGTGCCTTGCTAATGGCTAGTCCCAACCCCAGCCCCCCAAGCCGTGTGCGCTCTCCCTGCTCAAAGGCATTGAATATTTTCGGCAATGTCCCGGCGTCGATTCCCATTCCGCTGTCGGACACTTCGACGCATAGTTGCCCATCTCCGTTCCCGGTCCGGATCTTGAGCCGGCCGCCTTCCGGAGTGAATTTGACCGCGTTTTTGATCAAGTTCCAAAAAATCTGCTGCAAACGTGCGGGGTCGGCTTCAAGGCAAAATTTTTCCGCGTGAAAGTCCGTTTGGAGAGAGAGATTCTTATGGTCGATATCGGCCTGACAAATTTCGACGGCGTTGCGGAGAAGGGTATGGGCATCAACCACCTCCAGATTCAATTGCACTTTACCTTTGCTGATCCGGGTGAGATCGAGGAGGTCGTCAATCAGACGGGCTTCGAGTTCGACGTTACGGCGAATCATCTGGAGCGAGGCCCGGGCCTCTTCCGAGAGATCCTCCTCCTGTTCGAGGGCGAGCACTGACGTCAGCACGGGGGTCAGCGGTGTGCGCAACTCGTGGCTGAGCATGGCGAGGAACGAATCTTTTGCGAGATTGGCACGCTCCGCTTCGCCGCGCGCGACTTGTGCTGCCTTGTAGAGTCCGGCGTTATCGACCGCGAGCGCGGCCCGGTGAGCAAGCTCCTCCATCAGAGAAAGCTCCTGAGTCCCGCACATTCTGCCGGCGGTCGTATTCACCATTACGATCGCTCCCAGGACTCGTTCATGCGTTTTCAACGGAACCGCGACAAAGGAGGTCGCCGCGAGCGATTGAATCAGCGCACGGTCGTCTTCCCGCTCAAAAACCTCCTGCATCGCCCCATTATCCATGTCGCAACACATCTGGGACTTGCCCGTCTTCAAAACACGCGCACCACTCCTTTCGACCATCGGGCTTGAAGGAAACTCTTCGGCAAGTTTTTGTAACGCCGGCTGGTCCAGGAGGTCCGAATGCGCGACTGCCACTCGCCGGAGTGTGCCGTCCTCGGCGGCGGCGAGCACGATACAAAAATCAGCGAGTCGTGGGACAACCAGATGAGCGAGATTTTGAAACGTCTGGTGGTGCTCGAGCGAACCCGCCAGCACATTGCCGGCATCCGCCAGGAAAGCCAGCCGCTCTTCCCGTGTTTCGGCTTCCGCCAGCGCAGCTTGCTCGCGAATGAATTTTTCCCGGTCCTCCGCCTGTCGTTTGATTTGTTCCGTCTTCTTAAACAGATCGACAAACACCGCGATCTTCGCGCGCAAAATCTCCGGCACAACCGGCGTGAGAATGTAATCGACTGCGCCCAACGAATAGCCGCGCGACACGTGGGTCTCCGTGTCGTTCACCGCGCTAATGAAAATGATCGGCGTTGTTTCGGAACGCTGGCGCTGGCGGATGAGCGCCGCTGTCTCGAACCCGTCCATTCCGGGCATGTTTACGTCGAGCAGGATGACGGCAAAATCCTGCTTGAGCAGGCAACGAAGCGCTTCCTTGCCCGAGGTCGCGCGGACCAGATTCTGGTTTAGCTCTGCCAGGACCGTTTCGTGCGCGAGCAACTTGTCGGGCCGATCGTCGACAATAAGGATGCTGACTTTTTCGTCCGCCGGATCCGCCGCGATAGAGTCCGCAATCACGTTAACGATGGAGCCAGTTCCGGAGCAGCGTCAGCAGACGTTCCGTATCCACCGGCTTCGCAATGTAATCGCTTGCGCCGGCATCGATGCATTTTTCACGATCGCCCTTCATCGCTTTCGCGGTCAGCGCAATAATCGGCAATTGCTCGAAGCCGTGCGTTTTCCGAATTGCCCGCATCGTTTCGTAGCCATCCATTTCTGGCAGCATGATATCCATCAGGACGAGATCGGTGTCCGGTTCGCTTTGCAACAGATCGATCGCAGCTTTGCCAGTCTCAGCTGAATGGACTTCCATTTTATATCGCTCGAGCATGCTCGTCATCGCGAAGATATTGCGGATGTCATCGTCGACGATAATCACTTTCTTACCGGCCAGAATGGCGTCGGGGTCGTGCAGGCGCCGCAGGATCTCCCGTTTCTCCGGAGGTAAGCTGGCCGCATCCCGGTGCAACCAGAGTGCCGTTTGATCGAAGAGACGTTCCGGGCTGCGCACGTCCTTCACTATCGTCGTCTGCACCACTCGATTGAGTTTCTCTTCCTCCTCGTGCGTTAGATCCTTCGCCGTATATACGACAATTGGAAGATCCTCATTTTGATCGCGGATCTTGTCGATCAAATCGAAGCCCGACATATCTGGCAACATGAGATCGAGCACCACGCAATCGAACCGTTCCTTCCGCAATGCATCCAGCGCCGCGTGTGCGTTAGCGGCATCAGTGAGGTGCGCGGTCTCATTTCCGATCACCTCTCTGATACTGTTGCGCTGACTTTCATCATCCTCAATGACCAGCAGCTTTTTCGAGGTGGATTCTCTCATTTCATTCACCTTGGTAAAGATTTGAGTGATCTGGGATTCGTCGATCGGTTTCGTGAAAAACCGGAGAGCGCCTTGTTTGAGCGCATTCTGCGGTTCCTCGTGCGCCGAGATGATGAAAACCGGAATATGGCGCGTCGCGAGGTCGGATTTCAGCCGGTCGAGAATCTGCCAGCCATCCACGTCCGGAAGACGGAGATCGAGCGTAATGGCACCCGGCGCGAACTCGCGAACCAACGCGAGTGCATCTTTCCCGCGTGGAGTAACCACTGCCTTAAATCCGTTTTGACGCGCCACATCGAGGAGCCATTGCGCAAAATCGCGGTCGTCCTCGATTATCAGGACCGCCTTTTCTCCCGGGAGAATGTTTGCCCGATCGTCGGCGAGAAACTCCACCGGCATTGGCGGCGTTTCGGCGCCGTTGGTCGCTTCGTCCGCCGCAGGCTCCGGTAACACCGGCATAACTCTCTCAACCGGCACCGCGCTATAGTTTTGCGGCAAGAACAACGTGAACGTGCTTCCGCGGCCTTCGGAACTCTCCACGCAGATTTCACCACCGAGCACCCGTGCCAGTTCGCGGCTAATCGCCAGGCCAAGGCCCGTGCCACCGTACTTTCGGCTGGTGCTGCCGTCCGCCTGCAGGAATGGCTCGAAGATCGTTGCCTGTTTGTCGGCCGGAATACCGATTCCACTGTCGCTAACGGAAAAGGCCAGAACATTTTCCGCCCGGTTGAGATTTTGATTTTCAGACGACCAACCAGCCGTGGCCGGCGCCAGCTGCAGAATCACGTGACCGCGCTCCGTAAACTTGAACGCATTCGAAAGCAGGTTCTTCAAGACTTGATCCAGCCGCTGCGCGTCGGTCTGGACGGCGTCAGGCACGCGCGGATCGATGTCGATCTTGAAGCTCACTCCTTTGCCCTCCGCCACATGCCGGAACGTCCGCTCCATCGTCTGGCGCATTTCTTCAAAGCGGACCTCGCCGACGTCGAGCGAGACCGTGCCGGACTCGATCTTCGAGAGATCGAGAATATCGTTGATCAGCTTCAACAGATCCTTGCCCGATCCGCGGATCGTTCGAGCGAATTCGACCTGCTTCGTCGTAAGATTCCCGTCCGGGTTGGACGAAAGCTGCTCCGCCAGGATGAGCAGACTGTTGAGCGGCGTCCGCAACTCGTGAGACATGTTCGCGAGGAATTCCGACTTGTAGCGTGAAGTGAGCGAAAGCTGCTGTGCCTTGCCCTCGAGCGCCTGCCTCGCTTGCTCGACCTCTCGATTTTTGCGTTCGACCTCCTCGTTCTGCTCGAAGAGCTGCCGCGCTTTTTCCTCCAGCTCCTGGTTCGTCTGCTGGAGTTCTTCCTGCCGGCTCTGCAACTCGGAGGCGAGCGATTGAGATTGTTTCAGCAAATCCTCCGTGCGGGTGTTGGCTTCGATCGTGTTCAGCACGATGCCGATACTTTCTGTGAGCTGATCGAGAAACGCCTGATGGGTCGGGTTGAATTCATCGAGCGAGGAAAGCTCCATGACGGCTTTGACCTGGCCCTCGAATAGGATCGGCAGGACGACGATGTTCATTGGCGCCGCTTCACCCAGGCCGGAACTGATCTGGACGTAGTCGGACGGCACGCTCGTGAGAAGAATGCGCTCTTTCTCGAGTGCGGCTTGTCCGACAAGGCCTTCACCGAGCTTGAAGCGGTTGTTCACTCCCTTGCGCTCGCGGTAGGCATAGCTGGCGAGAAGCTGGAGTTCGGGTTCCTCCGCTGAACCGTCCATCATATAGAACACGCCTTGCTTGGCAGAGACGACTGGGGCCAGCTCCGAAAGGATAAGACGGCCGACCGTGAGTAAGTCCTTCTGGCCCTGCAACATACGCGTGAACTTCGCCAAATTTGTCTTGAGCCAGTCCTGCTCGTCGTTGCGCAAAGTCGTGTCCTTCAGGTTGCGAATCATCTCGTTGATGTTGTCTTTGACGAACGCCACCTCACCCTGCGCGTCGACCTGAATCGATCGCGTCAGATCGCCCTTGGTTACCGCCGTCGCGACATCGGCAATCGCGCGGAGCTGCGACGTTAGGTTGCCGGCAAGCTGATTTACGTTGTCGGTCAAATCGCGCCAGGTGCCGGCCGCACCGGGGACGTTGGCTTGGCCGCCGAGCTTTCCTTCGACTCCCACCTCGCGCGCCACACTTGTGACCTGATCCGCGAAAATCGCGAGCGTGTCGGTCATGCCGTTGATCGTGTCGGCCAGAGCGGCGATTTCGCCTTTCGCTTCGACGAGCAGCTTTCGCTTCAAGTCGCCGTTCGCGACCGCCGTAACGACCTTTGCGATGCCGCGCACCTGATTGGTCAGGTTGCCAGCCATGAAATTCACCGAGTCGGTCAAATCTTTCCAGGTGCCCGCGACGCCTTTCACCACGGCCTGACCGCCCAGCCGTCCTTCCGTACCCACTTCGCGCGCCATACGAGTTACTTCCGACGCAAACGAATTGAGCTGATCCACCATCGTGTTGACGGTGTTTTTCAACTCCAGAATTTCACCTTTGACGTCGACCGTGATTTTCTTCGAAAGATCGCCCGTCGCCACCGCGGTCGTCACCGCCGCAATGTTACGCACCTGCGTCGTGAGGTTACTCGCCATGAAGTTCACCGAATCGGTCAGATCTTTCCAGGTTCCCGAAACGCCTTCGACTCGCGCCTGACCGCCGAGCGCTCCCTCCGAGCCGACCTCTCGCGCCACGCGCGTCACTTCCGACGCGAACGAACGAAGCTGATCCACCATGGTGTTGATCGTGTCCTTCAGTTCCAAGATTTCCCCTCGAACATCGACCGTGATCTTTTTCGACAAATCGCCGTTCGCGACCGCCGTCGTGACCTCAGCGATGTTTCGGACCTGACCCGTCAGATTGCCGGCCATCGAGTTCACCGAGTCGGTCAAATCTTTCCAGGTGCCGGCGACGCCTTCGACGTCCGCCTGGCCGCCGAGAATTCCTTCCGAACCCACTTCCCGCGCCACACGCGTTACTTCCGAGGCGAACGAACTGAGCTGATCGACCATCGTGTTGATCGTGTTCTTCAGCTCCAGGATTTCGCCTTTCACATCGACCGTGATCTTCTTCGACAAGTCGCCGCGCGCGACCGCCGTGGTCACGTCCGCGATATTTCGCACCTGCGCCGTCAAGTTGCCGGCCATGGAATTCACACTGTCGGTCAAATCCTTCCACGTGCCCGCCACGCCGCGCACATCCGCCTGGCCGCCCAGCTTTCCTTCTGAACCCACCTCGCGCGCCACCCGAGTCACTTCCGAGGCAAACGAACGCAGCTGATCGACCATGGTGTTGATCGTGTCCTTAAGCTGCAAAATCTCGCCGCGGACATCGACCGTGATCTTTTTCGAAAGGTCGCCGTTTGCAACTGCCGTTGTGACTTCTGCGATGTTACGCACCTGCCCGGTCAGGTTTCCGGCCATCGAGTTCACCGAGTCAGTCAGGTCCTTCCACGTGCCGGCAACGCCCTTCACATCCGCCTGACCGCCGAGCCGGCCTTCTGTTCCCACTTCGCGGGCCACACGCGTCACCTCCGCCGCGAACGAGCTCAGCTGATCTACCATCGTGTTGATCGTGTTCTTGAGCTCGAGAATTTCGCCCTTCACGTCGACCGTGATTTTCTTCGACAGGTCGCCATTCGCGACCGCCGTCGTCACTTCCGCGATGTTGCGGACCTGGCCGGTCAAATTGCCGGCCATGAAGTTCACGCTATCGGTCAGATCCTTCCACGTGCCGGCAACACCGCTCACCTCGGCCTGACCGCCAAGAATTCCTTCCGAACCTACTTCGCGAGCCACCCGCGTCACTTCTGAGGCGAAGGAGCTAAGGCGATCCACCAGCGTATTGATCGTGTTCTTCATCTCGAGAATCTCGCCTTTCACGTCCACCGTGATTTTGCGCGAGAGATCCCCGTTCGCGATCGAAGTCGTGACCTCGGCAATGTTACGCACTTGCGCCGTCAGATTACCGGCCATCATGTTTACGTTGTCGGTCAAGTCCTTCCAGGTGCCGGCAACGCCCTTTACATCCGCCTGCCCGCCGAGCGCCCCTTCCGAGCCCACTTCGCGAGCCACGCGCGTCACTTCGGAGGCGAAGGAACGAAGCTGATCCACCATCGTATTGATGGTGTCTTTCAGCTCGAGGATCTCCCCGCGCACGTCGACCGTGATCTTCTTCGAAAGGTCGCCATTCGCGACCGCGGTCGTCACCTCGGCAATGTTACGCACCTGGCCCGTGAGATTTCCGGCCATTGAATTCACGCTATCGGTCAAGTCTTTCCACGTGCCGGCCACACCTTTTACATCCGCCTGCCCGCCGAGCTTTCCTTCGGTGCCCACTTCCCGCGCAACACGCGTCACTTCTGACGCGAATGAGCTGAGCTGATCGACCATCGTGTTGATCGTGTCCTTCAGCTCCAGGATTTCACCCTTCACGTCCACCGTGATCTTCTTCGAGAGATCGCCCCGCGCCACCGCCGTGGTCACGTCCGCAATGTTACGGACCTGGCCGGTCAGATTTCGCGCCATGAAATTCACGGAATCGGTCAAGTCCTTCCACGTGCCCGAAACGCCTTCCACGCGGGCCTGGCCGCCGAGAATTCCCTCCGATCCCACCTCGCGGGCGACGCGCGTCACTTCCGAGGCGAACGAACGAAGCTGGTCCACCATGACGTTGACGGTGTCCTTCAGCTCCAGGAACTCCCCTTTAACGTCGACCGTAATTTTCTTGGTCAAATCGCCGTTCGCGACCGCGGTTGTCACCGTCGCAATGTTACGGACCTGGGCAGTCAAATTGCCCGCCATCAGGTTTACGTTCTCCGTCAGGTCTTTCCACGTTCCCGCGACGCCCTTGACCTTCGCCTGACCACCAAGCTTGCCTTCGGTGCCCACTTCGCGAGCGACGCGTGTCACCTCGGAGGCAAAGGCGCCGAGCTGATCGACCATCGTATTGACCGTCTTCGCCGTGCGCAAAAATTCTCCCTGGAGCGGCCGGCCTTCGATTTCGGTCGCCATCGTCTTGGAAAGGTCGCCTTTGGCCACCGCGCCGATGACGCGCGCCATCTCACTCGTCGGATGCACCAGATCGCCGATCAATCCATTGACCGACCCGATCGCTTCTGCCCAGCAGTCTGAAACATCACCCAGCGAGGCACGCTGCGAGATCCGCCCTTCCTTACCCACGACCTGGCCGATCCGGTCGAGTTCGCGTGCCATGCGCTGATTCAGGCTAATGACTTCATTGAACGTATCGGCGATCTTTCCGGGCAAGCCTGTCCAGTCATCCGGCAACCGGACGGAGAAATCTCCGCGCCTGAAGGCGGAGAGCGCGGCGAGAAGCTGCTTTTGGTCGAGGCGGTCATCATCGAGGCGCGAGCCGTTCTCGGCGGCTGGAAGGCGGGGTGAGCTGCTTTTCTTCATAGGTATCAGGAGGTTAACCGAATTTTATGCGATCCTGCGGACGACGCTACGCGCCTCGCCGGGAAGGCTGAAAAGATGAAATAAACGTGAGCAGGAAATGTGCTGCCAGCAACCCGGCTTCGCTGGTGAAAATTTGGTGCAGGACCTGTCACGGGATTGGGCCGATCAAGGCCGTTGGTTCATGTTCGATTGTCACGCTCCCTTCAGACGTATGGTTCCGGAGGGAATTCATGGGCAAAGGTTTAGGTTGCGTTTCCGCGAAAGCAGCCGAAAGTCACCGCCTATTGGATTAAGTTCTGTTTTGTTCGTTGCGTGGTAGATCGTCAGCTGGGATTCCTCAGTGGTGGTTTGAAACTCGATTCTCGAGAACGGCTCTGTAGCTGGCAGTTATTGCTCCAAAAATAACAATGAAACTGTACGTAGGTAATCTCTCTTTTGAGACCACTGAAAA
>Ga0190272_10000197_pt1 | contig 36578 bp, 26 predicted proteins | sample Popmic504T_FD_133746 | JGI IMG/M metagenome (GOLD analysis project Ga0190272, IMG submission 133746) | Populus adjacent soil microbial communities from riparian zone of Shoshone River, Wyoming, USA - 504 T | ecosystem: Environmental > Terrestrial > Soil > Riparian zone | place: USA: Wyoming...
GCGCCCCGGAGCCGCATTGGCAATCATGATGTTTTCCGGTTTCAGGTCACGATGGACCACGCCCATTGCGTGCGCCGTATTCAAGACGTTCATGATTGGTTCGAGAATCTCAAACGTCTCGGCGGGAGTGAATCGTCCTCGTTGCTTGAGTTCCGCATCGAGGGTCTGGCCTTCGACGTATTCCATCACCATGTAAATGGTGCTGTCGCCCGCAGTCCTTAAATCGTGGACCGCGACTGCGTTTGCGTGACGGAGGCGGCGCGCTGCCTGGCCCTCCCGCCGGAAACGGCGCAGCCAATCAGCATTATTTCGCACTTCCGGCGGCAGAATTTTTATCGCTACCCGATCGCCCAAAAGGATGTGGCGCGCAAGATAAACTGCGCCCATCCCGCCTTTGCCAAGCAGGGATTCAATCTGATACTGCCCATCCAGAACGGTCCCAACAATTGAGGACGGATCGTCTTCCAGAACCTCGCCGTCCGTGGGGCAGAAGCTCACGCCGTCTTCATACTTTGCTTTGCAGAGCGTGCAGTATTTCATGCTGGTCTATATCGAAGCGTTGGTTAGTCTAACATACGAGCGCGGGGCGGGAGATGTAGGGCGACGTCCACGGTCAACCAAGCGGAAGGCCGCGCATAAACAAGGCATGCGGGTACCCAGGCCCTCCCTAATGGTCGGGCTTCTGCCTGGCTCTCAGCGGGTGCAAAGTGTGTTAAGAGATCGCTTTCGGGGTATCACCGCGCTTGAAGGTCAAGCTGCTCTTCTTCCCGCTGTTGAAGACGTTGACGATATTTATCTGGTCTGTGAAGACGTCGAAAAGCAGACGATTGCTCAAGGTGGTTTGCGACAGTCCGGCCGGTGCTTTCGCTTGCAGGTAAAACCAAACTGAATGGCCCTTCAACTCCATACCGATCCACTCCAGTTCCAGTTCCTCTTCGCCTTGCTTGAGGACAAATGTGCCGCGGAGATATTGGAGAAGAAGCACATTGGTTTTGGACTGAGGATCGAGCCGAACGTTTGCCACGCCGGCGCGCTTGCTGAGCGCGGCCTCAACATCATCGGCAAACGTTTGCACCGTGATTTCAAAGATACGCTCTTCGGCTTTGTAGTCGAGCCGTGTAACGCTGGTGTGATAGCGATGCGCCAAAGCGACCGGCGCGAGCGATAAAGTGATAGCCCACAAACTCAGAATGCGGATTGCGTGTTTCATTTCCGGTTCTCTCTGCCCCCTCTGCATTCTCTGTGTCTCTGTGGTGATTCTTGCCTTAACAATTGTTTACCAGCGAGACACAGAGAACACTGAGATTGCACAGAGACTTAGTTTTTGCGCTCCAGTTGCTGCATCGGATTCATCGGCGCCTGCTGATCGCGGAAGAGTTGCAAACGCGACTTGATCGGGCGCCGGGGAAAATAATTGTTCGACAAATCAACATCAGCAGTTTCCAGGTGCGGATCGAGCGTCAGATAGCGAATCTCTTTGCGCGTCATGATCAGTTTGGAAATAGCGCCGTGATTGTAGCGCCAAATCTCCGCCGGGATTCGCAGCTCTTCCTTGGTTCCATCGGTATATTCGAGCAGGAAAATAACCGGCATCACCAGGCCGCCGAGGTTCTTCAGATCGACGACGTAGAAGTTCATCCCCAACCGGATCAATTCCCGCTGTCTATCGCTTAGCCCGGCGAGAAATGCCTGATACGCTTCGCGCTCCTTCGCGGTCGCCTGCAAAGGATCGTATGAATTGTAAAAGTCGCGCAACGAGGGGTATTGATCTACGCGTTTTGGCAACGTGCGATTTCGCTTTTGCGAAAGCGTTTCCGGCTCCGCCTCACGCTCGGCCCGGCGCTTAGCATTGTCAACCTCGGGGTTGGCGGTATCAGCGTTGTAGAGCCGCACATTCTCAATTGAGATGTCGGTATGGTCTGTGGTGTAAAACCAGCCGCGCCAGAACCAATCAAGATCTACTCCCGAAGCGTCCTCCATAGTACGGAAGAAATCTGCGGGCATAGGTCGCTTGAATTTCCAGCGCCTGCCGTATTCACGAAACGCAAAATCGAAGAGCTCTCGCTCCAGAATGGTTTCTCGCAAAATGTTCAGGGCCGTCGCCGGTTTCGCGTAGGCGTTATTGCCAAACTGCAGGAGTGACTCGGAGTTTGTCATGATTGGCACTTGCGCATCCGACAACATGTACTCCGTAATGTCCTTCGGCTCCCCGCGGCGTGAGGGATAATTTGTCTCCCATTCCTGCTCCGCAAGAAACTGCAAAAAGGTGTTCAGCCCTTCGTCCATCCAGGTCCACTGGCGCTCGTCTGAATTTACGATCATCGGAAAGTAGTTGTGCCCAACTTCGTGAATCACCACCGAGATCAAGCCATATTTCGTGCGCGCCGTGTAAGTGCCATCTGGTTCAGGCCGTGGGCCATTGAAACAAATCATCGGGTATTCCATGCCGCCAACCGGTCCGTTGATCGATTGGGCAACTGGATATGGATACGCGAACGAGTAACGCGAATAGACATTTAAAGTGTGGATGATGGCGTGGGTTGAATACCTGGCCCAAAGCGGATTGCCCTCGTTGGGATAGAAGGACATTGCCATCACGCGATTGCCTTCGACATCGTGACCCTGCGCGTCCCAAATGAACTTGCGCGACGAAGCAAAGGCGAAATCGCGAACATTCTCCGCTGCGAAAATCCAGGTCTTCTTCGCCCCGCTGGTCGAGTTTTTTGTTTTCTCAGCACCGTTGCGCTCATTAGCTTTCGCTTCTTCGGGGGTGACGATGAGCGCCGGTTCCTTCGCACTACGCGCCTGCTCCAGCCGCTGCCGTTGGGCTGCGGTCAACACCTTTTCCGGATTCTGGAGTACGCCCGTGGCGGACACTATGTGGTCGGCAGGCGTGGTGATAGCGACAGTGTAGTTGCCGAATTCAAGGGTGAACTCACCTGAGCCCAGAAACTGTTTATGTTGCCAACCCGAAACGTCGTTGTAAGCGGCCATTCGCGGGAACCAGTGGGCAATCTCGTAAAGGTAGTTGCCGTCTTTTGGAAAGAACTCGTAACCGGTGCGCCCGCCGAGTTTCCTCTGGTCGTTAATGTTGTAATTCCAATCAACCGAGAAGACGGTTGACTGACCGGGAGCCAGCGGTTGCGGCAAGTCGATCCGCATCATCGTCCTGACTATTGTGTGGCGCAGAGGACCGCCACGGCCGTCGCGCACAGCGGTGATCCTTACGGCGCCGTCAAAGGCTTCTCTAGCGAGCAATTGGTCGAGTGTGGTGTAGGGCAGTTGCGGTTGACCCGGCGTTGGCGGGTTGCGCGGGTCGAAATTAACTGGCGGCGGCTCGCGCTTAAGTTCCGGCGCTGTCGCAGTGCTGTTTGATTCGGAGGCCGCGGCGAAAACGTTCTGGTCCAGCTGTAGCCAGAGATAACTAAGCGGGTCGGGCGAGTGGTTGAAGTAAGTGATGGTTTCGGACCCGATGATGCGCTGTTTTGCGTCGTCAAGTTCTACCTCAATCTTGTAATCTGCGCGTTGCTGCCAATACTTCGCACCGGGCGCACCGGAAGCCGAACGCTGCTCGTTTGGCGTGGGCAACAATTCTTCCAATTGGCGAAATTTGTCGACTGGATTCGTTTTCGATTGGGCAAACAGAAGCGGATTGATCGACAAACAGAGCGCTAAGAGCAGAAACCGGCTTATGAGTCGTTGCACTTGCTTCCTCCGGGGCGGCGAAACTTATTTGCGGGGAGAAGAGGAATATTACATCGCCTCACTCAGAGCCGCCTAGTGAGGAGCGGTAACATACGGTCCACGAACTAACACGAAATCACACTAATCCTATTTAATGTTCTTTCGTGTTGTTTCGTGGATCGTATTCAGGAATAAATTCGGCGGGCATACTCCTCGACCATTCGATCGCTATTAAACTCCGGACCGAGCGTGATGATGGATCGTTTCATCATCGCAATCCACTTGCGCGGCAGCCCGTGAACGTCGCGATCGTAATAAAGCGGGACCACTTCATTTTCCAACAAGCGATAGAGTGATTCGGCATCACCAGCGTCGGCTTCCGGGTTGCCGGCGGCGGTTATCGTTTGGGGAGTCTCGTCAGTTGCGTCACCGACCGCAAATCCGTTTGTGCCGTCATAACCTTCGAGCCACCAGCCGTCAAGAATCGACAAATTCAGGCCGCCGTTGATCGCCACTTTCTCGCCGCTCGTGCCCGAAGCCTCGAGGGGCCGCCGGGGAACGTTCAGCCAAACGTCAACTGACTGCACGAGCTGACGGGCAATCTGGTGATCGTAATCTTCGATAAAGACCGCACGGTCGCGAACTCGTACGTCATATTTCCATTTGGCCACTTGCTGCAGCACCAGCTTCGCCTCGCCATCCTGTGGATGTGCCTTGCCTGCAAATACAAATTGCACCGGTCGTTCAGCGTCGTTGATAATCTTCCGCAACCGGGGCTGATCCTTCAGCAAGAGGTTCCAGCGTTTGTAACCGGCGACGCGCCGCGCAAACCCGATGGTCAACACTCCGGGTTCAAAGATTTTTTTCGCCGCATCGGTGTGGTCCATCGAGTCGCCTCGTGTGACTCGCGCTTCGAATGAACGCTGGCGAATGAAGGCTACGAGACGCGCTTTCATCAGCGAATGCGCCGCCCAGAGCTCACCGTCGGAAATCCTGCCAACTCCCTGTTCCCATTCGGCGCGCTGGAGCAACCGTTGGGACCAGTCTGCGCCGACATGCGTTTCAAACAACGAACGAATCAAAGGTGAGACCCATGTCGGCGCATGGACCCCGTTGGTCACGTGGGTAATCGGAACGAGTTTAACGTCAGCTTCCCCCGTAAGCTTTTGCCAGAGCGCGCGCGAGACCTCGCCATGCTTGCGGCTGACTCCGTTTGTCGATCGACACATGCGGATCGCCAGCGGGGTCAGTCCAAAAGCCTCATGCGGGTTTGCAGCGTTGATGCGACCTAACGCCAGAAACTCATCATGAGTTAGCCCTAATTCCTCTTCATAACTGCGGCCCACTGCACGCGTCAAAAGGTCGACATCAAATTCGTCGTTTCCGGCAGCTACCGGAGTGTGGGTGGTAAAGACGGCGCGCTGCCTCACTCTCGCCGCCGCCTCTGCGAAAGACAGACCGTCCGATTGGATCATCTCGCGCGCCAGTTCGAGTGTGAGAAAAGCCGAGTGTCCTTCGTTGAGGTGAAAAACGTGCGGCTCGATTCCCATCTTTCTTAACAAACGCACGCCGCCGATTCCGAGGAGCATCTCCTGAACGATTCGGGTTTCGCGATCGCCGCCATAAAGATGGCCGGTCACCCACCGGTCGGTTTCTTCATTCTCGGGAATGTTTGTGTCCAGAAGAAAAAGCGCAACTCTACCCACATCGGCGCGCCAAATTTGCGCTCTCACTCGCCGGTTGCGAATCAGCACCTCGACCATCACGGCCGTGCCGTCGTCGTTCTGCACCAAATGTAGTGGCAACTCAGCCGGCTCGGTGTCGACGTAATTCTCTTCCTGCCAGCCTTCGAGACTCAGCCGCTGGCGGAAATATCCTTTGCGATAAAGTAGTCCCACGGCCACGAGCGGCAAACCGAGATCGCTCGCTGACTTCAAATGATCGCCGGCGAGCACGCCCAGCCCACCTGAATAAACCGGAAGCGAATTGTGAACGCCAAACTCCGCACAAAAATATGCGACTGGACGTGCTTGCGTGATCTTTGTCGTCGTTTCCGGGTTTGACCAGTCTTCCGCTTCGGCCATGTAACGGTCGAAGGCGTTGGCCAACTTGTTGACCCGCGCGAGATAAACAGGATCTGTAGCCATTTCAGCCAGGCGATATTCGGAAACTCGCGACAATAGCAGTCGGGGATTGTGGTCGCATTCCTCCCAAATAACCGGATCGAGATCTCGAAAGCAGCTTTCGCCGTCAGGCGCCCAACTCCACCAGTAGTTCCAGGAGAGTCGCGCGAGCGGTTGGAGCGGAAAAGGTAGTGTCGGTGATGCTCCGGAATTTTTGATGTTCACGGCTTCAGTAGTTTCAATCATCGCATGGGTAGGTAGGACAGGCATTCACCGGGGCCCCCAACGGGGCAGCCCCGCTGGGGTGGTCAGGCTTGTCCCTGCTAGTCAAAGTCAACGCAAAACAAAGCGGTTCTTATAACATGAAACGGGTTCATCCGCAGATTACGCCGATTTAGCCGATTAGACGAGTGTGGTGAGCTCAGTACTACCACGCGGTAGTGGGTGGGTCCGGAGCCGCCTTATAGATCGTGACCGAGTCGCTGACAGTCGAAACCCACCCGCGTAGTACTGACCTTATTTCTTTTCAAGTTCGTTGTGTTCGTGGAAAATATCGCCATCGCTCGACTTGAAGAAGACCAGGCGCACTTCGGCCAACGTTTGGTTTGTAGCGAGGAATTCAGCAATTGCCCGGGAAGAGACTTTGGCAGCCTCGTCTTGCGGGTATCCGAACACTCCGGTTGAGATGGCTGGAAATGCTATCGATCGCAGGGAATGAGTTTCAGCAAGTCTTAACGAATTCTGATAACACGCGGCGAGCATATCTGCGTCACGCCCACCAGACCGCCCGTAGATTGGTCCCACGGTGTGAATTACATATCGAGCGGGAAGGTTTCCGGCGGTTGTAATCACCGCTTCCCCTGTCGGCAATCCTTGCGGATACTGCGTCCGCCGGATTTCACGACACGCTTCCAGAATTGCTGGTCCACCAGCACGATGGATCGCTCCATCAACTCCTCCGCCGCCAAGCAGTGAAGAGTTGGCAGCGTTGACGAGCGCATCAACGTTTTGGCGAGTGATGTCACCCACCACTACCATCACGCGACCACCAGGAAAAGTTTGTTCCATTGCTGATTGAGATTAGGAGTGCCGCCAATGGGCTATTAACTGTCGATTGGGTTGTCGATCAGTTCGTCTTCCGGTTCGTCGTCGAGTTCTTCGTCGCAGGCCTTGACCTTGACTTCATCAAACATGTCCTGGCGCCGCAGCGCTTCGGCCACGCCCTTCGCCTTTAGCTCTGTGAGTGGATGGCTTGGATCGGTACTGGCGATTTCAAAGAGACCGTCGTCAAGCATGACCACACCGATCGACCCAAGGGTGACGCCTGGCGCGATCTGAATCTCATCCATGTTATGAATCTTGAAGTTTCCGGTTTGTTCGACCCAATCCTCTATGAAAGGGTCACGCAGGGCATGTTCAGCTTCGGACTCCGAAAGATATGAACCCTCGACAATGAGACAGTATTCGCGCACGTTTTGAGTTAGTTTGGTGTCCAGCTTTCGCACTAACTCTACCACTCAGCTTCTTGCCAAACCAAGCAAATAATTCCCGGACAGCTGGGTTTTTGAAACGACGCAGGGCGACCTGATCAAACAAAAAAGCCACTGGGAAATTAAGATCCCCAGTGGCCTACTCAAACCAGATTATCCTCAGTTAGGAAGCTCTGGAATTCTGTTCGTTAAGGGTGCGCGTCAGATTCCTGAAATAAGAATCGAAGGTGACAAACCCGGTACTGCCTTGAAAAAAGGCCCTGCCGCCAGTTTCGTCGGCCAAACGATTGAGCGAACTCTGACCATAGCTGGCTGCCAGTCGATTGCGACCCGTCAGCCCAACCGACGGAGCATAAAAAGTGTACACCGCCACGTTTCGGCTATTCGCATGCTTGATCGCGCGATCAAGATCCATGGTTCCTCCTGCACTCGAGCTGTCGAAACCACGCGATGTGTCCAGACCGTCGGAAATCAGCAGCACTGCGTTTTGACCACTCTCTTTGTCAAAGCTCTTCAGTGCATCGACCACTTCCACATAGGGATTGTACGGCGACGCAAACGTGCTTGATCGAACCATCCGCAATGATCGCGCAGCTGCTTCGAGATTTGTGGTGAACGGCTGGCGAACCTGAAGCGTGCCCGTGGTGATGTAGCCCACCATCACGCGCGATCCCTTGGGTAGTGATCGAATAAAGTCGGCAGTAACGCGCACTTCATTGCTGACCTGTGATGTAAGGTCGTCCTGGATCAGGATGGCCAGGTTTATTCGGTGTAATACTTGCTGATCGCGAATTTCACTGCTTGTCTCTGTCAAAATTGTGGTTGTTCGGTTATTCGCACTGGCCGGCACACTGGCTAGAAGTGCCAGAACCAACGCGGCTGCGAAAACACTTAACTTTCGGTAAAACATGTATTTATCCCCTTGTTTCTCTCTAAATCTGTTCACGGGCTTGGATGCACAGTCCACTTTTATAGATGGCCGCAGGAAGCGCCGAGTTTTGAACAGCTAGTCTCGGCTCTCTCGAGTGCAAGCAACTTAGAATTCAAAGATCATCATAGGAGGGCTAGGGAGGGGTTACTTGCCATTCGCCTTCCCGCTCAGATAAATTACGTGTCACCGGAAAACAGATAGACAGGCGTTTCGGCCTGCGCTCTCAAATAGACATACAAGCTGTCTGCCCTACGTTAATTCGCTCTGCGGAAAGGAACCGCCCTTATGAAAGCCTACGCTACGGAATCGATTCGCAACCTTGCGGTCATTGGACACGGCGACGCAGGGAAGACGCAACTCGTCAGTTCTCTTCTCTACGTCGCCGGCGCAACGCCTCGCTGGGGAAAAGTGGATGAAGGCACCACTGTTACTGACCACGAAGAAGATTCCATTGCCCGCAAAATTACCCTCAACATCGGCCTCGCTCATTTAGATCACCGGGAAATCAAATTCAATTTTATCGACACTCCGGGCTACGCCGCGTTTGTCACTCACGCACGTCCCGCTCTGCGCGTTGCCGACTGTGCGCTGGCCGTCATCGACGGCGTAAAGGGTGTTGAAGTGCAAACGGAAAAAACCTGGGCCTACGCAAACGAGTTCATCGTTCCCCGCATGATGGTGGTAACTAAGCTTGATAAAGAGCACTCAGATTTTGGCATGGCGGTCGAGAGCGCGCAGAAGGCTTTCAGCCGGGCAATCATTCCCTTCACCTTACCTATCGGAAAAGAAAAAGAATTTCGCGGCGTGGTCGATGTGGTCCACCTCAAAGCTTACGAGTTTGGCCCCGACGGCCAGGCAAAAGAAATCGAGATCCCAACTGAGGGCCGCGATTTCGTTGACAAGACCCGCGAGCGGCTCATTGAGCTCGTCGCCGAATCCGACGATGCGTTAATGGAAAAGTATTTTGAGAATGGCACGCTCGAAGAGTCGGACATCATTCCCAACATCAATAAGGCCATTGCGCAGAGTAAGCTTTGTCCCGTGTTTGCCGTGTCGGGCGCGACGCTTGTGGGCTTGCAAGCTTTGATGAATGGCATTGTCGATTACGCTCCCGACCCTGCGCATCATGAGGTTGAGTGGGGCCTACCTGTGGACGCTGCTCCGGATGCGGAAAGGATTCCGCGTAAGTACAGCGACAGCGAGCCGTTTTCTGCCTATGTCTTCCGCACTGTCGCCGATCCTTTTGCCGGCCGCATCAATGTGATGAAGGTCATTAGCGGAAAGATCCAGACAGACGCTAACGTGCTGAATTCCACTAAGGGAACGATGGAGCGCCTGGGTGCTTTACACACAGTCCAGGGCAAACAACTCGACAAGGTGACCGAAGCGCATGCCGGCGACATCGTCGCCTGCGTCAAACTTAAGGAAACTCAAACCGGCGACACGCTGTGCGATAAACAGGCGCAGATTGTTCTCAGCGCCGTTGAATATCCTGAAGCCGCCATCGCTTTCGCGATCGAGCCCAAGTCTCGGCAGGATGAGGAAAAGATCAGCGTGGCCCTGCACAAGATTCTGGAGGAGGACCAGGCGCTGCATTTCACGCGCGACGTGCAGACGAAGGAGTTTTTGCTTTCCGGCTCGGGACAGGTCCACGTGGAGACGGTGGTTGAGAAATTAAAAAAACGTTACGGCGTGGAAGTAACTCTGCACCCGCCGAAGGTGCCTTACAAGGAAACGATTACCCAACGCGCTGAAGTTCAAGGCCGCCACAAAAAGCAGACCGGCGGACGCGGGCAGTTTGGCGATTGCAAGGTTGTTTTTGAACCGTTGCCACGCGGCGGTGGATTTGTTTTCGAAGACAAGATTTTTGGCGGCGCGGTGCCGCAGCAGTTTCGCCCCGCCATTGAAAAGGGCATCGTGGAAGCTGCGCTGTCAGGCGCCATTGCCGGCTACCCGTTAGTGGATTTCAAAGTGCAACTCATCGACGGTTCGTATCATAACGTCGACTCCGACGAACATTCATTTCGCGCTGCGGGCCGAAAGGCCTTTCGGGCAGCGATGGAAAAGGTGAAGCCGTCTATCCTGGAGCCCATTATGGACGTCGAGATCCACGCGCCACAGGAAAACAGCGGCGATATTATGGGCGATCTCAATTCCCGGCGCGGCCGCGTGCAGGGCATGGAGACAAGCGGCAAGGACCAGGTAATCAAGGCTCAGGTGCCGATGTCGGAAATGCTCAACTATCAGTCAACGCTAAACTCAATCACCGCCGCGCGCGGATCGTTTCACATGCAGTTTTCCCACTATGATCCGTTGCCTGGGAATCTTTCTCATAAGGTTGTGGAGCAGTCGCGGGCGGAGGGAAGAATTCGCGGCGGCGAGGACGACGACTAAAGTTATCTTCAATGCGAACCGGAACGTCGACAGGATTCCAGGATTAACAAGATCAAGAAATGCATCGATAGACGCAATCCTGTTTGTCCTGCTAATCCTGTCTGATCCTAAATGAATATGGGCCACGAATCGGAAACTCGTGGCCCATTTTTACGCGACGAGTAGGAGCCCAATCACTGCGCCGCGAAGTTGTAAAGCAACGCTCCCGAAACCTTCACCGCCTGTCCATTCAGTTTAGTCGGCGAAAACTTCGCTTCCCTGGCCGCCGTCACCGCTGCTGCCCGCAGTAGTGGATGACCAGACACCGCGCTTGCGGAAATCACGTTTCCTTCTTCGTCAATCGTGATTTGAACTGTGACACTTCCGGACGCCTGCGCCTGTTTGGCGATCGGCGGATAGACAGGTATAGGCAGGCTGATGGCCTTTCCGTTGAGCATGCCGCCGGTGATTGGCCCGGCGTATCCACCGGAGGAGGAGCCACCCGTTCCTGTACCCATTCCGTTTGCCGCTGCTGGTGTCGGCGTTTCTTTAACCGTGTAGCCGGCCGGCACATCAAACAATTCGCGCGCCGGTTCGCTCCGACTGATGTTGGTCAACTTATAGCTGTTTTCACCAAAGCGCGGATCGATATGACGCGTCATCACGATGACCTGCAACTCGGGCGAATACCAACGCTCACTTACGATATCGATCGGAAGTTCGTTGCCAATCTTGCCGGCAGGAATGGTCACTGTGCTGCGCGTACCATCAGCCTCAACTCCTTCAATGGTCTGCTTACCCAGAGCTTCGGTGCGGGCCGCCGGGTTCTTTGAATCGAGCCAGCCCATGGCCATGCCGGTTTCCATTTGCCGTTTCTCCATGACATCCCCGGTAACCGGAAAAACACGATATGAATTTCCACTCGCCATCGGCGTGGTCCCTTCAATAGCAATTTGATACTGCGTCGGAGCCGTGGTCTTTGGATCGTTCGCCTTTGGTCCGGAAACCTTGAACCGCAAGGGCGCCATTTTCCGCGCGGTTTGCCCGGCCGGATCGAGCGTGTAACTCGTGCCCGCGACCGGATCGTTAATGAAAATAGTGTGTGGCTGTTGTCCGCCGCTCGCATAAGGGCCAATTGACTTAAGCGTTTGCTCGCGTCGCGTGCGTCCTTCGCTGTCGCGATAGACTCCCGCAGTGGACCTGGTCACGATGCGGTTGCCATCAGTCAGGGTCTGGGTGCTTTCAGTTACCGCCTGAGCCGAATAGGGCGCACCTTTGACCAGCAACCCGCCGAAGCTCATCTCCGTGGCCAGGAAGACGTAGTCGCCCTGGGCCGGCGGGTGCGTGATTACCTCCCGTTCAAAATACATTCGCTCCATGTCTGGAGTCCTCGCTTTGTCCTGAGCTGCTCGCTCACGTTCAACACTGATCCTGGCCGCGTCCGCCCGCGGGGTCTGCTCAGTTTGGCGTTCCTGCGCCACCGTGGGGATCCCACCCGATCCGACGATGACCGTCAGGGCAACAACACACAATCTTCGAAAATCATTTTTCATGGCAGTCTTCCTTTTCTGGTGGGGCCGTGTGGCCCGTTTTTGAATGAATTCTCAACAATAGGTACCGCGGAGCAGTTGTGAGTTCAAACTTTAGTTTGCTGTTCTGAGCAACAAGCAAAAGCTTGAACTCTGAACTGCTTGAAGCTGACGTCTACTGCACAAAACGGATCGCGCGCGCTAACCCATCCGCGCCCACCCAAACATCTGCCTTGACCATTTCGGCGTAGCGCTCCTCATTGATCGGCACACCAAATCGGGCCATCGCATAACGTGGCATCTCAAGGCGTACGACTTGCCCGCCCTCCTGCACATTTGCCGCATTCGAATAACCGATGGGAATAAAACCAGTTGTGACTTCGACAGTCGGAGCCAGGATGTTCAAACTTTGGACTGTTACGGTGTTACGGCTTTTCGTCGCCACCAGCGTTTTCGCCGCCGACGCGTATTTCGGGGAACGACTACGAGGTGCGCGCGAATCGGGCTTGATAGTCACTCCCTCGGGCACGGGCATACCCTCAGCAACAGGATGTGCAGACGGTGAAACCTTCTCAAGAGCTTTCGGATTCGCAGGCGTAGAACTTCCGTTAGATTCAGCCACCTGCTCGGGAGGTGGCGAAGTCGCCCACCACAAACGATTTGCAGCCAGTCCCAAAGCCGCTGTCAACAGAATTGCTGCCGCGGCCGCGTAGCTCCAGTACCGCCGGCTACTTCGCGCCAAACCAACAGAAGCTGACGAGCTCGAAGCCTTGGCAACGCTATGTGACGCCGCAAGATGTTCGCGAAACGCAACTGCAATTCTCGATTCAATCTCAACCGACGCTCGCTCATCGCACATCGAAACTGTTAACTCACGTAGACCTTGCGTCAGCGTCTCTTCCTCCTGCAACCGTGCCGCGCATAAATCGCAGCTCAAGCTGTGGAGTTGCGCCTGCTCGCGCGCGCCCGCTTCCATCATTTGATTGCGCGCAAGGTCGTTAACAATGCTTCCAAAATTCTGACAATTCATGCAAAACACCTCGCTGATTTCGCCGGGGCCTCGCTCGCCTGTTCGTCGCGAACGGGTCGCATCTTCTCAATCAGGAGCGCCCGTCCGCGATGCAGACGCGAACGAACGGTCCCCACAGCGCAACCCAAAACTTCCGCGGCCTCGACATAACTCATCTCCTGCAAATCGCAGAGCACAACCACTTCGCGGTAACGCGTGGGCAATGCCAGCACCGCCATTCTTAGTGAGGCGATTGATTCTCTTCGAGTGAAATCCTCCAGTGGTCCATCAGCCAACCGCAGCGATTTGAGCATCGCCACTTCGTCGCCTGCGCTTTCTTCCAGCGGCGCGTAAAAACGTTCCCGCCGCAGGCGTTGCAACAGCAGATTGCGGGCCACACCCACCAGAAAAGTGCTCAAGGTGCCACGCGCCGGATCAAACCTCTGGCCGTCTCGAATCAGGATTATGAAAACCTCCTGAGTGATGTCCTCAGCCAGTGTGCGAGAGCCGCACATCTGCAACGCAAAGCGATAGACGCCCGCCTGTCGCCGCCGGTAAAGAGCAGTCAATGCCTCTTCGTCTCCAGCCGACATTCTCTGGAGCAACTCGATGTCGCTGGCGTTTATAAGCTGTTTCATCTGAGGGTGCGCGCCAATCCGTCTGATCACTGCCACAGGTTAACCTTGCTCAGTGTTAATTCGCGCGAGGCATAAGGAAAGTTCCAAAACCTATTACCTAACTACACTCAAGTCACAATATGAGGTCAGTACCACCCGCGTTAGCGGGTGGGTCGCCCAGCTACGAGAGTCAGTTACCAAACTTTTTGACAAACTCAGGAGAGCGGCGGCGCAGATCGAACCAATCAAGAAACAACTCTGGCGCCTGCAGCCAAACCCGAAGAGCGTTTGAAATCTCTTTCGCTTCCTCTCGCTCGCTTGCGGCAACGATTCCGCTTTGGGCGCGCAACTGTGATTCAGTGCGGGCCTCGACCACAGCCTCCCGCAAACGCTTTAACCCCGATTCATCATTCATGCCTTCAAGTAGCTGGCGTTGCCGGTCGAGCTCTACAAAAGACGCAAACGATTCCCGAAGGCTTGCGAAACTAATTCCCTGCGGCAGGCGAATCTCGGCAAATTTCCGCTCGCGCCACTCAGCGTCGAAATCAAAAACTTCGGGGTGCCTTAATACCGCACCCTCGTCAGCCACCGTGCGCGCAATCGAGGCAGGGCTCGGCACGGCGCCTCCACCAAATTTCTCGCTGATGGCCTCCTGGATCAGACCGAGCTCCCGCGACCCCACCGATTCGCAGTCGAGCGCCTCCCAGACCTCGATGATGAGATCGGAGATTGTTCGTGACTGCCACCTCCTGGTCACCATAATTGCGTTCGTATGATCGCTTAGTCTCTGTGCGTCCTCTGTGCCCTCTGCTTCTCTGTGGTGAGCAGTCGATAACCAGGATTCACCACAGAGGCACAGAGAAAACGGAGGTTGCACAGAGAAACTGAATCCAAACGAAAGCGCGACAATTTCATCCTCACTCCCTTGTTAAGTTAAACTCAGTCTCTCATGAAGCGCCTGACAAATCATTTACTAATCGTGTTCATAATCACCGCCGCTGCGGCTCTCGCTGCGGCCCAAGACGCGCGTGTGCTTTCAAAAATCGAATTCGAAGGGCTCCAGCAGGTCAAGGCCGAAGAAGCACTCGCTACCAGCGGACTAAAGCTGGATCAACCGTTCAAGATTGAGTCGATCGACGCCGCCGCGCAGCAGATGCTCGACAGCGGCATTTTCAAGCAGGTCGGCTATCGCACTCGCACTGCCGGCAACAAAGTGACCCTTACTTTCCAGGTGGAAGAGGCCGGCGGCGGCGACTCGCCCGTCGTCTTCGACAATTTCATCTGGTTTACCGAAGAACAAGTAATGGACGCAGTGCGCCTTGAAGTGCCCCTCTTTTCCGGTCGCGTTGCCAACGTCGGCAAGATGCCGGAAGCGATCACGCGGGCTTTGCAGCAGCTTCTCAACGAACAAAAAATTTCCGGCACTGTCGAATACGTCGCCTCGCAAGATCTTTCCGGACGCCTGCTCGGACACATGTTTAGCGTGAGCGGCGTCAAGATGCCGATCTGCACCGTCCGTTTTCCCGGCGCAAAAAACCTTCCCGAAGCGAAGCTGTCCGAGATCGCGAAGGAACTCTTTGAAACCGATTATTCGAGCGAATTAGTCCGCGGATTTTCCGGGATGAAACTGATAGCAGCCTACCGCGAGGCGGGCCAACTGCGGGCAACGTTTGCGCCGCCGACAGGTAAGCTGGATCCAAGATGTCAGAACAACGGCGTGGTAGTCACGCTGCCGGTAGTCGAGGGTTTGATCTATTCGTGGGCCGGAATCGACTGGAGGGGCGCCAGCGCTTTGACTCCGGATCAACTCAGCTCTGCCCTGGGTATCAACCCCGGCGAAATCGCCAACGGTCTCAAATTTGATCGCGGCCTTAGGGATGCGGAGAAAGCTTACGGGCGCCAGGGGTACATTGAGGCGCGTTTGAAACCTGCACCCGAGTTTGACGATAACGCGCGAAAAGTGTCGTACAGGATCGACGTCATCGAAGGGCCGCAGTATCGCATGGGTGGACTGACGTTTAGAAATTTGACGGAACGCGATGCGAAGGCCCTCAGGGATGTGTGGAGAATGAAGCGCGGCGACATCTTCGATCAGGGCTACATGGATGAGTATTTCAAACACGAGGCGGGCAGAGCGTTGATGCGACTCTCGCAGGATCGGCAGAACGGTGGCAAAGAACCACCAAAACTTGGAACAAACATAAAAGCAAATCGCGAATCGTTGACCGTCGACGTCACTCTGGAACTGACCAACCCGTAACTGTTGTTCGACAACTTTCAGTTTGTCGCTGAATTAAAATTCGATTAACGACAAACTGAAGTTTGTCGAACATTCCGAAACCCACTTGAAAACGTTAACCGAGTCTCCCGCACGTCTCCCCGCCGCCCGCACCTTCCTCGCGCAGGTAGCTGGAGCATTCGCGAGCCGGCCCTTTAAACCGCACTCGCTCTTTCAAAACGGACACGCGCAAACGCTGGCTGCCTTCGCCTGGCCCAGACGTCGGCGCTTTCGCACGGGAGGCGACGAGCAGCGATTATTTCGGGTCGCGGAAGATGCGCAGGTCCTGGCCCACTGCCGTTGGCAACCGAATCCAGAGCAACATCTCACCGTCGTCATTTGGCATGGCATTGAAGGTTCGAGCGAATCCACCTACATGCAGAGCACCGCGCACAAGGCCTTTGCTGCGGGGCTCAATGTGATTCGCATGAACCTTCGCTCGTGCGGCGGGACAGACCATCTCACGCCAACGATCTATCACGGTGGACTGAGCGCCGACCTTCACGTGGTGGTGGACCAGCTTATCAAGAGCAAGGAAGTCAGCCGGCTTGTGGTCGTCGGTTTCTCTCTGGGCGGGAATCAGGCGCTCAAGCTCGCCGGCGAATACGGTGAAAAGGCGCCTCCGCAAGTGTTGGGTGTTTGCGCGGTATCGCCTTCGGTGGATCTAAGCGCGAGCGCAGATCTGATAATGAAACGGTCCAACTGGCTCTATCACCGCGACTTCGTGCGCCGCCTGAAACAGCGAGTCCGTAGCAAGCACAAGCTTTTTCCGGAGCGTTACGACCTCAGCGGGCTCAACGTCGTTCGTACAATCAAGGAGTTTGACGATCGGTATACTTCGCGCGCGCATGGTTTTGCCGACGCCGACGATTACTACCAACGCGCCAGCTCACTCCGCGTCATCGACCAGATTCGAGTCCCAACCCTAATCATTCATGCCGAAGATGATCCATTCATTCCCTTCGCTCCCCTGCGCGACCCGGCGGTGACAAACAATCCCTACATCCTCCTTATCGACCCGAAGCAAGGCGGTCACGTCGCCTTCGTTCAAGCCGAGTGCAATGGCGATCCCGATCGGTTCTGGGCTGAAAACCGTGTCGTCGAATTCTGCAAACTAGCCAGCGAGATTCCAGTAAACGTGTGACTTCTTCCTTCAGCGCTTGAACCGCTGGCGATATTTTCTGAGTGGATGAACGCTGTGTCCAATTCGGCCCGTTTAAGGTCCCCGCCAAAATGGTCGAATTCCAAAAATTCGTACGCGGCCAGCATTTTTATGGGACTAAGCATTTCGTAGACAACCATTTAGCCCAACCTATAATCAGACTCCCCCCGATAGAAAATCCTTTAACAACCCCCCTTAATCCTCCACGTGAGTTTGTGTGGGGCATCAAATTTCGAGCCTGGGAGTCTTTAATGTTTCGTGACCGTCTTCGCCGGCGCACTTTTCTGCGCCACCTTCGATTTGCTGTCGCTCTAATCGCAATCTTTTCAGTTTTGCCCATAAGTTCGTTTGCGTTCTCTCCCGCGAACGCTGAAGAACTCAAGACGCCGAGGTTCGCTACCGACCTCTCACTCGCCGCACGAGCTGGATATCAAAACGCAATTGACGATGTTAACTGGCGCCACACCGTGTGGCCGGAAGCGAACGGCGCGAGGCCGGCGCGACCCGCGCAGAGAAACTCCGCCGAACAAGCCGGCGACGTTTTGCGCAAGTCGAACGCACTTAGCACACTCTGGGGACAAGCGATCACGGGCCAGATGCTCCAGGCCGAAATCGATCGCATGGTTCGCGACAGCAAGAGGCCGGAGTTGCTGCGCCAGTTGTTTGCCAGTCTCAATAACAATCCAACCCACGTCGCAGAAGTAATAGCGCGCCCGCTACTTGTCGATCGCTTGTCGCGCAATTTCTTCACAAACGACCAGCGGTTCAAGTCGAAGGATTTCGGGGATTGGTGGCGCGCTGCCAAAACAGAATTCAGCACGAGCATCGAAACGCCAGTCTTCAAATACAACCTGCCAGATTTTCCCTTGGCCGCTCAGAATTTTGCCGGCGCAGATGGCGACAGCTGGCGTCCGATGTCTGCCCTGCCTGTGTCCACCGGGACCGCGGTGTGGACCGGGACAGAAATGATCGTTTGGGGTAACGGTACCGACTCCGGCTCCCGTTACAACCCCGCCACCGATCATTGGTCACCGACCTCAATGACCGGCGCGCCAAGTGCTCGCAGGATTCACACTGCCGTTTGGACCGGTACGGAGATGATTGTCTGGGGTGGTTGTAATACTTCAACGAGCTTCTGTGGCGAAACGACAGGGGGTCGTTACAACCCAACGACCGATACTTGGACGCCAACCTCGACAGTCGATGCTCCAATCGGGCGGAAGGAACACACAGCGGTTTGGAGCGGCTCGGAGATGCTCGTTTGGGGCGGATGCAAGCCCGGATACAACAATTTTTGCAACACAATCGGGAGCAACAGTACTGCACCCGGTGGCGCTTATAATCTCAACACTGATACATGGCGTGAAATTCCTCCACCTCCGATCACCGGAAGAACAAAGCACACCGCCATCTGGACCGGCGGCGAGATGATCATCTGGGGCGGCATCGATCTTGACGTTAAGAACGACGGTGCGCGCTACAACCCAAACACCGGCTGGGTTGCGATGACTTTAACCAACGCTCCGACCCCGCGAATGGAGCACACCGCAGTCTGGACCGGTACGGAAATGATTGTCTGGGGTGGACGCGAGCCAAGTAGTACTTCGTCACTCAACACCGGCGGTCGCTATAACCCAACGACTAATTCATGGACCGCAACGTCACTCGTGAATGCACCCGCGCCTCGAATTGGTCACACCGCCGTCTGGACAGGAACCGAGATGATTGTCTGGGGCGGAGATCTTCGTGCCAATCCGTGGTTAACGAACACCGGCGGGCGCTATCGTCCCGATACAGATTCCTGGACACCGACTAATCCAACCAATGCGCCGGCAGCGCGCGCGAATCATGTTGCTGTGTGGACCGGCTCGGTGATGATTGTGTGGTCGACTGCGGACAACAAATCGGGCGGCCGTTACGATCCGCAAAGCGGCTCGTGGACGCCAACCAAGAACCGGGATTCCGCACCAACTGTCTACAACGGCGTATGGACCGGCACCGAGATGATCGTTTGGGGCACGCACCCCAGTTGTTTGAGTGGTTGTCCGGCGGCCGGCGGCCGCTACAATCCCGCGCTCGATGAGTGGCGTGAAATCAATCTCGATGGTGGACCACCGGCTCCCGATCGTGATCAACTGGCGACTGCTGTTTGGACCGGTACGGAGATGATCGTTTGGGGCAAGGGTGAGAATGTCTTTGATGCTCCCGGAGAGGGCGGTCGTTACAACCCGATGACCGACTCCTGGACGTTACTTAGCAAGACGAATGCGCCGGTTGCTCGCAGTCTTCACACCGCGGTGTGGACTGGCAGTGAAATGATTGTCTGGGGCGGACAAGATTACCAGGGCACATTCAGGACCGACGGTGGTCGTTACAATCCATCCACCAATTCCTGGCAACCGCTCAACACCACGGGGGCTCCCGAGGCTCGTTATTTGCACACCGCAGTCTGGTCAGGATCGGAAATGATCATTTGGGGAGGTGCTAACTACAGCTCGCTCCAGCTCAGTACTGGCGGACGATACAATCCTGGCACAAATTCATGGCAACCAACTGACATTACAAATGCGCCAATTCCACGTCGGTATCACACGGCGGTTTGGAGTGGGACGGAAATGATCGTGTGGGGCGGTCGCTCCGGCGACTTCAACAACAACGATCAGATTTATGAAACTGGCGGCCGCTACAATCCTCAGACTAACTCCTGGCAACCTACGAGTCTTATCAATGCTCCGCTTGCGCGATTTAAACACTCTGCTGTTTGGACCGGCAACACGATGATCGTTTGGGGTGGACTTGGAAAGACCGGCGTTGCGAAAAAAGAAGTAGCAACCGGCGGCGTCTATGATCCGGTTAGTGACTTATGGACACCGACGAGCCTCGAACGCGCGCCGAGCGCGAGATCCGCGCACGTGGCCTTGTGGACTGGCGAGGAAATGATTATCTGGGGCGGTGACCGCTCAAATTATACGGGCACTGCTACGCACGGTGCCCTGTACACACCAGCACCGGTTTCCATTCCGACGCCAACTCCGACTCCAACGGCGACACCCACGCCAACGGTCACCCCTACACCAACACCGACGGTAACGCCAACGCCGACTCCAACGGCTACGCCAACGCCAACGCCAAGTCCGGCGGCTACACCGACACCGACGCCACCTCCTACGGCTACACCGACGCCGACGCCATCTGTGACGCCGACACCGAGCCCGACGCCAACACCACAAACAATTCAGTTTGGGGCGACTGATTACAGTTTGAAGGAGAATCAGCAGGCGGTTTCCATCGTCGTCTCGCGTTCAGGAGATGTTTCAGGCGTGGCCCGAGTGGATTACGCCACGGTCGACAGCGCCGAATGGGACGACTGCAGTGCGATGTCGGGGTTCGCCTCGTCTCGCTGTGACTACGGCAAAACTTTCGGCACGCTCAGCTTTGCCGCCGGAGAAACCAGCAAGACGATAACGATTCCGGTAACGTCCGACGCTTATGCCGAAGGTGAAGAGCACTTCATCGTGCAGTTGAGCAATGCCTCGGGCGCTTCGCTCGGGGCCGAACCGTCAACCACGGTCGTTATCAATGATGATTTCGCATCGTCGCAAACAAACCCGATCGACGCAGATACCTTCTTCGTGCGGCAACATTATCTCGATTTCCTCAATCGCGAACCTGATAGTGATGGCCTCGCATTCTGGGTAAATCAGATAACCGCCTGCGGTGCGGACGCGCGATGCCGTGAAGTGAAACGCATCCATGTGTCGGCGGCCTTCTTCTTGTCCATTGAGTTTCAGGAAACCGGCTACTTCGCCTATCGCATGTATAAGGCGGGTTATGGGGACACCACGTCACCCAATGTGACCACCGCCGTGCCTGTTGTGCGATTGCAGGAATTCCTGACAGACGCCCAATTCCTGGGAAGTAACATGAGAGTGGGTATCGGCGATTGGCAGAATCAACTGGCCGCCAATCGCTCCGCTTACGCGAGAGCTTTCGTGACCCGAGCGCGATTCATAGACGCGTTTCCACTCACGCTTACACTAGCAGCGTTTGTCGACCGGCTAAACCAAAATGCCGGAAATGTTCTGACTACAGGTGAACGCGATCAGCTGGTCGCGGAGCTTGCGGCGGCGCCGGATGCGACGACCGGGCGCGCGAGTGTGCTGACCAAAATTGCCGAGCACTCGACGCTGAAACGAAATGAGTCGAATCGCGCTTTCGTGTTGATGGAATATTACGGCTATCTGAGGCGCAATCCTGACGACCCCCAGAACGTCGACTTCACCGGTTGGGAGTTCTGGCTTAACAAACTCAATAGCTTCAATGGTGATTTTGTGGGCGCGGAAATGGTAAAGGCGTTCCTGATCTCCAACGAGTATCGTCATCGCTTCGGCCCGTGAAATCCTGGTCAGATCGGGTCGGATATTAGTCATAGGTACGCGGCGGGATAGCGCGTGACGGCATTCTGTGCAACCTCTGTGTTCTCTGTGGTGAAGTCTTTTATTCGGGGATTTCCCACCACAGAGACGCAAAGGACACAGAGGTCGCACTGAGAGATCTCGCAGACTAAGAGTGAGTGCCAATCACTGACAGAGACCAGCTTGTACTGCAACCGCAGCCTTCATATCTCACCCGATCCATTCCCTAACTATCGCTTTCCGGCGTCCTGACCTAACATGAGCGGGCGTGTAGAGCGGGCCAAGCCTCGGTCCAATTTTTGGCAGAGCTGCAAGAAAGCAAATGGCGGAAGACCTCCCTACGGAACAAACCCTCAAAGAGCTGATCGAACGCCTCGATCTCCTCGAGCGCGTTTTGGCAACCAATACCGCGCGGTTGCACGGCATTGAGGAGCATCTGGGAGGCCTTCAACAGCAACAACAAATCATAGAACCTTTCTCGTCAGAAGAAGCGAATGAAAACGAAAAGGTTCCTGTGGGCGACCCCAGACCCCCTGCCACTCCGCCCTCACATCAAGCGCCGACTCAAACGCAATCTCCGGAACAAACCTGGCTTCGGTCTGAGCAGGAACCTCCTCCGGCGGCGCAACCTCCACACATAACTGCTCCTCCTCCCGGCCATTCGGCGACGAGAGAACCCTCCGATACGCGCGGCTACTCGGCCAGGACAGCAGACGCTCCCTTCACCCTGAATCACCAGGTTGAAGAGCAGACGGAGAACAATGAAACAACGCCCAGCGCTCCACTGCGCGAAGAGAAGCACCGCGATCTCGAGTCGACTGTTGGAGGTAGCTGGTTCAACTGGATCGGCATCATCGCGGTCACATTCGGCGTCGGTTTCTTCCTGAAGTATGCCTTCGACAAGCAATGGATCGGCCCCGCAGGACGCATCACTCTCTCTGCGCTCGTTGGTATTGGTTTGCTTTACCTGGGAGATCGTCTGCGCCGCCGAGGGCTGAAGTCATACGCCTATGTTCTTTCGGGAGGCGGCATCCTCATCCTGTATCTCTCAGACTTCGCCGCTTACAACTTCTACAACCTAATCAGCCAGCCCACTGCGTTCCTGTTAATGGCTGCCGTGACGACAACGGCAGTGCTTTTGTCCGTGCGCCTGGACGCGCTACCCGTGGCCATGCTGGGACTCGTCGGGGGATTTCTCACTCCGGTGCTGCTCTCGACCGGTGTGGACAATGCGGTCGGTTTGTTCACTTACATTGCTTTGCTCGACGCCGGAGTGCTCGCAGTAGCCTATTTCAAACGCTGGCGCAGCCTCGACTTCGCATCGTTTGCCGCAACCGTCGTGATGACGCTGGGGTGGGCCGCAAAGTTTTACGCGCCCGAAAAGCTTTGGACCATACTCTTCTTCCTCAGCATCTTTTTTCTGCTTTACGCGTTGCTGGCAATCTTCCATAACGTTTTGCATCGTCGCCCAACGCAGTGGTTCGACGTAACGCTCGCCCTCGCAAACGCCGCCTTTTATTTCGGCTTTAGCTACCTCCTTCTCAACGATGCCGGGCTCGATCACTCGACGCCCGCCACCCAGGCTTTTCTGCTCTGTGTCTTCTTTACCGGGTTGTTCTACGTGACCTGGCGCCGCAGTCCTCAGGATCTCCTCCTCAGGTACAGTTACCTTTGTGCAGCAGCGACATATCTCACGATCGCTATTGCGATCCAGCTGGAACTGCATTGGGTGACGATCGCCTGGGCAGTCGAGGGCCTGATGCTCACCTGGGTGGGCATGCGTTCCAGAGAAAAGGCAGCGCGCCACGCCGCACTGGCGGTCTTCTCCGTAGCTATCGGCCACTGGTTTCTTCGAGACATGGTCGCGGTTAATTACGCTCTCGACCCTTCCTTCCTGCCGCTCCTAAATCGGCGGGCGCTGTCATGCGCGGCACTTGTCGCCGCGTTAGCAGTCGCCGCGCGGCTCTACCGGCGCACAACAACGGAAATCACCCCCGGCGCATCGCCTAACAGTAAAGAACGCTCGATGGTGTCGGCTTTCTTCGCGGTCATCGGCAACACCTTAGCGCTGACACTTCTGACGTTAGATGTGAACGATTACTTTCTGGGCCGAGCCGCCGATAATAGTGCGCACGGCAGCTCAGACTTACTCGCAAGCATTGAGAACACGAGGCAGTTTTCAATCTCCGTGCTGTGGACCATCTATGCCGCGACGATGCTGGCGATAGGGATCCTGCGGCGCTCGATGTTGTTAAGGCGGGGCGGATTGATCTTGCTGCTGGTAGCAATCTTCAAAGTTCTCGCTCTCGACACTGCTTTTTACGCAGCGTCATGGCACCTGCCACTCTTAAACCAGACCTTCATGGTCTACGCAATGCAAGTTGCGACATTGATCTTCACCGCCTGGCTTTACCGCCGCGCTGAGCTCGTCGTCAAAGGCGATAACAGTGTGGAGCAGGCCATGGTTCCGCTACTTGTAGGCTCGGCCAACGTGCTGGCGCTCGTTGCCCTCAGCCTTGAAGTCCTTGGCTATTACGACCGCTCGATTGCCGGCCTCGCGCTCACGTCGTCGCTCACAGACGAAATCTTGCGGCCGCTGGAGGAAGGCAAGCTCTCCACGCTGACGGTTGTGTGGACCATCTATGCTTTGTATGCCTTCATGACCGGAGTCGGGCGTAACAACGCGGTGTTGCGGTTCGGTGGACTGCTGCTTCTCGCGATCACATCTCTATTAGTGCTTGCCAATCTGAGTTTCTACGCCGCTCCCTGGCATACATTTATCTTTAACCGAACTACGGGTGTCTTCGCAGTGTTCATAGGCGCGCTCTGGCTCATCGTGCGCGCCTATCGGCGTTCGAGCGCAGTGTTTGAGGAGGCGGTAGCAATTCATCATGCGGCGATCGTTACCGCCAACGTGTTTGCCATCATTGCGCTAAGCGCGCAAGCCGCGGGCTACTACGAAGCGAAGATTGTATTGGAATATAGTGCGGGAGCGGCGCCATTCAGTGCCGAAGCAATTAACAGCCTGCAAAATCTCGAGCTCGCGAAGCAGCTTTCACTTTCGGTGATATGGGCGGTGTATGCCAGTGGGATGTTGATTGTCGGACAAGTCCGTCGTCTACGCCTGCTGCGGGTGATGGCGCTGGCGCTACTTTCAATTACAGCGGTCAAGGTATTTATCTGGGACCTCTCGTCGCTTGACCGCGTCTACCGAATCATTTCATTCATAATGCTGGGTGCGATCCTGCTGGTTGTTTCCTACTTCTACCAGCGCAAACAACATCCGGTCGAGAAGGCGTAGCCGCGCACAATGATGCTTAGCCTTGAGGGATGAGGTCAGTACCACCACGCGCTAGCGAGTGGGTTAAGCATCCGATCAGGTTTCGAGGTTGCGTCCGCCCGCAAACTGATCGAATTCCCCACCCGCTACCGCGTGGTGGTACTGACCTCATAGGCCCGCAAACTTCTTCTTATGTTGCGCCGACTGCGTGCTTCGGTAATCCACCTTTCGACCTGGCCGGCGATACCCGCGACTCAACCGGCGCCTTCACAGTCGTCACCGAACCCCGAATGTCCTTCCAGTTGATGGCAATGTCAGCGAATACAACTGACAGCGCGAGGCACGACCAGATAACCGCCTGAGCAATTTCAACTCCCAGCGTTTCCCACCCTGTCACACCTAAAACCAGACGCGCACCGATAAAGACGAGCGCGATGGCATAGCTACGCGTCGTCCACTGGCGATGCAGCGCAATCTTGCGTTTGTACGCGAAGAAGCCGGCGAAGGACGTGGCCACGATTAACATCAGCGCGTCCACGATTCCCAGGATCGTGAAGGAACGCGGCGCTCCCATCCGCTCCTGGAAATATTGAATGTAGGCTCCAGTCGGCGCGAGTACGAAGGCGCCCAGCACATACATTCGTCCCATCACGCGATGAGCTTTGGCGAATCGCTGTCGGAGCCGATTGGAAAACTGAAACGGCGCCACCAAGAGCACTATGGTTCCGAACACAATGTGTGGCAGCAACCACCATTTGAACGATTCGTAGCGTTGCCAGGCCGGATGCTCCGAATCCACCATAAAGCGTTCGTTGTGATACATCACATAGACAGTCGCCGCTGCAATGATTGAAAAGACTGTGTATTTCGCGTTGAGCTTCATTTTCACCGACTCCTTCTTGTCCTCGCTAATGCCCACCGCCCTCTGCTCGGTCCCCCCCTTTTTCAGGTTCACTTAGTAAAGCGGATTTCGGCGGACTTTGGGATCACAAGAAGGAAGAATATTCCGGGGGGTGCTGGATGTCGGGCAGTGGGCAGTGGGCAGTGGGCAGTGGGCAGTGGGCAGTGGGCAGTGGGCAGTGGGCAGTGCGGAAACGTAGATGATGTAGATATTGTTGCGTAAAGTTGCTTCGTGAGTTTGTGGCGCAACGCGACGGCCGACGCGTCTAACTCTTCTCTGTGCAACCTCTGTGTTCTCTGCGTCTCTGTGGTGATTCTTTGTTACAGCTTGTTCACCGCAGAGACACAGAGAACACTGAGTAGGCCAGAGAAAGATACGTGCGGTACGCGGTCTTGCTGCCCACTGCCCACTGCCCACCGCCCACTATTTCTTCTTAACCAACATCTGCTCAAACCAGCTAACCGTCGCGGCCATCGCACGCCTGGCGTCTTCCCCGCCAAAACCGTGACTCGCGCCGGTCATCGTGATGAAGTCTGTCTTAACGTTATTCTTCTTTAACGCTTCAAAAATGATTTGACTGTTGCTGATATTCACCAGCGGGTCCTTGTCGCCGTGAATTAGCAACGTGGGCGGATCATCGGGCGTGACGAAGACAATTGGTGAAAAGTCTGCCGCCTTTTCTTTCTCGAAATTCAAAGCAGGAAAACGATCCAGCACGGTTCCGGTGGGTGGCGGATTTAAACCTCGCACCAGCTGACGCAGATCAACTGGAGGAAAATAAGCGACGACCGCCTGCACGCGATCACTCTCTTTCATAAAATCTCCGGCCGCCGGATTTCCATTGTCCGAAGCCAGACCTATCATCAACGACAAGTGCCCGCCGGCGCTGCCCCCATAAACGCCGAGACGATTAGGATCAACTGCCCAACGTTTCGCGTGGTGGCGGATGAACCGCACACCCCTGCGCACATCAGCCACGATTTCGGGAATCAAATACTTCGGACTACTTCCGTGGCGCAACGTGATCACCGTGAAACCGTTACTCAACAGTTCCTGAAATCGGGGAGTCCCCCCAGTGCCGTTTGAGCTCAACACTTGTTCGGGCGGCGTGTACCGCGACACCCAACCGCCACTGACCATTAAGATCACCGCTGCGCCGTTGCGATTCTTCCTCGGCTGGAAAACATCGAACGTCAGGGCCATGCCATCCTTGTGGCCATAAACCACATCCGGATCCACATCGACATCGGCCTTGCTGGCTGGGTTTTCCTGTGCCGCAAGGCCCGTTGTCAGAATCAAAAGAAGTAGTGCTGAGTAGACTGCCTTCCGCATTTAATTCACCCCTCCGCTATTCAAATGAAAATAATGGCTAAGTCTGCCGGTCTGGCCTCTTACTTACCTCGTGCGAGCTCGCATGTTTTCTGTGGAACCTCCGTGTCCTCTGTGCCTCTGTGGTGATTTTTTTCAAGCGTATAATCACCACAGAGACGCAGAGGACACAGAGGTTGCAAAGAGAAAGATCCGTCGGCAGCGCTCAGGGAAGAGTAGTCTTGCTGCCCACCGCCCACTGCCCACTGCCCACTGCCCACTGCCGACCGCCCACCAACCTCACGCCCTTGCCGGCCTGAACACCCCGCGAATGCTCTGCGAGACCTTGCGGAAGAACCGTATTACTCGCGGCAGGAGCCAAAAAGAAAAGATCAATCCCGCAGCCACTATCAGGAAAACAACCACCGGTAGAAACACTGCTGCAATCACAGTAACCACCGCAAGAATGTCTTCACTCAGGCTAACCACAATATTTGAAGCCGGCTCGGGGCTCGTGTTGACCAGAGCTCTCGTGGCAGCCTTAGTACCATGCGAGCTCAGCGCCAGTCCGCCGCCAAGCAAAAACGCAATCACTTGCACCCTTCTGTCGAAGTCGCCAAACGCAGTTGCTGCCAAAACCGCTCCTGCGGGAATTCGGATGAAGGTATGAACTATGTCCCAGAGGCTATCAACCAGCTGGATCTTGTCGGCGATAAATTCGATAACGAAAAGGACGAGGGCCACCCCAATCACCCACCAGTTGGTAACGACGTCGAGGTCGCCGGGTAAGTTCAAATCCGCGAACCGCCCCAACAGACCAAGCGTGGCGACCGCCGCGTAAAGGTTAATGCCCGATACCCACGAAGCGCCCATGCTGACAGCGATTGTCTCAATCAAGCCCATAGCGCTGAATTATACGATAACTGCAGTGGGATGTTCGGCAGGCTTTAATGCAGCGCGAGGAGGTAGTTGATTAACGCATGAGATCTCGTGGTTAGGAAGGCGGGCTTGCCACCGCTGCGGTGAGTATCACAGTTTCACCTCTCCCGTGAACGCTGCCGACGGATCCTTCTCTGTGCAACCTGGTGAATGAATCCAGGAAAGAATCACCACGGAGACACAGAGTACACAAAGGTTGCACGGAGAAAGCATGCGAAGTCATGATGGAGACAAATCGTGGTAAGTTAGACTGCCTGGCGGACCGCAATATTGCTTTGTCCTTAAACTACTACCTGGGAGACTCTTCAACGTGCGTCGATTACAACTGCTTGCACTTTCAGCCACACTGCTATTCACATTGATTTACATTCCTGCGTTCAGGGCACAAAATCCAACGCCGCAAGCGCGCCCCGTTGCGCCAGGTGCGTCGCCCCAAGCATCGTCATCCCCATCGCCCTCGCCACAAATATCGGCATCGTCAACACCCACACCAGTTCCCTTACCGCCCCCGATGATCAAGATTGACGACTACCGCGGCGCCGCGGCCCGCATCATCGGGGCAGCACTAACAAGCGATCGCGCCTACAACCGGCTCGCATATCTGACTGACCACATCGGCCATCGTCTCAGCGGCTCCAAAGGTTTGGAGCGCGGGATCGAGTGGGCCATTGCGGAGATGAAGAAAGACGGCCTCGACAATGTGCGCGCAGAAAAAGTGATGGTGCCGCATTGGGTGCGCGGCGCAGAGAGCCTGGAGATGCTTAGTCCCGTGCCGAGAGAACTAACCATGCTCGGGCTCGGCAATAGTGTCGGAACCGCCGCGAATGGAATTGAAGCGGAGGCTGTGGTGGTACGAACATTCGATGAGCTCGAGGCCCTGGGAGAGCGAGTGCGTGGAAAGATCGTCGTGTATAACGCACCCTTTACCACCTACGGAGCCACAGTTCGCTATCGCTCCTCTGGTGCTTCACGCGCAGCGCGTTATGGCGCCGTCGCCGCGCTCGTACGCTCTATCACACCTGTCAGTTTGCAGACGCCGCACACCGGGGCACTGACTTACGACGAGAAACTGGCAAAGATTCCCGCCGCCGCTATCACCATTGAAGGGGCAGAGCTGTTGCAACGAATGCAAGATCGCGGCGACCGCACAACGTTGCGTCTAAAGATGGAAGCGAAGTTCCTGCCCGACGCAGAATCGGCAAACGTGATCGCCGAGATTAAGGGTTCTGAGAAACCTGACGAAGTCGTGCTCATCAGTGGGCACTTCGATTCCTGGGATGTGGGCCAGGGCGCACACGACGACGGCGGAGGCTGCATCATCGCCTGGGAAGCAGCCAGACTGCTCAAGGAACTCGGACTAAAACCTCGCCGCACGATCCGCGTGGTGCTCTACACAAATGAAGAGAACGGTCTGCGCGGCGGCAACGCTTATCGAGACGCACATCGCGCCGAGCTTTCGAAACATATTTTGGCTATCGAATCGGATTCGGGAGTGTACAGGCCGGAGGGTTTCGGTCTTGCCGCTAATGCGCCGGCGCAAGCGCGTGCCAACATGCAGGCAATCGTCAAACTCCTGTCGGGGATCGGTGCTGATCGTATTGCAGCGAGCGGTGGCGGCGCAGATATTGGCCCAATCATGCGCGAGGGTGTCGTGGGCGCGAGCCTCGACGTTGACGGATCAAAATACTTCGACATCCATCACACCCCCGCCGACACGCTCGACAAGATCGATCCAAAGGACCTGGCCCATTGCGTGGCCACCATGGCCGTAATGGCCTACATCGTCGCCGACGCGCCGCAGGCGCTCAGTGGGCGGTAGGCAGTGGGCAGTGGGCAGTGGGCAGGTAGGAGATGCATTTCGTGGATCGTCTGCGTCTTGTCAGAACCGGGAGCGTTAGCGACCGGAACCCTTGACGAAACAAGTTCGGGGACGGCAGACGATCTTCTCTGCGCAACCTCTGTGTCCTCTGCGTCTCTGTGGTGAACAAGCGGCAACAACGATTCACCACAGAGTCACAGTGAACACAGAGGGGCACAGAGATTTTCTCCTCCCGCAAATCACGACTTGCGTTTACCATTCCATCATGACAAACCATTCAAAGACATTGCCGTCACTATCCCGCTCGGTCGCAATCGGCGCCATAGGTTTTGGACTCGCGAGCTTGTGCGTGTTCGCCACTGTCGCCTTCGCCGAGCGGTGGATGTATCAACAACTCGGACTGTGGGGAGCCTATCTTGTCTGGACCGCTCTCTTCATCTTGTTGGGCGGCGCAGCGTTGGGTTCCCTCGTCGTTGGCCGTTGGCGTCTGCCGAAGTTTTACCTGCTCTATGGCATCGCCTTCTTCGCATATGCGGTCGGCTGGTGCGGTGCGTATTTCATTATGAGAGGAACGGCAGGCGAATGGGTCGGCTCCGTTGCCGGATCGATCCTGATGGCCCTCGTCTTCGCCGCCGGGTTCGGCTCGTTACGCTCAATCCCGAAACTCTCCCTGATCCTCTTCATCACAAACTCCCTCGGCTACTTCATCGGCTCAGCGCTCAACAATTCCATTGGCGGCCAGACCGGAATGTTGCTGTGGGGAATTGCCTACGGGCTGTTTCTGGGGGCAGGCATCGGCGCAGTGCTTCACCTGTCACAAGTCGGAAGTGAACGGTGAGCAGTGGGCGCAGGCCGGCTGTAACCAATCGAGAATTGCTCGTTGCGCAGTGGAACTAACTCCAGGCGTAGCGTTCCTTCCAGCTTGCGCAACTGCACTACTTATTTGCGCGGCAACACCACCTTCCTGCGCATCGTTTCTCATCACTTGCGCAGCCGTACTAGCCAGTTGCGCGGCCGCGCTCTCCCGTTGCGCAGCGTTACGCCTTACTTGCGCACCGTTCCCACGCACTTGCGCTGCGACACTACCTCCAGAAACAGCGTGTCAACTTCAAAAAACAGCGTGACCAGCTCCTTGCGCAGCGCTTCCAGTTCCTAGCGCAACAGCACGAATCCCACATTTTATGAGCAAAACGCGAGATTTGGGGTGGCACGCGCATCCTGCGCGTGTTCTACCACCAGAATGCAATGACGTGGGTCGAAAAATTCAGAACCGGAAGCAGTAGCGACGGGTAAACCCACCCATCTCGACTGCAACGGTCAAAATTCGACTGGATACCGGGTCGCTAATGCCCGAATTCTTCAACCCACGACGGGGCCTCCCATATGGCTCGCAAACACGCCTGCGCCAATACAATTTTTTCTCTTGTAATCTCAAACGCCGGTGCTAGAATCCCCGCCGAACACTCAGGGTAGAAACTCGAAAGAGCGCTTAGTCCCGCTAAGAGCTCACTCCCGCAAACGTTAACTCACCCTCGATCCTCAAAGACCGAGACGTGAAAACCTTTAACAGCAGTCCTTCACAGGAGGTTCATTCATGGACGACAAAGAACGTCGAAAACTTGACACATTTATGCGCTCGGATGCATTCAGCGATTCGCACGCGGGCGACTTTGCGCCGGCGAGTCTCGGCAACCAACTCTCCACCGAACTCAAGGCCATCATCGCCAAACTAACCGGCACAGCTTCTGTGGAAGTTTCTGGTAAAGGCCTGGCGCGGCAGGGCACATCCACGCGCACCGAAGCGCGCGAGGAATTGCGCGCTGACATGGAAGCCATCGTTCGCACAGCTCGAGTGATGTCTGCGGAAGTGCCTGGTCTCGAAGAGAAGTTTCGGATGCCACGAAGCAATGGCGATCAGGCGCTGCTGGCGGCCGCCCGCGCGTTTGTCGCCGACGCCACACCGCATGAGGCCCAGTTCATCGCGCATGAGTTGCCGGCAGGTTTTCTTCAGGACCTGCGCGACGATATCGCAGCATTGGAAGCGGCGATTAGCGGTCAGGCGAGCGGCCGCGGTGAGCATGTTGCGGCGCGCGCGGAAATAGACGCCACCATTGCATCCGGGATGACGACACTCCGCAAACTGGACGCGATCATCAGGAACAAGTATGCGAACAATCCGGGTGTACTTGCGGAGTGGACCAGCGCCAGCCACGTGGAACGCACACCTCGTCGCACAAAAGCCTCAGAGCCATCCACTCAACCCGGCACCGGTTCCGCTTCCGGCTCGGGCTTGGGTTCTAGCTCCGGCTCCGGCTCTGGTTCGGGCTCTGGTTCGGGCTCAGGCTCTGGTTCGGGCTTGGGTTCTGGTTCGGGCTCCGGGCTCAGGCACGCCACCAACACCATAAGGGATTGGCGTGGTAACCAGCTTCATGAGCCGCAAGGCTCATGATCGGCGGGCGCGTTTCGTTAGCACCGCGAAGACGGCAAACGGTTAGTTGGCCATGGGGACCGCTTGCCTAGCAACTAGCCAACGCGACGCGCCCGCTCATAACACAAGGCGACGCCCTGTCAGAACCGCCTGCGTCAGCGGGCGGAGTCCACGGAGCACTAGCCCGCACGCAAGCAAGGGCCCTCTTCAGTGGCTTCTCGAAGCCTCATTCCGCGGTGGGTCTCACCTGCCGCAGATTCGATGACACGATGCAGGCCAAGCGAGGAACCTGCATCGTTAATCGAGCCAATATGTCCAAGGTGAAAAGATATGAGAAGCGGTCTAGGGATCAGGCGGGAAGGTGCAGCGAGTCTAGTTTGTCATGCGAGATAGCTGCATGCGCGTAGGACAAACAAGCGCGCAGGTCTTCCTGCTCCAGATCAGGGTAGTCCGCAAGAATAGTTTCTTCTTTCTCGCCTTGAGCAAGCAGGCCCAGAATCATCTCGACTGAGATTCGCATCCCGCGAATGATTGGCTTGCCACCAAAAATTTCCGGATTCGCCGTAATACGTCCCAGCAGCTCTTCATTAATCATGACGGTAATCATACTCCCGCCTATGAGTCGGCTGACCAATTGTTTAGGCACGAGATCAGTGGGTGGTGGCACTCAGTCAGCATTAACCTCGCCCGCCTACACCTGTTAGGACAAGTCCGATACCAGAATTCTTGTATTGCCCCGCGGCAAGGTGTATAAGCCAACCGTTCTCACTTCGTTCCCCGGAGGCTCACACCATGAAAAAGCTGTTCGTAGCTTCTCTCGTTCTACTCCTGTCCCTTATTGCTCCAGTCGCTTCAACTCCATTCAAGGCACTGGCAGCAGCCACCTCGAATTCCATCGAGGCCCATCCGACCATCGTGGCCGGCGTGTCTGGTGAGTCGACCATGGCGGCGTCTGCAAAACGCCGACGCTACCGGCGCGGCCGCTACCGCAGACCAGTTCGGGCCGTCAGAGCTCCTATCGGCGCGAGTGCCCGTTGCCGAGACGGCAGCTACAGCTTCAGCCGCAACCGACGCGGTACCTGCTCATGGCATGGCGGCGTCGCCGCGTGGCTGAGTTACTAGGCTAGCGATTCACCAATGCCAAGAAGGTAAGATTAAACCCGCAGCGACTATCAGAAAAAGAACTACCGGCAGGAAGACTGCGGCGGAACAACCGCTCTCGGTACTGACTTCATGCAGAAGCGTTTGCGGATTTCGGGTTGCGCGCCTGTAGTGATCGAAATCCGGCAACGACGCGATCGAAACCCGTCTGCGTCAGAAATCAGAGGTCAGAGATCAGTAGTTAATTCCCTGCGGGACCACGCCATCATTCCCCAAAAAGTATTTGTGACGTGAACTGCGACGCGTAGCGTCGGTAGAAGTTAGCCCGGCCTTTCAAGGCCGGGGTTGGCATTTCGCAATAAGTGTCTCGTCGCGTAGCGACGGAATGAAATAACTAAGCTCGATTTGATCCCAGCCTTGAAAGGGCAATGACGTACTTGACTCATCATCGGCATTTGCAACCTGAAGGGTTGCGCGAGAGTAGCCGGGGGTCGGAGCGAAGCGCAGACCCCCGGAACCAGTCATCAAGGGTCCGCACCCTGCAAGGGTGCCAGAGGCCGATCTTCTGTGACCCTTTCGGGGTCAGATTAAATTGCCGTCCGACCCGGGGGTATCGCGCTACGCGCTCAACCCCCGGCTACTCTCTTGCAGCCCTTCGGGCTGCTCCAGTCCCCTCCTGGAGTTGGATCTCGATGAGTCAAGTATGTCATTGCCCTTGAAAGGCTGGGCTAAATTCATGTCGACGCTACGCGTTAAGGCACTGCGTACAACTTTTGAGGCAAGCCCGTAGAGGCGGGAAAAAATACGACAAGTTTGGTTGGGATTCAAGAGGAGCCGAATAGCATTCTATTTAAGAACTCGAATGTCGCGTTCGGAGAAGATGCGCCATTCGTTTCCGGTTCGATCCCAACGCAGTTCCTGAATTACTTCGCCGCGGCGACTGCGGCGCCCGTTGTCCACTCGATACTTCTTTCGGTAACGCATCACCGCGGTGCGGCCGCCGTCTTGGAAGATGATCTCAGGCTCCTCTGCTCGAATATCAATCAGGCTGGCTGCGGCAAAGACGCGAGATTTCTCATCGCGCACAAAACGCTGAGACGCGTTATTCATCAGATAGTATCTTTTCAAATTCGGAGCGTAAAAAGACATCTGCTGACTGATGTCGCGTTTGTTTGTGGCGGCGATCCATGCAGTGAGCGCATCGCGCAGAACATTCGCATCAGAAGGCTGGGTGTGAGCCGAGACTGTCTCTGTCACGGGCGTGGAAACAGTCTCAGCGGTAGCGTTAGCGGTCGCCTGGGTTGGAGTATTGCGCTCACGATCAGTTGCGGAAGCTTTGGCTAACTGTGAATCACCATAAAGCTCCCAGTGCGCCACATCCGAGATCTTATTGTAGATGGTTGTGATAACCAGGGGCTGGTCCAGTCCGTCAGCCGCAATGCGCCGCACCACCCGCAGCCGTTTGCCATCGTCGATAGATTCAAACTGGACGGAGAAATTGTCTTCGGTGCGGCCGCGAGATGTAAAGATCAACCGCTCGTTCTGATTGACACGTTCAAGAGATAAGCGAACGTGCACCGCGTGGCCATCGGCGGCGGTAGTGGTCCGGCTGACACCGTCGGCCACTAAACTCATGCGTGGGGCCCGCGATGAGCCGAGGTTGATGCGTGTTCCCTGGCGTTCGAGGGCGAGCAAATCGGGAGGCGTCAGTCGTACCGCCAAATCTATGAAGAAGCGCTGTTGCGCGCTGAAAGGGACACTACTGGAAGCACTGGCTACAACTGAATAGAGCTTGTCGCTGGCCGCAAGATCGACTCGATAGTCGCCTGTTAGGGTTGAACGTTCTGCCTGACGCGCTTGCGCAGCTGGTTGCGCCTGTAAGGATTGAAGGCACGGCGCCGGGTAAAAACACAATAGGAAAAGAAAAGATAAGAACAACGCATCCCCCCTGGCTCGGCTAAGTTATAAAGGTAAGGATACCCGAAAAAGTGGGCAGTGGGCAGTGAGCAGTGAGCAGTGAGCAGTGAGCAGTGAGCAGTGAGCAGTGAGCAGTGAGCAGTGAGCAGTGAGCAGTGACATACGCGCCCCTTCCGGGTTCAGTTCCTGACTCTGTCGTCTGTCTCCTGTCTTCTGTCTTCTGTCTTCTGTCTTCAGTCTTCAGCTCCCGCGAGCGATCTCGGCAAGAATCTCGTAAGAACGAACCCGAGCAGCGTGATCGTGGAGACTGCTCACGACCATCAACTCGTCCGCGTTGGTTAACCTCACAAAGATTTCCAATTCCCTGCGCACACTTTCACGCGACCCGACTATCGAATGTTCCAGCATGCGCGAGGCCTGATGTTTCTCCGCCGGCGTCCAATAATCTTCTATGTCATCGATGGGCGCCTGGAGTTTTCCCGGGCTGCCACGCAACAAGTTTGTGAACGACTGCTGCACTGTCGTAAACAAACGCCGCGCTTCCGCATCGGTTTCAGCGGCGATCACATTCACACCTATCATCGCGTAGGGACGGTCAAGCTGTTTCGACGGTTGAAAACGTTGCCGGTAGATGTGGAGAGCGTCGAAAAGAGATGTGGGTGCGAAGTGAGATGCGAAGGCGTAAGGCAAACCATAAGCGGCGGCGAGCTCAGCTCCGAAGGTGCTAGACCCCAGAATCCATAGCGGAACTTCAGTGCCGCGACCGGGAACGGCTCGAACGCGCGCGCGGGGTTGCGCGGGATCAGCCGCAGCCAGATAAGACTGCAACTCGAGCACGTCTTCGGGAAAACTATCGGAGCGACCGGCAGCGCGACGCAACGCGCGCACGGTGTGTGGATCTGTGCCGGGCGCGCGGCCGAGTCCGAGATCAATGCGCTTCGGAAAGAGGGATTCGAGTGTGCCAAATTGTTCGGCGATCACAAGCGGCGCATGATTGGGCAGCATGATGCCGCCCGACCCGACGCGAATTGTGGAGGTGCCTCCGGCGAGATACCCGATGACTACGGACGTAGCGGCGCTGCCGATGCCCGTCATGTTGTGATGTTCAGCCACCCAATAACGCGTGTAACCAAACTTCTCTGCATGTTGAATGAGATCGAGACTCTTATGCAGCGCGTCGCGCGGGGTTTCACCGAGCACTACAGGAACGAGATCGAGTATGGAAATGGGGATCATGGGTTAGACGGCAGACAGCAGACAGCAGACAGCAGACA
>Ga0190272_10000198_pt1 | contig 36568 bp, 19 predicted proteins | sample Popmic504T_FD_133746 | JGI IMG/M metagenome (GOLD analysis project Ga0190272, IMG submission 133746) | Populus adjacent soil microbial communities from riparian zone of Shoshone River, Wyoming, USA - 504 T | ecosystem: Environmental > Terrestrial > Soil > Riparian zone | place: USA: Wyoming...
AGCGCGCTGCGCTGCACCTGAGGGAAAGAAACTATCTTGAGCGTGCCTCGCTCAAGGCAAAATGCAAGTACTTGCAAATACGCTGGTTGCGAACACGAAAATTCGAGTTTCTTGGAAGCCGCGCAGACGGCGAAGGATCCCCTCCGGCGGCACGCGACCCCAGCCCGATAAGGGGATCCTTCGCCGTCTCCGCGGCTCAGGATGACAGCGGGCGCGTGGCCTCGCACGCTCTGCCCATCGAGCAGGTCCTCGGAGAGCTGAACGTCGATCCAGCCGTGGGATTGAGCGACGCCGCAATCATCGAACGGCGCCGGCAGAGCGGAGCAAACGTCCTCCCTCACGCCAGACCGCGGCCGCTCGGACGGCTGCTCCTCGAACAGTTCCTGAACATGATCGTTCTGCTTCTGGCGGTCGCCGCGGCAATCGCCTGGGCGACCGGCGACACGCTGGAAGGCGTGGCCATCCTCGTGGTCCTGCTGCTCAACGCGGCGATCGGCTTCGGAATGGAGTGGCAGGCGGGACGCGCTCTGGCGGCATTGCGCAAACAGACCGAGCTCGCCGCGAACGTACGGCGCAACAGTGCCGTCGTCTCCGTGCCGGCTGAAGATCTCGTTCCGGGTGACGTCGTTCTGCTTGCGGCCGGCGATCGCGTTCCCGCTGATCTTCGCATCCTCGAGGCAGCGGCCCTGCGCGCGGAAGAGTCGCCGCTGACGGGCGAAAGCAATCCGGTGTCGAAGTCCGCCGATGCTGTTGCACCAGCAACGCCGATCGCCGATCGCTCGTCGATGTTGTTCCTCGGGACCGGCGTCGTGGCCGGCCGCGCGCTGGCGGTCGTGGTCGACACGGGTGAGCGCACCGAGCTCGGACGGATCGGACGCCTCGTCAGCGACGTCCCGGAGGAGCGCACGCCCCTCCAGGACAAGCTCGACGCACTCGGAAAACGTCTTGCCGTCGTCGTGCTGGTCATCGCGGCGGTCGTCATCGTCGCCGGGATGATGCGCGGCGATGAGCTGTGGATGATGCTCGAGGTCGGGATCACGCTCGCCGTTGCGGCGGTGCCCGAGGCGTTACCTGCGGTGACGACATTCATCCTCGCATTCGGCGTGCTGCGCATGGCGAAGAAAAAGGCCCTCGTGCGGCGGCTGACCGCCGTCGAGACGCTCGGCAGCACCACCGTGATCTGTTCCGACAAGACCGGCACCTTGACGATGAACCGGATGACGGTTCAGGAGTACCGCCTGCGCGACAGCGCACAGCAACAAGACCTCGTCGCGGCGAGCGTGCTGTGCAACGACGCGACGGCGGATACGGGCGATCCAACGGAGATCGCACTGATCGCTGCCGCGATCCGGGACGGGGTCGACGTGGACGGGTTGCGACGCGACCATCCACGCGTCGGCGAGCATCCTTTCGATTCAGTCACGAAGCGGATGATCACCATTCATCGCGCGCCGGCGGGCGATTTTCTCTGGGCGTTGAAAGGGGCAACCCGCGTGGTCCTCGACGCCTGCGATGTCTCGCCGGAAGAACGCGCAAAGCTCGCTTCCATGAATGACGAGCTGGCCGCCGAGGGACTGCGCGTGCTCGCGATTGCGCGGAAGGTGGCGCCGGAGAGCTCCGGAGATCCGGACCACGGCTTCACCTTCCTCGGATTCGTCGGCATGCTCGATCCACCGCGGGAGGGCGTCCTCGAAGCGGTGGCCGCTGCGCGAGCAGCCGGGATCCGCCTGATCATGCTCACGGGCGATCAGGCGGAAACGGCACGTTCCATCGCCACGCAACTCCGATGGACGGACGGAGAGCCGCGCGTCCGCCACGCCAGTGAGCTGGCCGGCGCCGATACGCGCGCGGTCGTGGCGGACACGGACGTCTTCGCGCGTGTCTCGCCCGAAGACAAGTACCGGATCGTCGAGGCGCTGCAGGCGAGCGGCGCGATCGTGGCGGTCACCGGCGACGGCGTCAACGACGCGCCCGCGCTCAAAAAGGCCGACGTCGGCGTGGCCATGGGCGAGAGGGGAACCGAAGTGTCGAAAGAAGCGGCCGACATCGTGCTTGCCGATGACAACTTCATCACCATCGTCGCGGCCATCGAAGGCGGCCGGGCCATCTACGCGAACATCGTGAAGTTCGTGCACGTGATGTTCTCGCACAACCTGAGCGAGGTGCTGGTGATCTTCGTGGCCATCGTCCTCGGGTGGCCGCTGCCGCTTCTGCCGCTGCAGATCCTCTGGCTCAATCTGGTGACCGATATCTTTCCCGCGTTCGCGCTGGCGCTGGAGCCGGCGGCACCGGGACTCATGAAGCAGCCTCCCCGCCCTCCCGACGAGTCATTGCTCTCGCGATGGTTCCTGACCCTGATCTCGTGGCAGGCGGCGCTGCTGGCAACGATCACGCTCACCGTCTACTGGCTGGCGCTGCAACGCCATGGCCCCGGCGACGTCGCGCGGACCATCGCTCTTCTGTCGCTGGTGGGCGTGCAGATCGGCCAGATGTTCAACTGCCGCTCGCGGACCCGTTCTGCATTCGAGGGACTCTCGAAGAACCCGCACATCTTCTTTGCAGCGGCCACGGTCATGGCCATCCAGGCCGTCGCCCTGACCTTCGCTCCGCTCCGCCGCATCCTCGGCCTTGCGGTCCCGCCGGCATCGGCGTGGCCCGTGCTGGCGTTCACGATCGTCCTGCCGGTCGCGATCGTCGAAGGTCAGAAGTTCATCGCGCGACGGCGGGCCGCGGCCCGGCGGATCTGACGACGCAGCGAAACAAGACTCTGAACCTCAGGCTCCCATCAGATCGCAGATCGCAGACTTCCGGCCATGGTTCGCAGTCCTCCGAGCATCGATCTTGTGGGCGTGGCCGCGGGGCGTATCTGCTCGTGGAACGAACGCAACGGCGTTGTCGCGCACCGGAAGATCGCAGCCGGGCATCGCAATGGTGCGATCGCAGCCGACGACAAAGGGATCGTGGAACGCAACAGCGTCGATTTGAGGCGCATCGATCCGAGCGTAGAACGCAATCATGCGCTCGTGGAGCGCAACAGCTCGTTCGCGAAGCGCAACGATCCGATCGTGAAGCGCAACGATCCGCTCAGCGAGCGTAACGTTGCGCTTCCGGCGCGTAATCGTGCCGCCACCCAGCGTAACGTTGCGGGCGTGGAGTGTTAACGTTACCTTCGGAGAGCGTAACATTGCGAACCGCGAGCGCGACGATACGCTCGCGGAGCACGTTGTTACGTGCGCGGAGCGCATGGTTGCCATCGACGAACGAGCGCGTGCGCGCACGGACCGCGCCGCCGCGATCCAGCGGCGCTTTCACGCGATGCCAGATCGCCGCGATCCGTACGAACGTCACTCGCGAGCGAACCAGCGGCCTCCGTTTTCGGTCACGTGGATGCCATATGGCTCCGCGGAGAGCTTTCGGTGCAACATCGTTCGCACTGTCGCCGCGAAGTTCTTCGCCCGCGTCGGGTAGCCGCCGGCTTGCAGTGCCTCGGCGATCTCGCGAGCGCTCCGCGGTTCGCCCGCCGACGACAGATAGGCCGCAGCCGCCTCATAAAAGCCGGAAGTCGCGTACGGTCCGGGTGGGTCCATCGGTGCAGGCGCGCCCGCGTTCGGCGGCTGCGCACTCTGCTCCCCGTCCGTCGCCGCCGTCCGCTCCGGCACCTGCGCCGGCACGATTCCCATGACTTCTTCGAGTGCGGCAATCGCGCGACGGACCCCGGACAGCTCAACCGACAGCCGGCGCTCCTCGTCCCGAAGTCCCTCCAGCACCTCCGCGACCTTTTTCATCGCGCAACAGTATCGCTCAGTTGCGCAACTGTGCTCATGACGTGCTACCTGAACCGGACCGAGGATCGGTCAACGTCAGCACGCGCCGCGCTGCCGCGGATCGTGCCGCTGACGATGAGTTATCCTGAATGACCATGGCCGTCTCGACGCGGTCGCATCACGATCACACGTTCGCGGACTACCTCGCGCTCGAGCGTGACAGCGACATCAAACATGAGTTCGACGCCGGCGAGATCCCGGCCATGCCCGGCGGAACGGCGCGGCACAGCGCACTCGCGGTGAAGGTGGCGACCGCACTGGAGACCACCCGCCCGTCCGGCTGCACAGTCTTTCCATCGGACATGAGAATCCGCATCGCCGCGACGGGTCGGGCCACTTACCCGGACGCGTCGATGGTGTGCGGCGCCCTCGAATACGACTCCGAGGACGCCGCGGAGACGACGATCACGAACCCGTTACTGATCGTCGAAGTCCTTTCCGTGACGACCGAGAAGGGTGTGTATCGCGCGATACAGAATTCGGACTGAATGTAGCTAGTCTTGGAGTCGCGACTTTCAGCCGTAACGCAACGGTTACCGGCCGGTTGCTTTCGGTCACAAGAGAGGGTCGCCAACCGGCAGAGCTTCCACCGCAAGTCTCACCAGCGTCGCAGGGACCGGCGAGGTCAGCGCTTTCTGTTTCATAAAAAAAACGAAGGTTCGACCCCACTGCCCCCTCGACATGGGGCCAACCTGCGCAACAGAGGTCCGCTGCGCCATAGCGAAGCCCGAGACCGAGTGTCAGAATCACGCACTCGATGGCGGTCCGACCCGAAGAACGGCTGATCTACCACATCACCGACGCGGCGAACCTTCCGGCGATCCTCACCGACGGCGGGTTGTTCTCCGACGCCGTCATGTCGCAACGCCACCCGACCCTCATCGGCCACAACCACATCAAGGACCGGCGCCTGACGCAGATTCGCGTCCCGAGTTGCAACAACCGGTTCGTCGGCGAGTTCGTGCCCTTCTACTTCTGCCCGCGGTCTCCCATGCTGTACACGATCAACCAAGGCAACACCGGCCGTCCGCCGGGCTGCCAGACCACGATCGTTCACCTCGTCAGCCGCGTGCGCGATGCCGTTGATCTCGGCGTGCCATGGGCCGTCAGCGACGGCAACGCCGGTGCGTTTCACACCACATTCGAGTCGACACTGCAGGCGATCGATAACCTCGACTGGAAAGCCATCGAGGCAAGCTTCTGGGCCGACAACCGACACCAGAAGCAGGCTGAGCTCCTCGTCGCGGACTTCTTCCCCTGGACGGGCATTCACGAGGTCGGATGCCAGAACCAGGACGTGGCGGACGAAGTCACCCGCCTGCTGGCAGATCAGAATCACCGCCCGAAAGTCTCTGTTCGGACTGGGTGGTACTACTAGAATGGCCTGAGATGATCGAGCTGGCGAACGGCAACCTCCTCGCAGCGCCTGCCGAGGCGCTCGTGAACACGGTCAACACCGCCGGAGTGATGGGTCGCGGCATCGCGCTGCAGTTCAAGCAAGCCTATCCGGGCATGTTCCGCGCGTACGAGGCGGCCTGCCGGGCCGGTGAAGTCACGATCGGAAAGATGCACGTCTTCGATCGTGGCGGACTCGCCGGCGGTCCCCGCTGGATCATCAACTTTCCGACGAAGCGGCACTGGCGCGCGGCAAGCCGGATTGCCGATGTCGAGGCTGGTTTGAAGGATCTCGTCGCCACGATCCAGCGCCTCGGCATTCGCTCGATCGCCATTCCACCGCTCGGTTGCGGCAACGGAGGGCTGGACTGGCGCGACGTTCGTCCTCGGATCGAAGCGGCGTTCGCCGGGTTGCCGGACGTGCGCGTGCTGCTGTACCCGCCCGCGCCAGCGCCTGAGGCCGAAGCGATGCCGAATCGAACCGAGCGTCCGAAGATGACGATGGGACGCGCGGCGCTCATCCTCTTGATGGATCGCTACCTCAAAGGTCTTCTCGATCCCTTCGTGAGCCTTCTCGAGATCCACAAGCTCATGTACTTCCTGCAGGAGGCGGGGCAGCCGCTTCAGTTGAGCTATGAGGCGAAACCCTTCGGGCCTTACGCGCCGAATCTCCGGCAAGTGCTGATCCGGTTAGAGAGGCACTACACGGAGGGATACGGTGACGGCAAAGACAAGCCTTCGACGCCCATCCATCTCCTCCCGGGCGCTGTCGAAGAAGCAACGGAGTTCCTTCGCAACGACCGGGAAGCTTTGGCGCGCATGGACCGAGTGGCGTCGCTGATCGAGGGATTCGAAGATCCGTTCGGACTCGAGCTTCTGAGTACCGTGCATTGGGTCACCCGTGAGAACCCGGCCGCCCGCGAGAACGCGGAGATCGCCGTGAGCGCGGTACAGGAGTGGAGTCCACGAAAGAAGCAGCATCTCAAGCGCGAGCATCTGCTGCGTGCCTGGCAGCGGCTGAAGGAGCAGGGCTGGATATCGGCCGCGGGGTAGCTGGCTCACGATAACGGTACGCCTCCCGAACTATCGGCCGGCGTCGACGTGTCGTTAAGACAACGCTCGACGCTCCTGCCCGCTGCGTCGCCTTGCGGCGTTCGTTACGGCAGGAGCGCTCGCACCTCCCACGCCACCGCGGTTTCGCGAGGAATGGCCGCCGAGCTCAGACCGCGATGTCGATAGCGAGGGTAGTCCGAGAATCGGGGATGATGAACCTGAACCGCCACACCGCCGATGATCGCGCCATCCGCTGGACGGCTGTGGCAGAGGGCTTTCAGCACTCAGGTCTATAAGGGAGATGCGGGATCCTGGGCTTTCAATTTCTCCACGAGCGGCTCCATCACAGGCGTGTTCCAATCGATGCGGACGTTTCCTTCCATTTGTGTCATCACATCGGGCGGTGCACCGATCGGGATCAATCCTCGCGTCTTCCGGAGCAAGCGGCAAAGGTGGTTTTCGCCCCACGCGCCATTCACGAGCTCTCGCCGCCGCCGGTCCTCGAAGAACACGAAGACCTGAAGGTAACCCACCGGGATGTGGCGAACCCACCACGACGTGCCGGGGAGTCGTCGCGCCTCTCGCACCGCCAGTCGGAGGATCGCCTGCATCTTCTTGAGCGTCAGAGCGGCCGCTTTCTCCAGATCGCGTTCATGAAGCACGACGTGCGCGGTGACGACACTGTAGGTCCGCTTTCCGACGATCTTAACCTCTCGCACTTCGACGTCTCTCTCCCGCCGGCGAGCAGCCCACCCCGTGCGAATCACCTCGGCGATGCTGCCGAAGATGCGTAACCGCGCCGGAACACGCAGCCGTCCGAGAGCGGGGAAGACGATGAATCCAGGCGCCTGCGTCGCGTCGAGATACGCCGGTCCGTAGTCGATTCCCTTCTTCAAAAGCTCCCGGACTTTGGCGCCGTCGAAGAGTCCCCATCCCGCGGTGACTCCGCGCCGGTTGAGCCGCACGTAATAGCGATCGAATCCCGGCATCAAACCAGCCGCGAGGCTCGCCGTGCGAATCACGGAAAGCTGCGTCTTGTGATCGTCGAGATAGGTGGTCCTCGTGAACAGGTTCAGCTCGCGCGAGCCGTCGGGATATCGCAGCTCGAGGTAGTCGTCGACGTGCCAGTCACTCGTCGCGAGCTGCGTTTCCACTTCCGGGAAGACGAGCGCCGGCGGCAGGTCGGTCGTTTCCGAGAACAGAAGACCTCGGTCGAGAAGTACAAAGACGCGCAACGCCGCGGCCATGCCGTTGCACACGTCGAGCAACACCTCGACCATCGAGAGCGTCTTCTGCGGCGTGTTCACGCGCGAGCTGGTCCTGCCCTTGTAACGATTGATGTATTCGATCTGGTCGATTCCGAATGCGATGCTGCCGTGCGCAATCGCATTCCGCATCTTCGAATCGAAGCAATCGAACGAATCGATGCCCGCGGCACGCGCTTCCTTCACCAGATCTCCGGGGCTGACGCTGTCGGTTGGATCTCCACGCTTCAGGAGGCGAGGCATGACGACGATCATCAATAGCCACTTCAGCACTCCTTCGCAGAGCTGTAGGTAGACGGGGTGCACTTCGTCGTGAATCGTGCGCAGCAACTCGACATCGAGAAACTCGCCCCAATCGCGGTCGTGTGGAAACGTGCGATTGATCGTCTCCAGGGTTCGAAACGTAATCTCGATCGCACCGTGCTCGTCACGAAGGAAATCGGTCAGAAGCTTCGGCCTTTCCACTGCTAACGTGCGTAGAAACGCGAGGTAATTCCTCTGCGCGTCGCGCGCGTACGTGCTCCACGGCAAGCGATCGGCGTAGACCGACATGAAAGCGTAGAGTTCGTGACCGCAGTTCGCCAGTTCAGGAAAGCAGGAGGCCGCCCGCTCCCGCCGAAAAGCCAATAGAGAAGCATTCGACGATGTCATCAGTTCGTCATTCCGCGGGCGATTCTGGCACGTTGGAACGCCCTCACCCGCCATTCAAGCGGGGCTTAGGGCCCGAACGAAGAACGAAAGCCAGACCTCATTACAGGTCTCAGACGTCTCGACGGCGTGTTCGATCCAACCCATTCGTCCGGCGGTGGATGTGTCGCCGGCACTCGATGTGTAACCGCTCTCTGCACGCGCCCATCGTGCATGTCATTAGTGCATGTCATTAGTGCATGTTGCCATACTCACGTGCCTATTGACATCAGCTCGCCGCGGCTATAGCTTGACAGTATTCTTGACGGGCGTTCGACTATCGTCGGGACTTGACCGAGCGTGGATGTCGAGGACCGAATTGTCGCTAGCATGACGGTTCCAGCTCTGTCGGCGGTGAGTCTGGTGAGAGAGTCACTGTTGATAATGCCCACGACTTAGCGGGAGTTAATCATGGATAGCAAATCGTATACCGGTGCGGCGCTAGCGCAGGCCCTTCAAGACGGCACGTTGCACCCAGCCCAAGCGGCGCTGTACGGTATAGTAAAGGCTTCGGAGAAGGCGGGACAGATTCGCTTCTCGCAATCTGGGTGTGAGACTTGGGTGGATTTGCCCATTGAAATGATCGAGCGGGCCGATCACATTGGCCAGCATGGTTGTCGCGATCACTCGCATCCTGCCATGAGAATTGCTCTGAAAGAGCCGAAGGACGCCGAAGGACGAATCCTTCTGGCGTTACTGGCGCAGGCCACGTCAAACCAGGTTGCCACCACGGCTCCGGTTGGTTTTTCGCACGAACACCAAGCTCAGCGCGCTATGTCGCCGCCGCCGGCGTTCTTCGACGTGGCGTCGCCTGGCGACTTTCCACCGGACGACGGTGCTTTTGCGGATCGTACGGCGATGAGCGTCGGCCGCTTGGGCCTTGGGTTCGGCGGCTTCGGCGGGTTTGGCGGCTTCGGAGGCGGTGGCTTCACGACGTTGCCGCGATGTCGGTGGGTGAGACGTGTGCAACCGTGCGGCAGCAGTCTGCCAGGCTACCCAGTGCCAGTTTGTGAATACTTGTATTACTGCTGCACATGGCCTAACGGTACTTCGGCAGGTTGCATTTGAGCGTAACTTTGGCAGAAGCGAGAATAGCAGCTCGTTTCAGCGTAGCGCGAGGAAGTGCGGTCTAAAGCAGATGAAATTGGATCTCACCCAAGTTCATCACTGTTCGTCTTTTGTCCTACCTATTTAGACCGCGCGCCATCGTGCTGCGACATCTGTATCAATGCCGCAGCACGTGTGACGAGGGCAGCCGGGCATCGGCAGTTCTATCGCCGCTTCCGCACGAGCGTGCGGAGATCGTGATCGTTGAATACCTTCACCAGATCCGTGACTTTGCACTCCAGCGCGGCCGCTAAGCGGAGCAGCATCGAAAGGCTTGGTACCTTCCGGCCATGTTCCATGTCGCTGATGTAAGTGAATGACGTTTCCGTCAGCGTCGCGAGGGACCGGACTGTCTCGCCTCGCTTCTCTCTCAGCTCTTTCAGACGTGTACCGAAAATCTCCGCTTCCGGGAGCGCCGGCGTTGTCATGCGGCACCTTCTCGCTTGACTTTGCGCATCTCCGACGTTACTCTGTAGCCGTACAGACGGAGGTCACGCATCATGCTCGACGCCGCCCTTATCCAACGCATCCGCGCCATCTTCCTACATCACGAGCCGCGCGTCACGATCGCCGATGCGGCGGGCCTCCTCGGGTGGTAACGCGCGGAGATGAATATGGCTATTCGTAACGGTGAGATCGAGGTGATCGAGACGTGCAGCGGGAAGAGGATCGAGCTGCGGGAGCTGGCGGCGTACGCGCTCCAGCAGTGGCCGTTGACGCTCATCGAGGAGGCGCTCGGGCGGGATGCGACGTTGATCCTGCTGCCCGCGTTGCGGACGCGGAAGCTCACGGTGCGGCTGCCGCGGTATCAGATCGGCGCTTTGCAGGTGCTGGCGGATGACGGACGGGAGTCCGTCGACGCGATGCTGACGCGGATGTTCGAGGAGTTGACGGACGTCAATCAGGAGCGCCTCACGCGCCTCATCCCTGGCCTCGCGGAGGCGATCGCCTGGCCTGAGGCGGGAGAGAGCGACCGCGCCTGCTGACGCAAACGACCTGGAGGTGATGCGCAATGTCCTCACGTCTGTCTGACACCATCCGCCGTCTTCCGGCGCTCAGCCGTCCGCGACGTCGGCGTGTGCGGAAAGCGATCGAGCGGCCGGTCGAGGCTCGCAAAGAGGCGCAGCCGCGACCGGCGCGGGCTCCGTACGTGCTGACGCTGTCGGCGCGGCGCATCGCGCGGCGGAACCTCCCCGAGGCGGTCGTGCCGTATCTGCGCATGTCGGGGCGGTGGCTCGAGGAGCACGGGTTCGCCATCGGCTCGGGTGTGCAGGTGGTGGTCGAACGTGGGCGGGTGACGCTCATCAGCGAAGCCGTCGAAGCGTCGGGGCCGGTCGCGCCCGCGAAAGTGACCCCGATGGGGAACGGATCCGATGCGCGGACGCAGCGGAAGGTGTCGCGAAGACGCCTTTGAAAGGGATCGCACGGCTCGCGTGGCCGGCGATCGTGTCGGACGCCGTACAGGTTTCTGTATCATGGTCCTCCGTGAAGACGACTCTCGATCTGCGCGACGATCTCTTATCGAAGGCGAAGCAGCAGGCCGCGAAAGAGCACATCTCCCTCACGAGGATGATCGAAGAGGGATTGACTCTCCGTCTCCGGCGCAGCCGGAACGGTCGTCGCCAGTTGAAGCCGCTTCCCGTTTCCCGGCGCAAAGGAGGGCTGCGGCAAGGAATCGACGGGCGCAGCAACAAGTCCCTCTTCGATGCGGCGGACTGATGACACCGGACGTCAATGTGCTGGTCGCCGCGTTTCGTCGGGACTACCAGCACCACGCCGTGGCGCTCCAATGGCTGGACGGCGCGCGCGTGGCTTGCGCCGAGGGGCGCACATCCCTGGCGCTGCTGCCGATGGTGGTCGCCGGCTTTCTTCGGCTCGTCACCAATCGGCGGGTCTTCATCGAGCCCGATTCCATCGAGGACGCGGTCGCGTTCGTCGACGCCCTGCTCGACTCGCCAGGAGTCGAGCTTCAACCTTGCGGCGAGGAATGGCCGATTCTCAGAGCGAAACTGATCGCTCGTGGTCACAAAGGAAATGAGGTGACCGACGCCTGGATCGCCTCCGCGACCGAATCCTCCTCGGAGCACCTCGTCACCTTTGACCGTGATTTCCTGAAACTCCTCTCGCCAGGCGACTTCACGCTGCTGACCGTCGAGACGGAAAGCGACTGACGCGGCGACAGCCCACCGATCGTCGTATTTACGCTGCAGCCCCCGGGCTGAGGCGTTGGAGCGAACTGGCGCGACTCGCGCACTCAGGACGGAGATGAGCATCTCCCACCTCAGTGATTCCCAGGTTCTCGAGATCGACGCCTGGTGGCGGGCGGCGAACTACCTGTCCGTCGGACAGATCTATCTTCTCGACAATCCTCTGCTCCGCACTCCGCTGAAGCTGGAACACACGAAGCGGCGACTGGTCGGCCACTGGGGCACGACGCCGGGCCTGAACTTCATCTATGCCCACCTCAACCGCATCATCAAGGAGCGCGACACGAACATGCTGTACATCGCGGGACCTGGCCATGGCGGGCCGGGCCTCGTCGCCAACACCTACCTCGAAGGCGTGTACAGCGAGGTGTACCCGCACATCTCGCAGAACGCCGAGGGCCTGAAGCGGCTCTTCAAGCAGTTCTCGTTTCCGGGAGGAATCCCGAGTCACGTTGCTCCCGAGACGCCCGGTTCGATGCACGAAGGTGGAGAGCTTGGATACGCGCTGGCCCACGCGTACGGCGCCGTTTTCGACAACCCCGACCTCGTTGCGGCCTGCGTCATCGGCGACGGCGAGGCGGAGACCGGACCGCTCGCCGCGAGCTGGCATTCCAATAAATTTCTGAATCCCGTTCATGATGGCGCGGTCCTTCCGATCCTGCACCTCAACGGCTACAAGATCGCGAATCCCACTGTGCTGGCGCGCGTGCCGGCCGAGGAGCTGTCGTCCCTGTTTCACGGATACGGACACCATCCTTATATCGTCGAGGGAAACGATCCACCGCTCGTGCATCGGCAGATGGCGGCCGTGCTCGATCAGGCGTTCGATGAGATTCGCGACATTCAGGCCAGAGCGCGGCAACACGGTTTCGCGGAGCGGCCGAGGTGGCCGATGATCGTCCTCCGCACTCCCAAAGGTTGGACCGGCCCCGCAGAAGTGGATGGGAAACAGACGGAGAGCTCGTGGCGCTCCCACCAGGTGCCGTTCGCCGACCTCGCAAAGAAGCCGGCGCACCTGAAATTGCTCGGCGACTGGCTGGCGAGCTATCGACCCGAGGAGCTGTTCGATGCCGGCGGGAAGCTGAGGGACGAGATCGCGCGGCTCGCACCGCAGGGCAATCGGCGCATGGGAGCCAATCCGCATACGAACGGAGGTCTCCTCCTGCGCGAGCTGAGCATGCCCGACTTTCGCCGCTACGGGATTGAGGTCGAGCGACCGGGAAGCGAACTGGCGGAAGCGACCCGGCCTGTCGGGAACCTCCTGCGCGACGTGATCCGGCAGAACCCCGGCAACTTTCGCCTCATAGGGCCTGATGAAACTTCGTCGAACAGACTGGACGCGGTCTTCGAAGCGACCTCGCGCGTTTTCACCGGCGAGATTCTCTCGACCGACGAGAACATCTCCCGCGACGGACGGGTGATGGAGATCCTCAGCGAGCACGTTTGCCAGGGGTGGCTGGAGGGTTATCTGCTCACCGGGAGGCATGGTTTCTTCTCGTGCTACGAGGCGTTCATCCACATCGTCGATTCGATGTTCAACCAACACGCGAAGTGGCTCAAGACGACACGGCAGATTCCATGGCGCCGTCCCATCGCCTCACTCAATTATCTGCTGACGTCGCACGTATGGCGGCAGGACCACAACGGCTTCAGTCATCAGGATCCCGGGTTCATCGACCACGTGGTGAACAAGAAGTCGGAGGTGGTGCGGGTCTATCTGCCGCCTGACGCGAACACGCTGCTGTCGGTGGTCGACCACTGCCTGCGCAGCCGCAACTACGTCAACGTGATCGTCGCCGGCAAGCAGCCCGCGTTGCAATACCTCGATATGGACGCGGCCATCAAGCACTGCTCCGCGGGGATCGGCATCTGGGCCTGGGCGAGCAACGACCGGGATCTCGAGCCCGACGTGGTGATGGCCTGCGCCGGGGATGTTCCGACGCTGGAGACCCTGGCGGCAGTCTCCATCCTCCGCGAGCGCATTCCGGACCTGAAGATTCGAGTGGTCAACGTCGTCGATCTGATGACGCTGCAGTCTGCTTCCGAGCACCCGCATGGGCTTCCGGATCGGGATTTCGACTCCCTCTTCACGACGGACAAGCCGATCATCTTTGCATTCCACGGCTATCCATGGCTGATCCATCGTTTGACCTATCGCCGGACCAATCACCGGAACCTTCACGTCCGCGGCTACAAGGAAGAGGGATCGACGACCACGCCGTTCGACATGACGGTGCTCAACGATCTGGACCGCTTCCATCTGGTCATGGACGCGATCGACCGTGTCGCGGGACTCGGAGCCCGCTACGCGCACGTCAAGCAGGACATGCGCGACAAACTCGTCGAGCACCGTCAGTACATTTGCGAGCACGAAGACGATCTTCCGGCCGTGCGCGACTGGGTCTGGCCGGCGCCGTGACGACCCTGGTCCTGAATCCGGGCAGCTCGACCCTGAAGTTTGGGGTGTACGACTTGACCATCGCCGAGCTGGGAAGCCCCGGCGTCATCGAGGACTGCACCGGCTCGATGGGTGAGGCGACCGCGGAGGTGATCCGGAGAGTGGACGCGAAATCAATCCATGCGGCCGGCTGCCGTGTGGTGCACGGCGGGCCCGGATTGGTCGAGCCGGCGATTGTCGACGATGCCGTCCTCGAAACGATTCGCGCGCTCTCCGATCTGGCGCCGATCCACAACCCGCTTTCCGCGCAGGTCATCGATCAGGTTCGAAAATCTCTCCCAAGCGTTCCGGTCGTCGCCGTCTTCGACACCTCGTTTCATCGGACATTGTCGCCCGTGGCATCCGCGTATGCGCTCCCCGCGGAGCTCGGCATTCGCCGCTACGGGTTTCACGGGATCTCCTACTCGTATGTCTCGAAGCGCTTGCGCGCACTCGGCAGAGACGGGCGCGCGGTCGTCTGCCACCTGGGCAGCGGCGCGAGCGTCTGTGCAATCCGCGATGGAAAGAGCGTCGATACGAGCATGGGACTCACGCCGATGGAGGGGTTGGTGATGGGGACGCGCGCGGGCGATCTCGATCCGGGAATCATTCTCCTGCTGATGCGCCGGGGCATGAGCGAAGCGGACATCGATGAGCTGATCAACCACCGAAGCGGTCTTCTGGCTCTTTCCGCGCTGAGCGGTGACGTGCGCGACCTCGAACTTGCGGCAGCCCGCGGAAACGAGCGAGCCGAGCTGGCACTTGCGGTCTTCGCCTATCGCGTGGCGAAGTATGCCGGTGCCTACGCCGTTGCCCTGGGCGGTCTGGATACCCTGGTTTTCACGGCCGGAATCGGGGAGCACTCCTCTTCGATGCGGTCACGAATCTCCGGCTACCTGGGGTTTCTCGGCGTTGAGCTCGATCCCGGTCTGAACGGCGGCGCCCTGAAAGGCGAACGGCTCATCAGTTCGGGACCGGTGCAGGTATGGGTCATTCCCACGAACGAAGAGCTCGAGATCGCTACGGCTACAGCGGCCGCCCTGCGGCACAGGCGGGCGAGACTGTGACGATGTCCTAAACGTGTCGGCTTGGGTAGAGTTGACCCTGCGCTGAAGAAAAGCGTTCCATCAATCGGAGCGGACCCGGCGCGCTGGCCCGAGTCCAGCATCGAGCCGGGCTGAGGTTTCATGAACGGCGACCGCGATCTTGAAAAACAGTTCGACACGCTCCAGCTTCTGCAGGCGTACGAACGGGCCATTGACGAGAACATCATTTCCTCGATTACCGACACGCACGGAACCATCCTGTCGGTGAACCGCAAGTTCTGTGAGACCTCGAAGTATTCAGCGGATGAGCTCGTGGGACAGAACCATCGGATCGTCAACTCCGGCTACCACCCCAAAGCTTTCTTCGCAACCATGTGGCGCACCATCGCCGCCGGCCACGTCTGGCACGCCGAGATCCGGAACAAGGCGAAAGACGGGAGCTACTACTGGGTCGACACCGTGATCGTTCCGATCAAGAACAATGACGATCGGATCACCCATTACCTGTCGTTGCGAACGCTCATCACGGCGAGAAAGAACCAGGAACGGCGAAAGGACGAACAGCACCGAACGCTGGAAGAATCGTTCAGCGACCTCGAGAAGCTCGACCAGGCGAAAGACGCGTTCATCGCTACGCTCTCCCACGAGCTTCGGACGCCCCTGACGTCGATTCTCGGCTGGTCGCGAGTCCTCCAGGCAGGCGGCAACGACGAAGAGACCGTGGCCACCGCGATCGAGAGCATCGAACAAAGCGCGAAGGCGCAGTCACGGTTGATCGAAGATCTACTCGACGTCTCCAGAATCATCCTGCACAAACTCGAGATCGAACATCATCCGGTGAATCTCACCGAGGTTCTCCAAGGGGCCGCGGACATGATGCGGCCTGTGGCCGAGGCCAAGGGCCTCGGGTTGATTCTCGATCTCCCGGCCGGCCCGGTCGTGATCGACGGAGATGCCGCTCGCCTGCAGCAGGTCATCCTGAACTTCCTCACGAATGCGATCAAGTTCACTCCGGCGGGGGGACGCGTCACGCTCGACATGAAGCATTTGCAGAGACACGTCGAGATCTCCGTGTCAGACACCGGGCAAGGGATCAGCGCGGCGCTGCTTCCGCACCTGTTCCAGCGGTATCAGCAAGGCAAAGGGTCCGTCGCGAAGGGAGGGCTTGGTCTGGGGCTGGCCATCGCGAAGCACGTTGTCGAAGCCCACGGCGGCACCGTGGAGGCCATGAGCGAGGGCGAAAGCCGCGGAGCGACGCTCGTGGCCCGCTTGCCGCTCAGGGACGAACGGGCCCGTGCGGCTTGGTAGCTCGTTTATAAATCTGGCCTGGCCGTTCGTTCGCCCGCGCTGCCGAAGGCAGCACAAGATCTGTAGGCCCGGTCTTTCAGGCCGGGCACTCCGAGGTGTCCTGCATCCCCAGTCCGCGAAGCGGGCGACAGAACAGATCAGTCCCACAGAGATCGATCATCGAAATCAATTCTCGAAAGTCTCGTCTGCCGCCCGCTTTGCGGACTCGGACCGGGGCCTGTATCGCTTACCCGGCCTGAAAGGCCGGGCCTACAGATCTTGTGCTGCTTTTGGCAGCAGCAGCCCGAGTGGATCGCCAGACTCATGCACAAAGACCAGAACCAGTTCCTGGACAACTGTCTTCCGGGAAGCTGTTCTCAGGGTCGAGCTCGATCGACCTCCGAAGACCGTGACGCGCCGCCACGCGAGCGTTGCTGCCTTGTCTTTCCTCTTTCCTCCTTCCTCTTTCCTCCCTGCCAGTCTCATCCGCCCTCATCTCATTATTTCCATATTGCAGGGTAGGAGACCCAGCTCCGCCGTCACTCCTTAGACAGAGAGAGCAGCAAACGTCCGCGCCCCTTAATGTTCGAGCACGACTTCTTCATCAGCTACGCTCACCTGGACGACGAAGCGCTCGTCGCCGGGGAGCAGGGATGGATCTCCGAGCTGCACAGGCTCCTGGAGATTCGTGTGGGCCAGATGCGCGGCGAGAAGCCGAAGATCTGGCGCGACCTGAAGCTCCAAGGCAACGACATCTTCGCCGAGACGATCACCGAGCGCCTGCCGCGCATCGCCGCGCTGGTGTCGGTCCTCTCGCCGCGCTACGTGCAGTCGGAGTGGTGCAACCGGGAGCTGAACGAGTTCTGCCGCGCCGCGGAGCGCTCCGGCGGCGTGCGCATCGGCGACAAGGCGCGCATCTTCAAGGTCGTCAAGACGCCGGTCAAAAGTGAGCGGCTCCCCGAGCAGGTCCAGCCGATGCTCGGCTACGACTTCTTCGTCTACGACGAGGCCGGCCGGCCGAGGGAGCTGTCGCAGGAGTACGGCGGCAAGGAGCGCGCCTTCATGACGAAGCTCGACGATCTCGCCTACGACATCGCCCAGCTGCTCGACCTGATGTCCAACGGCGACGTCATCGCGGCCGGGGCAGCGCCGAAAGGCACGGTCTTCCTCGCCGAGACGACCTACGAGCTGCGCGAGCAGCGCGAGGAGATCAAGCGCGACCTGATCCGCAACGGCTACGACGTCCTCCCCGACCGCGCCCTGCCGCTCGTCGCCCCGGAGCTCGACGCGCTCGTGTCCGAGCAACTCCTCCGCAGCACGGTCTCGATCCATCTCATCGGGCGCAACTACGGCGTCATCCCGGAAGGGGCGACGCAGTCGGTCGTGGAGCGGCAGCAGGCGCTGGCCTCGGAGGCCGCGGCGGGCAGCGCGCTCTCGAGCATCATCTGGCTCCCGCAGGGGCTGCAGGTCGAGGACGAGCGCCAGCGGAACTTCGTGCAGCACCTGCAGACCAGCCCCGCGGTGCACGCCGCCGCGGAGCTGGTCGAGATGCCGATCGAAGACCTGAAGTCGATCATCTACCGGAAGCTGGCACCGCCGGCGCCGGCGGTCGTGAAAGCGGCCGCCGCGAGCGCTGCGTCCGCACAGGGGGAGGAGCATCTCCGTGTCTACGTCCTCTGCGACCAGCAGGATGCGGAGGCCACGCGGCCGCTCGAGGACTACCTCTTCGACGCGGGCTTCGAGGTCATCCTTCCGTTCTTCGACGAAGACGAGACCCAGGCGCGGCTGGAGCACGAGGAGAACCTTCGCTCCTCCGACGTGATCCTTCTCTACTACGGCGCCGGCGACGAGCTGTGGCTGCGCCGGAAGCTGCGCGAGCTGCAGAAGAGCGCGGCCCTGGGGCGGGAGAAGCCGTGGCTCGGCCGCGGCATCTACGCCGGTGCGCCGGCCACGCCGCAGAAGGAGCGCTTCCGGACCCACGACGCCATGCTCATCCAGGAGCCGCCGGCTGGCTTTGACCCTGGGGCGATGGCGCCGCTGCTCGCCGCCATCGCGGAAGCCCGGAGGGCATCGTCATGAGAGGCCGGCAGGACAGCTCGCGCATCACCATCGCTCTCGATGCCACCGCCGACGTCAATCCGTTCCCGGGACTGCGCCCGTTCGAGCCCGACGAGGACTATCTCTTCTTCGGACGCGAGCATCAAACCGACGAGCTCCTGAAACGCCTGCGCACCACCCGCTTCCTCTCCATCCTCGGGCGCTCGGGCAGCGGCAAGTCGTCGCTGGTCCGTTCCGGTCTCATTCCCAGCCTGCACGGCGGCGCGATGGCGCGTGCCGGCTCGCACTGGCGCGTGGCCATCATGCGTCCCGGCGAGAATCCCCTCGACAACCTGGCCATGGCGCTCAGCGCTCCGGAGGCCCTCGGCGGCGGTGCGGACGAGCTGCTGACGCTCGCCTCCTTCGAGACCACCCTGCGCGCCAGCCGCCTCGGGCTCCTCGAATGCGTCCGCCAGTCGCAGGTCACCGACAACGTCCTGGTCCTGGTCGACCAGTTCGAAGAGATCTTCCGCTACAAGCAGAGCCGGCGCGCCAGCGGCGCGGACGAGGCGGCGGCCTTCGTCAAGCTCCTCCTGGCGGCGCGCGAGAGCGAGCTGCCGGTCTACATCGCCATCACCATGCGCTCCGACTTCATCGGCGACTGCATGGAGTTCGGCACGCTGCCGGAAGTCGTCAACGAAGGGATCTACCTCGTGCCGCGGATGACGCGGGAGGAGCTGCGCTCGGCGATCACCGGCCCGGTGGCCGTCGGAGGAGCGACGATCGCACCGCGCCTGGTGTCGCGGCTCCTGAACGACGTCGGCGACGATCCGGACCAGCTCCCGATCCTGCAGCACGCGCTGATGCGGACGTGGGAGCGCTGGCAGTCGTGGCACCGGCCCGGCGAGCCGCTCGATCTTCGCCACTACGAGGACATCGGCACGCTGCACGAGGCGCTGTCGCGGCACGCCGAGGAAGCCTTCGGCGAGCTCGATGCCCTCGGGCAATTCATCGCCGAGAAGATGTTCAAGGCCCTGACGGACAAGGCCTCGGATCCGCGCGGCGTGCGGCGTCCCGTGCCGGTCCGCGAGATCTGCGCGGTGGCGCACTCCAGCGTTGCCGAAGTCGTGCGCGTCGCGGAGATCTTCCGCAAGCCCGGCCGCTCCTTCCTGATGCCGCCGGTGGAAGTGGCGCTCGAGGAGAGCTCCATCCTCGACATCGCCCACGAAAGCCTCATGCGCATCTGGGAGCGGCTGTCGCGGTGGGCGGACGACGAAGCGCGCTCCGGCCAGCTCTATCTCGACGTTGCCCAGGCCGCGCAACGGCACGAGCAGGGATTGATCGCGCTGTGGCGCGATCCGGAGCTGCAGTTCGCGCTCACCTGGCGGGAAAAAGAGCGGCCCACGCCGGAGTGGGCGCAGCGCTACGACCCGTCGTTCGCGCGGGCCATGGCCTTTCTCGATGCCAGCCGGGAGGAGCGCGACAGCAGGGCGCAGCAGCGCGAGATGCGCCGCCGGCGGGCAATGCTGATGGCGCGCGCCGTCATCGCCGTGCTGTCGATCGCCTTCCTGGCCATGGTGGGCCTCGGCTATACCGCCCTGCAGCAGACGAAGGCAGCGCAGGGCGCAACGAGCGTCGCGGAGGAGAGGCTCGACCAGGTGATCGCCGCGCAGAAGCGCGTGCAGGCGGAGAAAGCCCGCGCCGAGGGGGAGAAACGCCAAGCCGTCGCGGCACGGAGCGTGGCGGACCAGGAGCGCGAACGGGCCGAAGAGCAACGCCTCCGCGCCGAGACGCAATCGCAGATCGCGGTGCAGCAGAGCGAGATCGCCAACAGCGAACGGCAGCGCGCCGAGCTCGAACAGCAGAAGGCGCTGGCCAACGAGCGCGAGGCGCACGCCAAAAAGCAGGAAGCGGACGACGCCCGCGGCGAGGCGGTGACGCAGAAGGAGCAGGCCGAGGAGCAGCGCACTCGCGCGCAGACACTGCGACGCCTCTCCGCGTCGCGCGCGCTGGCCCTGACCTCGCGCGAGGCGCGCTCCGTCGACCTGCGCCTCGTGCTGGAGGCCTGGCGCCTGAATCACGAGAACGGCGGCGATCCAAACGATCCCGAGCTCTTCGCGGCCATGCACGCGGTCGGCGCACGCCATCCCACGCACACCGTGGAGAAGCTGCCGCAGAAGAGCGGCGCGCTGTCGATCGCCCTCTCGCCCGACGGGCGCACCATCTTCGCCGGCGACGAGAGCGGCCGGATCTCCCGCCACGAGCGCGATCGCAATCAGTGGCTGGCGCCGAAGGTGGTCGCAGAGCTGGCCGGGCCCGTGCGCGCGCTGGCACTGCGGGACCACCTCCTCGCGGCCGGCACCGACGGCGGGAAGATCGCGGTCTGGGACCTGGGCAAGGCCGGGGCGCCGCCGCGCGAGCTCACGGCCGGCAAGGCGGCGGTGGCGTCCATCGCCTTCCAGCCCTCGGGGTCGCTGCTCGCCGCCGGAAATCTCGACGGCGCCGTGACGCTGCTCGATCCGCTCGACAAGGCCGCGCCCGTGACGTTGCGGGCCGCGGACAAGAACAGCGTCCGAGCCGTGGCCTGGAGCCCTGACGGCATGAGCGTCGCGGCCGGTCAACGTTCGGGCGCGTTGCTATGGGATGTTGCCCAGCCGGATACCCAGCCGCGCAGCGTCTGCAAAGACGCGCCCGACGTCCGCAGTCTGGCCTTCAAGCCCGACGGCACGCTGCTGCTCTGCGGCAGGGCGGACGGCCGCATCGCCGGCTCGCCGCTGCGCCAGGGGCGCGAGGTCACCTTCTCCGGCCATACCGCCAGCGTCAATTCGCTCCGCTTCAGCCCGCGCGGCGACACTCTGGCTTCGGGCAGCTCCGACGGAACGATCCGTCTGTGGCACATCGACAAGCCGGACGCTCTTCCGGGCGTCATCCCCCGCCAGGAGGGATGGGTCTGGGCCGTGGCGTGGAGCGCCGACGGCAGGCGCGTGATCTCCGGCGGCAAGGAGCCGTCGATCCGCATCTCCTCCGCGCGCACCGACGTCCTGGCCGCCGATCTTTGCCGCGCCAGCCTTCCTCCGATGACCGAAGAACTGTGGAGCCGCTACACCGATGAGCCATATCGCGAGACCAGTCCCTGTGCCGATCCGAGGGTGGCGTTGAAATGAGACACGGCTCGCTGCTGGCCGCCGTCGTCCTCGTCCTGCTTCCGCACGTCGCGCGGGCGCAGAGCCCGTGCCCCGAGGCGCTGGCGGAAGCGCAGAAGTCCTACGACAGCGGCGACTTCGCGCAGACGGTGAGTCTCCTCCGCGAAGGATGCGGCGGGAGACTGTCGCGCACCGTGGCCGTGCACGTGCAGTCGCTGCTGGCCCGGGCGTTGATCTACGACGAGCGGCCGGAGGAAGCGCGGAAGGAGCTCTCCCGGCTGCTCCGCCTCGAGCCGGGCTTCGACGACGACGGCGGCTCTCCCCGCTTCGCCGCGTTGATCGCGCAGGTGCGCCGCGAGGAGCAGACCACGCAGGTCACCTCCGTGTCGAAGACGAGCGAGAGCCTGCGCGAGGCGCCGGCCACCGTCGTCGTCGTCACCGGCGAGGAGATCGAGCGCCGCGGCTATCTCGACCTCGAGCAGCTCCTCCACAACCTCCCCGGCTTCGACGTCAACCGCACCAACGGCGACATCTACTCGCATGTCTACCAGCGCGGCTACTTCGACGAATTCAACAGCCGGCTCCTGCTGCTCGTCGACGGCGTCGAGCAGAACGACCTGACCCAGGGCACGCAATACCTGTCGCGGCAATACCCGCTCACGAACATCGACCGGGTGGAGGTCGTTTACGGGCCGGCCTCGACGATGTACGGCGCGAACGCCTACACCGGCGTGATCAGCGTCATCACCAAGGACGCCGCCGCGCTTGTCGGTGAAAACAAGCGCTTCGGCCTGACCGGACACGTGACCGGCGGCGGCTATGGCAGCAGCGCCGTCGACATGACCGCGGCCGGCGCGAGCGGCGGCGGCACGGTGGCCTGGTCGGTGGCGGGCCGCTATCAGCAAAGCAAGGAGCGCGACCTTTCGGACTTCGACGATTGGGACTACACCTATCGCAATCTCGACTATGCGGCGCTGCCGACGCTGCGCGGCGTCAATGCCGCGGGGCTCCAGCTGGCCCGGCAGCTCGATCAGGCCCTCATCCAGGAGCACGGCCTCGGGTTCAATGACCGCGCAAAAAACTGGGGCGTCAACGCCAAGCTCCAGGTCTCCAATCTGACGCTCGGCCTGCAGTCGTGGCGCAGCGAGGAGGGGGTGGCTTCCGCCTACGGCGCGAGCGTGTACGGCGGCAGCAGCACCTTCACGCCGGAACAGACCGCGCTCTATCTCCGCTATTCGACCCGGCTGTCCGCCGGAACGCTGAACGTCTTCACGCGCTACCTGCAATCGAGCGTCGATCAGGAGACGACGGAGTTCGAGCTCATGGCCAACTACGCGAACGGGATCCTGAACTCGGGGCACCTCCTTCCCCGGACCTGCGGCGCGGCGGTTTGCCCGCCGACGGCCGCCATCCTCTTCCCCATCAACGGCAGGGCTCTCTCGACGCAGATTCGCAGCGAGGTCAGCATGGCCTGGCAACCGTCGGAGACGCTGAGCGGAGTGACCGGCGTCGAATTCGCGAAAAGCACGATCCAGAGCCAGTACGATCAATTCTTCGATGGCGATCCCCAGGTCTTTTCCGCGCGCAATTACCACACCGATGCGGCGGTCTGGGGACAGGGCTCGTGGAAGCCACGCCCTTCGCTTCGATTCATCGCCGCGGGGCGCCTCAGCTACAACCAGATCAACAACAGCAGCGCGAGCGAGATCAGGGGCTTCGGCTCTCTCTTCACTCCCCGGATTGGAGTGATCTATGCGCCCGGACGCCGGCAGCTCGTCCTGAAAGCGATTTACTCGGAAGCGTTCAAGGATCCGACGGACACGGAGAAGTTCGGCGGCGTCGTCTTCCCGCGCCCGGTGTGGCAGTCGGCCCTCAACTTCGGCCTGCGCCCGGAACGGGTGCGCAATACCGAGGTCAGTGCGGGATGGGAGCCGAGCGAGCGCACGGCCGTGCAGCTCTCCGCCTACCAGGCCGATTACAGCGGCGTCATCGCCATCACGCAGCTCCCCTCCTCGAGCACCTGTGACGATCCGTGCCTGCGGAACGAGAACCGGGACGAGATCCGCGTCCGCGGCCTGGAGGCCACGGCACGTCACAGGATTGCCGCCGCGGAGCTCTGGGCGAATTACACGTACGCGCAGCCGTTGCAGTACATCCCCTCCGCGGACGATCCGAATGACAAGGAGACGGTGCGGGTCCCGAACATCGCCGCGAATCAGTTCAACGTCGGCGCCGACGTCGAATGGCGCCGGCTGACGGCAGCCATCCGCACGCATTACTCGGGCCGCCGCAGGATCGGGCGCGGGACGGCGTTCCTCACCTACCCCGACTACCTCGGCGATGAGGTCGATGCGTATTCGACGACCGCGCTGGCCCTGACCTACCGCGACGTGCTGCCGAACGTGAAACTGCAGCTCGCCCTCGACAACATTTTCGACAAGCAGTACCGGGTAGTCGGCTCCGAGGCACTGCCGAGCGTGCTACAGAACGGCATGACGGCAAGCTTACGAATCATTTATGGGATGAAGTAAAAATAGTTTTATACTCATCATTCAGCAATCCGTCCAAATCGGGTCCCTTCCAATGAGCATGCGCATTCGTGTCCTCGTGCGCGCCGTCGTGTTGTCGGCGATGGTCGCCTGTTCCTCGTCCACCTTCTGCGCGACGGTGACCTGGGACGCCGGCGGTGACGGCATATCCTGGAGCAGTCCCGCAAACTGGGATACCAACTCGCTGCCAACCGCCAGCGACGACGTCATCATGGCCAACGTCGGCGGACTCAATGTCCTGGTCGATGTGACGACGACCGTCAACAGCATGACCGTCCACAATGGCAAGCAAGTTCAGGTCGATGTTGGCCAGGTTCTCACCCTGAACAACGCCAGCACCGTCAACTCAGGCGGCGCTCTGGGTTTCAACGGCGCGGACCTCACCGTCAACGGAGCTCTGACCGTGAACGGAGTTCTCAACGTTTACGGCGGCACTCTGGGCGGCAGCGGAACGCTGGCCATCAACGGCGGCGCAACCATGATTGTCTTGATCACCGCCAACACCCCGGTGATCTCTGTCCCCACCTCCAACGCCGGGACGATCATCTATTTGGACAGTGGCTCGCCGGGGCCCAACTTCATTTTCAGCGGCGCCACGCTCACCAACACCGGCATCATCGACATTCAGACCGACCAAGGCATCGACCCCGGCTTGGGCTCGCCGATCCTCAACAACAACAGCGGCGGCGTAATCAAGAAGACCGTCGGCAGCGGCACCGCGACGATCACCTTTCCCGTCGACAATCAAGCCGGGGGCACGATCCAGGTGCAGTCCGGCATCCTCTCGCTCGACGGCGGCGGCACCGGAAGCGGCACGTACTCGATCTCTGCCGGGAAGGTCCTCCACCTCGGCGGCGGCACGCTGAGTCTGACGGGGAGCCCGACGTTCTCCGGAACCGGCTCACTCGTCATCGCCGGCGGGACGCTCAACGCCGGCGCCGGCGTCACCTTGAATAACGTCGGGCTCCGGCCAGGGGGGACGATCACCGGCACCGGCGCGGTGGACGTGAGCGGCTCTTTCGAGTGGTACGGCGGCACGATCACCGGCATCGGCCCGAGGGTGCTGACCAGCACGTCGGTGCCGTCCATCGGTTGTCTCTTCGGCAACTGCCTGCTCGACGGCGCCGCGCTCCAGCTTCAGGCCTCGGCGACGTTCAGTGCCCCGTTCAATGCGCTCGTGTTCGCCAATGGCGCCAGCCTGACCATCGACTCCGGGGAAACGCTCGCCTTCACCAATGATGGCGACATCACCAACGGCGGCGGCGCCGCCAGCTCGATCACCAACAATGGGACGATCCGGAAAACAACCACGGCCGGCACGAGCACGATTGGCGTCCCGGTGACATTGTCGGGGACCTCGACAGTGGACATCGACACCGGAACGCTGCAGTTCGGCGGCGGCGCGACCGTCGCCGCCGGCGCGACCCTCGACATCGACGCGGGCAGGACGTTGGAAGTCACGGGCGGCGTGTTCCTCTTCAACTCCGGCACGGTCTCGATGCCGGGGAGCGGCGACTTCAAGGTCAGCGCCGGAACGCTGCGCGTCCCGACCAGCATCACCGCGACCATCCCCAACGTTACGCTGGAGGGGAGTGGCATCATCGACGGCGGCGGCACGCTGGTCCTCTCCGGCACGAGCACCTGGTCCGGCGGCACGATGGGGAGCGCCACCGCACCCGGCGGCATCACCCGGATCGATTCCGGCAACACGTTGAACGTCACGGCTACGGGCGCGAAATCGCTCACCCAGCTGCGCCAGCTGCTCAATGGCGGGACCGTGAGCTACGGCGCCACCTCCCCGAACAGCCTGACGATGTCCGGCAACGGCAAGATCACCAACAACGGCACGCTCGACCTGAGCCCCGCCGCGGTGATCAATCTCTCCGGCAGCGCCCTGATCGAGAACAACGGCACGATCAACAAGAACGGCTTCGGAGCGAGCCAGATCTTTACGCCGCTCGACAACAACGCCGGCGGAACGGTGAGCGTCAACGCCAGCACCCTCGCCCTGTCCGGCGGCGGCACGGAGCGCGGCGCATTCACGGTCGCCGCCGGCGCCAATCTGATCCTGGGCCCCGGTCCCGCGTTCACGATGCTCGGCAGCCCCACGGTCAGCGGCCCCGGCACCCTCACCCTCCATACGCTCGACGTCGGGGACGGCCCGGGCGGCGGCTCGGACGTGCTGACCGTCGGCGCGCCGATCGTCGCCTTCGGGACCATCAGTCTGAAGGATGCCACCCTGCAGGCGTCATCGACGTTCTCGGTCTCGGGAACGATCCAGCACTACGGCGGCGCGATCTCCGGCAGCGGCACGATGACCATCAACAACGGCGCCGTGCTGAATTCCCGCGGGACGGACAGCGCTTCGACGATCGCGATCAACACCACGATCAACAGCGGCGGAACGCTCAATTTCACGGACGACGTGTTCCAGCACGGGTTGTCCGGCAACATCACCGTCACCAATAACGGCACGATCGATTTCCAGAGCGATGGCGGTCTGTCGAGCTTCAGCGGCGCACCGCAGGTCGTGAACAACACCGGTACTCTCAAAAAGAGCGCCGGCAGCGGCACCACCGGGATCAACGTGCCCGTCGCGTCGAACAGCGGCTCCACCGTGCAGGCAGCCTCGGGCACGCTCGCCTTCAACCAGGGCGGCAACCTCGCAACCGTCACCATCAGCGGCGCCGGCACCGTGGCCCTTCCGGCCACGGCTGCCGTCTCCGGCACGACCACGCTCACGGGCAACCTCCAGCTCACCGGCAGCGCCGCGGTCAGCGGCACGCTCAACGCCGCCGGCACCCTCCTTCTCGACAACGGCGTCAACGTCACCTGGCCGAACGTCAACCTCTCCGCCGCCGGCTCGAAGATCGACGGCGCCGGCACGCTGAACGTCAGCGGCAACTTCACCTGGGCCGGCGGCACGATCGCCGGCAGCGGCGCGAGGGTGCTGACCGGCACGTCGGTGCCGGCCATCAGTTGCTCCGCCGGCAACTGCCTGCTGGACGGCGCCACGCTCCAGCTTCAGGCGTCGGGAACGTACAGCGCCTCCAGCAATGCGATCGTGTTGTCGAACGGCGCCAGCCTGGTCCTGGACCCCGGCCGAGGGCTCCACGTCAACAATGACGGCGATTTCCTGAACGGCGGCGGTGCCCCGAGCTCGATCGTCATCGGCGGGTTTAGCGCGGGATACGCCTCGATCCACAAAACGACCACGTCCGGCACGAGCATCATCGGCGTCCCGGTGACCCTGTCGGGGGGGGCGTTCAATCTGGACGCCGGAACGCTGCGGCTCACCGCCGGCGTGACCGTCAACGCCGGCACCCCCATCCCGGTCATCGACTACGACCCGGGATGCACGATCGAAGTCACGGGTGGTGTGTTTCTCTTCAACGCCAACTCCAGCCTTCCGTTGAACGGCGACTTCAAGGTGATGGGCGGAACGCTGCGCGTCGCGACGGGCGTCACCATCACCATGCCCAACTTGATGCTGGAGAGTGGTGTCATCGACGGCGGCGGCGACCTGCACGTGAGTGGCAATTTCAACTGGTCCGGCGGCACGATCGCCGGCAGTGGGGCGAGGGTACTCAACAGCTCATCGACGCCCGCCATCAGTTGTTCCGCCGCCAATTGCCTGCTCGACGGCTCCACGCTCCGGCTTCAGGCCTGGGGAACGTACAGCGCCTCCAGCAATGCGCTCATGCTCTCCAACGGTGCCAGCCTGATCCTCGACCCGGGCCAAGTTCTCTACGTCACCAATGACGGCGACTTCGTGAGCGGCGGCGGCGCCGCCAGCTCGATCGTCATCGGCGGTTTCGGGCCGCCGGGAGTCAATGGTTGTATCGAGAAAACGACCACGCCCGGCACGAGCGTCATCGGCATCCCGGTAACGATGTCGGGATCCTTCAAAACCGTGACCGGAACGCTGCAGGTGGCCGCCGGCGTGACCGTCGCCGCCGACGGCGCGATCGTCCACTACGACCCCGGAACGACCATCGAAGTCACCGGCGGAGTATTTCTTATCGCGTCCGGCCCGGTCTACTTTCCGGCGAACGGCAACTTCAAGATCAGCGCCGGAACGCTGCGCGTCCCGACCGGCATCACCACGACCATCCCGAACGTAACGCTGCAGGGGAGCGGCGTCATCGACGGCGGCGGCACGCTGATTCTCTTCGGCACGAGCTTCTGGACCGGCGGCACGATGGGAAGCGCGACCGCGCCCGGCGGCATCACCCAGGTCCCCTCCGGCAACACCTTGAACATCCTCGGCAGTACGGCCCCGCAATCGCTCACCCAAACCCGCCAACTGCTCAACAACGGGACGGTGAGCTACGGCGGCATCGGTGCGAACACCCTGACGATGTCGGGCGGCACCACGATCACGAACAACGGCACGTTCAACCTCACCAACAACAGCATCATCAACAACTCCCCTGCCGGCAGCGCCGTCATCGAGAACAACGGCACCTTCGCCAGGAGCTCCGGTTCGGGAGGGAGCACGGTCGAGCCGCGGGTCGAGAACAACAACGGCGCGACGCTGAGCCTCATCACGGGCACCAGTGTCGGCCTCTTCGGCGGCGGCACTGCCGACGGCGCTTACTCGATCTCCTCCGGCGCCACTCTCACCCTCGTGGGCGGCACCTTTACCGTCGCCAACACGTCCACGGTTACCGGCGCCGGCACGCTCGCCATCGACGGCGCGACCGTCGACGCCGGCCCCGGCGTCGACGTGACCTGGACCAACGTCACCCTCTCCTCGGGGACGATGACCGGCGCCGGCACAATGCACGTGAGCGGCAATTTCAACTGGATCGCAGGCACGATCAGCGGCAGCGGGGCGAAGGTGCTGGACAGCACGTCGACACCCACCATCAGTTGTACCGCCGGCGGTTGCCTGCTCGATGGCGCCACGCTCCAGCTTCAGGCCTCGGCAACGTACAGTGCCTCAAGCCCCACCCTGGTGTTCTGCAACGGCGCCAGCCTGATCCTCGACGCCGGCAAAACGCTCAACATCACCAATGACGGCGACATCCATAGCGGCTGCGGCGCCGCCAGCTCCATCATCAATGGCAAGATCTGGAAGCACACAACCTCCGGCACGAGCACCCTGGGCGTGCCCATGACGTTGTCGGGGACGTCGACGGTGGACGTCGACACCGGAACGCTGCAGTTCGGCCACGACGCGAGCGTCGCCTCCGGGGCGACCATCGACGTCGCCGCCGGCCGGACCATCGAAGTCATCGGCGGCGTGTTCCTCTTCAACTCCGGCGCGGTCTCGATGCCGGGGAGCGGCAACTTCCAGGTCAGCGCCGGAACGCTGCGCGTCCCGACCGGCGTCACCATGGATCTCCTCAACGTGACGCTCCAGCAATCGATGTATGGGAGCGGCGTCATCGACGGCGGCGGCACGCTGATCCTCTCCGGCACGAGCAGTTGGACCGGTGGCACGATGAGCGGCAGCGGCACGACCGTCATCCCCGCCGCGATGAGCCTCGGCATTTCCGCGCCGGTCACGCTCGACCGCACCCTGCAGAACGGCGGCACGCTGAACGTGAGCGGCGACATCACCGGATCGGGCACGATCGACAACGGCGGCACGCTGAACGCCCTCGCGGACCTCACCCTCGGCGTGACGGTGAACAACAGCGGACAGGTCGTCACCAGCAACGCGCTCTCTCTGGCCGGCGGCGGCACGCACACCGGCTCGTTCAGCGTCACCACGCCGGGGAGCCTCTCCTTCACGTCCGGCACGCACTCCATGAGCGGCGGCTCGATCGGCGGCACCGGCACGCTCGCCATCAGCGGCGCGGATGTCACGGTCGGCAGTCCGTTCAGCCTCGGAGCGCTGTCCGTCATCGCCGGCGCGGCCACACTCGACGCCAACGGATCCGTCGATGCGTTCACCATGACCGGCGGCACGCTCGGCGGCAACGGCATTCTGACGCTGAACAACGGCGGCACCTGGTCCGGCGGCACCATGAGTGGCAGCGGCATGACCGTCAACCCAGCGGCGAAGACGCTGAGCATTTCCGCGCCGGTCACGCTCGACAGCCGCACCCTGCAGAACGGCGGCACGCTGAACGTGAGCGGAGACATCGCCGGATCGGGCACGATCGACAACGGCGGCACGCTGAACGCCCTCGCGGACCTCACCGTCGGCGTGACGGTGAACAACAGCGGACAGGTCGTCACCAGCAACGCGCTCTCGCTGGCCGGCGGCGGCACGCACACCGGCTCGTTCAGCGTCACCACGCCGGGAAGCCTCGCGTTTTCGTCCGGCACGCACTCCATGAGCGGCGGCTCGATCGGCGGCACCGGCACGCTCGCCATCAGCGGCGCGGATGTCACGGTCGGCAGCCCCTTCACCATCGGCGCGCTCTCCCTCACCGGCGGCACGGCCACGCTCGACGCCAACGGATCGGCCGATGCGTTCACCATGTCCGGCGGCACGCTGGGCGGCAGCGGCATTCTGACGCTGAACAACGGCGGCACCTGGTCCGGCGGCGCGATGAGTGGCAGCGGCACGACCGTCAACCCTGCGACGAAGACATTGAGCATTTCCGCGCCGGTCACACTCGACAGCCGCACCCTGCAGAACGACGGCACGCTGACGGTAAATGGAGACATCACCGGATCGGGCACGATCGACAACGTCGGCACGCTGGACGCCGTCGCGGATCTCACCATCGGCACAGTGGTGAACAACAGCGGACTGGTCGTCACCAGCAACGCCCTCTCGCTGGCCGGCGGCGGCACGCACACCGGCCTGTTCGGCGTCACGTCCCCCGGAATCCTCTCCTTTTCGTCCGGCACGCACTCCATGAGCGGCGGCGGCTCGATCAGTGGCACCGGCACGCTGTCGTTCAGCGGCGCCACGGCCACGATCGGCGTTCCGGTCAATGTCGGCGCGCTGAACCTCAGCGCCGGAACCGCCACGCTCGACGCCAACGGGTCGGCCGATGCGTTCACCATGACCGGCGGCACGCTGGGCGGCAGCGGCGGGCTGTTGCTGAACAATGGCGGCACCTGGTCCGGCGGCACGATCAGCGGCAGCGGCACGACCATCAATCCGGCGGCCATGACGCTGAGCATTTCCGCGCCCGTCACGCTCAACAGCCGCACCCTGCAGAACGACGGCACGCTGACCGTGAGCGGAGACATCACCGGCTCCGGCACGATCGCCAACAACGGCACGCTCGACGCCGTGGGGAACAGCGCCGTCGGCGTGACCGTGAACAACAGCGGCCAGCTCGCCACCAGCGGCGCTCTCTCGCTGGCCGGCGGCGGCACGCACACCGGCTCGTTCAACGTCACCACGCCGGGAAACCTCTCCTTTTCGTCCGGCGCGCACTCCGTGAGCGGCGGCGGCTCGATCGGCGGCAGCGGTACGCTGACGTTCAGCGGCGCCTCGGCCACGATCGGCGTCCCGGTCAACGTCGGCACGATGAGCGTCACCGCCGGCACGGCCACGCTCGACGCCAACGCGTCGGCCGGTGCGTTCACCATGAACGGCGGCACGCTCGCCGGCAGCGGCACGCTGACGCTGAGCAACGGCGGCACCTGGTCCGGCGGCACGATGAGCGGCGCCGCCACGACCATCAACCAGGCGACGCTGAGCATCCCCGCCTCCGTCACCCTCAATGGCCGCACCCTGCAGAACGACGGCACGCTGACCGTGAGCGGCAACGTGGCCGGCTCCGGCACGATCGCCAACAACGGCACGCTCGACGCCGCCGGGGACAGCGCCATCGGCACGGCGCTGAACAACAGCGGCCACATCGCCGCCGGCGCGCTCCTTTCGCTCGGCGGCAACGGTGCGCACAGCGGGACCTTCACCGTCACCGCGCCGGGCGCGATCGACTTCAGCGGCGGAACCCAAACCATCTCCGGCTCGCTCGCCGGAACCGGAATGTTCCGCTTCAGCGGTGCGGCGGCCACGGTCAGCGGCACTTGGAGCGGAATGGCGATCGAAGTGGCCGGCGGCAGCGTGGCCCTCGACACGAACGGCACGATCCCGGCGCTGACGTTGAGCGGCGGCACGCTCGCCGGCAGCGGCGAGCTCACCGTCAGCGGGCCGTCGACGTGGAGCGGCGGAACGATCGCCGGCAGCGGTGCCCTCACGTTCGACAGCGGCGCCACGGTCACGATGTCCGGCGCCGTCACCCTCGTCCGTCCGCTGATGAATCAAGGGACCATCAACTTCACCGCGGCGTCGAACGGCATGCACATCGCCGGCGTCGAGGTCACGAACCACGGCACCATCGACATCCAGTCGTCGCAGGGGATCACCGCCGCCGCCGGCACGCCGCCCTTCGTCAATTACGGGACGCTGCAGAAGAGCAGCGGCTCGGGCGTGATGATGTTCGCCGCACCGCTCTCGAACGGCGGTCAGGTGCGGATCGAGAGCGGCACGATGCAGTTCGGCGGCGGATACGAGCAGAGCGCCGGCACGACCGCCGTCCTTTCCGGCGCGACCCTGAAGACGGCCACGCTCTCCCTCAACGGCGGCGCCCTCACCGGCAACGGCACGGTCGAGGGGAAGGTCGCCAACAACGCCACCGTCTCGCCCGGCGCCTCGCCCGGAACGCTGACCATCAACGGCAACTACGTCCAGTCGCCCAACGGCGTGCTCAAGATCCAGCTCGACGGGCCGGCGCCGGGCACCGAATACGACCAGCTTCTCGTCAGCGGCAGCGTCACCCTAGGCGGCACGCTCGACGTCACCACCGGTAACGGCTTCACCCCCACGCCGGGCAATGCGTTTCAGATCATCGCCTTCGGCTCACGGTTCCCCGGCTCGACGTTCGCCGTCATGAACGGCCTCACCGGCTCCGGAACCGCGCTCGCGCCTACGTTCAGTGCGAACGATCTGCAGTTGATCGCGAGCCTCCCCCCCGCGGCCGATGTCCGGATCGGAGTGACCGGTCCCCTCTCCACGACCGCCGGAACGAAAGCGATCTACACCATCACGGTCTCGAACAGCGGACCGGATACGGCCACCAGCGTCGCCGTGACCGCGACCGCGTCGCCGGGACTGACGTTCAGCGGAAACAGCGGCGCGTGCCTGGGGAGCTTCCCCTGCAACATCGGCACGCTGAGCGCCGGACAGTCGGTGACGATCCACACCGCATGGGACATCGCCGCGTCGGCGACCGGCAGCGTGCAGTTGACCGTCAACGCCAACTCGGCGGCCGACGCGAATGCGTCGAACAACAGCGCCTCCGCGATCACGAGCATCGGCGCCTGCCCGGCCATCACCATCGTCGCACCCGGCGAGATGACCGCCGGTGCGGCCGCCGAGGCTACCGCCACGCTCTTCGACGGAGCGACGTACAGCTGGTCGATCGTCAACGGCACCATCGACAGCGGCGACGGTACGGCCGGCATCGCCTTCACCGCCGGCGAAGCCGGCACGGCCACCCTGGCCGTGAACGTCACCGGCGGCGGCTGCGCGCTCGGCGCGACCTTCGACGTCACGGTCAAGCCTCTCCTGACCTGCGTGGGAACGGCCACGCCGACGGAGCCTGCCGACGGCACCACCGCGGACGCCACGGTCTCCTTCGCCTGGACCGCCGTCGACGGCGCCAGCGGCTATCGTCTCTGGCTGCAGCAGGACGATGCGCCGGCCCGCTCCCTCGGCACGAGCCTCGGTACGTCCCGCACCAAAATCATCGCGCCCGGCGCGTACCGCTGGTACGTCGAGACGTTGTTCGACGGCTGCGCGTCGCACGAGTCGGAGCGGCGGACCCTGACCATCCTCCCCGCGGAGGACTGCGCCAGCCGCGGCGCGCCGCAGCTGAGCGCGCCGGCGAACGAGATCCCGGCCGCGAGCGCCGCCGTCGCGTTCAGTTGGAATGCCGTGGCCGAGGCCCTCGAATACGAACTGTGGCTCGCGCCGGCGGGCGGCGTGCCGACGCTGATTCACACCACCGCCGATACGTCGTACACCGCGGTCGTGCCGCCCGGGCGTCTTGAGTGGTACGTGCGCGCGGTCTTCGGCGGCTGCGCCGCGACCGAGTCTGCCCATCGGGTCTTCACTTATACGCCGCCGCCCGAGTGCACCAGCGAGCGGCCGCTGCTCATCGCGCCGATCGAGGGAGACCGGCTCACGTCGCCGGTGTCGTTCGAATGGACCAGCGTGTCGGGCGCGACCTCGTACGAGCTCTACGTCGACGGCGTGCTGGCGGCAACCACGACCTCCCCGCGGGCCTCCGCCCTGCCCATGACGCTGGCCGAGCGGCGCTGGCAGGTACGGGCGCGCCTGGCGGAAGGGTGCGGCGCGGTCGACTCCGCGGAGAGCCGCCTGGTCGTCATTCCGGCGCCCCCGAGTTGCACGCCGCTCGGCGCCCCCGTCCTCAGCGCGCCGTCGCAGATCTCCTCCGGCGTCGCCGGCCGGATCCAGTGGTCATCCGTCGCCGGGGCCACCTTCTACGTCGTCGAGATCTCCGGCGATCCCGGTTTCCCGCGAGAAGCGACGAGCTCCTCCGCCGTCACCACGCCGCAGATGCCGTTCACCTTCACTAACCCGGGCAGCATGCCGGTAGCGCGCTACCTGCGCGTGTACGCGGTCGACGCGAACTGCGTGCAGCCGTCGACAGGAGCGTTCTCACCGGTGGCGATGCTGCTCGTCGTGCCCTCTTCCGGAAGCGAGGGCGCGGCGCTGCTCACCGATCCCACCGGCGTCCAGTACACGCTGAACATCGACGCGGAGTTCGCGGGGCAGAGCTTCACCGCCACGCCCACCGTCCCGTGGATCTCGGTCACGCCGGCGAGCGGCATCGTGCCGCCGGGAGGCCAGACCCTGCGCGCGGTGGCGCACACCGCCGCCCTGCCGCCCGGCACGAGCACCGGCGGCGTCGAGTTCACCACCACCGCGGGGGCCGGCTCGGTGAGGACGCACGCCACCACCCCTCCCCCGAAGATCACGATCCCGGTCAACAACATCCCCGGCGTCGCCATCGGCCCCAAGAGCACGCCGCCCCCCGACTCGCTGATCATCCCCGCTGTCGCGAGCGTGACGAATTTCATCGTCACCTACGACTCGGACATCAGCGTCACCAACACCTCGGCCCAGGTGATGAAGTACGAGATCGACTTCGTTCCGACCGGGCCGGCGGGCTTGAGCGAAGGGCAGAAGACCAGCGTCTCGCTCGAGCCGGGCGCCACGATGGCCATCAACGACATCGTGGCCACATGGTTCGGTGGCCGGAGCTCGACCGGCACGCTGGAGATCCGGCCGCTGACCGAGGTCGACACCTCGACGTCGAGTGCCCCTGTCGGCGGGCTGGCCTACCGAACCACCTTCGCCTCGTCGCGCACCTTCAGCACGACATCCGCCGGAGGCACCTACGGGCAGTACATCCCGGCCGTGCCCTACGCCAACTTCGTGGCCAAAGGCAGCACCCTCTCCCTGCAGCACATCGCCCAGTCGAAGGACTACCGCACGAACCTCGGCCTGGTCGAAGGCTCGGGCGAGAAGGTCTCGCTCGAGGTGCGCATCTTCGATGCGGCCGGCACGAAGCGCGCTTCCTTCCCTGTCAATCTGAACGGCGGAGAGCGCGCGCAGCTGAACGCCGTTCTCGCGGAGCACGGCGTCACCCTCGACGACGGCCGCATCGAGGTCGAAGTGATGGACGGCGCCGGCAAAGTGACCGCGTACGCATCGGTCATCGACAACGTCACCAACGACCCGCAGCTCGTGCCGCCGGTGCACCTCGGCCACGCGGGACACAGCAAGTGGGTCATCCCCGGCGTGGCCGATCTCGTCAGCGGCTCCGGCCACTGGCAGACGGACGTACGCATCTTCAACGCCGGCACCGAGCCTGCCGAGCTGACCCTTGCGTTCTACTCGATGAACGGCGGCCCGGCCACGACGCGGACGATCCAGCTGGCCGCGGGTGAAGTGCGGCAGTTCGACCGCGTGCTCTCGTTCTTCGCCATCTCCGGCGACGCCGGCGCGCTGCACGTTTCGAGCGCCGTTCCGGCGCAGGTAGTCGCCACCGCACGCACCTATAGTCAGACCGACGACGGAGCGTATGGACAATTCATCGTCGCCGCCACGCCGGACGAGGCGGTGGCGGTCGGCTCGCGTCCGCTGCAGATCCTGCAGATGGAAGAGTCGAAGCGATTCAAAGCAAACATCGGCTTCGCCGAGGTGAGCGGAAAACCGGTGACCCTGGAGGTGGCGGTCTTCCGCCCCAACTCCAACACCCCGTCCCTGGTGGAAGTGAAGCTCGAGCCGAACCAGTTCCGGCAGATGAACTCCCTCCTCTCCTCCCTCGGCCTGGGCGAGATGTTCAACGCCCGCATCAGCGTGCGCGCGGTCAGCGGCGAGGGACGAGCCCTGGCCTACGGTTCATTGATCGACCACAAAACCGGCGACCCGACGTTCATCCCGGGGCAGTGACGCATACGCACTAACTTAGCCCGCCTGCAGCGAAACGCGCGTCAGCGAGTTGATAGCGGCGAGATCGTTTGGGGAGTGCGAAATGACGAGATCGTTCACGTTGTCCGCGCGGCAAGGCACTGAAG
>Ga0190272_10000199_pt1 | contig 36565 bp, 31 predicted proteins | sample Popmic504T_FD_133746 | JGI IMG/M metagenome (GOLD analysis project Ga0190272, IMG submission 133746) | Populus adjacent soil microbial communities from riparian zone of Shoshone River, Wyoming, USA - 504 T | ecosystem: Environmental > Terrestrial > Soil > Riparian zone | place: USA: Wyoming...
AGATAAAGCTGTTCCTGCACATATTTCCCGCACGCGCGCTGGACCAGGTTGAACCGGAACAAGGTGATGATGAGAGCGGCCGCCACGCCGAGAACGAGATAATTCAGGCCGAATAACCGGGTGACCGTGTTGTCCGCATCGCCGAGCATCGGGTAGGCGGAGTTCACGGTGAAATTCAAGGCGATGACCGCGAACAGTCCGCCGATGACGATGTTGCTCAGCTCGAAGGCTTCGATCTGAAATTCGCCATTTTCGACCCGGTTCATATAAATCGCCATCAGCGGGATGAGGAGCGAGGCGAACAAGGGAATGAAGATCGGGGCCATTGCCATGGTGAACCGCCGCCGGATCTGCAACTCGACCCATAAACGGGAATGCAACGCGTTGGACAAACCGGGCAGCGGTTCTCGCCGAATGTTGGTCAATCCCAGTTCCCATCGATCCAGCTTCTGGTCGGACGCGGCCTCACTAAATTCCAGATCGTCCTGGTGATAATCGAGCGCGACCCGATCCTGATCCTCGCCGCGCACCGTGACCTCGACGGCGAGCCTTTGCTGGTCGAACGGAAAACGCTGGGGATCGAACGTGGTGGTGAATTTCGTGCTGGTGCGCTGCAGCAATTCCACCCGGCCGTCGGGATAAATCCGGAGGGAGGTGGCGCGAAATGTCGGCGGCCCGATTGTGTTCGCCAGCTCCACCTTGGGCGCCCACATCGCAGCGAGCCGCGCCTCCGCCGCGGCTTCCTTGAAGCTCTGGAACGTGGAGCCGTCCTCTTTCGGATAAGCCAAGCGCGCATCGGTCCACCGGAGCCGTAGGTCCACGGTGGCCGTACAGGACCCTTCGTTTTCATCGATCGCCGCGATCTGCTCGAAGCGAAGCCCAGTTCGAACGATGACGGGCAGACCGCCGCCGAGCGGCAGCGACAACGTCGGCTCCGAAAAGCCGGTGACCGCCGGCAGCGCAACCGCCGCGGCGAGCAACGTTATCCGGATGCAACGCCCTGCGGATTTCGCCCTCATTTTTCTTTCTCGTCCGATGTCCTGAGTCGCTCGTAAGTCGCGGCCAGATCTCGCATTTCCTGAGAAAGCTTCTCGGGCTCCTCGATTGGCTGAGACCGGTCGCCTTCAGCAAGGGCAGTGAATCGTTCGGTGATCATTTGCATCGGCCGCACCAGAAATCCGCGGATAACGACGATAATTGCCACCGCCAACACCACGATGGCAAAAAGGGCGAGCAACGATTGCCAGACCAGCGAGCGGCCGGCGGCGGCGCGCGAGGCGCTGAAATCCTTCGCGACCGCGAGCAGGCCCAACGCTTCTCCCGCTGGATCACGGAGCGGCAACACGATGACGCCGTAAGTGATCCCGCGCAGTTTCCGGGTGAATCCGTCGTCCGCCACGTTCATTACGTCCGCTTCGGTAGCGAGGTCCTTCATCAGCGCCCAATGCGTGGAATGAAACTTGATGAATTTTCCGCGGCGATTCTGTTCGGTGAGCACTTCGCCCGGCAGCCCGGTGGCAAACTTTCGAAGCGGCTCTTCCGCGATGAAAAGCGCCAGCTCCAACTGATAGGTCGCCTTCAGCCCGTCGAGAATCGGATTGAAATCCATTCCCACGTCGAGCGATCCGGTGGGTCCGCCGGCCAGATCGGCCATCGGCACGACGCCGAAAATCGCGGGCCCGGTCCGCGCTATCACCATTCCCTTGCGTGCTACTCGGTCGGCGTTTACCGCGACCACCATTGGCCGAAATTTGCTCAGATCGTCGCCGTGCTGCGCGGGCGCGTGCAAACGCAAAAACGATATTGCCGTCGAAAGATGGAATTGCATTTGATCGACCCCATACTTCGTTTTTTGGGTCTCGAACATCGGCCCGCATTCAGCCAGCAGCCGTTCCCGATCCCGTTTCGCAAAGATGTCGCGCACCGAAGGGAGATTGGCGACCATTTCGGCCCGCGCCATGGCCCGATCTTCCGCCGCCTTCAGGTTGAACCGCACGATGGTCCGCATGAGGTCGAACTGATTCTGTTCGACCGCGTTGGTCAGGTTATGAAAAAGCCGGTTCGAGAGAAAAGCCAGGGTGACGATCACCAGGACGACGATGCAGATCAGGACCCTTGGAGCGGCGCGGCGAAAAATGATGTTCATCGGTGTCTCCCAGCACTGACAGGAGGAGAGCCCAACGTTTTAGTCGCCCATTCCGGAAAAGAGAAGCCCGATCAAGGCCGGCGTGTTCAGATGTTCTGGGCAAACTCCCTCAGGGAAACGCGCAGCTTCGCTTCGGCTTCGAAGATGGTGGGGCCGGAACGCTGGAAGGCTTCCTGTGTGATCAGGTCGTTCACAATCCTTTCGGCGACCAATTGCCACTCCATCACCACGAGATCGACCCGCACATCCGGCACTTTCGCAAAAGGCATGCTGACGGGTCCGTAGAAGAAAGCGACCCGGTTCCCTTGGAGCAACTCGGTGACCGCCCTCGGGCAACGAAAAGAAAATCTGGATGCGAGCCCGGGCGAAGCGAATATGATTCCCGCCGTATTCGGCCTTTGCAGAGTGCGCAGGAACGCTTCATTGCGCTGGCCGTGGAAGGTCATGACGGCTGCTTTCATTTCGAGTTCCTCCAAGACGGTGGTCAAAGTCTCCTCAAGGGCCGGGGAATGATGATCTTTCCATTGGACAAGGACGACCTGGCTCATGCCGGTGCGGGCTTTCCAGTCTGTTAACAATTCGCGGATCGCTGCCTCCCGGCGCAACTCGTAGCGGCAGGGGATAACGGGAAATTGATCGTGCGCGACCCCGATCAGCCGGATGCCCAGGTCGGCCAGGTGCAGGGCAGTCTCTCTCGCTTCCTTTGGCGGTTGGAGCCAGAGGACGGTGTCGACCTCGTATGCCTTCAAGCGCTTGCTCAACCCGCCTCGCCGCGCTTCTTCCTTTTCGAAGAAAGCCATGGCCGTGGCGAACCCGCGGAGGCGAAGTTCCCGCCTGATTTTGATAAAGAAAGTGCGGTAATCCTGCATGGTGACGAAGGCGGACAGCGAGGCGGGCAACCCGACAAACGCGCGAACGCTGAGTTGACGATCGAAATGAAGTCCCTGGAGGATCGTCTTTGAACCGCGCACGCGATTAAGTAATCCCTCCTGCTCGAGCTGCTCGTACGCTCGCGAAACGGTGGAGACCGGGACCTGGAATCGGCTGGCGATCTCGCGCACCGAGTAAAAGGCGCGTGGTTGTTCCTGCTGATTCTTTACGGCGACGCCGCGAAGAATTTCGATCAGCCGCTCAGTCTTGTGAGGAGCGCCGGCCAGCGCTCGTTTTTCCGGCAAAGGGGCAAGGGAGCGCGTAACCTTTTTGCGAGCCATGATCCCGAGGATTAGAGGCGGAGCGAGAACAACACCTATTGTGTTCTCAAAGTGTTTTATGGGTTCCCCTCTCATTGTCTAGAGGAATTCGAGGTCGAACAGGAGTTTCCTGCCCAATATGGGGCATTCCGTTCTCAAAGTGTTCGCAACTGTTCCCAAACTGTCTTTCTGGGATCGGGTCGCATCCTGGGTATCTGTTCCCGCTCTCAATTCATGATCAATCCATTAAGCCGGCCAACTACCAAAGCACTCAGCAGCTTTTACCAATCAGCGCGCCCTTTCGCGGGCACGCGCGCTGCTAATCCAAGAGGCGCGATGAGACTTCTCCATCTCGGCGTTCCCGTCCTTGTTTTGGCTTCGGCTCTTCTCAGCCCGGCGCGAGCAACGGCCGCCCCCTCTATCGTCGTCAGTGTCCCCGATCAAACGCTCGCCCTGGTCGACAATGGCGTCGTCACGGCACGCTTCCCGGTCTCCACGTCCAAATTTGGCCTGGGCGACAGCCCGAACAGCTACGCGACGCCGCTCGGGTCCATGGAGATCGCTTCCAAGATCGGCGGCAACGCACCGTTGGGCGCGGTCTTTAAGTCCAGGAAGAGGACCGGCGAAATCCTGCTGCCAAACGCGCGCGGGCGCGATCCGATCGTGACCCGGATCCTGTGGCTGCGGGGTCTGGAAAAGGGCAACGCGCGGGCGTTCTCACGCAACATTTACATCCACGGGACCCCGGTCGAAAAGCTCATCGGGCGCCCGGTCAGCTACGGTTGTATCCGGATGCGGTCGCGCGACGTGACGCGTCTATATGGTGCGGTCAATGTCCACACCAAGGTCGCCGTCATGAATACGCGGCTAAATCGCGCGGTCGCGCAGGCAGCTTTGCAATCCAACGCGGGCGGAGTCAGGCTGGCGGCGAAAACGAGTATACGCTCGCACGCGGGAGTGAGAGTCGCCGCAAACTAGGCGACCTTACCTTCGAACAGCTCTCAGAATTTCGACCAGGGCCATCCCTTGTCGGAGGCCGAATCGTCATCGCCGCAACCGGGAATTGAATCGAGGTTGATTGATAGCTCGATGAGTTTTCCGTGCTTGAAGATGTAGGTGTTGCGCAACACCCGCCCGCTTACGCGATCCTCCATTTGGACTTTTTTGTAGAGCGCGCACCAATATTCATTCTCCTCTCCGCGAACCGCGGAACGGCTCGGAGGGCCGAGCTTGCTCACAACTTCATCCCGGCTCATGCCGATGCGAATCCCATTCCTCGTGGATAAGTCTAGCTTCCGTTCCTCGATCCTGGTTCCAGCGGAGTCCTGCGGTTTGCGGCCGAAACGCGCCACTTCGAACCCCGATTCCGTGACCATCCTCCGGTCCCTGGTTAGCGTGATGTGGGTGTGGGAACCGTCGCAATCCATCGATTTGTAAAGGTAGTAGCCGCTTTCGGGATCGTGCCAGCAGCCGTAGGTAATCGTGCGACTCTCCGCCGACATCCCCGCCGCGGCGACGGTGAACTGAGATGGCCAGGCGGCCAGGAAAAGAAGGGTTCCGACCATGGAGAGCATGACTGCGAGCATTGCAAGTGACCGACGCAGCGTCAATCATCCAGGGCATGGAACCAGGGGAAGCTCTTAGGGCGGCGGCGCAAATGGCGGCGGCGCAGGCCGTTCTTCACCGAAATCAATAAACTCCTTGAGCATTTCCACGGAAGAAACAACCTCTGCCCCAATCCCGAGGACGGGAGACGATTCGGACCGGTGGCCGGGAAGCCGAGTGCGGCTACGGATCTTCCTCGTTTCGTTCACGCTGCTCTTCTTCGAGTTGCTCTGCATTCGCTGGATTCCGGCTTACGTCAGGTACCTCAGCTATTTCACTAATTTCATCCTGCTCGCTTCGTTCCTCGGCATGGGGCTTGGTCTCCTGGCCTCGCGGCGCGCCCGTTTCCGGTTCCCTCCATTTCCCCTCATGGTCCTCCTGCTTACCGCAGTCGTCGCGGTCAATCGATTCGAGCTCAATATCTCATCGACGGATGTGCTTTATTTCGGTTCCGGCACGCACGGCTTCGCGCAGACGGAAAGTTTCATCCTCCTGCCGTTGATCTTCACGTTCGTGGCGGCGGCGTTCATTCCGCTCGCGCGAACGCTCGGGACCCTCTTTACGCAAACGGCGCCGCTCGTCGCCTATACCTACGACATTCTGGGCAGCCTCGCGGGCACGGCGGCTTTCTTTGTTATAGGCTATTTCGCGCTTCCGCCGATTTACTGGTTCGGAATCCTCGGTCTGCTGGTCCTGCTCTTAAGCGCGAAGAGGGAAGTCATTCGCTCTGCTCTGTTGATGCTCGCCGCCGCCGGCATTGCCTTGTTTCTGCAGCGAGGAACTTACTGGTCGCCTTACTATAAGATCACTCTCACGCCCGCGACGCCGGCCGGCTATAACCTCGACGTCAACAGCATCGGCCACCAGAGCATGATCCCGTGGCGGAACAAAGAACCGTTCTACCGCCGCGTCTTCGAGCTCTTTCCCGGCGCGTCGTTCGAGCGGGCGCTTATCCTCGGTGCCGGCAGCGGCTCCGATGCGGCAACGGCCCTGGCGAACGGCGTGCAATCGGTGACCGCGGTAGAGATCGATCCCGTGATCATGAAACTCGGCGCCCAATTCCACCCGGACCAGCCTTATTCCGATCCGCGGGTTCGTCTGGTGAATGCGGACGGCCGCGTTTTCCTGCGCAATACCAACGAGAAGTTCGATCTCATAATTTTTGCGCTCCCCGACTCGCTCACCCTGACTTCGAGCATCGCCAATTTGCGGCTGGAGAGTTTTCTCTTCACCCAAGATTCGCTCGCCGCCGCGCGCGACGCGCTCGCGCCGAACGGCGTGCTCGTGCTCTACAACTATTACCGCGAACCGTGGTTGATTGAGAAACTGGCCAGCATGGTGGGACGCACCTTTGGCCGGGACTCGTTTGTCTCCACCTACGGCGGCAAGGGACGCGGCGCGGTGATCGTGAATGGGCCGCGACTGGGTGAGATCCCGCCGGGCTCATTTGGTCCTTATCGCGAAGAGGTTGTCCACGATACCGCCAGGGAACTGCGCGTGACGGGCGAGGGATTCTTTGCCGCGACCGGCCCACCGCCGGCGACGGACGATTGGCCATTCATCTACCTGCCGCAAAAATCATTTCCGGCCATTTATCTCCGCGGCCTGGGGGTGGTCCTCGCCATTTCGCTTGTCGCGATTTTTTGGGTGGCGCCGCGCAGCACGCTTCGACGGTTCGACTGGCACATGTTCTTTCTCGGAGTGGCCTTCGCGCTCCTGGAAGTAAAGGCGCTCACCACTTTCGCGCTCCTTTTCGGAAGCACCTGGAATGTCAATTCACTCGTCTTCCTCGCCATCCTCACGAGTGTGTTGATCGCGGTCCTGGTCAATGCTCGGTTCACCTTTCGCCGGATCTGGATTTTTTACCTGCTGCTCTTCGCCACGCTGGGGTTAAACCTCGTGGTTCGACCGGAAACGCTTCTCTTTCAAAACGCAATCGCCCGCTACCTGATCGCGAGCGGCCTCATCTTCACGCCGGTCTTTTTGGCGAACGTGATCTTCTCGAATTCATTTCGCGAAACCGATCTGGCGGATGTGGCGTTTGCCTCGAATCTGCTTGGGATCATGGTCGGCGGAATGCTCGAATACTTCAGCATGCTGACCGGCTATCACCTGCTCCTCGTCGCCGTGATCGCATTCTATCTTCTCGCGATGGTAGTGCGGCGCCGCCCTTTTGGGATTGCCTGACTCTTGCCGCCAAACGGCGTGCGGCAGCAGCGGCAAAACGGACGGCGCGATTTGCCGGAATAGGCTGCGTCGCTTAAGCAGGGGAGCATGAATTACCTGCGGAAACTTGGGCTCGCGTCGTTTTTCTTTCTTGGGCTCGGCCTCATCAGCGGTGCGCTTCCTCCTTCCACCACGGGCTGGGACCCGAAGACCGCCGTCACGATCGCGGTGATCTGTTATTGCGTCGGACTCATTCTCGCCTTGATCGCCTTTATGCAATCCCGGCGCGGTCAGAGTCTCGATGGCGTAACGAAGTTTCTCGCGCGCGCCCCGCTCGCGCTCGTGACCATCGGCGTGCTGATTTTTTTTCTTCGTGCCATGACGGGTTTGTAAATTCAAACGCGATTTGCGGGAAAGAACGTTGAGGCGTAAGTTCGGCCATGAAGATCATGGGCACATTCAGCGTCGTGGTGATCGCGAGTATTGCATTGCTGCAACCGGCGGAAGGCCGCCAACGAGGAGGCGGAGGAGGAGGACGGTCCTTCTCGTCCGGTCACAGTTTTTCTTCCGGGTCAGCCCGGCAGTTTTCCGGCGGCTCCAGAAATTTTTCGAGGAGCAACACGGGCGCCTATCGGTCGGCCCCGCGCTATTCGTCGCAGCGGTCGTTCCGAAATAGCGGTTACTCTCGTTCCAATTCAACCCGGCGTTCCTCTTCTCAGGCCGCCTTGCGAAACAGGTCCTCTAATCCGCGCTTCGCCAATCGGACGGCCGACTTTAGCCGGTCCTCTAACCCGCGCCTCGCTAATCGGACCGCCAACTTTAGCCGGTCCTCTAACCCGCGCCTCGCTAATCGGACCGCCAACTTTAGCCGCAGGGCAGGCTCAGATTCTAATGCGCGCTTCTCGCCCAGCCGCAGGGGGGCGCTTCGGACGGCAGGGGTCAATCATAATGGGGGACGCGTCGCAGGGAACCACACGCGAAATTGGAACCGGAATCGCGACTATAACTGGCGCGGTAACCGGTGCCGTTGGCACAACAACAACTGGGTGATCATTGGTCCCTGGTTCTCTCCATGGGCATACAGCTATTATCCTTACGCGTCTTACTCCTATTATGACGACCGCTATTACGATGATGGCTATTACGCTTCGGAGGAATACCCTCAATCCGGATACGGTGATGGCTATGAAGACTTTAACGTCAGCGAGGTTCAGTCGGCCCTGGCCCGGGCGGGATATTACGATGGGCCAATCGACGGCAGTATCGGCCCGGCGACTCGAAACGCTTTGCGGCGGTACCAACGTGACCGTGGCTTGAGTGTCACCGGCCGGATTGATCAATCGGTTATTGACGCGCTGCGGGTGCGGTAACTTCGCTCCGACGGGGCTCGCATCTTATTGCAGCCCCGGCCCAGTTGGACCGGGTGCAATCCCGGCGGCCTCCTTACCCGAACGGCTTGCCGCAGCGGCGGCAAAAACGGGCGGCGCGATCCGATTCCAAGGTCTCGCAGTTTGCGCAAACGCGAGCGTCCCGGGATTTCGTCGCATGCCGGAGCTCCATGGAAAAGATACCGGTCGGAACGGCAATCACGCCGTAGCCCATAACCATGAGGAGGCTGGCCATGAGTTGACCGAATGGGGTATGCGGGGTGATGTCGCCGTAACCGACTGTCGTAAGCGTGACGATCGCCCAGTAAACGCTGGACGGAATGCTGGTGAAACCATTGGCCTCGCCCTCGACCAGGTACATCAGCGCACCCATCACGATCACGATCGCCAGGACAACGAAAATGAAGACCGTGATTTTCCGCCGGCTGGCGCGGAGCGCGGTCACGAGGGTATCGGTTTCCTCGAGGAAATGGGCGAGTTTGAGCACGCGGAAAACACGGAGGAGCCGCAGGACGCGAACGACCATCACATAATTGGTGGAGGTAAAGAGATTGATGTAGCTGGGCAGGATGGCGACCAGATCGATCACGCCGTAAAAGCTAAAAGCGTATTGCCAGGCCCGCCGCACACAGAACAGCCGGGCGATGTACTCGATCGTAAAGAGCGCGGTGAAAATCCATTCCAAGTCGCGCAACAGGATGGCGTGTTCGGTTTGAATCGACGTCACGCTCTCGAGCATGACCACCGTGACGCTGAGTCCGATTGCCACGAGCAGGCTGATATCGAACGCTTTTCCGGCCGGTGTGTTGCTCTCGAAAATGATGGTGTAAAGCCGGCGCTTCCAGGCGGGCTGATCCTCGGTGGGACGATCCTTCGCGGGGAGTTGGCGTATCTTCATACCATCAGGAAATCGGATGCCTTACTGCAACGCGGCTACGCTCCCATATTCTACCAAATGCGGACGCGATCCGGCGGGGCGAGATAGAGTTTCTCGCCCGGCTTCACACCATACGCCTCGTACCAGGCATCGAGGTTTCGGACCGTTTGCGCGCGCTCGCGGGCCGGAGCGTGGCCGTCCGTGACGATCTGCTGGCGAAGCGCCGCTTCGCGCACTTTGTGCCGCCAGGCCTGCGCGAAAGCGAGAAAGAAGCGTTGATCGCCGGTGAGCCCGTCAACCACGGGCAGCGGTTTGCCCTGGAGCGCCAGCTTGTATCCGTCGTAGGCCGCGGCAAGGCCTGCAACGTCGGCGATATTCTCGCCGAGCGTTTGCTCGCCGGGAATACGCACGCCGGGCAACACTTCATAAGCGCTGTATTGATCGACGAGCCGTTTGCCTGCCTCTTTGAAATGGGCCAAATCTTCGGGCGTCCACCAATTCTCGAGCTTCCCCGCGGCGTTGAATTCGGCGCCCGTGTTGTCAAAGCTGTGGCTGATTTCGTGGCCGATGATTGCACCGATGGCGCCGTAGTTCGCCGCAACGTCGGCCTTGGGATCGAAGTAGGGCGCTTCGAGAATGGCAGCCGGGAAGTTGAGCGCGTTCTGAAGCGGCAGGTTTAATGCATTCACGGTCTGCGGAGTCATCCACCATTCGTTGCGATCGATCGGCTTCCCAAACTTGGCAATCTGATGCCGGTATTCCCATTCGCTGGCGCGCCATGCGTTGCCGACGGGATCGTCTGGCCGAATAACAAGGCCCTTGTAGTCGCGCCACGTTTCCGGATAGCCGACACCCACCCGCAGCGTCTTCAGCTTCTCCTTGGCCTGCGCTTTGGTCGCCGGCGCCATCCAGTCGAGCGCCTCCACCCGCCGTTCGAACGCGGTCACGAGATTTTTTACCATCCCTTGCAGCTCGGTCTTGGACGAGGCCGGGAAATATTTCGCGACGTAAATCTTGCCGACCGCATCGCCCAAATCTGTGTTGGTGTGGGCGATCGCGCGTTTCCAACGGTCGCGCTGCTGCGGCGTTCCCTGAAGCGTTTTGCCGTAGAAGCCGAAGCGCAGGTCGTCATACGCTTTCGGGAGAAAGTTCGCGCTTTGGTTGAGCGTGTGGAAGGTCATCCAATCCCTCCAGGTCTCGAGCGGTTCGCTGCCAACCAGCGCGGACAGGCCTTTCACCGCGCCCGGTTGCCAGATGATGAGGGTGGGCTGCTTGTCGAGCCCGGCGGCGCTCAGATAAGTTTTCCACTCAAGCCCCGGCGCTTCCGAGGAGAGCTGGGCAACGCTCCATGAATTGTTCGCCCTGTGCACGTCCTGGCTCGCCGTCTGGTCGGCGTGCGCGGCGGCGATCTTGAGTTCAAGCACCATGATCCGCTCGACGTGAGCCGCTGGATCGCTCTGGCCGGCCAGTTTCAGCAAATCGCCGATGTAGACCTGATAGGCTTCGCGAAGCTTCGCCATCTCCGGTTTGGTGGAGACGTAATACTCCCGATCAGGCATGCCGAGTCCGCCCTGCAAGAGATACGGGACAGTGCGGGAGGGATCGCCCAGCGCTTGGGTGACGAAGAGGCCGAACAGGTTCTCCGTCCAAAATTCGGTGGCGTTGAGCGGATCGGTATCGGCGCGAAGCTGCTGGCCCAGCGCGCGGGCGAGGTCGGTCTTCGATTTGATTCCCGCGATTTTGGCGAGCCTCTCCTGAAGCGGCGCAAGGCCGCGCTTCTCGATGCCCTCGGTGTCCATGTAAGCCGCGTAATAGTCGGCGATCATCCGCTGCGGCGTGCCCGCTGCCGGTTTGCCCGCGGCCGCTTCGCGAATCAGGTCCGCGTTGCGCTTCTCAGCCTTCTGAAAGACCTCGAACCCCACGCCGGTGCTGGAACGATCGGCCGGTATTTCAGTCGTCTTGCGCCAGCCGCCGTTGGCATATTCGTCGAAGTCGTCGCCCGGTTTTACGGCGAGGTCGCGCAAACCGAGGTCAACTCCGATCGACTTTGCCGGAGGTGATGTGGGCGAGGCGGCAAAGGCCATCGTCGTTAACGCCATCAGCCCAATCGATCCAAAGACTTGCATCTTCATGCGGCCAGACTGGCAAAGATCGCTTTTGAAACAAGCCGGATGTTTTCCCGGCGCCAAGGAACTCCCAGGTTGCAACCATTCCGGCTTTCCGGCAGGGTGAACGCGTTACCCAATGGCTCGGAAGATCGCCAAGAAACAATTCCCGGCGCGCCGTAAATTTAATCTTCGGCGCGACGCGACCGTTGCGTCCGGGCAACGCGAAATCGAAAGAGTATTTGGATTGCCCGAAGGGAGCGTCCGCCTTCATCTCCCGAGTGGACGTCCCGCTCGCGCCGATAAGAGCATCGACGCTTTGCTGGACGGTTACGCCCGCCGTTAGCAGCCTCTGGTTCCGGGCGTGACCTTATCGACGTGGAAACCGAACCATGAGAATTCTTTCACTGACCCACTTCATATTGCTAGCCGTCATGTCTGCCACGGCCGGCGGCGCAGAGCCGCGCGCCGATGCGTCATCGACGACGCCCGCATTCGCTTTTCGCGACGTCGAATATTTCCACCGCTGGTCGAAGAACGATCAGCACGAGTTCACGCCCGCCAAACAGGAAGACCTCGAAAAATGGGCTGACCTGATCACCGTCAACGGATATCCGAACGTCGACGACGGTGAAGGTCTGGCGGCAACGGCAAACGCGGTCCTGGAAAACTACAAGAATCACCAGGCCCGGGTGTTGAAGACGAGTTCCATCCCGCGAACACCAGATAGGCCCGCGGAACATTTGATCGCCGTGGTGTTTGGCCGGCCCAATTTCATCGAGGTCGCGTTTGCCCGGTTCAAGCTGATGGACGGGAAAGGATGCTCGTTCGTCTATTCGCATCGCATTTATGGAGAGAAAATCGGAGACCAAATGAGCGCCTGGCTGAGCGCCAACGGTCCGGGGATTGAAAAGGCGCTGATGGAGTGGAAGTCGATGCCGTCTGCAGTTTCAATTCGGCAACAGCTTCTCCGAACCCGGAGCTAGAGGGATTTTTCGGGAGCGAATAAGCTGCTCGCCAGGGCATCCTCCGATTTGAAAGTATGGCCGCGATGGCAATGAGCGCCCCGCCGGTGACAGCGCCGGACGAAAAACACCCAAAGGGGCTTTACGTCCTTTTCGCGACCGAGATGTGGGAGCGTTTCAGCTACTACTCGATGCTCGCGATGTTCACGCTCTATCTGCGTGACAACACCGGCCAGGGATTTGCCTGGTCGAGCGATAACGCGACCACGCTCTACGCGAACTACCTGATGTTCGTTTACGCGAGCCCGCTGATCGGCGGCTGGCTGGCGGATCGAAAGCTCGGATATCGCAGGGCGGTGATGATAGGCGGGCTGTTTTTCATGGCCGGCCATCTCCTGCTGTCCATCCGGTCGATGATGGCGGTGTATGCCGCGCTGACGTGCCTGGTAATCGGCAACGGTCTCTTCAAGCCCAACATCTCGGCCATGGTGGGCAACCTTTATCCTGAGGGAAGCCACCTGAAGGATCGGGCCTACAACATCTTTTACATGGGCATCAATGTCGGCGCGTTTCTCGCGCCGGTCGTGGCGGAATTCGTGCAAGGATCGTTCGGGTTTCACCCAGCGTTCGCGGTCGCCGCCGGCGGAATGGCTATTTCGGTGACGATCCTCTGGAAGTTCAAGCGTCATCTCAAGGGAGCGGACCTCCGGCCGAGCGCGAGCGAAACCACCGCCGGTCTGGGAAGCGCCGTGGCGGTCGACGCGCCGCCGACCAGCGTCAGTCATCAGGACGCCGCTCGCTCGACCCGGCAGGAAACGATGGAAGCGGTGCCGGAATGGAAGCGCATTGGCGCGTTGATCGTCATCTTCCTCATCGTGATCGTCTTCTGGATGGTGTTTCACCAGAACGGCTCCACCCTGACCTATTGGGCGAACGAGAATACCGACTGGAAGGTCACGGGCATCATCTCCAACGCGATCAACCCTGGTTGGGTGGTCATCCTGACCTTTCCCATGGTGGCGATGTGGCGCTGGCTGGACCGCAGAGGCATGGAGCCGTCCACGCCGGTGAAGATGGCGATAGGAATGTTTCTCACCGGCGCGGCTTTTTTTGTCATGTTCATCGCGGCGAGGGTGGGCGAGGCCACGGTTACGGGCGCTAATCCCTACGATTTTCGAGTATCACCTTTGTGGCTGCTCGGCGCCTACGGAGTGCTGACGGCTGGGGAACTGATGTTGTCGCCCATGGGGCTTTCGCTTGTCTCGAAAGTGGCGCCAGTGCGCTTTCGCGGAGTGATGATGGGTGGCTGGTTCATGGCTACAGCCATCGGGAACAAGCTGACGCAGATCGGCGAGCTGTGGGACGATTGGTTGCATTCGACCTTCTGGCTTCTCTTGAGCGGATTGGCCGTCTTCATGGCCTTCGTGCTGTTATTGCTCCTGCGGCCATTGAAGAAGGCGATGCCGGGCGTATAGCCTTCCTGCAATGCACGGCCTTCGCCAACTTTTGGAAAACAACAAGGCCTGGGCCGGACGCATTCGGGAACAGGACCCCGAGTTCTTCCTGAAGCTTTCCCAACAGCAGTTCCCCACCTATCTCTGGATCGGCTGCTCCGACAGCCGCGTTCCCGCCAATCAGATAGTTGGGTTGCCTCCCGGAGAATTATTCGTCCACCGAAATGTAGCGAACCTGGTCGTGCACACCGACCTGAACTGTTTGTCGGTGATGCAGTTCGCGGTGGATATCCTGAAAGTCCGCCACATTATCGTGTGCGGACACTATGGGTGCAGCGGCGTGGGAGCCGCGCTGCGGCGCGACCGGCTCGGCTTAAGTGACAATTGGCTGCGCCATGTTCAAGACGTGCAGCAGAAGCATGAAAAGTGTCTGGCCAAGGCGACTGGCGACTCCGGAGCGGCCGACCGCCTGTGCGAGTTGAACGTCATCGAGCAAGTCCTCAACGTTTGCCATACCACCATCGCCCGCGACGCCTGGGAGCGGGGCCAGGAACTCGCGGTGCACGGCTGGATCTACGGATTACAGGACGGTCTGCTCAGAGACCTGGACGTCAACGTGAGTGATTTTCAGGAAGCGCCGACGGTCTATCGAACGGCGATTTCAGCTTTCGGTTGATTCGCGCCGGTTCGAACGGCTTCAGCAGCTGAAGTCCCTCGAGGAAGGGTCTGGACGATGGATCAGGGAGCGGCAAGAGCCGCGTCCACGTTCGGGAACAGGAGGAAATATTGATCGAGCCGCGCGCTTTCCAAGATCAGACGCACCGCCTCCTGCGCTCCCGCAAGCATGAAAACCCCGCCTTCGTGTTCCAGTCTTTGCATCGCCCCGATCAAAACAGCCAGACCGGAGCTGTCGACATAAGGGACGCGCGAAAGATCGACCACGAGCCGGTTCGGTTTTTGGTCGATCATCTCGCGCAGGGCCACGCGCATCTCAGGCGAAACGTGAAGATCGATCGCGCCTTCTGGAGAGAAGACGTTAGGCGGTTGAGGCGTTGGCATTTTTGAAATCTGGTTGCGCGAATAATGACATCCTCCACGCTCCGGTCAATCAAACGCGGGAAATGCGGGCAATTTTTTTCATCTGCGAAGAATTGCCAATCCGCTCAGTCGATGACCTTTCCGTTCAAGTCGCGCGTCCTCTGTCGCTCCATGCGCCGATGGCCCCGCGACGGCCGGATGCGGAAAAACGCGTCCCGGCCTACTGCGACGTGTCAGCCAGGTTCGATTTGTATTTCGTATCCGTCTGGCGATCGTGAATCTCGATATAGACCCAACTGGGCGGAATGATGCCTTCCTCGACAGCAAACCAAATCCCGTTCAGATCCTCCGGTCTGCCCAACGCGCAAAATCCGTAGATCCGGCTTCCGTCCTGCCGAAAGAAATTTACCCAGGTACGAGAGGAATTGGTATTGGCGCCGCACGGCGGGAGCGTAGGAGCGGGCGCGAAAAGCGCCGGAGGATAATCCATTCTATTTTGGACATCATAACTGTAGCGGATCCAGTTCCTGTTGTTAGCGGTATAGGGCACGACAGATGTTAGATACAGCTGTGGCACGGGAGAAGGACTCGTCGGTGGAGATGGAAAGGGGGTCGGAGTGACCTCCAGGGAGATGATTTCCCCTGTGGGCGAGTTAACCTGCAGCGCCGGGGTAACCTGCGGCGCCGGGCTGACCTTGGGGGCTGGACTGTCCTTCGGGACGGGGCTGACTCTCGGAGTAGGGCTGGCAGCTTGGGACGTTCTGGCCGTGGCCATAAGGGCCAAGGTTAAAATCGCGAAAATTATCGTGAGGGTCTTTATGGATCTCATTGGGGCTCCTTTTGTTAGGGTGAGGGATGATTTCGATTCCGAATCGCTCAGGGTGTCAATTTCGGGACGTCGCTTCAAGGATATTCTGGCCCCTCAATCCCTTAAAAAGCACTGCGCGAGCGGATAAAGTGCCAGGATAACCCGTTGCAGTGGCCCGACTTCGATCGGCTTTGGAGTCAGTTTCCAGACCCTGCTCGCGTTCGCGTTACTTGGTGGCTTCCTCCACCGCGCGCGGGAAAATTTCGTTCACCTGACCGTCTAATCGGAGCGTAACGCCCTGCTCATGATCGTGGTCAGTCGCCCCACGATTGATGATGATGTACGGAACGCCGCGGCGCGCGGCAATGAGCGGGAAAGAAGCGGCAGGATAGACCGACAAAGTGGAGCCGAGCGCGACCACAAGATCGGCCCCCGTCGCTGCCTCACCAGCACGCTCAAGTTCTCTCGGATCAAGATTCTGACCGAAGCTGATGGTGGCCGGCTTCAGGAATCCGCCGCACGAACAGAGCGGCGGCTTCCGACTACGCCGAAAGGACTGGAAATGCGGCTCCGGATCGCCGCGCCAATGACAGCTCTGGCATTCCACCAAAGCATTTGAGCCGTGGAGTTCGACAAGGCGTTCCGCGCTAGTTCCGGCAAGGCTGTGCAAGCCGTCGATATTTTGCGTGACAACGGACCGCAATTTTCCCGCTTTTTCCAATCCGACGATCGCGTGATGAACCGCGTTGGGCCGGGCATCGCAAAAGGCGTTTCTCCCTTCGAGCTTGTAGTCCCAATGCTCGATCCGCGACGCTTCCGACGTCATGAAATCCTGAAAATAGACGGGTTGCCGTCGGGTCCACACACCTTGCGGCCCGCGAAAGTCCGGGATGCCGCTGCTGGTGGAAATGCCGGCGCCGGTAAAGATGAGTGCCTGCGTCGAAGCTCGGAGGTAGTCGGCTAGGGTCACTGTCTTAGCTGCGGGAACTGTTATCTCGCTTTGCGCTCATTTACGGCAACGATCTGGAGATCGTCATCGGCCGTTTTTTCCAAAATAAGCGTCTTCCAGACTGTGCCTGACGACCGGCGGGATTGGCTCCGCAATTCATAGCGAAGTGGGAAGGTGACTCTGAGGCGGTTATCGATTTGCTTCACCTCGAGTTCGCCTGCGAGCCAGAAGCGTCGCTCGGGCCAGCGATCGTTGTAGCGCTGCAAGTCGCGTCGAATTCTTTCCCGCGCGACGTTACGCTCGCCAAAGTAATCCACCCGGTCGGCGAAAAATTCCGCTTCCGATCCAACTTGCGGATCGAGCCCGGCCAGGACGAAGGCGCCGACATAATCGCGGAGACGCTCGGCATTAACGCCAAGCGGTAGATTGGGGGCCGGTTGGGAGGGCGTTTCCGCTTGCGGCGGTCGCGGAGCACTCCTTTTTGCGGGGGACGCAGCGGGCGCTGGCACGCTGGTGGAGGGAGGTGATAACTTGCGATCGGTAGCGGCGTCTTCGACCATAAGTCTCTTGATATTTTCCCGGTCGCCTTTCCGAAGATAGCGCCATACATCCTCCCCGAACTTGGGTCTTGGAACGGCCGGTTTTTCTGCGGCGAGCCCGAGGGCATGAGTGGTCTGCGAATCGAGCTTACCGGTGATCTGAAGACCGTTGCGAATCTGGTAACGGGTGATCGCGGCGGCCGTATCGCTGTTATACTCACCGTTTACTTCGCCCAAATAAAAGCCCCCAGCCTTTAATCGACTCTGCACCGAGCGCACAGTTTCATCGGCGCGCAGCGGGCAGGCGACGCCAACGACGATAAGGACGCAGTAAAGAGAAACACGTTTCATCATCTTGCCAATCGGATATCGACCAGCAAGTGCGGGGGAAAACACGCTGGCAGGTCGGACCAGGTACGGTCGTCCGGCCCTGGGGTCGCGTCCTTATTGCCTGCCCTGCACGCTGAGTTCCCAGCGGTACCCGTCGGGGTCGTGAAACCAGAGTCCCATATGCTTTGAGCCGGGCGCTTCCGGGCCAATCTCGTCGCCTGGATCTTCGAGTTCCACCTTATGCTTCTTCAGGTGCTCGAGCGCCTTTCGCAACGCCCTCATATTCGCCAAATGGAATGACATGTGCCCAAGGGTCTTCGGTGAGGGTTTGCCCTTGTGCAGCGCGATCGTGACGTTCGCGTTGCCAACCGCGACCCCGTCGTCGAACTCGAATTGCTTCTTCAGGCCGAGGGCGCGCTCGAACCATTTTGCGCTTTTCTTCGGATCGCGCACCGCCAACCCGAAATGACCAACGCCGCCTACGGTAAATGGAGTCTTCATCGCAGCCACATTAGCGTGCCGGCGGAAGATCGGTTAAGAAAACGAAGTGGCGGACAAAATAGATTCCGGGGAAAATTCACGTTTGTCGCTCGATCCGTCAGCCAGCGAGATCCGGCGTTGGGGCAACGCTGCCATCGACACGATGGCAAATTATCTCGATTCGATCCGGGATCGGCCTGTTTATCCAACTACGTCCTCGCTGGAGATCCGCGAAAAACTGGATGGGGTCTTGCCGAAGGACGGAGTGCCATTCGAAACTTTGCTCGACATTTTTCGCGACGTGATCCTGCCGGCGAGCCGGCACAACGGTCATCCGAGAATGTTCGGCTATGTCCAGGCGCCCGGCACCGCCCTAGCCGGGCTCGCCGATCTGCTGGCCTCGACCCTCAATGCGAATCTAACTGCCTGGCGCTCGGCCCCGGCGGCGGTCGAGATCGAACGGCTGACGATTGATTGGATCAAGCAGATCCTGGGAGTGGAGGGGCATGCTGCCGGTCTGTTCGTGAGCGGCGGCTCAATGGCAAATCTGGCGGCCCTGGCGACGGCCCGGCGAGCCAAAGCGCCGGCAGACTTCCCAAGCAAGGGCGCCCAATGTCTTGATCAGGCGATGCGCCTTTATGTTTCCGAGGAAACCCACCATTCGATCGCCAAAGCCGCGGCGTTGCTGGGGCTTGGACGCGATAGCGTGCGCTCGGTTGGCGTGGATGAACGCTTCAAAATCCGCATCGACGATCTGGTCGCAAAAATAACGGAAGACCTTCAGGCCGGGCATCTGCCGTTTTGCGTGGTGGCCAACGCGGGCACGGTGGCGACCGGCGCGTTCGATCCGCTTTCGGAAGTAAGCGAGGTGGCGCGGCGATTCAATCTCTGGATGCACGTCGATGCCAGTTACGGCGGGTTCGCCGCCCTCGCGAATTCGGTGAGGGGGCTGTTCGGCGCGCTGCCCGAGGCCGACTCCATCACGCTCGATCCACACAAATGGCTCTACCTGCCGGTTGATTGCGGCTGCGTGTTGTATCGCGACGAGCAGGCGGCGCACGCCACGTTTGCTCACGAAGCCGAGTACACTCGTGTCCTGGCTCACGAACAGGATGAAGCTTTCGCCTTCTGGGATTACGGACCGGAGCTTTCGCGCCGGTTCCGGGCCTTGAAGGTCTGGATGGTGTTAAGATGCGTCGGTTCGCACGCGCTCGGCGCTGCGATCGAGAAAGACCTGGCGTGCGCCAGACACCTCGAAAATCTGATCAACGCGAGCGAAGATTTCGAAATGCTCGCGCCGGTTGAGCTTTCGATTTTCTGTTTCCGCTATGTGCCGCCGCGACTCAAGCAGGCATTGGCCGCGGCGGATGAAGGGGAACGGGCGCGCATCGACATCCAGCTGGATGGGTTGAATGAGCGCTTGCTCGTCGAACTCCAACGAGACGGCAGCTCCTACCTTTCGAACGCCCGCCTTCACGGCCGGTTCAGCTTGCGCGGCTGCGTGATGAATTACCGCACCACTCCACGCGACATGGAAATCCTGCTGGAAGATCTGCGGCGCGTGAGGGGAGCGGCAGGCTGAGCCATCCGCACACTCGCAACGCGAGAGAACGCCACCTGGAATCCGAACAATATTCCTAACGTGGACCCCTCGGTGGCTCCGTGTTTACGTCCCTCTGGACAGAGCGGTCCACGTTGGCAGGGGAGCGAGGCTTGTCATTCGTTGTTGTTGTCGGACCCTCGGCCGCGCAGGCTCCCAACGCAAAAAGGCAGGCACAGGCAAGGCAGTTGTTGAGGAATGTTTTCATGGCTCGATTTACGCCACTTTAACGCAGAGAGCGCAACCTAATTCCCAGGAAAAACAGTCTCTTCAGCAAGGTTGCGCGCGGTCCGGGGAAAAGCGGCAACGGCGAAGCAGGCGTTGCCGAGAACGCTTACCTCGGCATAGTCAATCGACGATCACATCAGGCAGACGGCTGTCCGGCCTGAACAAAAACCAAACAAACATTATGAAACAATCCACGTTTATCTTCACCGGCATCCTCGGCTCGCTCGCGTTCGCGATCTCCGCGCTGGGCGCCGATACCTACAAGGTCGATCCCGTTCATTCCTCGGTCATCTTCAGCGTTAAACACTCCGGCGTTACGGACTTCTACGGCGCCTTCAAAGAGATTTCCGGCAGCGTGAGTTTCGACGCCGCCGATCCTTCGAAAAGCGCGGTCGAACTGACGATCCCGGTTGAAAGCATTGATACTCGGAGCGAAAAGCGCGACCAACACCTTAAGAGTCCCGACTTTTTCAACGCGAAGCAATTCCCAGCGATAACCTTTAAGAGCAACAAGATCGAAGGCAGTGGTGAGAGCTACAAAATCAGCGGCGATCTCACCCTTCACGGCGTGACCAAGCCGGTCACGGCTGACTTTAAAAGAGGGGCCGATGGCAAAGGCGGACAGGGCAAAACGGTAGGCGGCGGCGAGGCGCGCTTCACGATCAAGCGGAGCGACTACGACATGAAGTTCATGATCGGCCCCTTAGGCGATGAAGTGAACATTATTCTGAGCCTGGAAGGCGCCAAGCAATAGCCTCGCATTCACTCTCGCGGCGGTAGCTTGCCGGATGTCTCTGCTCAAGCAGATTTTGCCAGCGGCCATCGGGGCGATGATGGTGGCCGCGGGCGCTTGCGGCTTTGCGCTTTTCTGGGGAAAGGAACGCACTCGAGGTGCACTTGGACCTCTTGCGCTGGGTGTCGCGTACGTGGTGGGCCATCTCTTAATAGCTGGTTGGACGTCTTTTCCACCGGCGGACACCACGAACTGGTTGCCCTATTTCGCGTTGGCGGCGGCGGTGCTGGGCGTGTTTTGCGCAAACCTGCCACTCACAGCCTGGGCCCGTGGGGTAACTTTCGGCCTCGTCTCCATTGGAGCGCTCAGGTTGCTCCTCAATCCCAAATTTCAATACGGCTGGTCGCCGAGCGAGGGCTGGGCCTGGGTGGCGGGTCTCGGATCCGCGATCGTGTTGCTAGCCATTATCCTCGATGGGCTAGCCCGGCGTCCTGGAACAGCCGTGGAAATGCCGCTCTTTCTCCTGATTGTTTCCGCAGGAACATCAGGAGCGGTGATGTTATCGGGCAGTATGTTGCTGGGCCAGTTTACCATGGTGCTTGCCGCGGCTCTTTTTGGGAGCCTTGTCTTCACCGCTGGTAAAGTTCCCCTCGGCCGCGGGATCGTGCCGGTGTTTTCTTTGTTACTAGGAGCACTCCTTGCGAGCGGCTATTTCTTCGCCGAGCTACCGCTCACCAGTGCAGTCCTTCTGGCCTTTGCTCCCATTCTTCCGCTAATCCCAACTCGTAAGTCGAATAAGCTTCTGGCGTTGGGAATTCGCGCGGCGTTAGTGTCGATTCCCGTCGCTCTCGCGTTAGTTCTCGCCTATCGCTCATCCCCTCCTTTGACCTACTGAAAGGTTCGAGCGCCGGCAGCCCGAGATACCTTATAATTGCGTGAGTGAAAAAGACTGGGTCGGTGAACTGGAGGAATACTTGCGGGACAGGTTTGCCCTATTGTGCGCGGCCCTCGGACAGGCGGTCCCGTCTTCGGGTATGCGAATCAACCCACCTCTTGGAATCGAGGAATCGAAATACTTCCTCCTGGGCTTGGAAGCTGGATTGTTCCTGCTGGACGAGGAAGGCCGAGTCCACGGGGAATTACTTCCGCCTTCGATTTCTGGAACCACCGATCAGAAGGCATCTCGAATCTTCCGGCGTGAGCCTCCACTTGGCCTTTTCCGTGAGGGCGTTTGTCTGCTCTCAACAATGTCGTTGTTGATCTTGAAACGGGGTTGGCTCAAGAGCCACATCGTAATGGCGCCGGACTTCCAGGATCAGCGCGGAGTGCCTCATGGCATGGACATCCTGGTTCAGTCACCGGCTGGGCAGATCCTTATCTGCGTCGAAGTAAAGCGCACTGTGGCGGAGCTTGGAAAAATGATGACCGACTTGCGAACGTGCTGCCGGCGCGGGGCGCACGCGAAGGACGATTGCGGCTTTCCGCAAAACCATCCGAAATTCGAGTTTTGTGCCTCCTACCAGCCAACCTATTTTTGGGGGGTCGCTCCGGAGGTCGACGTTTGTTTCAGGATGAAATACAACAATGATTCGATAGAGCTAGAGCAGCTGGCCTCCCTCCCGCCTCGCAGCCTGATCGAGTCCAATTGAGTTCCACAAATCGTTTGCCACGGCAGATCTTGCTTCGATAGAATAGGGGATGTTCATGCGACGTTTTTCCTGGCTTTTGCTTGGGTTCATTTTCGTGGTCCCGCTCGCGCGCGGAGCTGCCGAATGGCAAACCGATTACGAACAAGCCCTGGCGACCGCAAAGGAGACCCGAAAATGTGTGTTACTGAACTTCACCGGCTCCGACTGGTGCCCACCCTGCATCGAGATGCACAAGGTCGTTTTCTCAAAGCCAGCTTTTCTGGACTACGTGCAGAAGAATCTGATTCTGGTGGAGATCGACTTTCCCGGTCGCAAGACGCTTCCTGAAACTCTCGCGAAACAGAACGAGCGTCTCAAGCGCCAGTACGGTATCGACGGAAAAGGCTTTCCTACAGTTGTTCTTCTTAGTCCGGATGGAAAAATCTTAGGGGAGCTACAAGGGTATGGCGGGGAAGGACCCGCGGAGATCGTCGCGTGGGTAGAGGAGTTGCGCCCCAAATAAGGACATTCCACAGGGAATGGTTGTAAACCGGGCCGACGAGCCGCGTAAGGCGAAAAAGTAAGTCTTCCCTTCCGACGCTAAGCCGGAAGACGTCGGGCGTTCGCGCCCAACTCCGGCCTTACGTCAAAGCACACACGAGCCTTCTTCAAGAAGGCAAGGTAAACCACCGAGCGGTGGCCGACCGAAGCCAATCAAGGCCCATCCCAGTAGGCGAAGGCCGGCAGCATTGCTGCGTTACTCTACTTTACTCAGCAGGTGATGGAGATGGCGAAGGAGACGCGTCGCTCTTCTTGGTCGACGTCTTCTTGGTAGTCGATGCCTCTTTTTTGGTGGTCGTGTCTTTCTTCGCGCCGGTGTCTTTCTTCGTGGTCGCGGTGGAGCTAGACGTCGTGTCGGATGTCGTCGTCATGGACTCCTTCTTATTGGCGCATGACGTCATCAAGCCGGCAGCAGCTAGAACTGCAACGGATGTAATAAATGATTTTTTCATAAGGTGTGGTTAACGACTCGCAGGGTGTTCAACCGGTCGGGAGAGTGCAAGCATATTAATTAAGATGTTCCCCGGGTTTGCTCCGGTTCCAAGCTTCCAATGTTGTCGATCATAGCGGTAACAAAGGCCCGGTTTTAATTACGTGTTTCGCGTTGCAAAACCGGGCGATCGATTAGTGTTGCGCCAGGATCGGCGGGCCAGGAAAGTTCTCGTTCGATCTCACTCATGTTCAAGACGAAGTCCGTTTATACCGAGATCGAGCCCTCTAAGGACGGTCTCCGAATTCTCGCGGCGCGAGGTCGAGGCCGGGGGCTGTCGAACGACCGTTTCGATGTTTGGATGGCGAACTTGGGCCCAAGCGAGCAACTCAGAAACGAATTTCTTGCGGAGAAAATCACTTGGGCGGAATTCAGCAAACGATACGGCAAGGAATTGCGCGAAAGCGGGTCAATCGATCGCCGGAATCAGAGAATCAAGAATCACGGCCAGAAATTCACCCTGCGGCTCCTGCAACACCTCGCCCGGAGTCAAACAGTGACGCTGCTGTGCCATTGCGCTGAAGACGAGCCGCATTGTCATCGACACCTGCTAAAAGCGCTACTCGACGGAAAGGCAACTAGAGGGTGATGAACGTCAGCCCTTTGCCAGGTCGTCGGCACTGAGCACAAGTCGCTCCACCCGCTGTCCGAGAGCGATGCTTTCAACGATCTCCGGAACGTCCGCGAGCGTGACGCGCCCATAGAAGAAGTGGTCGGGCTCGACGAGAATGCAAACGCCACTGGAACATTGATCGAGGCAACTCGCAGCGCAGGCGCGCGCGTTCAGTTTGGCCAGCCCGCGGGCAGCCAGCTGCTCTTTTAGGGCGAGGCGGATTGCTTCCGAGCCCTTCTCCGCGCAGCAGCCTTTATCGTGATCGGGCCCGCGCCGATTAGTGCAGACGAAGAGATAGCGCTCTCGTTGCGGCATGAAGCAGATTGGTAGCCGAAGTCGGCGCGGTCAGCCTGCCGGCTGAGGGCAGCTCACGCGGCCTTGGGCAATTCGCTCTTCTGCGGCTCGATGATCTCTTTGGCCGCGCGATTGCCGGATTCCACCGCGCCGTTCATGAAGCCGGAGAAGTCGCCGCTGGTGTGTTCGCCGGCGAAAACGAGCCGGCCGTCGAGTTCCGGCGGCGCCGCGGCGGCGAGCAGGGTCGTGTATTGGCCAACGAGCGGGCAGGTGTAGCTGCCGCGAGTGAATTTGTATTCGGGCCAGTTCATCATCGCCCGCTTCCCGTCGAACTTGTCGCCAATGCCGCGAAAGACGCGGTTGAGTTCTTCCTTGAACTTGTCGAACCGGTCGGTGGTGAAATTCTTGGCCGCGGAGCCGCCCAGGAAATTGGTCAGAATGCCGCTCTCTCCGGTCTGGCCACGACTGGTCTCCCAGGTGCATTGCAGCGGCAGATCGGTGAAGATGCTGCCATTACTGACCGCCGGTAGTTTGGCGGCGGGATTGCGCCACCAGCGTTCGGTGAAGCCGTACATGACCTTTGCATTGTTGCCGTAGCCGAGCTCTGCGATCGCTTTCTCTTTCTCTTTGCTCAGTCCAAGTGCCTTTATCCCGTCCACCTGCCGCAGCATGGTGAAGGGAACCGTGCAGATCGCGCGGGTGAATTTGACCGACTTGGTGCCGCCTTCCGTGGCAAAGCTCAACGTCAGGTTTGGGCCGGCCTGCGCAATTTTTGCGAGCCGATAGCCTTTGTTGATCTTGACCTTTCCCTCGAGCGCTCGCACCAGCGCGTTCGGCAGGGAACTGCTCCCTCCCTTGATGCGCTTCGATTCATCGCTATCGCCGAAGATCTTGAAGCCCTCGCTCGTGTCCGCCTGCAAATAAGCGATGAGGTTGAGAGACGACTGTTCCTCGAGGTCGCGTCCGTATTCGATCGTGTAAGCCACGCGAATCATGTCCACCACCCACTTCTCGACTCCCTTTCCGGTCTCGGCGAGATACTCGGCCAGGTTTATCTTGTCGAATCTTCCCGCCTTGTCGGTGTACTCTTCTTCCGCGTCCAGAATGCCTTCAAAGTCCGCGGCGAGCTTCTTCGCGAACGGTTCGAAGAGCGGAATCACATCCTTGTCGGAGTAATGCTTGCCGCCGAAGAAATAGAGGTCGACGCCCTCATCGCCACCTTTCAGCTCCTGAATTTCCACTCCCAGTTCACCGGCCAGCGCAATCAAGTCTTCGTGGTTTGCATCGACCAGTTCACCGCCCAGTTCGCAAAACATTCCGTCCTTGTTGAAGTCATTCTTGGTCAGGATGCGGCCGCCTGTGCGATCGCTGCCCTCGAAGATTTCGCAGGGAATTCCGGCCTGAAGCAGCCGGTAGGCAGCGGTTAAACCCGAAACCCCTGCGCCGATGATCGCCACAGAATCGCCACCACCCGCGCCCGGCGTAGGGCTCCCGGCTCCGCGCGCCAACTGCGGAACCAAACCGCCCGCCGCCGTCAAAAGACCGGCGGCGCTGAGCATGCGCACGAAATCGCGGCGGGAAACTCGCGACGCTTCCTGGGCCTCGAAGAAAAACGCGCGATGGTGCGGGTTTTCATTGAGCCACTGCGCCTGATGTATTGTCCGCATTAACTTGCGAAAGAGAGGGGTGCGTCCGTGTGACATAAGCTGTTCTCCGGTAAAAAGGATGATCGCTCTCTTATTCGTCGTTGGTCGGGCCAACGCAGATCAACCAGAGTTTGAAAAAGTTCATGATCTGAACCTTTGTGAGTTGATTGGCGTTCAGGGCGTATTTCACCTTGCTCGATCCCGGCATTTCCTTGCCGCCGACGGATTGCATCTGGTCTTCATACGCAATTGTGCCGGTGAGCGAAGGGATTGAGTTATCCACGGCGAAGAAGGCCTCTTCGTCCGACATCTTGGCAAAGGCATCGGCTTCGGTCGTGGCCGGTTTCGATTTGGCTTCGTTCCAGCGGAGGTTGAATTCGTACTGGCCTTTGCCGTTCGTGGCGCGATTCGGATCTTCCACCCACTTAATCGACCCGGTCACGACATCCTCAACGTCCTTGCCATTCTGGTTGTAGGCGAAGCGAATGCCGTTGGTGTAGTAGTTTCCGGTTTCGTAGTCGTAGTCGAGGTTGCCGTTAACACTGGTGCGGGGATAGCTCTGCGCGGGACCAATCGCCAGCGCCAGGCTCTCGAAGCGCATCGGATCCGTGTTCTTTACTTCGACCTTCACTTCCTTGCCGGCGAGCTGGCGGATGTAGGTGACCGCGTTGGACGGTTTGCGCCCCTTGCCGATCAGCCTTCCACCGAACTTGTCGGTGAACGCCGCCGCGCGCCCGATCGCGTCGACCGCGATGCGGTGGGGGCTGTCCGATGCGCCTTCGACTGAGTAAACGCCATCCTTGGCGATCGGTACCGTTCCGACCCACTTCCCGATGTTTTTCTTCTGGGACATGTCGACGGGATTAATCACCGCCAGGTCGATCCCATAGACGAGCTGTCCGCGTTGTTCCTGCAAACCAAGAAGCCCGGGGAGATAGGGCATCCGCTCGATTTTCCCTTTGAACTCCGTGGTCTTCGCCACATTGAAGTTGAGATTATAAATGTCCTTCTCTCCTTTTTGCGGCTGACCTTTGTCGGTCAGGTTTTTGCGCGACCGGAAGTCGATGTCCATCGAGCCGGTGATCACGCCAGGCTGGGTCAATTTCTCCTGGTCCTGCCCGAGCGCCGTCCCGAACGAAGAGGCGATGAACAGTCCCGCCAGGAGGCTGCTCTTAAATATAGTGATGCGAAGGAATGGTGTTTTCATGGATGAGGATTGCGATAATTGCAGGGCCGCGCGGGGAGGACAAGCCCGTTGTTAATTGAGATTTTCTCATTGTTTTCGAGGCCGCGAATCGCTCGTTCCAGGATCGGACAGCGCTTTTCGTCAACGCCTGCGAAAGATAGACGGCGCGATCGAAGAGTGGCAGCAAGTGACCCAAATCGGCTTCGGCCTCTGATTTGAATGGAACTTGGGCATTCAATTGCGGTAGAAGCACTATGTGGCCCCCCGCTCCCTTCATTCTGAACCCGTCAACCTCGCCCCCTCGCCATCCCTATGAACGAACGTGCCTTTCTCGCCAAATTGGAGTCGGCTAATACCGACGAACTTTCACAGCTTTTGCGCCGGCCGACGGCAGAAGAAGAACGTGTCCTTGAGATTTACTTCGGACGCGAACGCTTGCAGAGACTGCGCGGTCTGGCGCTACGGACCCAGCAGCGCGCCGCGTCGCGTGGCAACGTCGTGGTGCTGCACGGCATCATGGGCGGCGAGATGACCGTCTATCCCGAGCGCGAAAAGGAGCAATACATCTGGCTGAGTTACCCGCGCCTCGCGATCGGCGCGGTCGGCTGGCTGCGCATGACCCCGGCCCTGGAATCGCAATTCAAGGTCAAGGCCACCGGTATCCTAAAGAAATGGTACTCGGACATGATGCTCGAACTCGCCGCGGACCAATGGAACGTGCGCGCGTTCTGGTTCGATTGGCGCCTCGACCTCGCAAAGAGCGCGGCCGCCTTGCATGACCAGATCAATAGCTGGTTCGGCACTTCGGCCCCGGTAAACCTCGTCGCGCACTCGATGGGCGGGCTCGTTTCGCGCACTTACATCCTGAACCACGAAGCGCGCTGGGGGAAAACCAGCAAGCTGATCATGCTCGGGACGCCGAACCATGGATCCTTTGCCATCCCCCAGGTGATCACGGGCGCACTTAGCACCGTCCGGAAGCTCGCGATTGTCGATATTACCCACAGCCGTCAGCAGCTTTGCGCGATTCTCAACACGTTCCCCGGCTCGATGCAGATGCTCCCTTCGCCTCTCGTCATGGAGACGATGAAGCCGATGTACAAAGAGGCGCAGTGGCAGATCTGGGGCGTTGCGCAAAAAGTCCTCGACGCCGGCCTCGCCAGCCATAAGCGACTGGAAAAAACCGTCGACGACAAACGCATGGCCTACATCGCCGGCTACAACCAGGTCACGCAGGTTGATGTGCAGGATTGGCTCCGTCTTGATGCAGCGGCCGGCTACCGCGAATCGCTCGAGGGTGACGGCACGGTCCCGCATCGCCTCGGCTTCATGGGCAAGGACGGGGAAAAACTCTTCCCTACTTACTTCGTCGACTGCGAGCACGGCGGTTTGCCGAATCATCCCGATGTCATCGCCGGCACGAAGCAATTGCTGGTAGGCGACGATTGTTCCCTGCCAAAAGTAATCCCAGCAAAACGCAGCCGCGCCGAAGTCGCGACCAGGTCCGCCGCCAAGACGGCGCGGGAACTGGCGGAGGAAGAAGAGTTGCGCGAATTGAGCCGGAGGGTGCGGGGCCGGACTCGTGCCGTGGCAGATGTTTCGGATGCGCCGGTGGCGGGGGACGAGATCAAGGCGTCGGAGATACTGGTGCGCGATTTTCTGGTTCACGCGGATGGGGCGCCGACGCCTGTCCGGCACGACACAGAAGCGGCCCCACCCTCCCCTCCGGACCGGCGTGGACCCAAAACTCGGTCGCCCAAACCGGCCCCGATCACGATCGCGCTGGTCCGCGGCGGCATTGAGGACGAACGATTTATGAGGCGGGACAAACAAAGCGCCATCGCCGTTGGCCATTATGTTGGGGTAACACCCCAGTGGGCCGAGCTTGCGCTCGATGAAGCCATCAGCGCGGCCCTCCCGCAGACACCGCCGAAAAACGACCCCCCCAAGCTCCTTATAACCGACCTTTGCAAACGCGGCGTCTTTGTCGGCGAGCTCGGCCAAAATTTCTACCTGCCGGACCCGCGGGAATTCTCGCGTGTGGTCGTGCTCGCCGGCATGGGGTACCCGGGTACCTTCCGCGAGGCCGAGCTCGGCATTCTCGCCCGCGAGCTGACGTGGACACTTGGCCGTTCCGGACGCAGGAATCTATTCACGGTGTTGATCGGTGCCGGCACGGGCAATCTGAATACAGCCGCCGCCATCCGCTCCTGGCTCCGTGGTGTGCGCCGCGCGCTCTACGACGGAGTAGCCACGGCGGAGCCGCGCCTCGAACGCATCACGTTCGTCGAATTCTCAGAAACGCGATTTGTGCTGATGCATCGCGAGTTGTCCGTCGCCGTCGCCGAATTCGCCAGGAATCCGGACGAACCGTTCGACATAGTTTATCGGGGCCCGAGCGCAACCCAGCTCAAGGCCGCCGAGAAAAAAGCGGAGGCGAACGCTTGCGCTTCGGGCATAGCCAGCTGGAAAAAATCGTTGGCCGCGCGCGGGGAAAACGACGACGCGGAACCATTCCGGCTCACGGTGCAATTGCGTCGGGACGTATTTGAGTTTGGAGCGTTGACGGCAGAGGCCTCCATGCCGCAGCGCGATACCCAGATCGATCCATTCCTAATCGAGGAAGTGAACGACCAATTGCCCGGCGCCGAGAATCCTGCCCAACAACTCGACCGCGGGCATCTGCTCGGCCGGCTTCTGCTTCCGCGCGATATGCGCGATCTCATTTCGCAGGAGAGCTTACCGGTCGTTCTGACGGTGGATGCGACGACGGCGCGCATTCATTGGGAAATGCTCTCGCTCGAGCAGGCCGGGACCACCGAGGAGTTCAAACCGGAAGCGTTTCTCGGATCGCGCGCCGGACTCACGCGCCAACTGCGAACAACCTTCGCCCAATTGCCTGAACCCCCTCTCCTGGCCGGCCGCGCCTTGCGTGTGCTGGTCGTGGCCGACCCAGCCGAGGATGCACCGTTGCCGGGCGCGCAGGAGGAAGGGGAAGCCGTCGCCGCGATCTTCGAGGAGTTTGGCCGCCAGGGTCGCGAAGTGGAAGTGCTCCGTCTTTTCGGACCCGGCCGGGCGACGAGGGTCAATGTCCTCGACCAGCTAATCAATCATCGTTTCGATATCCTGCATTACGCCGGCCATTGCTTTTTCGACCCGAAGGATCCGGCGAGCTCGGGTTGGGTTTTCTCGAAAGGCCATGTCCTGCGCGCCTATGAGCTGAGTCGAGTGGATCGGGTCCCGCGGTTTATCTTTTCCAATGCTTGTGAATCAGGCATCACGCCCGATCGCGCGGAGAAACGAAGCGCAAAGCTGGCGCCGAGTTTTGCGGAAGCCTTCTTCTCGCGTGGCGTGGCCAATTTTGTCTGCACTGCCTGGCCGGTAGGCGACGCCGCGGCGCTCATTTTCGCCCGGCGCGTTTATCGCGGAGTGCTCGGGCTGCGCGGCGACACCCCTTTGCCCGAACTGTTTCACCAGGCGATGGCGGCCGCCCGCCGGGAGATTGGACGGTCCGATCTCGGGCTTCAGACCTGGGGCGCCTACCAGCATTACGGAGATCCAAATTTCCGTTTCATCCCGAAGGGCGAAACAGCAGCGGCCCCGATCCGTCCGGTAATGGGCGGGGGTTCGACAAAAGTCCGCCGCACTCGCCCGGCGCCGGGTCGCTCTCGCAAGGGAAAACGGCATTAAGCGGCGCCGACCGCGCTGCGATTGCGGAATCGTTTGCGGAAAATGCCGCGCACCTTTCGCTGTGAGCGCCGCAAACTCCTGAATCCAAAGAGCACGCTTCCCGCATCTCACGGGAAAGCGCCTCATTATGATTCAGGACTTCCGATTCGCCTTCCGGCAGCTCGTTAAGACGCCCGCCTTCACCATCATTGCCGTCCTCACGCTCGCTCTCGCGATCGGAGTGAACTCCGCAATCTTCGCTCTCATCAACGGCGTCGTGCTTCGACCAATGGTCCGGGTGCGTCCCGCCGAGGTCGTGAATGTTTTTTCAACCCGGCAGAACGCGAACCGGGATTTCCGGCAATTTTCCCATACGGAGTATCAGGCGTTGCGCGCGAGCCCTGAAGTGTTTGCTGACGTCGCGGCCGTCAATTTCGCCCTGGCTGGGATTGGCCGGGACGAAGGGATGCGTCGCAGCTTCGCGTTCCTCACTTCCGAAAATTTTTTCTCTCTCATGGGAGCGGAGCCCGCACTCGGCCGTTTTTACAACGCCGAGGAATGCCGCCCGAACGCGAATATTCCCGTTGTCGTCGTCAGCCATGTCTACTGGAAACGAATGGGCGGGCGGCCGGATTTCGTTGGCAGCACGCTCTACATCAATGGTCAGCTCTTCACCGTGATTGGGATTAGCCCGGAAGGATTCAGCGGTCTAAGCGCCCTAATCGCGCCGGACATTTGGCTGCCGCTCGGGATTTACTCACAGCTGAAATCAGCCTTCAGCGATTCGGGTGATCTCCAGGATCTGGCCCAGCCGAAAAATTACACACTAAATGTGGTCGGACGTTTGCAGTCCGGCCTGACGATCGACTCCGCGAAGCCGCGGCTGCCGGTGCTTGCGCAACGTCTGACCGAGCTGCAACCGGCCGATGCCGCAGGTGCGCGAGAGTTGCAGATCCAAAAGCCGACACGCTTCAGTCTGAGCACCGGGCCGGAGGACGATGGGCCGGTGACGCTGATCGGCGCACTTCTCATGGGGATGGCGGCAGCTGTATTGCTCATCGCGAGCCTCAACCTGGCAAACATGCTGCTGGCACGCGGCACCGCGCGGGCCAAGGAAATTGCCGTGCGTCTTGCCCTCGGCGCCAGCCGCTGGCGCATCATTCGCCAGCTTCTGAGCGAAGGTCTTTTACTTGCCGTCACGGGGGGGTTACTCGGCCTTTTCCTCAGTCTGTGGAGCAATGGTCTGATCCTCAATTCACTCGGCCGGCTCTTCACTTCGATGAGTTTCTCGATCATCCTCGATATGAAACCCGACGCCACAGTTCTGGCCGTCACGTTTGGCTTCTGCCTCTTTGCCACGATGCTTTTTAGTCTGGGCCCGGCGCTGAAAGCGTCGAAGGCAGACTTGGTCAACGATCTCAAACAGCAGGCGGGCGAGCCGGCGCACATCGGGCGGTTCAACCGCTTCTTTGCACCCCGTCATCTCCTCGTTATGGCGCAGATTTCCCTTTCGCTTGTGCTTCTGTTCAGCGCCGGCCTCTTCTTCCGCGGTGCGCGCGCGGCAGCGGGGGTTGCGCTCGGATTCGAACCGGCCGGCGGAATTGTCACCGAGATGGATTTTTCTCTTGGAAAAACCGACAGCGTCCAGGGGCAGCGGCTGATGTTTGCCGCCATCGAACGTCTCCGGGCCTTGCCCGGAGTGCAGGCCGTTGGGATCGGCACGATGATGCCCTACGGCAACTTCACTAATAGCCGCCGCATCATCCCGGCTAATCAGGCGGCGGTGACAAAGGCCGATCCCAATGCGCCCGACCCGGGAGCGGGCGGCCTCTTCACCTCGGTCACTCCCGGTTACTTCGATTCCATCGGCGTCCGTATTCTCCGGGGTCGCGATTTCACCATGGCGGAGGCCGAAAACAAGGAGTCCCCCCGCGTGGCGATCATCGACGAAAAGATGGCGACCAAGCTATTTCCGGAGGGTGATGCCATGGGTCAACGCATTCGCTACACCCAACCGCCCAGCGATGGTTCACCGCCCGAGATGGAGGTGATCGGTATTGTGAACTGGCATCGGCATGAGGTGCAGAACGAAGGCCCGCAACGCCGCCTCTTTGTTCCGCTCGCCCAGGCCTACAACGGCAACGCCTATCTGCATGTGCGGTGCTCCTCCACCGACCGGCGCGCGGTGGCCGCGATGATTCCCACCGTCCGCCAGGTGCTTCGGAGCGTCGATCCCGACCTGCCCATTTTGAAGATGACGCCGTTCGTCGATATCCTTGAACAAAGTGTTGGACTTTGGATCGTGCGGCTCGGTGCCGTTCTTTTCGGCATCTTTGGCGTAATCGCACTGCTCCTGGCGGTCGTCGGAGTCTACGGGGTGAAATCGTACGCCGTTGCGCGGCGCACGCGCGAGATCGGGATCCGCATGGCGCTGGGCGCGCACCCCAGCGATGTCTTCTCGCTCATTATGAAACAAGGCGCGCTCCAAACTGCCTTCGCCCTCGGGGTTGGGTTACTCCTCTCGTTGGCCGCGGGCCGCCTCCTCATGCAGATTCTTTACCAGGTTAGTCCGACCGACCCGGCCGCGCTGCTTGCATCAAGCCTCATGCTCTCAGCCGCTGCCTTGCTGGCCTGCTATCTGCCGGCTCGCCGCGCAACCAAGGTCAGCCCGATGACTGCTTTGCGAACGGAGTAGTTCGCGGTCACGCTCGTTTCAACGATGAGGGGTTGACCCAAATCGCCCGCTCGCCGTCGAATACGCGAGCACTACTTGTCGCTCGGCTGGCAAATCGCCGTCAGCTCGGCCTCAAGTTTTTGCTGGCGCTCCTTCAAGGTCTGCAGACGAAGCTGCCAGCGGTGGAGTTGAATACTCAGCTGGTTTATATAACCGGTTATTTCCGTGCGCTGAGATTCGTTTTCTTTGAGTTGATGCTGCAGCTCCGAAATCTTGATGGAGTTTTCGGCGGCAACTTCGACACCCTGACCTGGAACGGTCGTCGGCTTGCTGCACTTCTGGCAGTCTAACGTCATTCCGGCGGCGGCGGAGTCGACCACGAACGAGGCCGAACAGTGCGCGCAGGCGAAGATGATGTCGCCGCTCGATTCTTGCGCCGAAAATGTCGAGCCGCCCGTTTGCTGCACGAGCAAATTACAAAGCAGGAGATATACCGGCAGGGCGTCGAAGTGTTTTGCTAAAAAGGCGGCGCCAGGCGCGCAGGATTTTGAAGGAGACAAAACCAAAGGTTCGCAGCCCAAGGGTGGGACAGCGGGTCGCTTGGATCTTGCCAAACTGGGCCATCATGTCGCTCTTTACGGGCTGCCCGTAAATATGTCTATATATATAACATACTTATCTTGAGGTTGTTATACAAACACACTCTCGACGGAATATGGATTGCTGAATAGGACGCGAACGATTCCGTTCACGAAAGGATTTTCTGTTTATGGCTAAAGTTTTAGGTATCGATCTGGGCACCACCAACTCCTGCATGTCCGTGATGGAGGGCGGCGACCCGGTAGTTTTGGAAAATAGCGAAGGCGCGCGCACGACGCCTTCAATCGTCGCGTTTGCCAAGAACGGCGAGCGACTCGTCGGTCAGGCCGCGAAACGTCAGGCCGTGACGAACCCTGCCAACACCGTCTTCTCTATCAAGCGGTTCATGGGCCGCAAGTTCGACGAAGTCCGCGAGGAAGAGCATCGAGTGCCTTACAAGATCGTGAAGGCCGCAAACGGCGACGCGCATGTGCAGGTGGAGGTGAATGGCGAGAAGAAGACTTTCTCCCCGCCGGAGATCTCCGCGATGATTCTCGCGAAACTGAAGTCCGATGCGGAAGCGAAGCTCGGTGAAAAGATCACCCAGGCTGTTGTTACCGTGCCGGCCTACTTCAATGACTCGCAGCGAAATGCGACGAAAGACGCAGGCAAGATCGCGGGTCTCGAAGTTCTTCGGATCATCAACGAGCCAACAGCCGCTTCCCTCGCTTATGGTCTAGACAAGAAGAAGGACGAAAAGATCGCCGTCTATGACTTGGGCGGTGGCACGTTCGACATCTCCGTTCTCGAAATCGGCGACGGCGTCTTCGAAGTGAAGGCGACGAATGGCGACACCCACCTGGGCGGTGACGATTGGGACAACATCCTGGTCGATTGGATCGTCAACGAATTTAAGCAGGACAGCGGCATCGATCTTTCGAAGCAGCCCGATGCCATCCAGCGCATCAAGGAAGAAGCCGAGAAGGCCAAGATCGCGCTCTCTTCCTCGCAGGAATACGAGATCAATCTGCCGTTCATCACGGCGGATGCGAGCGGCCCGAAGCACATCCAGAAGAAGCTGACGCGCTCGAAGCTCGAGCAGCTGACCGATCCGTTGTTTCAGCGCACCATTCCGCCGGTCAAGGCCTGCCTGGCAGACGCCAAGCTTTCCGAAAAAGACATTAACGAGCTGGTGCTCGTGGGAGGCATGACGCGCATGCCGAAGGTGATCGAGACCGCGCGTACCTTGATCGGGAAAGAACCTCACAAGGGTGTGAACCCCGATGAAGTCGTGGCGATTGGCGCGGCTATTCAGGGCGGCGTGCTCAAGGGCGACGTGAAAGACGTGCTTCTCCTTGACGTGACTCCGCTCACGCTGGCGATCGAAACCGCCGGCGGCGTTGCGACGCCGATGATTCCGCGCAATACCACGATCCCTACCCGCAAATCGCAGATCTTTTCGACCTATAGCGACAATCAGCCGGGCGTGGAGATCAAGGTCTTGCAAGGCGAACGTCCACTCTCACGCGATAACAAAAACCTCGGCACGTTCCACCTCGACGGCATCCCACCGGCCCCGCGTGGCACGCCACAGATCGAAGTGACCTTCGATATCGACGCGAACGGCATCCTGCATGTCTCCGCGAAAGACCTCGGCACCGGCAAGGAGCAGAAAATCTCCATCACCGGCAGCTCGGGCCTGAGCAAGGAAGAAGTCGAGAAGATGCAACGCGACGCCGAAACCCACGCCGAAGAAGACAAGAAGGCGAAGGAAGCGATTGAGATCAAGAACAACGCCGACACGCTGGCTTACCAAAGCGAGAAGCAGTTGAAGGATCTCGGTGACAAGGTTCCGGAAGAAAAACGGAAGCAGATCGAAGAAGCCATCAAAGCCGTCCGCGACGCGATCGAGCAGAACGATACCGACGCGATGAAGCGGACCTACGACGACCTGCAAAACAAATTTCAGGAAGTTAGCGCCGATCTTTACAAGCAAGCCGCCGCCAGTGCCGGACCAACATCATCTCCGGATATGGGCGGCGAGGCCGGCCCCGGCGCTCGTCCGCAGGACGAAGGTCCGCGAAAAGACCAGGGCGACGTAGTCGATGCCGAGTTTGAAGTCGTGGACGAAAACAAAAAGAAGTAACCCAACAATCTAGACAATTTGCTGGGAGTAGTTGGGAAGGACCCGACGGCTGCCGGCATTAACCAACAAAGTAGAAAGAGTAATTACACATGGCAATTAACGTAAGACCTCTCGGAGATCGTGTGCTCGTGCAGCCGATCGAAGAGAAAGAAACCAAAAAGGGCGGCATCATCATTCCCGATACCGCGAAAGAGAAGCCGCAAGAGGGCAACGTCGTCGCTCTCGGTACCGGCAAAGTGAACGAAGAAGGCAAGAAGGTCGAGTTCACCGTCAAAAAAGGCGACAAGGTGCTCATCTCGAAATACGGCGGCACCGAGATCAAAGTGGACGGCGAGTCCTATTTGATCATGCGCGAGGACGATATCCTCGGCATCATTGGTTAATCCCGTCTCTCAACTCTCAACTAGAAACTAACTACTAAGACATATGGCAGCTAAACAATTACAATTCGACGAAAACGCGCGGCACGCGCTTCTTC
>Ga0190272_10000200_pt1 | contig 36486 bp, 26 predicted proteins | sample Popmic504T_FD_133746 | JGI IMG/M metagenome (GOLD analysis project Ga0190272, IMG submission 133746) | Populus adjacent soil microbial communities from riparian zone of Shoshone River, Wyoming, USA - 504 T | ecosystem: Environmental > Terrestrial > Soil > Riparian zone | place: USA: Wyoming...
CGCGCGACGTCCTGCATCTTCGGGTTGATCGTCGTGTGGACCTTCAGCCCGCCGCGGCGGTAGACGCCGACGCCGTAGCGCTCGATCAGCTGCTCCTGGACGTAGTCGAAGAAGTAGGGCTCGCGCCGCCGCGTGTAGCGCGTCCCCTGCTCGACGTCGAGCGCCGCTACCTGCGCCTCGTGGGCCGCGGCCGGGGTGATGTAGCCGTTGTCGGCCATCGCCTCGAGCACCTCGTTGCGGCGTTGCAGCGCGGCGCGCGGGTTCTGGAACGGGTTGTACTGCGACGGCGCCTGCGGCAGGCCCGCGAGCGTCGCCGCCTCGGCGAGCGTCAGCTCGCGCGCGTGCTTGTCGAAGAACGTCTCGGCGGCCGCCTCGACGCCGATCGCGGTGCGGCCGCCGACGGTTCCGTACGGGACGTCGTTGAGGTAGTTCTGCAGGATCCACTTCTTCGAGCGCTCCTGCTCGAGCTCGCTCGCCAGCTTCGCCTCGCGGATCTTGCGTTCGATGTTGCGCTGCGGGTCCTCGATGTAGAGCGCGCGCACGAGCTGCTGGGTGATCGTCGAGCCGCCCTGCAGGCTCTTGCCCGACTCGAGGTTCTTGATCCCGGCGCGGACGATCGCGCCGTAGTCGACGCCGGCGTGCTTGTAGAAGTTCTCGTCCTCGATCGCGACGGTCGCGTCGCGCAGGTCGGCGGGCATCTCCTCCCAGTCGATCGGCGTGCGGATCTCGTCGGACTGGACGTAGCCGAGCCGCGAGCCGTCGGCGGCGTAGATGACGCTGCTCTCGCCCTTGTCGTTCGGCTTCAGCTCGTCGAGCGCCGGCGCCGAGGCGGCGATGGCGATCACGTAGCCGGCGACCGACATCGCGGCGATCGCGACGACGGTGCCGACGATCGTCAAGCCGACGAAGATCGGCTTTCCACGGGTCGCGCGGCGACGTCGACGCTGCTTGCGTTGGCGGTAGGTCATGAGAGGGGTACAGGCCGGCTGTCACCGGCCAGGTGCCACGGGGGTCTGGGGGCGTGAGCCCCTGGGTTGTCTCAGCTTTCCTAGGTTAGTGCGTCGGTTCTCAGCCGGCGAAGGCTTTCCTGCCTGAGCTCCGCCGCGACCGCGCCGCGCCGCGGCGCGGTGGGCGCCCAGCTGCTCACCGTCAGGCGGATCCCGTCGCTGGTGATCTCGGCGATCCGCGCCTCGACGTCGTCGTGGACGAGCAGGCTGAGCGCGCGGTCGGCGTCGCCGTCCGGGGGCAGCCACACGTCTACTACGACTTTTACCCGTGGATCGATCACGGTGTGGTTGACGATCGACGACTGCGCGAGCCGCTCGTTGGGCACGACGAGCCGCCGGCCGTCGTCGCAGCGGATCGACGTGTAGGCGAGCCGGATGTCCTCGACCTCGCCGGTCTCGTCCTCGAAGGTGACGAGGTCGCCGACGCGGATCGGCTGCGAGATCGCGAGCGATATGCCGGCGATCGAGTTGGCGAGCGTCTGGCGGGCGGCAAAGCCGACGACCAGGCCGAGCAGCGCCGAGGACGCCAGCACGCCGGCGGCGACGCGCTTGACCGACGGGAACTGGGCCATCGCGAGCGCGACACCGATCACCAGGATCGTCACGAAGACGAGCCGGCGGACCAGCCGCAGGCGCGTGTCGGCGACCGGCGACAGCTCGCCGCCGACGACCCGTGCGGCGGCTCGGTGGGCGTGGCGGTCGATCGTCCGGTCGACGATCTCGGCGATCGCGAACGCGGCGAGCACGGTGACGACGGCGGTCAGCTCGTTGCGGTGCTCCGCTGCGAACGACGCCGTCATGGGACCATCCAGCATCGGCATGACGCAGGAGGCTACCCAGGCTGTAGGTGCGACCCGCCCACTGGCGGGTGTCTTCGCGCGCGTGCGCGCGAGCGAGGCGGTGCGGATGGCCTGGCGGGCGTTCGTGTGGTCGCGACTGGCGATCCTGCTGGTGGCGATCTTCGCCGCGCTGTCGGCGGGCGTCGCGACCCAGCGCAACGCCGCCAAGTTCGACCTGCCGGCCGTGACCTCGCCGCTGGGCGGCTTCGGCGACGTGATCGTCGAGCCGCTCGCCCACTGGGACGCCGTCTGGTACCTGACGATCGCCAACCAGGGCTACGACGGCGCCGACTCTCCGCGCCACGCCTTCTTCCCGCTTTACCCAATGCTCGCGCGCGGCCTCGGCGAGCTGGGCGGTGGCGGCGCGGGCGCGCTGCTGCTCGCCGCCTACGCCGTCTCGCTGGCGGCGTTCTTCGCCGCGCTGGTGCTGCTGTACCGGTTGACGACGCTCGAGCTGGGACGGCGAGCCGCCTGGCCGGCGCTGCTGCTGCTCTGCGTCTTCCCGGCGTCGCTGTACTTCGGCGCGCCCTACTCGGAGAGCCTGTTCCTGCTCTGCTCGGTCGGCGCCTTCTACGCGGCGCGGACGGGCAACTGGGCGTGGGCTGGGGTCGCCGCGGCGGGGGCCTCGGCAACGCGCAGCGCCGGCATCCTGCTGTTGCTGCCACTGGCGGTGATCTACCTCTACGGCCCACGCGCCGACGCCCCGGCTCGTGCCGGCTCGCGGCTGGGCGGCTTCGCCCCGCGTCACGGTCTGCGGCCGAACGCGCTCTGGCTCGCGCTCGCCCCCGCGGGGTTGCTTGCCTACGCGACATACCTCGGTCTGACCTACGGCGACCCGCTGTCGTTCTCGCACGTCCAGGGGTTCTGGAACCGCGACTTCGCGGGACCGCTGGTCGGCGCCTGGGACGGCGCCGGCGCGGCCTACGACGGCGTTCGCCAGCTGTTGTCGGGCAGCCGCGACGTGGCCTACTTCGAGCAGTCGGCCGGCGACCCGTTCCGCGTCGCGGCCCAGAACATCGCGCTGTTCGGCTTCCTCTGCTTCGCGCTGGTCGCCGCCGTCGGCGTGTTGCGCCGGCTGCCGTTCGCCTACGGCCTCTACGTGGTCACGGCGCTGATGCTGCCGCTCTCCTACCCGGTCACGGCGCAGCCGTTGATGTCGCTGCCGCGCTTCGTCGCCGTGCTGTTCCCGATCTTCATGTGGCTCGGCCTGGTCTGCGAGGAGCGGCGACTGACCGACCGCGTGGCGATCGCCTCGGCCGTCGTGCTCGGCCTGTTCGTCACCCAGTTCGCGACCTGGCAGTGGGTGGCGTAGTGGCGCGGACGCGGGCGGTCCTGCTCGACGCGCTCGGCACGCTGGTCGAGCTCGACGACCCGGCGGCGCGGCTGCGCGCGGCGCTGCTGGAGCGCGCTGGGGTCGATGTCGGCCTGCCCGCCGCCGAGCGTGGCTTCGGCGCGGAGATCGGCTACTACCTCGCCAACCAGATGCGCGGCCGCGACCAGGCCGGGTTGGAGCAGCTGCGCGACGACTGCGCGACCGAGATGCTCGACGCGCTGCTGACGGCGCTCGGCGAGGCGGCGGAGCCACCGGCCGCGACCGCGGATCCGCGCGCGCTCGACCACGCCACCGTCCGCGCCGCGATGCTCGAGTCGCTCGCCTTCGCGACCTTCCCCGACGTGCAGCCGGCGCTGCGCGGGCTGCGCGAGCGCGGGCTGCAGCTCGTCGTCGTCAGCAACTGGGACTGCTCGCTGCCGGAGTGGCTCGACCGCGCCGGGATCGGCGAGCTGGTCGACGGGGCGGTCTCGTCGGCGGTCGTCGGCGAGGCGAAGCCGGCGCCGGCGGTTTTCGAGGCCGGCCTGCGGCTGGCCGGCTGCGACGCCGCCGAGGCGCTGTTCGTCGGCGACTCGGTCGATAACGACGTGCTCGGCGCGCGGGCGGCGGGGCTGCGCGCGGTGCTCGTCCAGCGGGTGGGCGATCCGCCGCTGGGTGTTGAGACCGTGCGCTCGCTCGGCGAGCTGTCCGCCATAGTCTGAGCGTATGGAGCAGGTCCCTCCGCCGGCCGACCGGCCCGGCCAAGAGCCGTTCCCCGACGCGACAGGCTCGGCTCCGACCCCGGTCGTCGAGCGGCTCGACGTCGAGCCGCAGCCGAACTGGCCGCCGTGGTTCGCGTTCGTCGGCTTCGTCGTTGCGCTCGTCTGCACGTCGATCGCGGCGCTCGTCGTCTTCACGATCGCCGGCGTCGATCCCGCGGACGACACCCCGGCCACGACCGTCATCGCGACCCTGCTCCAGGGCGCCTTCTTCGTCGGCGTCGCGCTCGTCCTGGCGCGCTCGATCGCCCCGCCGCGCCCCTGGCACTTCGGCCTGCGCCGGGCGCCGCTCTGGCGCACCATCGGCTGGGCGGCGCTCGGGATGCTGTCCTTCTACGTGCTGACCGCCGTCTATGCGGCGATCGTCGACCCGCAGGCCGAGCAGGACGTCACCGAGAGCCTCGGCGCCGACAGCGGGACGCTCGGCATGATCGCCGCCGGGACGATGGTGATCGTCGTCGCCCCGTTCGTCGAGGAGCTCTTCTTCCGCGGCTTCTTCTACCGCGCGCTGCGCACCCGCTATCCCATCGTCCTGGCGGCGCTCGTCAACGGCGTGATCTTCGGCCTGATCCATTTCGGCTTCGACGGCGCCGACGGGCTGCTGATCCTGCCGCCGCTCGCGTTCCTCGGCGTGATCTTCTGCCTCGTCTACGAGAAGACGAAGTCGCTCTGGTCGGTCGTCGGCATGCACGCCTTCAACAACACCGTCGCCTTCTCCGCACAGGTCGACGACGGCTGGAAGATGGCGGTCGTCGCGGGGCCGCTGATGCTCGTGGCGTGCGTCGTGGCGCCACGGCTGATGCCCGACGGTCCGTCCCCGTTGCCGCCGGGTCCCTCGCGTGTCAGTCCCCAGGCGCAGCTATCTTTGCCTCTTCAATGAGACGCTCAGCCCCCCTCGCCGCCGTCCTTGTCGCCGGAGCCGTGCTGGCTCTTCCCGCCGCCGCCGGCGCGATGTCGCTGCCGGCCGACGAGAGTCAGGCCCCGACCGTCACCACGCCGGCGCCGCCTCCGCCCCCGGACGCGACCCCGAAGAAGCCGAGGGCCGGCAAGGCGACGCTCGAGATCGCGGACGGGATCGCGACGAGCAGGCTGCGCTACGTGGCACGCGGCGACCGGATCGGGATGAGCGCCGCCGTGCGGCCCTTCGTCGCCGGCCAGGTCGCCGTGCTCGTCGTGCGCCGCTCCGGCAAGGTCGTCGACACGCAGCGCGCCAAGGTCAAGCGCGCCAAGCGCGGCACGGGCAAGGTCTCCTTCAGCTTCAAGCCGCGCCGCAAGGGCGTCTACAAGGCCCAGATCCACCACGCCGTGACCGACGGGCAGCTCGCTTTCCGCTCGCGCGCCGCGCGCTTCAAGGCCGTCGTCCTGAGCGCCGGCGAGGGCAAGCGCGGCACCGACACGCTGCTGCTCCAGCGCGGCCTCGACGCGCTCGGCTACGCCGTGCCGGTCACCGGCTACTACGACGCCGGCACCTCACGGGCCGTGATCGCGTTCCGCAAGATCAACGGGATGGAGCGGATCGGCTACGCCAGCCCGGAGGTCTTCAAGCTCGTGCTCCAGGGGCGTGGCGCGTTCAAGCCGAAGTACCCCGACGCCGGCTACCACGTCGAGTACGACTGGTCGCGTCAGGTGCTCGGCTTCTTCCGCGGCGCCAAGCCGGTCAACGTCTACCACTCGTCGTCCGGCACGCCGGCCACCCCGACCGTCTTCGGCACCTTCACCTTCTACCGCAAGGAGCCTGGGACCAACCACCTCGGGATGGTGCAGTCGAACTACTTCATCGGCGGCTACGCCATCCACGGCTACAAGGACGTCCCGATCTACCCGGCCAGCCACGGCTGCCTCCGGGTCCCGATCCCCAACGCCTACCAGATCGATCGCCAGATCTCGCTCGGCATGAAGATCATGGTCTACGTCTAGCTTCTAGCCGCCTCCCGCGAAGACGGTATGCCGGATACCCCCGTTGCCGTGACTGACAGGTACGACAAACTTGCCTACTGGTAGGCAACAACGGTTCACGAGGTTGCCTACCAGACGACTCTCTTGTCGTAACGGGGACGGTTAGTCGCTACTGGTCGGTCAGCGCAGCGTCCACCGGCTCGGGCTCGGGCGATGGCGTCGTTGGTGGCGCCTCCACAGGGGGTGTCGCGGGGGATGGGACCTCAATCGGTGCGGGCGACTCGTCCACCGGTGCTGGTGATGGTGCCGGCGTGGCGGCGGGCGGTGTCTCTGCGACTGGGGCTGCCGCCGGGGTCTCGGTGACTGGTGCGACGGGCTCTGGGGCCGGTGTTGAGGTCGGTTCGGGAGCGGGCATCACCGGCGTGGGAGCCTCGTATGCCGGCTCGGGAGCGGGTGTCGCTGTGACGGGCTCGTCGTACGTCGGCTGTGGCGCGTCGTACGCCGGTGCCGGCGTTGTGGTTGGGGCCGGCGCTGGCGTCGTCGGAGTGCCCGTCGTCGCGACCGGCTGGCTGCCCGTGGTGGCCGCGGGTTGCGGGCTTGGCGCGGGCGAGAGGCCGGTGGTGGCGGGGGCCTGCGCGAGCGTGGTGGTCTTCGCGGTGACGCGGGCGCGGGCGACGTCCTTGCGGATCGAGGTGGTGAGCTTCGACTTGGCTGCCGCGGCCTTGACGGTCGGGGCGCCGGGAACGCCGGCGCCGCCGAGGTAGGGGCGGGGGTCGCGGGCGGAGCCGTCGACGCGGGTCTCGAAGTGGAGGTGCGGGCCGGTGCAGTTGCCGGTGCAGCCGACGTAGCCGATCACCTCGCCCTGATTCACGCGCTGGCCCTGGGAGACCGCGTAGTTGGTCATGTGGGCGTAACAGGTCTCGAAGCGGCTGGAGTGCTTGACGCAGACCATGTTCCCGTAGCCGCTCTGGACGCCGGCGAAGCTGACGATTCCGCACTCGGCGGCGCGGATCGGCGTGCCGCTCGGCGCGGCGATGTCGAGCCCGTCGTGGTTGCGGCCCCAGCGCGGGCCGAAGCCGGAGGTGACGGTGCCTTTGACGGGGGAGGTCAGGCGCAGCGGGCCGCAGGCGCCAGTGCCCGGCGACGGCGTGGCCACCGGCCGGGTGCGCGGCGCGTCGTCGGGGCCGTTCGCGCTCGGCGTGTCGTCGGCTCGGTTCGGGTCGCCGTCCGACGTGCCGTCGACTCCAGGCGTGCCGCCGGTCACGACATCGTCGCCGAGGTCGAGTGGCTTCGGCTCGCCGAGGTTCTCTGACGGTCCGCCGCCGAGACCGCCTGCGTCGCCGCTGTCCGGGGCGTCGCCACCGACGCCGCTGGCGCCGCTCACGTTGTCCGCCGCGCCGCGCTCGCGCACGATCACCGCGACGTTGCCGTCGCGCGCGCCGGCCGCCGCCGCGGCCTGCTCGAGGCCGAAGAGCGCTGTCCAGGTGACGGGGCCGACGACGCCGTCGACATCGAGCCCGTGGCGCGCCTGGAAGTCCGTCACCGCGGCCTGGGTCACAGGGCCGAAGATGCCGTCGACCGGCACGCCGAGCTGGCGCTGGATCTCCGCGACCGCGTCGCCGCGGCTGCCGAGCTTGTACGCCATCGCGGCGGGCGTCGCGCCATTGTCGATCGCGCGGCTGGCGGGAGAGGCGGCCGCCACGTCGACGCCGCGACCGCCGATGCCGAAGCCGGCCGCGGCGAGCAGGCTGCCGGTCGGTCCGGCGACCATCAGCGTGCTCAGCGCCACCGACGCGCGCCGCCGTCGCGCGACGGAGCGCCGTACGGCAGGCGCGATCGCGCGGCGATGCAGTGAGCGGTCGATCGAACGCTGCCAGGGGGCTGCCAGGGCCAGGTCTCGGTGCGGAGTGGTCATCACCCGTGTGCTCCTCTTCCTTCGGGCCTACGGGGTTAGCTGACGGGCTCGCGCTGGAAGTGCGCTACGCGACGGCTCTGTCGCGATTCGCCCCGGACGACCTGACGGCCGCCTTTGGGTCCCCCGCTCCCAGCAGCCTGAGCTGCCGAGACTCGGCGTGAATGGTTATGTGAACAACCTTCCGCGGGGAAAGTAGCGCAGCCGGGCGCCGAGCGCTACCCCCCGCGCCAGGCGGCCCACGTCCCCGACGCGCCGTATCCTGCGGCGCGATGGATGCCCGAGAACGCCTGATCGCCGAGCTGCGCGAGCACGCGCTGGTGATCGGCAAGGTGACGCTCGCCAGCGGCGCCGAGGCCGAGTACTACGTCGACGCCAAGCGGGCCACGCTGCGGCCCGCCGGCTTCGCCGCGATGGGCGAGCTGGTCGCCGCCGAGGCTCGGCGGCTCGGCGCCACCGCCGTCGGCGGACTGACGATGGGCGCCGACCCCGTCGCCTGCGCCGCGCTCGCCGCGGGCGCCGACGTCAAGGCCTTCTTCATCCGCAAGGAGGCCAAGCACCACGGCCTCCAGCGTCGCGTCGAGGGCCCGTTCCTCGACGACTCCGATCGCTGCCTCGTCGTCGAGGACGTCGTCACCAGCGGCGGCTCGACGATCGAGGCGATCGAGGCGCTCCAGGCCGAGAACCGCCAGATCGTCGGCGTCGTCAGCGTCCTCGACCGGCTCGCCGGCGGCGGCGAGAAGATCGTCGCCGCGGCCGGCGGGGTCCCCTACACCCCGCTCGCGACGATCGACGACGTCTACCCCGATCGCTGAGCCGTCTTACACGAAGCTTCCGACGGAGTCGTCGGAGTCGTCGTGGACGTCCTCGTCGGTCGCGATGCCGCGCCGGTTCATGAGGTGGTTGCCGGGGTCCTCGCTCAGGTATCTGAGCAGGTGCCGTCGTGCCTTCTCCAGGAGCGGCTCGAGGCTCGGGTCGAGCTCCATGACGGCCACCCGCCAGGCGTGCACCTCGCCGAAGGCCCCGAAGTGCCCCCTCGCGGCAGCCAAGGAGGCGAAGTCGGAGCACTCGCGCCTGAGCAGCCTCGCCACGGCGGCCTCGAGCGCCGCGCCGAGCGCGGCGCGGCGCTCGTCCCACTCGTCGTCCGACAGGCAGCCGGGCGCTATCGAGCGCAGTCTGGCGACCGCGTGCCAGCAGCCCTCCTGGCGCCTCTGCTTGGGACAGAAGCGCTCGACGATCGAGAGGAAGGCCCGCCCGGTCTCGTCGCGGTCGAGGGCGCCGGCGGCGGCGAGTCGCTCGTAGACCGCGAGCTCCTCGAGCCCCATGCTCTCTCCCCCGAGCACCCACTGCTTCCAGGACTCGCTCAGCGCCGGCAGCGCCGCGTCCACCGCCTCGGACAGGCCCGGCGCCTGGGCGCACTCCTCGAGCAGGGCCGAGAGCTCGTGGGTGGGCTCCGCATACGGAACGTCCGCCCACGGGTAGTGTCCGCTGCTCGCGGTGGCCTCGGCGATCCGCGCGAGTGCCTCGGCGAACAGCGGGACCAGGCGCTCGTCGGGCTCAGGCCGCTCGCCGGACAGCAGCTCCCAGAGGTTCACGTACTGCATGACGAAGACCGTCGACCGGATCGTCAGCTCGGCGTCGGCGCGCGAGGCGCGCAGGTAGCTCGCGACGAAGTCGATCACCGACGGATCGGCCGGCTTGACGCCGAGCGATCGGCCGAACGTCGTCGTGGTGGCGAACGAGTCGTCGAGCACCGCGAGCGAGCGCTCGTAGAGGCGCCGCCGCGTGTCGATCCCGTGGACCTTGCACGCCTCGTCGAAGGCGATCTCCAGCTCGGACGAGAAGGTGTCCATCCCGAACGACGCCAGCGTCACCACCAGGATCTGCTCGGCCTCGTCCAAGCCGACCTCGAATGCGCGCTGCCAGATCTGCTCCGGGTCGTCGAGGATCTCGACGCAGAAGTCGGCGAACGCGGCGCGGTCCGCGTCGGTGAGGCGATAGGCCGCCAGCCCCGTCATCCACGCGACCAGGCGCGGGTTGTAGTTGGGGTGGTTGACGATGCGCTGGATGGCGCCGTCGGTGAGGACGCTCTCCGCCGCGTCGCCGTCGAGCTCGTCGGAGCAGCGGATGTGGCTGGCGAGTATCTCGGCGCGCTCGCCCTCGGTGAGGGATGCCTTGCTCAGCACCATCCGCGAGCTCAGCAGCGGCTCGTGCTCCAGCTCGTCGGACCGTCGCTGGGCTCGCCGGAGCACGTACTCGCGGCTCGTCATGACGAGCCGCCGGTTGGGGCTCGCGGCGACCTGGCGCATGAAGCTCGTGACCGTCTCGTCGTCGGGCCGGTTGCTGGTTGGCTCGACCTGACCGAGGAAGTCGTCGAAGTAGAAGAGCTGGCGCGCGGTCGGGTCGATCCCCGAGAGTCGCCAGGCCTCGCCGAACTTGCCGTGCGGGATCCTGAAGACCTTCCAGCCGTCGTCGAGCGCGTCGAGCAGCAGCATCTGCGCGATGCTCGTCTTGCCGGCGCCCGGATCGCCCGAGATCACGCAGCAGCGGTGCTCCTCGAGCGTCCGCTTGGCCTCGGCGTAGGCCTCGGTCTTCACGAAGCGCCTCTCCAGCTTGCGGCTGTCGGCGACCAGCGCCCAGGTTCGCTCGTAGGTCTCGGCGTGAAGGAAGTGGTCGAGCTGCGCGGCTCCCGCCAGCCATAGCTTGTGATGCGCGCGCTCGACCTCCGGGTGCTGGCGCAGGAGCTGGCGGAGTCCCTTCTCGCCGACGACGTCGTCGTCCCGCGACGCGAGGCCGGAGAGGATCGCCGCGATCTCGCGTCGGTTCTCGTGTGTCACGCGCCGCGACGTGACGAACCGGTAGCTCGCGAACTCGTCTTGGCGGTCGGCCAGGGCGCGCGCCTCGTCGCGCGCCGCCGCCTTGAGGTGCGAGTAGGTGCTGTTCGGGTAGTGCTTGCACTGGATGACGTGAACGCCGTCCTCGTCCTCGGCCCGCATGTCGATGTTGCGGTCCTGTCCCCTCCCTCCTGGCACGAACCGCAGGCCGGTGTCCGCGCTGAAGAGGTCGGCTACCAGCTCCTCGAAGTCGTCATGCGAAAGCTCGTCGAAGGTGCCCATCGGGCGGATTGTCGCCTACGGCCAGGCGGCATCGGACGGTGTGCATAGGATCAGCCGCATGAGGGTCCTGGTCACCAGCGCGCGGATGCCGTTCGCGCTGAGCGTGATCCGCCAGCTCGCGCAGGCCGGTCATGAGGTCCACTCCTCGGACACCTACGAGTCGGCGCCTGGCAGCCACTCGCGCTACCTGAAGGGCCACTTCGTCACGGCGTCGCCGCGCGACGAGACCGAGACCTTCGCCGCCCAGGTGCGCGACTGCTGTGCCGAGCACGGCATCGAGCTGATCGTGCCGACCTGGGAGGAGGCGTTCTACCTCTCGACGGCGCGCGAGAGCATCGAGCAGGTCGCGAAGCTCTACACGGCGCGGTTCGAGACGCTCGCCCAGGTCCACGACAAGGACTCCTTCGAGCAGCTCGTCGAGCGGCTCGGCATCCGCGCGCCGGTCGGCGTGACGGTGCGCAGCGACGCGGAGCTGCGAAAGGCGGTCGGCCGCTGGCCGCACTACTTCGGCCGCGGTGTCTACTCGCGCGGCGGGGTCACGCTGATGACCAACCACGGGCCGCTGGCCGGCCGGGTCAAGCCCGAGGACGTCCACCCCACCCCCGACGCGCCGTGGCTGGTCCAGGAGTTCGTCGAGGGGCCGATGGTCTGCACCTACAGCACGCTCCACGACGGCAAGGTGACCGCGCACTCGACCTACCGGGCGCCGCGCCAGTTCCACCACTCGACCGGCGTCCAGTTCGAGTCGATCGACGGCGCCGAGACGCTCGCGGTCGTCGAGAGGCTCGGCGCCGAGCTGGGCTACACCGGCCAGATGTCGCTCGACTTCGTCGACACCGGCGACGGCCTGGCGATCATCGAGTGCAACCCGCGCACGACCGACGGCGTCCTGCTGATGGAGGGCGACGAGCTCGCGCGAGGGCTGCTCGCCGGCATCGACCCGTCGATCCCGCTCCCCGACGAGCCGTTCGTCGTCCCGCCCGGCCGCCTGATCCAGCTCGACTTCGCCGTCTTCGGCGCGCTGTTCTCGAGCGGCTGGAAGGAGATCCCCGGCACGATCCACGACCTCGTCGAGGTGCGCGGCGCCGACCGCGGCTGGCACGACCAGCTGCCCAACCTCTACTCGTTCCTGGCCTTCTGCCATCACGAGCGGCTGAGTCTCGCCGAGCACCAGAAGCTCCAGGTGGCCATGTACGAGGACGTCTCCTGGGACGGCGAGCCGATCGCCGGCATGACCGCTTCCCAAGCGGTCGCATTGCGGCGCCTGCACGGTTAGGCTGGCCTTTCTGTCAGAGGGCTCGAGGCAGGAGGGGCGGCTGTGACGAATCGAGGGTCGGAGGGAGTGAGCGGGCTTGGCCGTGGCGACCACGCCTGCCTCGTCTGCGAGACCGACGCCGAGCGCTGGAGCGCGGTCGAGGAGTTCGCCCGCGCCGGCGTGGAGCGCGGCGAACGGATGCTCTATGTGGCGCGCGCCGGAGACGAGGAGGAAGCGCAGCGGCGGCTCCACGCGGTCGGCGCCGGCGGCGCCGGCGAGCTGATCGTCGCCCCGGCCGCCATCGCGATGGCCTACGCCGGCGGTGGCCGCTTCGACCCCGCGGAGCGCGACGCCGCGTGGCGCGAGCAGGTGCGCGCCGCGGTTGGCGACGGCTTCACGGGGCTCTCGGTCGCGGGCGACATGGCGTGGTTCCACGAGGCTGGCCTGTCGCTGGAGCAGATCCTCGACTACGAGCACCGCTGCACCGGCGTGATCGACGAGATGCCGGCCGCGGCGCTCTGCGTCTACGACCGCAACCGTTTCGACGACCGCACGCTCGCGTGCGCCGGGCACGCCCACCCGCTCTGCCACGGCCGTGGCGTCGCCCCCGCCGGGATGTTCGTCTCGCGCACGATGGAGATCGCCGCCGCGGGCCCGGGCGCGCTCCGGCTGTCCGGCGAGGTCGACATCTCCAACGTCCCGTCGCTGTCGAGCGCGCTGCGTTCGACGGCGGGCGGACGCGTCGCGGTGCTGCTCGACCTCGGCGCGCTGGAGTTCATCGACGTCGCCGGGATGCGCGCGATCCAGCGCACCGCGCAGGGGCTCGCGGCCCGCGGCGGGGAGCTGATGGTGCTCTCGCCGCAGCCGCTGGTGGCACGGATGATCGCGATGATGGGTATGGATGGTCTGGTGAGAACGGAGCGACCGCACTGATGCCCGGCGCCAAGTTGGCGCACCAGGCCTTCCTGTACGACGGCGCCGAGCAGTTCGCGGAGGCGATGGCGCCGCTCGTGCGCGCGGGCGCGGAGCGCGGCGACAAGGTGCTCGTGGCGGCGAAGCGCGCGAGCACGGAGGCGTTGCGCGCGGAGCTCGGCAGCGACGGTGCGGCGATCGAGCTCCACGACACGCTGGAGTGGCACCCGCGCCCGGTCCACCGCCTGATGGCGGTCCAGCGGACGATCGCGGCGCTGCCGCCCGACAGCCGGCTGCTCGCGCTCGGCGAGCCGGTGTGGACGGGATCGGCGGCGGCGCGACGGGAGTGGGCGCGCTACGAGTCGACGATCAACGTGGCGCTGGCCGACGCGCCGCTGCGCTTCATCTGCCTCTACGACCGCTCCGAGCTGCCGGCGAGCATCCTCGGCCACGGCCTCGGCACCCATCCCGAGGTCGTCGAGGGCAGCGTCGCCTGCCCGTGCGCGGCCTTCGAGTCCCCGGCCGACTTCGTCCGCGAGCTCGACGCGGGCGGCCGCGCCGAACGCGGGCGGGACCACTACGACATCCCTTTCAGCGGTGACCACCACGCATTCCGCGGCCTGCTCGCCGGGCTCGCGATCGAGTGCGGGATGAGCGCCGATCGCGCCGAGGAGCTGGTGCTCGCGACGAACGAGGTCGTCACCAACTCCGTGATCCACGGGGCGCCGCCGATCGTCGCGCGCTGCTGGGTCGCCGATGGCGACTTCGTCTGCGAGGTCAGCGACGGCGGGCCGGGCGTGGCCGATCCCTTCGCCGGCTGGACGCTGCCGGCGCCGGGCGCCCCAGGCGGCTGGGGCCTCGCGGTCGCCCGCCGGATCTGCGACGCGCTCGAGGTCGCGGGCGGCGGCCACGACGGCTCGCGCGTGCGACTCTACGTCGCGCTCGACTCCGAGGTCGCCCTCGAGGCGTCAACTGCCGCGTGAGCTGTGGCACGAGGGTCCCGATTCGTGACGTCGCCGTGTTTACGGTGCGCGCATGGAGATGAATCGACGACTGGTACCCGCTCGCGGGTACACTCGGGGAATGGCGAGCCGGCACCCGAGAATCCAAGTTCCACGGGATCCCGAATTGGATCGAGCGATTGCGCGCGGGCGGACGGTGCTCGGGCCGGATACCCCCGTATCGCAGGTGGTCCGCGAGCTGGCTCTACGAGGCATCGAGACGGTGGAAGCCGATGCTGAATCGCGGGCGGCCGGCCGTGATTTCCTCGTCTCGGTGGCCGACGGCAACTCGGGCCTGGACCTGGACGGACTCCGAACCGTCCGTGACCGGGCCTGGCGATGAGTTGGCCAGCCGGCCCCTGGGTGGTCGACACTTCGGCATGGGCACGCGCGGCGGAGCCCGAGGTGGCGACTGCGTGGAAGCGGTCCGCGGAGGCTGACGATCTCGTGATCTGCCCCGTCGTGACACTCGAGCTTCTCTATCAAGCTCCGGATCGCGAGCGGGTCGAACGGACCGCTTCGGCTTGCGCCGCCTTGCGCCAAGCGCCGATCACCCGCAGCGTTACCGACGCGGCCGTCATGGCGATACGGGAGTTAGCGGCGAAGGGTTCTGTCGGTGGCCACAGGGTGCGGATTCCCGATGCTCTGATAGCTGCGGCTGCCGCTGAACGTGGCTTCGGTGTTCTGCACTATGACCACCATTTCGACCGGCTAGCTGAGGTCTTGTCGTTCGACAGTCGGTGGATCGCGCCTGCTGGGACGCTCGCCTAGCGCCGCGGGCCGCGGCGCTCGAGGTCGGTCCAGACCTCGCTGAGGTCGCCGGCGAGGGCGGGGATCTGCTCGCCGCCGGCGTTGACGAGCCGGTGGACGATCATCTGGTGGACGCCGCCGACGAGCAGCTCGGGCAGCACCTCCGGCACGTCGAGGTCGCCGAGCCAGTCGGCGACGACCGACGACAGCCAGCTCAGCGTGGTCGTCAGCCGGCGCTGACCGGCGACGCCGGACGTCGGCACCTCGAGCAGGCAGACGCGCGCCAGCTCGGGCTCGTCGTCGACCCACTGGAGCACGATGTCGCAGATAGCGTCGAGCCGCTCCTGCGCCGTGACGCCGCGCTCCTGGGCGTTGCGCACCACCCCGCGCAGGCACTGCGAGGTCTCGTCGTAGATCGCGAGCAGGCAGTCGTCCCTGGTCGCGTAAAGCTCGTAGAAGGTCTTGCGCGACACCCCGGCGCGGCCGATCACGGCGCGCACGTTGGTCTCCGCGTAGCCGACCTGACCGACCACCTCGACCATCGCCTGCATGATCCGGCCGCGCTGCGAGGCGGTCACCTCGGAGCGGGTCAGGCCGTGCAGCCCACCGTTCAGCTGCTGCGGTCGCGGCCTGTCTCTATAGCGGGCGGCCGGCGCGGTGGAGGAGGTGTTGAGAGCTACCGCGATTCATAAACAGTAGCCTACGGTTGAGCGCAAGTCAACATAAACGTTACGTGTCCTGGTTGGCTCTGGCTAATTTAACCCGGAGCTATTGGTCATGGCTTTGTGGCGGCTCGGACCGAGCAGGACTCGCGGCGGGCACGGCATCGTCCGCAGTCCCTCTGAGCTCGTCAAGCACCCCGTCGGGGCGGGCCTCCAGATCGAGCGTTCCATAGAGCGCGTCGACCGGATCCTGATCATCGGACTTGACTTCACTCGGACGCCGGACAGCCATACCGCGAGCGTAGTGCTCCCGCGGAGCATTCATCAGCCGCGGTGGGGGCCGCGGGTGCGGGAGGCGCGGCGGGCGGGGGTGCCGCGGGAGCGGAGGGCGCCCTTGTTGGCGACGGCGATCGCCTCGTCGGGGCCGGTGAAGGGGGCGAGGGCGATGAAGGTGGCGGCGGGCAGGACCTGCAGCAGGTGCTCGGCGCCGCGGCGCTGGATCTGCTCGTAGATCAGCGCGTGGACGGCGCCGCCGATCGCCTCGACGGCGAGTGGGCTGGCGTCGGGGGTCTGCTCGACGCCGGGCTGCAGGATCTCCTCGAACAGGCCGAGCGAGTGGTTGCGGTGCTCGAGCCCGGCCGGGCCGGCTGTGAGGACGTCGATCATCGCGATCCGCGCCCACTGCGGCTCGGCGGCCCAGAACGACAGGTACGCCTCGAGCGCCGCGCGGACCGCCTGCGGCCAGGAGCGCGACCAGCGGTAGGGGGGCAGCGCGGCCGCGCCGGCCTGGGCGATCGCCGAGTCGTAGGCGGCGAGGAACGCCTGCTCCTTGCCGTCGAAGTGCTGGTAGAAGGTCGTCAGCGAGGCCGAGGCGTTCTTGACGATGTCGTCGAGCGTCATCGCCGGGTAGCCCTTCTCGGCGACGGTCGCCGCGACCGCGCCGAAGATCCGGTCGACCTGGTCGTGGACGACGAAGCGCGAGACGCTGTTCAGCGGGGGGCGAGATCGCGGGCGGCGGATCGGCTGCGGCGGGTTGCGGTAGGCGAGCGCCCAGTCGCGCAGGGCGGGCATGGTGTCTGGGAGGGCTGCTGTCTCGCCGGCGCCGACGCGCGTCTCGAGCACCCGGCGGATGCCGCCGACGAGCCCGGAGACGATCGCCGGCGGAACCGCCGCGCGCTCCGGCGACTGGCCGAGCGCCTCGGTGAACAGCCAGGCGAAGCTCGACTGCCCCTCGTCGGCGTGCTCGAGGCCGGCGGGGCCGGCCGAGTAGACGTCGACGAGCGCGATCCGCGCGGCGGCCGGCTGGTCGACGATCGTCAGCGCGAGCGCGTCGAAGGCGCGCGCCATCCGCTCGTCCCAGGAGCCCTCGCCGGCGCACGCCTCGCGGACGGCCGCGAGCCCCGTCTCGGTTGCCGCGTCGACCGCCGCGAGGAAGCACTCCTCCTTGCCGCCGGGAAAGTGCTGGTAGAAGGTCGTGCGCGAGATTCCCGAGAGCTTCAGCAGCTCGGCGACCGGGGTGGCCTCGTAGCCGCGCTCGGCGATCGCGACGACGGCCGCAGCCAGTAGCCGTTCCCGCTGGTTCTGCGCCACGAGCTCCGGAGATTGCCCGCGCCCGGGCCGCAGCATCCGGCTTCTCAGGTCGCTTGCATCTCCCCAAGGTGTACGGCTCACGTCGCCAACGATAACTCCGCTTCCGTAGCCGTTGGTAGACCCAAATTGACGTCCGCATTTAGCTCATGAGAGCGTTTATAGGGTCACGGCCACGGTGGCGCCAGATGTCCCGCTGGTGCGGCGTGTTTATCGTGTCCTAGACCTGCATGAGGGACGCCCGGCGCAGGTATGAACGGTTGGCCCTTGACAACAATCGTAGGCAAGTGTTTACAATTGGCTCTACAAATTCACGTGTTTCTCGTCGCTTCGGATGGGTCTTGTCTTGAACTGAGCCGTTCGGAGCGCGGGGGACGTGAGGGAAGTGCGAGAGAGGAGAGCTGGTGCAGCACGTAGCCGATCCGGCGCCAAGCGCCGACGCAGCGCCCGAACGCCTACCCAGCCGGGAGGCCCAGAAGCGGGCCCGGTTGCGGGCTTGCGGGCGCGTTCGCGTGCAGCTCTCCACCGGTCGCGGCGGTCCTCACGATCGCCGTCTTGTCAGGACCCGATGAACGCAGCAACGAGGAGAGGAATCGCAGAGATGAGGCGTGTTCGCAGCCAGTTCCTGCAGTCGGTCTTTGGCCGGTTGGGGTTTGTCGTTCGGGGCCGTGGGGTTTCGGGTGGGGCTGTGGTTGCGCCTTCCTTCGGAGGGACTGGTGCGTCGTCTGTCGGGTTGTCGTTGTGTGGTGGTGGCCTGTTGGCGTTGGTGTTGATGTTTGGGTTGGCGTTGCCTGCTGGTGCTTCGGCTGAGCCGTTTGTGAGTTTTGGGAGTTTCGGTACGCCGGCTGGTGCTCTGGGCGGTCAGTTGGCTGGGGCTAAGGGTGTGGCGGTCAATCGTTCCGGCAACGGGGCTGTGGCGGGTTCGGTGTATGTGGCTGAGAGCAATCCCAATCAGCGGATCTCGCAGTTCACGTCGAGTGGGAGCTTTGTCCGTGCGTGGGGTTTTGATGTGGTCGCGTCGGGCCCGGGTAATACGGGGACTGGTTTTGAGGTTTGCGTGGCGGCGAATGGCGACGTTTGCAAGCGGGGTGTGTCCGGGGGGGCTGCGGGCCAGTTGGCGAATCCGTCGGGGATTGCGGTCGATCAGACCAACGGCTACCTGTACGTCACCAGCGTCTTCAACCGTCGTGTCGATGTGTTCTCGGGCACCGGCCAGTTCGCGGGGGCGTTTGGATTCGACGTCGTGCCGTCCGATCCCAACCCGTCCGGCCCTGACTTCTGCACGATCGCGACTGGCTGTCAGGCTGCAGCCGCCGCTGGCGGAGACGCGGGCCGGCTAGGTACGTTCTCGATCTCGATGCCCGCGGTCGATCCCAACGTTGCCGGCAAGGTGTACGTCCCGGATCCGGGCAACCTGCGTGTGGCGCAGTACTCAACCACGATCGCCGGTGGTGTCCTGACCGCCGCCGCCTTTGACAAGGCGTTCGGTTGGGACGTCATCCCTGGCGGCACGCCGGGATTGGAGTCGTGCACTGTCGGTACGATTTGTCAGGCCAGCCAACCGACTACCGGCGGCAACAACCCGGGCCAGTTCACCAGCGACGGTAGCCCGGGAGCGGTAGCGGTCGACAGTACCGGCGCGATCTATGCCACGAGCGGCCCACTGGCCATCGGGACGTGCTCAGCGGCGACTCCCTGCCGGATCCAGAAGTTCTCGCCCGACGCGAGCTCGGTCACCGACTTCGGACCCGCGTCCGGGCCAGGGCAGCTCACCTTCACCTCCGGCACCACGCACACGGTCGCGGCGATCAACGTCGCGATCGACCCGAGCAACGATCACGTCTTCGTCCAGCGCAAGGAGTCCTCGACCAGCTATCGCGTGCTCGAGTACGACAGCACCGGAACCTACCTCGACACCCACCCAAGCGGGGCCGCCCTCCCGACAGCTGCGGGCAACAACAACTCCACGGGTCTCGCAGTCGGCATCAACGACCGCGTCTACGCCAACCTCTCGACCGCAGCTGGCGGCCAGGTGTTCATCCTCGGCCCGGTCGATCCGCCGATCCCGACGATCGAGCCCGCCAGCCATGTTGGGGCGACGGCAGCGACGCTCAACGGCAGCATCGAAATCCCCGCGCCCGGGGCGCCGACGTTCTTCACGAAGTATCACTTCGAGTACTCCAAGAACGGGGTCGATTGGGTCAGCGTCCCGGTCCCCGACGTCGACGTCGAGGGTGGCACGACGGGTGTCCACTCGGTTTCGCGGGAAGTCACCGGGCTCGATCCGGGGACGCTCTACTCGTTTCGCCTAGTCGCCACTACCGGCCCGACGGTGACGAGTGGCATCGCGACCTTCACCACCGACACCGTCGAGCCGCGTGTCGCGCAGACCTATGTGCAGGAGGTCACCCAGACCCAGGCGCAGCTCGGTGCGCACATCGACCCCGAGGGGCTACCCACTACCTACCGCTTCGAGTGGGGTGACGCACCCTGTTCGGCCAACCCTTGCACCAAGGTTCCGGCGTCCGACCGTCAGCTTGGCGATGGCAGCTCGGTCGTGGTCGCCAATGAGGACACCGGCGGCCTGTCACCAGCGACGAGCTACCACTACCGGGTCGTGGCGACGAGCTTCTGTCACCCCATCAACTCCAGCGACTTGACGTCTCCATCCGTCCCCTGCGTGACCGAGGGCCCCGATCAGGTCTTCGAGACGCTCAACTCCTGCGGCCTGACAGACAATCGTTGCTACGAGATGGTCTCACCGTCGGACAAGGGCCCGGTCGGTGCGGGTGGGGATGTAGCGATCGTGGGAGATATGTTCCAGTTCCAGGCTGCTGGCGACAGTTCGACCCTGGCCTACAGCCTCGCGTACGGTGACTCGGATTCCACGACTGGTGGCGAGGTTTTGTATCAGGCGTCGCGGGGGTTGTCTGATTGGTCGTCGTTTCAGTTGGGCGCTCCCGCGCTCGATGTGCCCGCCGACCCCCAGGGGAGTAACACATCGAAGACGTTGGCCTTGGCGTCGGATCTGAGTTGCGGGTTCTATGCCAGCACGCAGCGTCTGGCTGCGGATGCGCCGCAGGAGACTCTCGACGCGGGTGCGGCGTTGTTGTATCGCCGCAACGCCGACGGCACTTGGACGACGATCACGAGCCTGCCGGCGCTCAACCCCGATAGCGGCGAGCCGCTGGCTGACTATGTGGTGATCGGGATGTCTGATGAGCCGGGCAATCGTTGCGAGCGGGTCGTGTTCTATACGTCGTTCCAGTATCCGGGTATCGATGGCGCCGGCGTGACCAGGCTCTATGAGTGGAACGATGGGGTGCTCGCCAACGTCGGGGAGGTTCTTGGTCCAGGCGGGGAGGTCGCCGCTGCGGCCAGTCCGGGGGCCTTTACCGGGGGCGACGACAGTCACAATCATGCTGGCGCGGTAACCAAGGGCGCGTCACGGGTCGTCTTCCAGGCGGTCAGACAGACGAGTCCCAAGCCGGCGGAGGTGGCCGGCGGGCCAATAAACGGTGTACGTGGTGTCTTCGTTCGCGACAGCGGCGCTACGGCCATTGATGCGTCGTTGTCTCAGACCGCTGTTCCCAACGACGGGCAATCGCGGTATGAGACTACGGCCGCCGATGGGGAGCAGGTCTTCTTCACCGCTCGTTATGGCTTGGCGGCCAACGGCGATACCGATGGCCCCACGACCTGTGCCGTCAGTACGTTTGGGCAGGCCAACGGTGGAGGTTGCGATCTCTATCGCTATTCGGCGACCGACGGGACGCTCACGTCTGTGACGGGAGCGAACTCCAATCCCGGCGGTGCGGGCGTTGCGGGGATCATCGACGTGTCCGATGACGGGTCGCATGTCTATTTCGCGGCGCGTGGGCAGCTCGTCCCCGGCAAGGGCAATAGCGAGGGCGAGAATCTCGCCGACGGCGATTACAGCATCTATCTGGCGGTCGGCGGCACGCTGAAGTTCGTCGCGACCCTCGGCGAGGGCGGTCCTCTCCTGGTCGGGGATGTCCTCGCCAGCAGCAGGACGCGATACATCCGCGCGACCTGGACCTCGCGGGTGACCGCGGACGGCGGCCGATTGTTGTTTGCGTCCGCGTCGGACGTGGCTGGGCATGAGAGCGGCGGGTTTCCGGAGGCATATCTGTATGACGCCGACACGGATCTCACGGTCTGTGTGTCCTGTCGGCGGGATCGCCAGCCGTCGGTCGCTCCGCACCTTCCTCCGCTGCCGACAAACGGCGAGATGTCCAACCGTAACCATCCTCCGGTGACGCTCACCGAGGACGGCAGGCGGGTGTTCTTCATCTCTGCGAACCGGTTGGCGCATGGCGCGACCGAGGGCAAGGCGAACCTGTATCAGTGGGAGGACGGCCAGATCTCGTTTCTGGCGAACTCGGCGCCGTCGACCTCGCGATCGTTGCGGTTCGTCGGCGCGAGCAACGACGGCGACGACGTCTACTTCACCACGGTCGATCACTACACCTGGGAGGACACCGACGGCAAGCTCGACATCTACGACGCCCGCGTCGGCGGCGGCTTCCCAGCGCCACCAGCGCCACCGGCCCCGTGTGACCCGCTGATGGCATCGGATTGCGAGGAGCAAGGTGCCGGCGAGGCCGCTCCTGGCGCTGTCGAGACCTCTGAGCCCGGCGTCGGCGATCTTGTTGCGGAGCCGCGCGCCGTGTTGTCGGTCGGCGGGTTGACCGGGGCGCAGCGGTCCCGGCTCGCGGCCGGCCGGAAGGTGGCGGTCGTGGTCCGGGTCAACCGGCCGGGAGCGATCTCGGTGCGCGGCACCGCGACGATCGCCGGCCTGCGCGCATCGGTGCTTTCAGGAACGAGGCAGGTACGGAGCGCGGGCCGGTATCGGATACCCGTGGCGCTGTCCCGCGCCGCCGTCAAGCGCCTGAAACGGTCGGGGTCGCTGCGAATCGCGCTGACGGTGCGGTTCAGCGGCGCGCCCAAGAGCACGACAAGGCAGATCGCGTTGCGCAAGGCCAAGGCGAGCAAGCGAACAGCCAACAACGACCGGAGGGCCTCCCGATGACCCCCACCGCTACCAACCCCTTCTCGCGGCCGGTAGTCCTGCTCGCCCTCTCGATCGCGCTCGTGCTTGTCGCAGGTGGTGTCGGGGCTGTTTCAGCCCAGGCGGCATCCCCGGCGTGGAAGGTTGTCGCCGCGACTGGCCCGACGAATATCGAGCCGTATGTCAACGACCGCCAGAGCGTCGTCGTTCGTGCTGACAGTGGTGCTTTCCGGCTGACCTATGAGGGTTTCACCACGCCTGACATCCTTGCCGGCTCGTCGGCGGCGACGGTCGAGGCGGCGCTCAACGCGCTCCCGTCGATCAGCGCGGGCGGGGGCAGCGTCAGCGTGACCGGAGGCCGGGACAGGCCGTACATCGTCGAGTTCGACGGCGGCCCGCTCGCCGGCGGTCCGGCGAGTCCGCTGATCGCGAGCAACGGCACCCCCGCGCTCGCTGGTAACCCTGGGTCTCCCCCGGTGCTGCTCGGTGTGGCACCGTCGGCCGCGGGGTCGTTGGTGGTGTTGGTGTCCAACGTCGGAGGAGCGGCGAGCTCGGGGGTGACGGAGGTGACGGTCGGTCCGTTGCCGGCTGGGGTCACGACCGCCGCCAGCAACGCGCGCAACACCAGTCGGACGGTTGTCGCTGGCGCGGATGGGCCTGGCTGGTCGTGCACCCCGTGGGGTGTCGGCCAGGTGACGGTGACCTGCACAAGGAGCGATTCGACTCCGTCGTTGGCGACCGCGCGGGAGCTAGAGATCCCGATCCACGTCGACACTTCCGCCGCTGCGAGCTCTTCGATTCCTGTCGAGGTCAGTGGGGGCGGCGCGTCGGTCGATGGTGGCGATGTGTATGAGGCGCCGCTTGCGATCTCGACCGAGGATGCCCCGCCGGGAATCGCTGCGTTCTGGGCCGGAGCGTTCGACGCGGACGGTAATCCCTTCACCCAGGCGGGTGGTCATCCGCATAGCGCGGCGACGATGTTCATGGTCAACACCAAGATGGGCAGCCTGGGCATCCCGATTCCGTCGGGGGATGCCAGGGACGTGGCGGTCGATCTACCGCCGGGGTTCGTCGGGAATCCGTTGGTGACCGAGCGCTGCCCGATCACTCTTATCGGGGTCTGCGGCGCGGGCGCTCTGCTCGGCCAGATCAAGCCGATGGCCGCGACGTACCCGCAGCAGATCACCGGTGCGTTTACGCCGGTGACCAGCGACATGCCGCCGAACGGCTATGCGGCGCAGGTGTCGTTCCCGATCATCGACACGCGCGTTCTAGCGGTCGCGTCGTTGCGCAGCGAGTCCGACTATGGGGTGACGGTGACGGCGAAGAACATCGTTCCGCACTACAAGATCTACGGCAACTACATCGCGGTCGAGGGCAACCCTGCCGCTGCGGCTGGCAAGGCGTTCTGGACCAACCCGACCGACTGTCCCGGCAGCGTGCTGCCGACGTTGATCAGCAAGAGCACGTGGCAGGCGATTGATGTGTTCTCCGACCCGATCGCCGACAACTCACCCGCGGCGACCGGTTGTGAGCTGGTGCCGTTCGAGCCCGCGACTTCGATCACACCGACCTCTGCCACGGCGGATTCCGCAAGCGGGTTGGAGGCGTCGATCGACCTGCCGCAGGAGAACCTGATCGACCCTGACGAGATCGCGACCTCGCATTTGAAGAAGACGGTCGTCGAGCTGCCCGACGGCTTGTCGGTCAACCCGTCCGGGGCGACCGGTCTGAAGGGTTGCTCTGACGCGCAGGTCGGCCTGGGGTCGAAGGTTGAGCCTTCGTGTCCGGATGCTTCGAAGATCGGGACGGTCGAGGTGACCTCGCCGGTGGTCGACCAGCCGCTGGACGGCGTGATGTATCTAGGGACCCCCAAGTCGACCGACCCGCAGTCCGGGGAGATGCTCCGGTTGTTCCTGGTGGTCCGCAACGACCGTTATGGGCTGCTGGTCAAGCTGCCGGGCTCCTCGGTCGCGGACCCGAACACCGGCCGGTTGACCGCTACGTTCGACAACAACCCCCGCCTGCCGTTCGATCATCTCGAGGTGAAGCTGCGCGGCGGGTCGCGCGGTCTGCTGGCGACCCCGCAGACCTGTGGGTCCGCGCCCACGTCGACGACGCTGTCGCCGTGGAGCGGCACCGCTGACGTGACCCAGGCCTCGCCGTTCGACATCGCGGGCAACTGTGGGCTTGGGTTCGCGCCGAAGCTGACGGCCGGTATGTCGACGAGCAAGGCGCGCGGGACCGGGAGCTTCAGCTTCAAGTTCTCCCGCGATGACGGTGAGCAGTGGGTCGACGGCTTGACCGTGAAGCTGCCGAACGGACTGTTGGCGAGCGTCAGGGACGTACCGCTATGCAGCGACAGCCAGGCGGCCGCGGCTGCGTGTCCGGCCGCGTCGCGGATCGGGTCGGTCGACGCGACCGCTGGCACCGGCGACCCGTTCGTGCTGGAGCAGAAAGGTCAGGCATTCCTGACCGAGGGCTACAAGGGTTGTGCCTACGGCCTCGCCGTAGTCGTCCCCGTCGTCGCCGGCCCGTTCGACGGCACCACGCCGGAGACCGATCTCGGCGACATCGTCGTCCGTCAGAAGGTCTGTGTCGACCCGTCGACCGCCCAGGTGTCCGCGATCAGCGATCCGTTGCCGACGATCTGGCACGGCGTACCGCTCCGCGTCCGGTCGGTGACGGTCAACGTCGACCGGCCAGGGTTCATGCTCAACCCCTCCGACTGCGCACAGAAGCGAGTCGACGCAGAGTTCGACTCCAACCGCGGAGCGACCGCCGGCGCGACGACACCGTTCGGCGCGTCGGGTTGTTCGGCGCTGCCGTTCAAGCCGAACCTCAAGCTGGCGCTGACGGGTCGCAAGCAGGTCACGACCGGCAAGCACCCGGGCGTGAAGGCGACCGTCACCCAGCAGGGTGTCGGCGAGGCCGGGATCGAGCAGGCAGTCGTAAGGCTCCCGAAGTCTCTGGCGTTGGACCCGCAGAACGCCCAAGCGCTGTGCGAGTTCGTCGATGGCACCAAGCCCGATCTCGAGAACCACTGCCCGAAGGGCAGCATCGTCGGGCGGGCAAGGGCGAAGACGCCGCTGCTCAGAAACGACCTGTCGGGCAATGTCTACTTCGTCAAGAACGTCCGCATCGACCGCAAGACAGGCAACGAGATCCGAACCCTGCCGATGATCGTCGTCGCGCTGCGCGGCGAGATCGCCGTCAACCTCAAGGGCGAGAGCTCGACGACGAAGGCCGGCAAGCTCGTCAACACGTTCGCCAACGTGCCGGACGCGCCGATCAGCAAGTTCAACCTCAACATCCAAGGCGGCCGCAACGGCATCCTCGCCGTCACAAGGACCCGCAAAGCAAAAATCAACCTCTGCGCAGGCCGCCACACAGCCGAAACGGAGATGGACGGCCACAACGGACGCCGCCACGACACCGACATCCGCATGAAGACCCCGTGCACCAAGAAGCAGACCAAGGCCGCGAAGCTCCGCGCGAAGCGCGCGGCAGCCAAGGCCAAGCGCGGCTAGAGAATCTCTCGCACAGCCAGGGCCGGCCGCGGCGGCCGGCCCTGGCGCTCGCGTCGCTTGACCTCCACCCCGCCGCCCCATAGCCTCCCTGGCTGATCCGGAGGAGAGGCATGGCAGGGGGTTCGGGGCAGGAGATGCGGTTCGACGAGCTCGACGCGCGCACGCGGCGGGTCGAGGATCGGGGCGCCAAGCCAAGCAGGTGGTTTCGCTTTTGGACCGGTTGGCGGGCGGAGCCGGATGCGCGGCGGGTCGAGGGGCCGGATGACTGGAAGCCCGATCCGACGCGGGTCGGCATCTGCTGCTCGGGCGGCGGGATCAGGTCGGCGGCGTACAGCCTCGGAGCGCTGCAGCGACTTCAGCAGGCCGGGGTGTTGCAGCACGCGGCGTATCTGTCGGCTGTCTCGGGCGGGTCGTACATAGCGGCCGCGATGACGCTCGCGCGGCGCAGCGCCTCGGCGCCGTTCGCCCCCGGATCGCCGGAGGAGCAGTACCTGCGCAACCGCACGACCTACCTCGTCCCGCACGGCGGCGAGGCGGTCTTCCTCGGCTATCGCGTGCTGCTCGGCATCGCGATCAACGTGGTCTTCCTCGGTCTGACGATCGGGCTGCCGGCGCTGCTGCTCGGGCTCGCCTTCCGCTGGTGGGGTTGGGCGGAAGGCGTGCGCAGCGTCCATGCGCCCGACTGGCCGCTCTATGCCGCCGGCGGGGTGGCGGGCCTGAGCCTGCTGCTCGCGCTGTATTACATCTTCAGGCGCTTCGCGAAGCCGTTGAGCGGGAGCGCGCCGGCTCCTACCTCGCCTGGGCCGAACGATCCGGTCGACGGTCCGCCGACGGGACCGGAACGCCATCGCCTCGCCGTCCAGACCTGGACCGTCCGCCTGCTGGGCCTCGCCGTGGCTGTCGCCTTCGCGTTTGTGGTGCTGCCGGACCTCGCCGGCTGGATCCTCGATCCCAACGACCAGGGGCAGAAGGACGACGCGACGATCGCGATCCCCGCCGCCGTCCTGACGTTCGGCGCCGGCCTGCTGAGCCAGCTGCTCGCCCGCCCGCCGAAGGAGCTGGCGGCGGACGCCGGTCGCGTCGCCAAAGTCGGTCGAGCGATCTGGCCGCGGCTGCTGCGCGGGTTGGCGGCGATCGCGGCCACGGTCGCCGTCCCGTTGCTCGCCGTGGCCTGGGTGGGAGCGGTCGCCGCGTGGGCGGTGCTGCACGTCGACGCGACCTTCACGCTGCCGCTGGTCGACCTCGAGCTTCCCTCGGTCTGGACGGCGCTCGGGGTGGGCGCGGCGGTGGTCGCGGCGCTCTACGCCGGTGGCGATCTGACCTCCTGGTCGCTGCACCCCTTCTACCGCTCCCGGCTCGCGAGCGTGTTCGCGCAGCGGCGTGGTGGCACGGACCGCCGGCAGGCCGGCGCGCTCGACACCTACCGGGAGATCCCGCGACTGGCGGACGCGCAGCCGCCGGCCACGTCGCCGCTGCCGCACACCGACGAGGGGAAGCCGCCGTGGCCCGAGCTGGTGATCTGCGCCGCGGCCAACATCTCGGACCCGGGCGCGACGCCGCACGGCCGCCGCGTCAGCTCGTTCACCTTCAGCGCCGAGGCGATCGGCGGGCCGCTGGTCGGCTACGTGCCGACCGCCGAGTACGAGGGCCGGCTCGAAAACCTGCGCAGCGACGTGATGACGGCCGTCGCTGTCTCGGGCGCCGCGCTCTCGCCATCGATGGGCAAGATGACCTACCGCGCCGGTCGCGCGCTGCTCGCGCTCGCCAACGTCCGCCTCGGCGTCTGGATGCCGAACCCGCGCAACACGCCGGCCGCGCCCGGCGCCACGGCCGCCCGCCCACCGCGGCGCCCGCGGCCCTACCGCCTGCTGGCGGAGATGCTCGGCAAGAACGGCCTGCGCGACCGCTACCTATATGTCAGCGACGGCGGCCACTACGAGAACCTCGGCCTCGTCGAGCTGCTGCGCCGCGGCTGCACGCGGATCTACTGTTTCGACGGCGGCGGGGGTCGTGGCATCGGCGCGGCGCTCGGCGACGCGGTCGCGCTCGCGCGCAGCGAACTGCTGGTCGACATCGTCGTGTCGGCCGAGGACATGGCCGCGCTCGAGCCGAACGACGAGGGCATCAGCGCCGCCGACCACGTCGTCGCCGACATCTACTACCTCGACGCCAGCGGCCTGCGCGGCGAGAAGCCCGACGGCAAGCTGATCTACGCCCGCCAGCTGCTCACCGCGGAAGCCCCTCAAGACGTCCACGCCCACGCCAAGCGCAACCCCAAGTTCCCCCACGACCCGACCTCGGACCAGTTCCTCACCGACCAGTCCTTCGAGTCCTACCGGGCGATCGGCCGCCTCGCCGCCGAGAACGCGCTGGCCGCGCGGATCGCCTAGCGGCGCGCTCACCCTCGCCGTGCTCGACGCTTGGCTGCTCGTCTAGACCGATCGGGCCATTGGCGAGAGAGCTCGATCTGCCTGAGCTTCTCGTCCTCGCTCTGCATCCTGCGGCAGAAGTCGCGGAACCACTCCCAGTAGAGGCTCTCCTTGTTGATGTCGCCTGCCCAGAAGGAGGGCGTCTCGTCGCAGAGGATTGCGTAGTAGCCGAACATGTAGTTGGCGGTGCTGGGTGAGACCAGCCCCCAGCGCATCATCAGCGAGACCTCCTCGAACAGGCCGATGTAGTCCCGCTTGATTCGCAGCGGGGTGCGCTCGAGCTGCAGCTCCAGCTCGGCGATGCTCGTGTCGTCGCGGAGTCGCACCAGGTCGATCAGCTCCGCGACTCGAGCGAGCTCGGGCTCCTTGAGGCGCCGGCGAAGATCGAAGAACATCTGGGCGCGTCGCTGCCGCCCCTGTTGGACGAACTCGAGACAAGCCCGGATCAGGGCGGCCAGCGCGACGATCGCTCCGACGGCTGAGATAACCAGCTTCAGCCAAGTCTCGGTGTCCACAGATACCGCCCCCTCCGATTCGCATGATCTCCAGTCATGCCCCGAGCTGGATTCGAACCAGCGGCCTTCCCCTTAGGAGGGGGACGCTCTATCCGACTGAGCTATCGGGGCTCGCGGGCTCCATGATCCCACGCCGGCGGATGGCCGGTAGCGGCAGCTACTCGTCCTCGTAGAGCGACTCGCGGGCGAGCTCGGCGCCGCGCTTGGCGTAGAGGCGGACCTCGACGTAGTCGCCGGTGTAGTCGTCGAGCGAGATCAGGGTGAAGCGGTTGTCGGCGAGGATGCACTGGTCGGTGGTGGTGGGGCCGAGCTCGGTGGTCGCGACGGCGCCGTCCGGGACCAGGGCCACGCCCCAGACCAGCGTGACAACGCCGCGCCGGCCCTCGGGCCCGCGCCAGTGGCCGATCTCCTGGTCGGAGAGGTCGAGCGTCCAGTCGGGGTTCGCGTCGGCGGTCTCGTCGGTGTAGTCGGCGACGGCCTCGAATTCCTTCGCCTCCGCGCCCTCGTGCTCGCGCGTGTAGGAGACGAAGCCGAACAGCTCGAAGCCCTCCGACGTCGGCGCCGTCACCGGCACGTAGGTCCGTCCGTTCCAGGTCCGCTCAGGGAACCAGATCAGCGTCCCCGGCTCGCCGATCTCCTCGTCGCTCGCGATCGCCCCGGCCGCGACCAGGAAGTGCGACCGCAGCGTCTCCTCCCAGCGCCCATACGGCGCCGGCTCCTGCGGCACCTGGGCCACGTACATCGGGATCGGTCGCTCGACAGGAGGCATGCGGCGGCGGAGACTACGCGAACGGGTCGAACTGCCAGGTCATCGTGTCCTGCGGCACGAGCAGCTGGGTCGCGTCGGGCATCGCTGACGCGACCACCGAGTTGTGGTACTCCGCCGCCCAGCGGTACTTCTCCCAGTGGCGCTTTTCCTTCCGATGGTCATCAAGGCACTTCATCACTATGGCGCGGTGGCTCTCGAGCGCCGGCAACGGGTCACTGGGATCGTCGAAGAGCAGTGCTAGGTGGTTCACGAAGGCGTGCCCGTCCCCGTCGCGCAGCAGCAGCGAATGGGCGCTGCTGTCGGTGGCGAGCCCGTCGCCCGAGCCCTTCATGATCGAGTCGGCGTGCTTGCTCAGAACGATGCGTGGGCTTACCGCGACCTTCTCCTCGATCTCGACTGCATCGACCAGGGCTGGCCCGAAGATGACCTCGTCGCTGATGTGGAACTTGCCGAGCGTCAGGCCGCCGCGCAGGAAGAACCCCGACTCGCTCAGCGCCGACTGCAGGTACGCGGCCTGGAAGACCAGCCCAGAGATCGCGCTCTTCTCGTCGTTCTCCGGCGACAGGGGAGAGCACAGCACGAGCATGTCCGAGAACGAGGCCGACGGCCAGGGCGACTTCTTGAATCCGAAGTCGCGGTAAGAGCGACTGATCGCCTTTCCGAACCGTCGCAGATTCGTCGCCGGTCGTCGTCGGGCCATCTGGCGCACGCCCAATACGTCGACGTACAGCACTACCGACGGCACGAGCCGCAGCGCTTTGCCGTCTCTACCGCCGTAGAGACTCACCTCCTCCTGCGCGCTTCCGTCCTCCTGTCCGCCTTGGCGGGCGCGATGCATCGCTGGAGTGGCCGTGGTTAAGCGGCTTGGACTTGCTCGTGGCCGCGCTCGCTGAGCACGTAGCTGCGCGGTGATGTCCGGGTGGGCCCGCGACGCTCGATCAGACCACGCCACTCGGCTGACGCGAGCCAGCGCACGAGGACCGCGCGAACCTTCGGATCCTCGACTCGGACGCTCAACTCGTCGAAGGTGGCTGGCTGGATCTCCGACAGCAGATGTAGGAGGCGGTCGTCGAATGCCTCGTAGGGGCGCAGGTGGTCTGGATAGGACCGACTCCCGTCCGCGGTCCGCGGCGTTCCGCTGTCGAGGCTCTGGGGATCTATCAAGGGCATGATGAGTCTGTCATGTGGTGATGACGCCATTCGTCAGTCGGCTTGTGGACGATGTGACTTGAGCTCGTCGTCCTTTTCGGGGCGCGCATACTAGCTTCCTGCCCTCTCACGGTCTCGTCAACCCCCCTTGCGTGCTATCGCGACGATTCTCTCGGCATGCGCCGCGGGCTCGAAGTCGATCGGCTCGCCCCAACTGATCCTGTCCATCGCGGACTCCCGCAGGCGCAGTTCACGGATTCCCTGCAGGCGCGGTCTCAGCTCGATCGCGATCTCCTCGTCGAGGTCCGCCATCCTGTCCCACGGCGGCTCTCCCCGTCCGCGCTCGTCGGCGACCAGCGCCGAAATGCGCACCTGAACGACCTCCAGCTCGCCCTCTACCGGCTGGTATCGCAGCGTGCTCTTGCTCAACCGTCGAGCCACGTCCTCGGGCGTCTCGTCTGGGCGGACGCGGTGGATTGCCACTGCCCCGTGCTCGCGCGAGGGCGCGTAGGAAATCGGCCGGACGGCGCCGGTGATGCACTCGTGCTCGCCCTCGCACGGCCGGCCGCAGCGATCGACGTCGATCGTCCTTGGTGCCGACTCGTGCAACCCGATGAATGCGACACCGTCAAGTTTCCACAACATCTGACCCCTCCGAAAGTGTCCCGCTGACCAGTGCCGTGGTGGGCATAGCGGGGAAAGAACGCCAGGCTATCAGCGTTCGGTGACCCAGCCAAATATCCGTAACTCAGCCGCTCTCGCGGCGCAGCTGCTCGGTTGCCGCGTAGCGAGTCGATCGTCCCCGGCCCGCTTGCTCGATCCAGCCGGAGTCGACCAGGAGGCGGAAGTCGTTGGTCGCCGTGGCCGAGCTGATGTCGGCCTCCTCGGAGTAGGAGGCGCGGTTGGTGCCTTCGATCAACGCCTGCTCGAGCGCGACCACCATTCGCCCCGGCCAGCCGCGTCGCTCGGCCAGTGTCTCGAGCGCGGTCCAGCGCTGGCCGGCCAGGTCGATCTGGTCGAGTCGCCGGCGCGCCTGGGCGAGGTGCGCCTCGACACAGAACTCGACCCACCCGGTGGCGTCCCGCTCCGGCGAGTAGGTCGCGCCCGTCGACTGGAGCGCCGCGTAGTAGTCCGGCGTGCGCTCGCGCAGGTACTCCTCGATCGAGGCGAACTCGGGCGTCACCTCGCCGTCGCGAGCCAGGACGAGCGACTGGACGATGCGTGAGATCCGTCCGTTGCCGTCCTCGAACGGATGGACGCGCACGACGTTGAGGTGCGCCATCGCCGCGCGCACCGCGACGTGGGCGTCGAGGTCGCCTTCTTGCAGCCAGTCGGCGACCTCGGCCATCAGTCCCGGCACCTGGTCTCCGTCGGGTCCGCGGTACACGAGCCGGCCGTCGCCGCCGGTCACGCCGATCGGTCCCGTCCGCCACCGCCCGGGGCGCTTGTCGCGTTGGAACTGGCAGACGTCGAAGTGGAGGTCGAGGATCACGCGGTCGATCCAGCGGAAGCCGGGATCGTCGGCCATGGCGCCGACGCGGTCCATCGCCCGGGCGTAGCAGGCCACCGCGAGGCGGTTCTCGTCGGCGGGGCCGGCGGGGCTCTGTCCCGTCACCAGCGCCAGGGCGTCCGCGTGGGGGACGATGAAGCCCTCGATCGCGGTCGAGCTCTCTACGGCGCCTGCCAGAGCCGCGCGGCGGAGCGTGCCCATCCAGAGCGATGGCTGATCCGAGGCGCGACCGAGGCGCTGACGCAGGGCGTCGAGCTCGTCGAGCGCGGCTTCTAGGGCGGCGCTTGGCTTGGGGGTCCGGTAGAGCACCAAGCCAATACTAGCCGATTAGTCGATTATGCGACTAATCGAATATCTACACCAACGCAACCACCAGCCCCGCCGCCACCACGATTGCTGTCGACCACGCGATTGCGCTGGCGGCGAGGGAGCGATCCAGACCGTAGACGTGGGCGATCAGGACGCCGTTGATGCCGCAGGCCATGGCGGCCTGGGAGATGTAGGAGTCCGGGATGTCGATGATCAGGGCGGAGAGGACGAAGACGACCGCGGGGAGGAGCAGCAGCTTCAGCGCGAGGGCGACGGCGACCGGAGTGGTCAGCGGCGGTGGGAACTTGATCGCTCCCTCCTCGGCCTCGCTGGCGAGCGTGATCCCGACGACGAAGAAGCCGAGCGGCAGCATCGCGAAGACGGCGAGGCGCGAGGCGTCGACGGCCCAGTCGGGCGACAGCGCGGCGGGCGCCAGGACGGCGGCGATGCCTGCCCATAGCGCGGGGTTGCGTGTGAAGAAGGAGGCGATGCGGTCGCGCGGGGCCTCGGCGACGGTGCCGAAGGCGGCCCCGACCGCGAAGCCGATCGTCAGCAGCCCCATTCCCGAGATCAGGATGTCGTAGACGAGCGCGTCGCCGACGTCGTCGAAGCCGAACAGCGCGGCGGTGAACGGCAGGCCGAGGTAGCCGGTGTTGCCGAGCCCGGCGGCGAGCATCAGCGTGCCGATCGACGGGCTCGGCAGGTGCAGCACCCACTTGCCGATCGCGTAGGCGGCGAGCATCGCGGCGCCGAGGCCGACGTAGCCGAACACGACCCCCAGGCCGACGCCGGCGCTCAGGTGGAGGTCGGCGATGTTGAAGAAGACGATCGGCGGGATCAGCACCCACAGCATCAGCTGCATCACGCGGTCGGCGGCGAGCTGGGAGCGCAGCTCGCCCCAGCGGTGCTCGACCCCGAAGCCGATCGCGGTGGCGGCGGCGATCGTCAGGGCGATCGGGATCACGCCGTGTCCGTCACCCGAGCGTGAGCTGGCGCCGATCCGCCGCTAGCTGGAAAGGATCGGCCGTCTCCCTGGGCTCTCGGTCTGCCCGGAGGGCGTCCCGGATCGCGCGGACCTCCGGCATCGCCAGGTAGTAGCGACCGCGTCGCTCGCCGACCGGCTCGAGCAGCTTGGCGTCTACGAGCTCGCGGAGGTCTCGACTGGCCGTGAGATCGGAGATCTCCTCGCCCGCGGTCACCTCGACGATCGCTCGGTAAGAGGAGTTTCGGATGCGGAAGCCGTACGCAACCTCCGACAGGGCGCCGGCGACGCGCTCGGGTAGGCCGTGTTCAGCTGCGAGCTCTGCGCACTCGACATAGAGGCTCTCCGTCTCCTGGATCCTGCGCAGCATTGTGCGGGCCTGGTGGTAGTGGGCGGTGAGGCAGAAGCGCACCCAGGGCCGGACGCTGTTCTGAGGATTCCAAGCCCCCTGGCCGACTTCGGCGAGCACGTCGTAGTAGGCCTGGGTGTTGCGTCCCAGGTACTCCTCGATGCTCGAGAACGCCGGCGCGACGATCTGCTCGCGCGCAAGCACTAGCGTTTGCAGGCAGCGTGCCATCCGGCCATTTCCGTCACGGAAGGGATGAACCATCACCAGATTGAGATGAGCCATCGCGCCGCGAACGAGGACCGGGGCGTCGCTGTTCTCCAGCTCGTCGATCATCGCCGCGATCAGGCCCGGGACAGCCTCGCTCGGCGGTCCTTCGTAGACGGTCTCGCCAGTGGCCGCTCGGCGCACGTAGATCGCTCCCGGTCGCCACCGCCCCGGATCCTTGTCCAGGTAGTGCTTGAGCATCATGAAGTGGAGCGACTTGAGAATGCCCTCGTCGACCTTCGCGGTCGGATCGCTTGCGATCTGCAGCACGTAGGTCATCGCGTCCCGGTAGCCGCTGAGGGCGAGCTGGGTCTCCTCGTCGGTCGTCAGCGTCGGCTCGTCATCGATCGCGGCTGCGACATCGTCGAGGCTCGCGTCGTAGCCCTCGATGCTGTTTGACGCTTGGACGGCGCGCGTGAAAGACAGCCGCCGCAGGCTGCCCACCCACTGCCGTGGCCGATTGGAGACGCGGAACTCGAGCTGTGTGCGCAGCTCGGCGATCATCTCCAGCACCTCTGCCTCGATCGGCTCGGTCTCTGGGGTCTTGAAAACCGGGAACGCCATGATAGAAAGATTCTAGCACGCTGCTGGGCGCGTGATAGAAAGAAACTATCTATCTATCAGCGAGCGTAGCGCCGGATGTCGTCGGCGAGGTCCTGCTCGTCGAGGTAGACGCCCTGGTGGAGGTAGGCCAGCTCGCCCTTGGAGTCGTAGAAGGCGGTGGCGGGTGTGGCGGCCACGCCGTTGAAGACCGCCGAGACGTTCTGGCGCGGGTCCTTGTAGCTCGGGTAGGTGACGGGGAACTGCTCGAGCAGGTCGCGCGCGTCGTCGTAGTTGTCGGCGGCGTCGACACCGAGGAAGGCGATCCGCTTGCCGTGCTTCAGCGCCTGGCTCTGGAAGTGCGGGAACTCCTCGCGGCATGGCCCGCACCAGGCCGCCCACTTGTTGACGACGACCGGGTAGCCGTTCAGCTCGGCGAGTCGCTCCTCGAAGGCGCCCGGACCGCCGTCGAGCAGCTTGTTGGCTTGCGCATGGACGGCGGCGAGCGGGGCCGGCGACCCCTTCAGCGCCGCGCGTGTGGCGGCCTGCGACGGTGCCGCGCTGTCGGGCTCGTCGGCCCCACACCCCGCTCCGACGGGCACGAGTGCAACAGAACAGAGAAGAATTGGGAGGAAACGGGGCATCCTGTGCTGTAATAGGTATCGATTCAGCGCCAGGGATGCGCTGAGAGCACCGCTCGCCGGCAGTTGCCAGAGCGGTGTGCCCCGGACGGCCGCACTGCCTCCCGCGAAGACATCGCTCCGCGTGAGCCGGAACGGTCCGTCGTCTTTCTCATACAGAACGAAAGCCGCATATGGCTGAGAGCACTTCCGTTGCCGACTCGGCGCCGGTTTCCGGCGACGACATAGAGCGCGCCGAGCAGTTCGCGCGCGAGCCGTTCGTCCTCGACGGCGAGGAGCGCGACGCCGCGCTCGCGCATGGGACAGCCCGCCGTGGCGCGCTCGACGACGCGCTGGCGGAGATCGCCGACGGCGCCGAGCACCCATCCGCCGAGTGGAAGCGGCGCTGGTCGCTGATCCTCGGGCTCGAGCGGGTTCTCTCCGACGACGAGCCGAAGCTGGTCGACGGGACGGTGCTGTCGGCGCACCAGGTCGACGCGCTGTCGGGCACGCTGATCGCGCTGACCGCCGAGGTTCAGGCGGTGCAGGCCGCGAAGGCGGCCGCCGCCGGTGCCGACGGCAAGGGCGCGCCCGGCAACGGCGCGCGCCCAGGGCTTGGCGCGGACGCCGCCGATGCGGCGGCTGCGTCCCCGGACGACGGCGCCGAGGCCTTCGAGGAGCTGCCCTCAGGCGAGGTCGAGCTGGAGGGCGACGAGGAGATCGCCGAGGACGACGAGCCGCTCGACTGGGACGAGCGCGAGGAGGCCGAGGAGGAGATCGCCGCCGACGCGATCGCCGACGACCCCGGCGCCGCCCGCCGCTTCTGGTTCGAGCACGCGACCGGGGCTGGCAAGACCGTCGCCGCGCTCGGCTTCGTCGAGGCGTCGCGCACCGGCGGCGTGCTGATCCTCACCCACCGCCGCAACCTCGTCGACCAGTTCAACGGCGAGCTGACCGACCGCGGATATAGGAAAAGGATCTCGCCGCCGCTGCTCGGCCGTGACAAGCCGCGCGTCGAGGGGCCGGTGACCGTCGAGACCTACCAGTGGTACGTGCGCAACGCCGGCAAGATCTCCGACGAGTACACGGTCGTGATCTGCGACGAGGCGCACACAGCGCTCGGCGAGAAGACCTCCGCCTCGATCCGCCAGTGGACCGGCCCGGTGTTCGTCGGCATGACCGCGACCGGCGCGCTGATCGCCCGCCACGTCACCGACCTCTTCCCGACCCAGACGTCGCGCTTCGACCTCGCTCAGGCCGCGCGCCGCGGTGTGATCGCGCCGCTGCGCTGCGTACGGATCCAGCCGGGTGACGGCGTCCGCTCGATCTCGAAGGTGCCGCTGCGCAAGGGCGAGGTCGACCAGGACTTCGATCCCGAGCAGCTGGCCGCCCTGCTCGACGTGGCGCCGTTCAACATGGCGATCGCCGACCTCTACAAGACGCGCTTCAAGGACCTGCCGGGC
>Ga0190272_10000201_pt1 | contig 36457 bp, 53 predicted proteins | sample Popmic504T_FD_133746 | JGI IMG/M metagenome (GOLD analysis project Ga0190272, IMG submission 133746) | Populus adjacent soil microbial communities from riparian zone of Shoshone River, Wyoming, USA - 504 T | ecosystem: Environmental > Terrestrial > Soil > Riparian zone | place: USA: Wyoming...
CTCGTCGAACTGGACGAGGCCGGCGTCCTCGCCAGCAAAGCGGCCGGATGGTGCGCCGAGCACCGGCGGGCGGCGGCATGACCGCCGCCGTCCTCGTCGGCCACTACGTGCCCGGCACACCGCAGTGGCACACCGCCCGCCGTGACGGCCTCGGCGGCAGCGAAATCGCCGCCGTCATGGGCCTGTCGCCGTTCGAGTCCCGCTTCTCGATCTGGCACCGCAAGCGCGGCCAGATCGGCCCGGTCGCCGACAACGACGTCATGTACTGGGGCCGCGCCCTCGAACACGTCATCGCCGAAGAGTTCGGCCACCGCCACCCCGAGCTGACCCTCACCCCGTCCGGCATGTGGCGCAACCGCGAACGCCCCTACCAGCTCGGGCAGCCCGACCGGCTCGTCGGCGACGACATCCTCGAGGTCAAGACCGCCCGGTACGACGACGAGTGGGGCGACCCCGGCACCGACGTCATCCCGGTCTACTACCGGGCGCAGTGCCTCTGGTACCTCGACTGCCTCGCCGCCAAGCGCTGCCACGTCGCGGTCCTCATCACCGGCTCCGACTACCGCGAGTACCTCGTCGAGTACGACCAGGCCGACGCCCTGGCCATGCGCGCGGCCGCGGCCGAGTTCATGGCCGACCTGCGCGCCGGCAGGCGGCCGGACATCGACGAGCACTCCGCCACCTACGAGGCCGTCCGCGAGCTGCACCCCGACATCGAGCCCCGCTCGGTCGAACTGCCCGCGCCCGTCGCCCTGGCCTACCTCGACGCCCTCGCCACGGCGAAGGACGCCGCCGACGCCAAACGCGCCGCCAGCGCCCGCGTCATCGACGCCATGGGCAACGCCCACAAGGCCACCCACCTCGGGGCCGTCATCGCCACCCGCGCTGTCCGTGGCGAAGGGGCCCCCCACCTGCGCGCCGCCAACGGCGCAGCCGACCAGCAACGGAGTGCAGCCGCATGACCGCCCAGACCGTCAGCAGCGCGATCGCCACCCGGGACGACTCCCCGCGCGGCCTGATCGCCCAGTACCGCGACAGCTTCGCCGCCGTCGTCCCCTCCCACGTCAAGGCCGACCAGTGGGTCCGGCTCGCCCAGGGCGCACTGAAGAAGGGGAAGGTCGTCGCCGTCGGCCGGCCCGGCAGCCCCGACCACTGGAAGGGCACCGAGCTGGAGCTCGCCGCCCGCAACAACCCCGGCGTGTTCCTCGCCCACCTCCTCGACGCCGCCCGACTCGGCCTCGAACCCGGCACCGAGCAGTACTACCTCACCCCGCGCAAGGTGAAGGGCCAGCTGGAGATCCTCGGGATCGTCGGCTACCAGGGCCACATCGAGCTGATGTACCGGGCCGGCGCCATCTCGTCGGTGATCGCCGAGTGCGTCTACCTCAACGACGTGTTCCGCTACCGGCCCGGCGTCGACGAGCGTCCGGTCCACGAGATCGACTGGGACTCCGAGGACCGCGGCCCGCTGCGGCTCTCCTACGCGTACGCGGTGATGAAGGACGGCGCCACCAGCAAGGTGGTGGTGCTCAACCGCGCTGCCATCGAGACGATCAAGAAGTCGTCCCAGGGTGCGAACACTGAGTACTCGCCGTGGGTGAAGCACGAGGCGGCGATGTGGCTCAAGAGCGCCGTGCGGCAGCTGGCGAAGTGGGTGCCGACGAGCGCGGAGTACCGCAACGCCCTCCAGCGCGCCGGGCAGGACGACCAGCCCACGGTCGGCGACGCCGCCACCTCGATCGGCACCCCCGACCCGATCGACGCCGTCGTGGCCGGCCAAGTCCTCGGGGACGACTACGTCGACGCCGAGGTGGTCGAGCCGGCGACGACCGACCAGGCCACCAGGGTGCTGACCTGGGTCGCCGAGCACGCCGTCGAGCTGGACTACGTGCCGACGATGCTGCGGGCGCTGGCTGGCCGCGAGGCCGCCACGGTCGAGGAGTTGACGCACGACGAGGCCGACGCCGTGCTCGCCCAACTGCGCCGCCTGGCTGGCCAGCACACCGGCGACGACCTCGTGATGGCGCTGGACCACCTGGTCACCGAGCTGCTCGACCAGCAGGGAGCGAGCGCATGACCTGGGCGGACGGTCCCTGGCTCGCGCTGGACACCGAGACAACCGGCGTCGTCACCGCCACCGACCGCGTCGTCACCGCCACAGTGCTGCTTATCAGCGAGGTCGACCCGGCCACCAGCCGGTCCACCATCGACGCCCACAACTGGCTGATCGACCCCGGCGTCGAGATCCCGGCCGCCGCCACCGCCGTGCACGGCATCACCACCGAGTACGCCCGCGAGCACGGCCAGGCCCCGGGCGACGCGATCGCCGAGATCGTCGACGTGCTCGGCAAGTACTGGGCGCCGGACCTGCCGGCCGTGGCGTTCAACGCCTCGTTCGACCTCGGCATCCTCGACGCCGAGGCGCATCGCCACCTGGGTCGCGGCCTCGCCCTCGGTGGTCCCGTGGTCGACCCCCTGGTCATGGACCGCGCGGTCGACCGCTACCGCAAGGGCGGCCACAAGCTCGACGCCTGCTGCCGCGTCTACGGCGTCCAGCTCGACAACGCGCACACCTCCAGCGACGACGCGCTCGCCGCGGCTCGCGTCGCCTGGCACATCGCCAACCGCTACCCCGAGATCGGCCGGCAGACCCTGCAGCAACTGCAGGTGTGGCAGGCGGAGCAGCACGCCGTGTGGGCCGCCGGGTTCGAGGACTGGCTGGTCAAGCAGAAGCGCCGCGCCAACGCCACCCCCGACGAGATCGAGGCCGTCCGCGTCGAGCGCGGGTGGCCGGTTCGGAGCACGTCATGACCGCCCTCCTGCCCCCCACCTCCCTCGCGGTACTGCTCGTCCTGGCGAGCGTCGCGGGCGGCGTGGCCCTCGGCTTCCACCTCCGTGGCCTGGCCGACATCGCCTCGGTGGCCCGGGAGAACCGCGCACTCCGGGCGTTGCGTGCCCTGCCGCCGGCGGGTACGGCCCCGATGCCCGCGCTTCCGTCGGCCGACCTCCCCGACGTGGAGGAGTGGGTCAGGGCGGTCCGCGCTGCGGACGACATCCCGCTGCACCCCCAGTCGGTGACGGCGGCCGAGGTGTACCCGGCTCTGGCCCGGGACCGGGAGGCGCAGGCGGCGGCGGACCGGATCACCGGACCCGGCGACACCCGCCGCATCCTGGCTGGCCCTGAGCCGAAGGTCGGCAGGCACGCGGCGGCGCGCCGGATCGTGGGTGCGGTATGACCACCGAGGAGATCCTGTTCGAGGCCGCTCTCCGGTGTGAGCGGTACGGGCTGCACAAGGGCGAGCTGTGGCCGGGCGCAGCGTTGCTCGGCCAGGGCTACGTGCCGGACAGCCCATGCTGCGCGCTCGGGCACATTCGGGTCGCCGCTGGACTCACCGCGCCGGAGATCGGCGTTGGCGATTGGGACCGCTCCGGCGCCTCGAATGCCGAGGGGGAACTGGCCGACTACCTGGCCCGGGTGGCGAACGACGGCGACGTAGACGTTGCCGAGTGGTCCGACGCCCCCTCTCGCTCTGCCACTGATGTCGCTGCCGCTATGCGTGCCGCTGCGGGGAGGGCGGCATGAACGGCGATGACCTCTGCCGCTGCGGTCACATCCGCTCGCAGCACGGCGACGACGGACAGTGCTCGGTCGATGATCCCTGGTACGGCGGCGTTCTGCCGTGCTGGTGCATCCGGTTCACTGCCGACGCGGCGGCCGACGCGTGCGACTGCGACGCCGCCCTGGTCACCACCGCGCGGACCATCGGCGTGGAGATCACGGCCACGCCCGTGCGGCCCGACCCGACGGGCTACGACGCAAACCCGATGACCTGCCCGCACGGCACGACCTGGTACCAGCAGCCGACTGCCGAGCAGGTCGAGGCCTGGCGTCGGGACGGTGTCGCGTGACCGCCCCCCAGTCCCCATCCGCCCGCCTGGAGGCGGCAGCGGGAGTGCTGGAGCGGCTGGCATCCAAGGCGACGCCTGGGCCGTGGCGGGCGGTGCGGCACGACCGCGAGGGCTTCGTCGGGTTCGGCTGGATGGCATCACCACTCGCCGACGACCTGCCCGCGGTCGCTGCCCAGATCGGCCTGTCCTCATGAGCTTCGACGACCCCTACGCCGAGCCCCAGCCCCCACCCCCGGTGGTCCTCACCGACGCCCAGGTGGCCGACCTACTCGCGTTGGTGAGGGCGTCCATCCCGGTCGAGGACAACGTCCGGGCCGACAACCGACTCCTGCCACGCCGAGCACGAGTCCTGGGTGTACCGGTCGACCGCTGTGTCCTCCCTGGCCCTTCTCACTCTCGCTGCCGCCCTCGCATGGGTGGGGCGACTGACCTACCGGAGGACCCGATGACCTTGAGGCAGATACGGCTGCGGTTCAGGGCCGCCATCCACGAGATCGCCTGCGGCGAGTGCCGCGTCACGTGGCTGTCCTGGCTCCAGCGCCTCGCTGGCATCCAGCGCGGCTTCACGCCCACGGTGACCAACCCCCCGGTCGTGACCTACCGGAGGTGGCGCACGTGAGCGCCGACGACCAGAACTGCCGCCGATGCGCTGGCGAAGGCCCGGTGCACGAGTGTCCGGTCTGCGCCTTGGACATGTTCGGGCAGTTGCAGGTTGAGCGGGAGCTGGAGGCGGCCTCTGCCCGACAGTTCGCCGCCCTGCTGGACACAGAGCGTGTGGCCCACCGGCACGCCGTGCTGCGCTGGATGGAGGCCGATGCTGACTGCGCCGATGCGTTGGCCGAGTTGCGGGGGATTGACGCCGCCATGGAGGCGGCGCCGATGCCGACTGACCCCGTGACCGCCACCTCACCCACCCCCGACGGCACCCCCGGGGGCATGACAGCCGAGCGGCTGGCGGAGATCCGGCAGACCCACAACGACATGTACAGGTACGCGCCGATCACCAGCCGCGTGTACACGCTCGACGTCCGCGACCTGCTCGCCGAGGTCGACCGGGTGCACACCTGGGCCGGGGTGATGTCCCTGCTCGACGAGCACTACCCGGCGGCCGTCTTCCCCGGCGGTGGTGGAGCGGATCCCGGCCCCCGGATCATCGGGCTGATCCGCGAGGTCGACCGGCTCACCACCGAGCGGGACGCCTACGGCCGCCGCGCGCTGGCCGCCGAGAAGCAAACACTGCTGGACACGGTCATCAGGCACCGGCTCATGGAAGAGGTCAACGCGGCCGTACGGGAGCGCGACTCCGCCCGTGCCGAGATTGACGCGGTGCACGCCGAACTCGTGGAGGCGTTCGACGGCCACGACTTCCCAACCACCGACGTCACCGACGGTGAGGCGGTCCGCATCCTGTCCGCCGCGCTGGGGTTTGAGCGCGAGAATCGCCGCCGGCTCGGGGCCGAGGTCGACCGGCTCACCACCGAGCGCGACGCCGCGCAGGCTGAGCGGACCCGCGTCCTGCGGGTGACCGACGGCGTGGTGGCCGATGCGTGGCGACCGCGCCCCGCTGCGGCGGCGAGCTGGCACGCCGACCACCTCTGCGGCCACGGCGAGTTCGCGGACTGCCGGTCGACAGCCCCGGCCGCCCGAGTGGTCGTCTGCGGGTCGCTGTCGCAGCAGGCCGACCTCGACGGGGTGGCCGCCGTCTACCAGCACTACGGCCATGACGTGCTGTCCCCGCAGCCCTCCGACCGGCCCCGTACGGAGCTGGACGCCGAGTGGCTGCAGGCGATCGAGCGCGCCGACCTGGTGGTGGTGGTGCGCAAGCCGGACGGGTCCATCGGTGCGCAGACGACGGCCGAGGTGATCCACGCGCTGGCCTGGGACGTGCCGGTGCACTGGCTCATGCCGTCCGCCACCCCGGACGCCGTGACCACCGAACCGATGCCCTGCGGGTGCACCTCACACGATCCGGCCGATCACCAGGACACCTGCGGCCACTGCCACGCCGGTGTCGACGAGGCGTGCGGGCCCGACTGCCCGGTTGACGGCGACGGCGTCAACCCCGACTACGACCCCGACACGGAGGTGGCCGCGCCGTGACCGTCTACGTGGACCGCTTCATCGTCTCCGTCCCACCGCAGTGGGAGGGCGGCGGCCACCTGCTGACCTCCGACCTCGCGGAGCTGCACGCCTTCGCCGCGAACATCGGGCTGAAGCGGCGGTGGTTCCAGGACAAGACGTTCCCGCACTACGACCTGACGAAAAGCAGGCGAGCCGCCGCGTTGCGCACCGGCGCGACGTCAATCGAGCCGGGCGAGTTCCCCGACGACCTGCTGGTCCGATGCCCGGACGGTGGCCACGAGCCGTATGCGGCCCGCGTGGCCCGCCGTTCGACCACCGAGGGGGCGAGTACCTGATGGACCTCGACATCGAGCGGGTGCTCGACGCGGCCGCGCGCACCGAATCGCACGTGCACCGGTGGTCGTACTACGACGACAGCTGCGCCCGCGAGGACTGGGACAGCCCGGCGACGTTGGCGCTCCTGTCCCCGGCCATGTACGAGGACCCGGACCCGCGGGGTGCTCCGCACCGGCAGTGCGCGGACTGCCACGTCGTCGAGTGGGCGGTCCCGGCGATCACGGTGCAGCAGCCGTGGGCGTGGGCTATCGCGGTCGGCGCCAAGCCGGTGGAGCTGCGCAGCCGGCCGACCCGGTGGCGCGGTCCGCTGGCCATCCACGCCGGCACCCGGTGGTCGCTGCGCGGCGAGGCGGACGAGCGCGTGCGCACAACCGGCCCGCTGTATCCAGGCGGGGCGCTGTACGACCACCAGGAGAGCGACGACTCCGAGTGCACGCGCGGCGCCGTGATCGCCCTGACGACGCTCGCCGACTGCCACCCGGCGGCCGGGTGCTGCCCCCCGTGGGGTGACGACAGCTACGACGGCAAGCCCGTACACCACCTGGTGCTCAACGAGCTGCGGCCGGTCAACCAGCCGGTGCCGATGAAGGGTCGCCTCGGGGTGTGGGTGGCGTACCTGCCGTGGCCAGTTACAGAGCGGCACGAGTGCGACGACTGCGGCGAGGAGTACGCGGACGCACTGGACGGCGGCCTGTGTCGGCGCCTGCCGTGCCGGATCGAGGCCGACAACCGCGCCATCCGCGCTGCTGCGGAGGTGCGGTCATGAACGCTCCACTGTTCAATTACGCGCCGCCGCCGGACGGGTTCGATGCCTCCCCGTATCCCCCGTCGGGGCAGTCGGACTCGCCGCGCCCGGTGTGGGCGCTGGGTGCTTGCGACGAGGTCACGGCGGTGATGGCGGCCGGGCACGACGCGGTGTCGGTGGCCGCGCTGCAGGCGTACCGCACGAGCCTGATCGGCGGCGCACCCACTGGCGAGTGGTGGGAGACCGCCGACGTCGAGCCCGTCTGGGTGGTGATCCACACCCAGTGCGGGTGCACCGAGGAGCAGCACGCCGCGCACCGGCGGCTCGATGCGGCCGGCGGGGACACGCCCTGCCCCGATGGCTGTGCGCATCCCGGCCTGCCGCCGTGCATGGACCACGGCGACGTGTACGCGATCGAGTGGACCGCAGAGGACGCGACGGCTGAGACTCCCGGCGCGCTGGCTGTGGTGCGCACTGTCCGTGAGGTGCAGCGGTGATGGCCATCGACTGCCCGTCGTGCGGACTACCCGACCCCCACCGGGGCCAGGGCGACGGCATCGGCTCCTGTGAGTGCACCCGCTGCCGATGCTGCGACGCCGGTCCGGACGACTGCGACTGCGCCCAGGACTGGGACGGCGATCCGGACGACCCGGACGACGACCCGCTGTGCAACGACACGGCGTGCCAGACTCGGGCCGCGCGGAAGGCACCCCGCCGTGGCTGACCCCGTGCGCGAGAGCGCCGCCCGTCCGCCCGTGAAGCAGGTGATCGCCCATGCGATCCACGCCGCGCTGTGCTCGGACTGCGACCCGTCGGCGGGGACCGGCCTGACGATCCGGGCAGCTGACGTCGACAAGGCAGTGCCCGCTGTCCTCGACGCCCTCACCGCCGCCGGTATCCGCCTGGCCATGCCGGGAGAGGTGGTGGTGCGGCTGCCGGAGGTGGAGGTGTCCCGCGCGGACGGCCACACCGCCGTGGTGGCGAAGGAGCTGGGCGGCTTCCCCGCCTACGTGCACGGGCGCGTCCTGCCACGCCAGTACGCGGACCACGCCGACTACGTGTCGATCTCGGCTGCGCCCATCGGCTGGCGCGGACTCGATGCTGCCCGGGCGCACGCCCTGCGGGTGCTCGCTGTCGTTGCAGCGATCGAGCGCGCCACCTCCCCGGCTGAGCCCACCGACCACCCGGGGGGTGAGCGATGAGCGCGCCGATCACCACGCCCCGCACCGTCGAGGAATGGGCCATCGCGCGGCAACGCGCCCTCGACAACCTCGACTCGTACATCGCCGTCCTCAGCGGCTACGGCCGCCTGCACGGCATGACCGACGAGGCCATCGATGAGGCCATCCGCACCGGACAGGCCCACGCTGACGCTGCAGGTGCGACATGACGCAGCGCGCCTGCTCGATCTGCCACCACGAGATCACTGTCCGGCTCGACGGCCAGCTCCAGCGACACCCGTACGGCTCGACCACGCCCTGCCCCGGTGGCGGCCGGTGGGTCAAGCCACCGACCGAGCGGCCGGACGCTCGGCCAGATACTCGGTTCGCCGCACCCGCCGACAACGACCTCGCATGGGCGGCGCTGCTGCTCGCCGGTTCGACCAGTCGCCCGTCCTCCCCACCCGTAGGAGGTGGGGACAGGTGAGCACCTACGCGGAGTTCCTGGCGGCGAAGGCGCCGCTGGCCCAGTCATCCGGATTCGACGTCGAGCTCGACGCGATCCACCCGCTGCTGAAGCCCCACCAGCGGGCCATCGTGCGATGGGCTGTCGCCGGCGGCCGGCGGGCCATCTTCGCCGCGTTCGGCCTCGGCAAGAGCGTCATGCAGCTCGAGGTGCTGCGCCTCATCCTGGCCCTCATCGGCGGCGGCCGGGCCCTGATCATCTGCCCGCTCGGCGTGCGGCAGGAGTTCGTCCGCGACGCCGCCATGCTCGGCCTGACCATCACGTTCATCCGCACATCGGCCGAGGTCGACGGGCCGGGCCTGTACCTGACCAACTACGAGTCGGTCCGCGACGGCCGCCTGGACCCGAACCTGTTCGACGCGGCCAGTCTCGACGAGGCGTCCGTGCTGCGGTCCTACGGATCCAAGACCTACCAGACGTTCCTCACCCTGTTCGACCGCGTGCGATACCGGTTCGTGGCTACCGCCACGCCGAGTCCGAACCGCTACAAGGAGCTGATCCACTACGCCGGGTTCCTCGGCGTGATGGACACCGGCCAGGCCCTCACCCGCTTCTTCCAACGCGACTCGACCAAGGCCAACCACCTCACCCTGTACCCGCACAAGGAACGCGAGTTCTGGCTGTGGCTCAACACCTGGGCGGTGTTCCTGCAGCGCCCCTCCGACCTCGGCTACGACGACACCGGCTACGACCTACCCGAACTGGAAGTCGTGTACCACGAGGTCGCGGTGGACCACTCCACCGCGCCGGTCGACCGGGACGGGCAGGCGCCGCTGTTCCGCGGCGGCACCGCCCTCGGTGTCTCTGACGCCGCCCGGGAGAAACGCGACACCCTGGCCGCCCGGGTCGCCACGATGGTCGAGATCGTCACCGCCGCACCCGAGGACCACTTCATCCTGTGGCACGACCTCGAGGACGAACGCCGCGCCATCAAGCAGGCCCTGCCCGACGCCGTCGAGGTGTACGGGGCACTCGACCTCGACACCCGCGAACAGCGCATCATCGACTTCAGTGACGGCCGCATTCGGCTGCTGGCCACCAAGCCGGAACTGTCCGGGTCGGGCTGCAATTTCCAGCGGCATTGCCACCGCGCGGTGTTCGTCGGGGTCGGGTTCAAATTCAACGACTTCTATCAGGCCATTCACCGACTCCACCGCTTCCTGCAGACGAGCCGCGTCCGGATCGACATCATTCACGCGGAGTCCGAACGCGAAGTGGTGCGCACCCTGCGGGAGAAGTGGGCCCAGCACGAGGAGCTGACCGCCACCATGACCGACGTCATCCGAACACACGGTCTGGACCAGGCCAGCATCAGCAGCGCGCTGACCAGGTCCCTGGGTGTCGACCGCATCGAGGCCGCCAGCGACGGGTGGCTGGTTGCGAACAACGACTGCGTGCCCGAGACCGAATCGATGGCCGATGAGTCGGTCGACCTCATCGTCACCTCCATCCCGTTCGCGAACCATTACGAATACACGCCGTCGTTCAACGACTTCGGCCACACCGACGACAACGGCCATTTCTGGGAGCAGATGGACTTCCTCACCCCGCAACTATTGCGAGTGCTGCGCCCCGGCCGGGTCTACGCCTGTCACGTCAAGGACCGGATCCTGTTCGGCAGCGTCACCGGCGCCGGCGCACCCACGGTGTCCCCGTTCCACGCCGAGGCGCTGATGCACGGCCGCCGCCACGGCTTCGACTACCTCGGCATGATCACCGTCGTCACCGATGTGGTCCGGGAGAACAACCAGACCTACCGACTCGGCTGGACCGAGCAGTGCAAGGACGGCACCAAGATGGGCGCCGGATCCCCCGAGTACATCCTGCTGTTCCGCCGACCCCAGACCGACCGCACCCGCGGCTACGCCGACGTGCCGGTCACCAAGGACAAGGCCGACTACACCCGCGCCCGCTGGCAGGTCGACGCGCACGCCTTCTGGCGCTCCTCCGGCGACCGCCACCTCACCCCGGCTGAGCTCGCCGCGCTGCCGCCGGACCAGATGTCGCGGCTGTTCACCGAACACACCCTCACCGAGGTCTACGACTACGAGAGCCACGTCCAGATCGGCGAGGCCCTCGACGGCCAGGGCACGCTCCCGGCCACGTTCATGTCCCTGGCTCCCGGGTCGCACCACCCCGATGTGTGGCACGACGTCAACCGCATGATCACCCTCAACACCGAGCAGTCCCGCCGGGCCCAGGCCATGCACGTCTGCCCGCTGCAGTTCGACATCGTCGACCGTCTCATCACCCGCTACAGCAACCCCGGCGACCTCGTGTACGACCCGTTCGGCGGCCTGTTCACCGTGCCGGTCCGCGCCCTGCGTCTCGGCCGCCGCGGCCGCGGCGTCGAGCTGAACCCCGGCTACTTCCTCGACGGCGTCAAGTACCTGCAGGCCGAGGAACGCGCCGTCACGATGCCGTCGCTGTTCGACTCGCTCGGCGACCTGGTCGGCGGCGCCGCATGACCGCGCCCACTCCCGTCGGCAGCGTCCACGCCCTGCCACCAGAACCGCCCCCCGGCGCCGTGGTCGAGATCATCGGGGGCACCTGGACCGGCGTCCAATACCGCCGCGACAACCAGCTCTGGAAGGGCATGTGGTTCAAGGTCGGCCACTGGGAGTCCCACACCTGGCCGCTCGTCCTGGCCCTGGCCAAGGACGACGGGGTACGCGTCATCGAGGACGGCACCACCCCGCCGGGAGACGACGGCGGTGATACCGGGTGACCGCCATGACCACCACCCCGGCACCCCTGGACCGGGTGGCCTCCGCGGTGGCCGCCGTCCTCGCGCTCCTGGCCGACCCCGACGACCAGGTGGCCGCCCAGCGTCTCCTCGACGCCGTGCCGGCACTCAAGCGGTCACCGGTCAGCGTGCCGGACCCACCGGCGGCCGTGACCCTCGCGCTGAGCCAGACCCACCGGCAGGTGCTGGCGATGGCCGCCCAGGGCGACACCACCCGGGCCATCGCCCGCCGACTCACCTGTTCCCAGGCCACCGTGCACCGGCGGCTACGGGAGATCCGCAATGCCCTCGGCGCCGACTCCCGCACCCACGCCATCACCCTCGCCCAGGCCGCCGGGCTCGTCTCCACCACCCACCTACCACCGGTGCGGGTCACCATCGCAGCCGTCCCACCGGTCGGCACCGGCGGCGCACCACGCGGCCGGATCGCCCTCGCCCAGGCCGTCCTCAACGACCACGGCCACACCGCCACTGCCGCCGCGCTGGTCGCTCGGGTCCTCGCCGGCGACCACATCCCACACCTCGTGGAGAACCGGCCGGACCCGATCGGGGCACCCGCCCTCCCACTACCTTCCCGCTGATTGCAATAAGGAGCCACGTGACCACGCTCAAGATCGACGGCAAACCCACCGCCACCGCCCGCGACGGCATCGACGCCTACATCCCCGGCCTCTACGCCACCCCCGGGAAACGCCTCGTCGGCGTCATCGAACTCGAACACGTCGAACGCGTCGAACCCGCCCCCGGCGCCGACCGCGAAGCCTCCGTCCGCGTCCGCATCTCCGCCCTCGAGATCGCCAACCCCGACCAGGAAGACCAACTCCGCCAGGCCCAGCAGGCCCTCTACCTCCACCGCACCGCCATGGGCACCCTCGGCGAAGACGGCGACTGGCAACTCGCCAAAGACACCCTCGACCGGTGCGCCGGCATGCTCCACGCCCTCGAAGCCGCCCGCCTCCGCGCCGCCACCAACCACGCCCGCAACCAGGCGAGGCGCGTCCTCGCCGTCCCCGAGATCACGGTCGCCGAGATGCGCCACGAACTCGACCAGCTCGCCGACATGCTCGACGCCACCCTCCGCGCCACCGCCTTCGACGACCAGGGCGAGGACTGACCCCTCATGCACCGCACCACCGACGACCCGACCGGCCGGCCACCCACGCCGACCGGCGGGGTCGTCGTGCCCATCGAGACGGCCGCCGAGCTCCGCGGCCGGATACGGCTCGCGCTCGCGCTGTTCGACCACCGCGGCCACACCGCCGACACCGCACGCCTCGCCGACCGGGCACTCCGCGGGGACTCCATCGCACACCTGGCCGCCGGCGACACCGCCGGACGGCGCACCACGAAGGGGGCATGAGGATGGCGCGCGCCACCGGCGACGGCGAACCCGACGGATTCTGGATCAAGGTCCACGAACGGATGCCAGAACACCCCAAAATCGCGGGCCTGTCCGACAGGGCCTTCCGGCTACTCATCGAGACCTGGTGCTGGTCGCGACGCAACAAGACCGACGGTCACGTCAAGGCCGCCGTGTGGGCCAAACGCGGCACCCCGGCGGCGCGGCGCGAGCTGGTCACCGCAGGCCTCGTCGACCCCGCCGCGGGCGGCGTCGAGATGCACAACTGGACATTCCGGCAGACCCCCGATGCCGAGCTGACCTCAGGCAGCGCGGATCTGTCGGCCAAGCGCGCCGAGGCCGGCGCCAAGGGAGGCCGAGCAACCGCAGCAAACCGGGCAGCAAGTGCCGCAGCAATTGGTGCAGCAAACGGACAGCAAACCACCGAGGCAAGCCAGCAATTGGTGCAGCAAACGGACAGCAAAAGTGCAGCCAGAACTAGAACCAGAACTCCTGTAGTCTCGTCTGGGGTAAAACCCCAGACCGCGCGTACACACGTCCAGGCGAGCGCACGCGATAGCGACCCAACCCCCAGCCCGTCAACCCCCGGCCGCCAGCGCGCCGCCGACCTCAACGCCACCGCCCGACGCCCCGACACCCAGCGCATCCTCAGCCAGTTCGAAACCGCCCGCGGAACCCAGCTGCTCAGCGACGTGCGACGCACCTACGTCCGGATCGTCGACCAACTCCTCGACGAGGGCGTCCCCGAACACGAGATCATCGGCGCCCTGCCCGACCTCGCCACCCGCGGCGCCGGCCCCGCCGTCCTGCCGCACCTCATCGAGGAACGCCGCGCCAAGCAGGCCAGCCGGCCGGTCCACGAACGCCGCCCCGACGAGGTCGCCGACGCCGACCTCACCCCGGCCGTCCTCGACGACCTCCTCGGCCCCGACTCCTGGATGGGCGACCCACCCCCCGACGCGATCGAACTCGGACCCGCCGAACCGCGCCGCGCCTGGTACGCCGCCCGCCGCGACGAACGCCTCACCGAACGCCGTACCGAGGCCCGCGCGGTCCTCGCCCGCCGCCAGGTCCCGGCATGACCGCCGTGGCCGACCCCACCGTCGACGACCTCGACGCCGCCCGCGACGGTGTCGGTGTCGACGCCGAACGCGCCTGCCTCGGCGGCGCCCTGTGGTCCCCGACCGCCATCACCGAGATCGTCGAGATCGTCGACCCCGAGGACTGGTCCCAGCCCAAACACGCCACCATCGCCGCCGCCATCGCCGCGCTCGCCGACACCGGGCAGGTCATCGAACCCACCTCCGTGCTGGCCGAGCTCGAGCGCCGCGGCGAGATGCTCCGCGTCGGCGGCGCCCCCTACCTGCACACCCTCCTCGCGGCGGGCAGCCCCGCGTACCTGCACTACGCCCGGCTCGTCGCCAACCGCGCGCACCTGCGGCGCATCGCCCAGACCGGGCAGCGCCTGCAGCAGCTCGCCCTCGTCGGCGACATCGACGCCCCCGACGAGGTCCTCGACCGGGCCCGCGCCGACCTCGACGCCGTCGCCGAACGCCGCCGCGGCCGCGAGCTGTATGCGTTCGCCGACCTGCTCAACGCGGCCGTCGACGGCTACGGCGACCCGATCCCGCCGGGGCTGGCCACCCCGTGGCCGGACCTCGACGAGATCCTCGGCGGCGGCGGGCTCCGCGCCGGCGCCCTCACCATCGTCGGGGCGAGGCCGGGCGTCGGGAAAGCGCTCGCGCTGGATACGCCGCTGCCGACGCCCACCGGCTGGACGACCATGGGTGAGGTCCGCGTCGGCGAGCGGGTCCTCGGCGCCGATGGCCGACCCACCACGGTGCGTGCCGCCACCGACGTCATGCACGAGCGACCCTGCTACGAGGTGCACTTCTCCGACGGCACGGTGATCGTCGCCGACGCCGACCACCAATGGCTCACCGAGACCCGGGCCGCTCGTCGCGCTGCAGCCGACGACGCCGCGCCCCGCACGTCGCCCCTGGCCCGCGACCAACGCCACAAGCGCGCCACCCCCGCCGTGGTCACGACCGAGCACATCGGTGCGACCCTGCGCTGCCCGACGGCGGACGCCCGACTCAATCACGCTGTCGCGGTCACGGAGCCACTGCAACTGAGCGACGTCGCCCTGCCGATTCACCCCTACGTCCTCGGCGTGTGGCTCGGCGACGGATCGTCCTGGCACGCCAGCCTCACGTGCGCCGACGGCGAGATCCTCCTCGCCCTCCACGCGGCCGGTCAGCCCACGACCCGCCGCGCCAGCCGGTATTCCTACGGCCTGGCCGGGCTGAACAAGCCGCTCCGCCTCGCCGGGCTGCTCCAGAACAAGCACATCCCAGCCGCCTACCTCCGCGCCTCCGAAAGCCAACGGCGCGAACTCCTCGCCGGCCTGCTCGACACCGACGGCACCGTCACCACGGGCGGCGGTGTCCAGCTCGCGGTCACCAACCAGCGCCTCGCTGAAGGCGCGCTCGAGCTCGTCCTCAGCCTCGGCTACCGGGCGACCATGCGCACCAAGCGGGTACGCGGCCGCCACGAACACACGTCCACCTGCTACATGCTCAACTTCACCCCCGGCGACAAGGTGTTCAAGCTCAGCCGCAAGACGGCACGGCAGACCACCCGGGCACCCGGCGCCCGCAACCGGCGCTACATCACCGACGTCCGTCCCGTCCCGTCCGTGCCGGTCCGGTGCATCGAGGTCGACAACGCCGACCACCTGTACCTGGCCAGCCGCGCCATGATCCCCACCCACAACTCCGTGATCGCGGTGAACCTCGCCCGGTACGCCGCGGCCGGTGGCGCCGGCGTGCTGGTCGCGTCGCTGGAGATGCCGCAGGCCGAGCTCATGGACCGGCTCGTCGCCGCCGAAGGACCCGTCGACTACGGCCGGCTCCGCGACCACAAGCTGACCGAGGCCGACTGGCAGGCCGTCGACCGCGCCGCCGCCGCCCTGCGCCACCATCCGATCCGGATCGACGACAACCCGAACGCCACCCTGGCGAGCATCCGCGCCGCCGGCCGCGACATGACCCGCACCCCGACCGGTCTCGGCCTGCTGGTGATCGACTACCTGCAGCTGATCAAGCCGGCCGACTCGCGGCAGCCCCGGCAGGAGCAGGTCGCGGCCGTGGCGCGCGGCTGCAAGCTGCTGGCCCGCGAGCTGGCGGTCCCGGTCGTGGCGCTGTCCGGCATCAACCGCGGCCCCACCGCCCGCGCCTCGGCCCGGCCCACGATGGCCGACCTGCGTGAGTCCGGGGAGATCGAGAACTCCGCCGACCAGATCATCCTGCTGCACCGCGACGACGAGAAACGCGGCGAGATCGAACTCGCAGTCGTGAAGAACCGCGCCGGCCGCACCGGGTCGGTGTCCCTGTCCTGGGCCGGGCACTACCAGCGTGCCGCGTCCCTCTCCCGCTACGCCTGAACGGAGCACCATGCCCAACAACCAGTGGTCCAACCCACCCGTCGACACCCCGCACGACGTCCGACCCGTCGAGCGGGCGCAGGCAACGGCCGCCCAGCCGACGCGGCCACTGCCGGTGACCATCGACCTCATGCCCAACGGTCAGGGCATCGTCCGCGTCGGCGGCGTCGACATCGGCCCAGCCGTCACGGGCCTCACGGTCACCAGCCATGGCGGCGGCCGTGGCACCACCGCCACCCTCGACCTGCGGGTCGAACTGCACGCCGCAGTGGATCACTCGCGAATCGCTATCCCGGACCACACCCACGCCGCCCTGCTCGAGCTCGGCTGGACGCCGCCCGGCAGTGAGGCCAGCCGATGACCGCCGCCCTGTTCGACACCCCAGCCGACCCAGCGCCGCGACCCGAACCCCGTATCGAGCACGTGCTCACCACGTTCGTCGCCGGGAAGCCCGCACCCCAGGGCTCCAAGCGGTACCTCGGCGCCGGGCGGCCGATGATCGAGTCGTCCAAGGCCGTCGCACCGTGGCGCGCCGACATCCGAACCCACCTGCTCATCGCCCACGACGGGCCACCCCTCGCCGGCGCCGTCCACCTGGTGCTGGAGTTCGTCCTCCCGCGCCCGACCAGCACACCGAAGCGACGAACCCCGGCCGCGGTGAAGCGCCCCGACCTCGACAAGCTCATCCGGGCGGTGCTCGACGCCGTCACGTCGGCCGGGGTGTGGCGCGACGACTCGCAGGTCGTGCAGCTCGATGTGCGGAAGCGGATCGCCGAGGCGGACGAGACCACCGGGTGCCGCATCGTGATCGCCCAGGAGATCCCGTCGTGACCACCACGGCCCACGAGTTCACACCCGACCAGATCGAGGCCAGCATCGCGCGGGCCATCCACGACCGGGAGCTCGCCGTGGTGCCGAGCCTGATCCGGCTGCTCGCCGTGCAGGCGCCCGACCGCGCGCAGCTGATCATGGACACCATGAAGGTCGGCATCGCCATCAACCGGGAGCGGACACCGTGAGCAACGGCAGCCAGCTGGCCGAGTCCGGGCAGGCGTTCACCCGGGACCGCCACACCAACCACCGCATCCGCGCGTCGGCCACCCGGTACGTCCTACGCCGCGCACAGTCACCGAAGGACGCGCTGGTCCTGCTCGACGCGCTCGGGCTCCGACTCGACGGAAGGGGCACACCATGACCGTGACCACCACTGACGGGGACCTACCGGCGCGTGACGGCAAGGGTCGGTTCGTCGCCGGTGTCGACTCGATCGAGCGGGACGCGGAGGCCATGCGGCTGCGGTCGCGGGGCTGGTCGCTGGCGGCGATCTCCGACGAGCTGGGCTACGGCGACACGTCGAACGTTCGGCGGGCGTTGGCGAAGCACACCGAGCGGGTCACGGGTGAGGCGGCTGCGGAGTTGCGGCAGGCGCAGCTGGAGGAGTTGGACCGGCTCACCTCGGCGGCGACGGCGGTGTTGGAGGCGAAGCACGTGACGATCTCCAACGGTCGGGTGGTGACTCTGCCGGGGCCGGATGGTGCTGGGTCGGTGCCGGTGGAGGATGACGCGCCGGTGCTGCGTGCGGCGGAGACGTTGCTGCGGATCCAGGAGCGGCGGTCGAAGCTGCTCGGGTTGGATGCGCCGACGCGGCAGGACATCAACCAGTCGGCGGTCGTGCGGTACACGGTCGAGGGCGTAGCGATGGAGCGGCTGACGTGACTGCCGCCCAGCCGATCGAGCCGCGCCTGACGGTCACGAAGCTGACGCAGTACGTACCCATCTCGACCGAGCTCCTGCGCGAGCCGACGGACGCCGAGCGCGCGGAGTGGGCGGCGCAGCGTGCCGCCGAGCAGGTGCGCGAGTTGGCCCAGCGCGAGGCCTACGCCGCGGTGATCGACCAGACCGTCGGCCTGCTGCTGCGCGAGGTGCTTGCGCTGCACCGGCCGGTCGAGGACCACGGCCGCTGGGTGTGCACCGGCTGCGACTGGGACGGCGTCGACGGTGAGCCGGCGATGTGGCCGTGCCGCACCGCTCGGCTCGTCGGCCTGCCCACCACTGAACGGAGCGGCACGTGACCGACCAGCCAGCCGCGGCCGTGGCCCACGTGGTCGTCGGGTTCGCCTCCGACGTGCAGCCAGAGACGGGCCTGTTCGGCAGCCCCGTGCGGATGATCCCCATGCCGGACCTGCCGGGCACGGAGCAGGTGTTCCTGACCCTGGCCGTCGCTCGGGATGTGTTCGACGAGGTGGATCGGACGTGGTTCGCCGCCCACCTGGGCAGCGAGATCGCCGACAAGGTCCGCGAGCTGATCATGCGCGGGCCGCAGCCGATGACCGCCGATGACGCGGACGGGAGCACCACGTGACGCCGCGATGGTGGACGCGACTCCACGCCTCGCGCCTCATTCGGAGGGCCGAAACGAGAAGCGCCTCGGCATCCACGCAGGTCGGGGCGCCGCTCCCGCTCGACTGGCTCCGCACGCCGGTCCCGTTGTCCGTCGCCGACGTCAAGCAGCTGGAGGCGCGGTGGCGGGAGGCACTGGCCAAGCCAGTCAAGATCACCGCGCTGCACCTCCCGGCCGTGTCCACGCCAGCGCTCACCGAGGACGTAGCGGTCGACAGCGACGGCGAACCGTTCGCCCACCGGGTCACCGTCGGCCCGACCAGCATCACGCTCACCCTCGCCGACGCGGCCGCGCTGGACGGCGACCCCGAGCGGGAGGCGAAGCTGCGGGCCATGGTGCGGGCATCCGAGGACTGGGTGCGGTACGGGCCGCCACCGCTCCGCGTCGAGGTGGCCGACCTGATCGAGCAGGCGCGCGACGCCATCGTGGCCAACCCGCCGGACTGGCCACGGCTCGGCATCCAGCCCGCCAACGGCTGGCCGACCACCACAGGCAGCATCGCCGTCCCGCTCGACCTGGACGCGGTGATCCGCGAGATGACCGGCGTCGTCCACACCGCCCGTCGACCACGCGCCGCACGCATCGAACTCGGCGACCACGCCGAGCGGATGCTCCGTAGCGCCGCCCGCATCGAGCCGGACGACGCACCCCGCTGGGCCGCCGACAACGTCGTAATCCGCATGTACGGCGTGCCCGTCGTGGTCGACGACCGGCTGAACCCCGGCCGGTGGCGCATCCTCGACCACGACGGGCACGTCATCTCGGAGGGTGACGTCGGGCCGCCGGTCATCGACTGGGAAGCGACGCTCGCCGCAGGGGACCTGGCGCACGCCGACGCCCACGACCCGGCGACCTGCCCGCACAACCTCTGGCTCGACGTCACCGGCCTCGACACGGCCGACCGCACCGAGATGTGCCGCGACTGCGGCACCCACCGAGACGTGCCCCGGTGACGGCCGTCCCGGTCGAACTGGTCGGCGGCCGGTTCGACGGCCAGCGGTTCGCTGTGCCAGGCGACGAGTCCGCCGTCTTGACGTCACGGTGGCCAGCGCTTGCCACGACACCGCCATCTACCACCGCCGCGACTGCGCCAGCGACGACCAGACGTGGCGGTACGACCACCGATGATCGGGGAGTGAGCAACCGTGACGCTGCATCTACGGCCGGTTGACCTGCCGCTGCTCCGGCAGGAGGTGCTCGACCGAGTGACGGCAGAAGGCCCCGAAGTCTATGAGGCGGCCATCCGGTCGGGCAATCAGCGGGCTCGGCCGCTCCTGCCTCCGCCGGATGCTGCTGGGGTGCTCACTCGCGAAGAATGCGGGCGCCTCAGATCGGCCGAACTCTTCTACGTCGCGGCCCCGATGCTGGCGCTGGCCACCGCCGCGGCCGAGTCGCTGCCAACCTTCACGCTGACACCCCAGGATTTACCCGCCCCGACGGGGTTCCTTGTTTTCGAGACACCTGTCCTGCGGCACCGTCGTACGGCCATCGCCGCGCCGGTGGACCTGGCGGCCCTCGCCGCCGAGGGTGGCAATGAGGTCAATGCCGACGAAGCAGTGCTGATCTCGGCTATCTGCTGGGGATCATGGGCGGGCAACTGGTCCGGGGGTGGAGTCTGGATCACTTGGTACGCGGAGGTCGGCTCTGATCAGCCCGCCGTCGCGGCCGAAATGCGCCGGAAGTACGGCCGAGTCTTCATCGACCAGGAGACGCAGATCCCATTCACCGAGGACCAGCCCCTGCACGTGGGGCCGGATGCCTTTGCCAGAGCAACCGCAATCGTCAAGACCATCTGGCTCCTGATGCAACAGGCCGTGGGAGAGGTCGCTAGTGCTCCGTTCGACAGGGCCACACGCCGACGCATGGACCGCCAGAAGGTCGAGCAATCGGGGGTCCGCGTCATCAGCCTGCGCCGCCCGGTCGGCGCGCCCAGCGATGGTCAAGGCGACCACCGCGAGTGGCACCACCAGTGGGTCGTACGCGGCCACTGGCGGCGGCAGTGGCATCCGAGAGTGGGCCTGCACCGCCCAACCTGGATAGCACCGCACATCAAAGGCCCCGAGGGTGCGCCGATGCTCGGCGGCGAGAAGGTCTACAACCTTCAGCGTTGACCGTCCTCTGCGCCCAGCAGTCGCAGCAAGGCGGGTACCGGGATCAACGTCCGGACGCCGACCTTCACGCCCGGCACCTGTCCGTCGGCGATCGCACGCCGCAGCGTGCGCTCATCCACCTCGAACACATGCCGCGCCGCCTCCGGCACCCCGATGAACAGTCGGCCACGCAGATGGTCAAGATCCATCGAGCCATCCAAGCTGGGGCCGACCCGGCGCACCGCACGCGGCGGCAGCAATGAGCGATGATGACCACATGACGGACCAGCACGGCGGCTACCTCACCGCCAGCGACGTACGGGCCGCGATGGACGCGCGTAAGCCCGTCTACGTGCAGCTGCCCGACCTCGGCCCATGCAGGTACGACCGGAGCCACGACCTGTGGCGCAACACCGACGGACAGCCGGTCATCACCGCCGAGCTGCTCGCCCACCTGCACCCCGAGCTGGTGCCACCAGACCCGGACATCCTCGCCCGTCACCTCCCGCCGGGCGAGGCGCTGCGCATCGTCCGCGACCCGTGGCCGGCGATGCCGTGACCGAGGCCCTCGGCGACCTCACCGCCCACACCTGCGCGTCCTGCGGCGAGCAACCCGTCGGCCCCGGCGGCATCCTCTGCCCCGACTGCAAGACCCGCATCGAGGCCGGACTGCCCGGTGAACCCGCGTCAGACCCACCCGACTGACCATGACCGCCACCGTCCTGGAGCACGTGTACCGGCCACGCGGCTCAGCCAAGGCGCTGCTCGAATGCCGAGCCCCGCAGGTAGTCGTATCCGGGCCAGCAGGCACGGGTAAATCGAGGGCAGCACTGGAGAAAATCCACCTGCTGTGCCTGTTGAATCCGGGAATGCGTGCGCTAATTGTGCGCAAAACATCGGTGTCGCTCACCTCAACGGCATTAGTGACATACCGAGAGCACGTCGCAGTCGAAGCACCGGCCGCCGGCATCGTCGTATTCTACGGCGGCAGCAAGTCCGAGGCCGCGCAATACCGTTTCACCAATGGTGCCACCATCACCATTGGCGGTCTCGACAATCCCACAAAGATCATGTCATCGGAATACGACGTGGCGTTCGTTCAGGAAGCCACGGAACTCACCGAGGACGACTGGGAAAAGATCACCACGAGGTTGCGCAACGGCGTGCTCTCCTTCCAGCAGGTCATCGCCGACTGCAACCCCGACATCCCAACCCATTGGCTCAAGATCCGCTGCGACCGTGGCCAGACCACCGTGCTGGAGTCGAGGCACTGGGAGAACCCGCGCCTGTACGACGAGCACCTCGCGGACGACGGCGCGACCAGCTACACGCTCACCGAGTCCGGCACCGCCTACATGGCCATCCTCGACGCGCTCACCGGTGTCCGCCGGGCCCGACTCCGCGACGGCCTGTGGGTGGCCGCCGAAGGCATGATCTACGCCGGTGAGTGGGACCCCGCGATCCACCACATCCCGCGGTTCCCCATTCCCGACGACTGGCCCCGCTACTGGGTGGTCGACTTCGGCTACAACCACCCGTTCGTCTGCCAACGCTGGGCCGAGGACCCCGACGGCCGGCTGTACATGTACGGCGAGCGGTACCGCACCGGGCAGACCGTCGACGTGCACGCGGTAGGCATCATGGCCGCCGTCTCGAAGGCCGACCCGGACTACGTGCATCCCGAGGGCGAGGAACGCCTGGCGCACCACGGCCGGATCTGGACGGAGCCGCGGCCGCGTGCGCTGATCTGCGACCACGACGCCGAGGGCCGGGCGCAGCTGCGCAAGCAACTCGGCATGGCCACAACGCCCGCGATCAAGAAGGTGCTCGCCGGCATCCAGGCTGTGCAGAAGCGGCTCAGGCCAGCCGGCGACGGTCGGCCGCGGCTGGCGCTGCTGCGCGACTCGCTGGATCACGCGCCGGACGCGGCGCAGGCCACGGCGAAGCTGCCGACGTCCACGGCCGAGGAGCTGCCGGGCTACGTGTGGGCGATCAAGCCGGGCGGCACGCTCAAGGAAGAGCCGCACAAGGTCGGCGATGACGGGGTGGACGACATCCGCTATCTCGTCGCGTACAAGGACCTGAAGGGCCGGCTCCGCGCCGACCGCTCCCTGGGGTAGACACCGGCTTGGACCCCCCCGGAGCCGCAAGATTTCCTGTTAGGAGTGCGCTACAACGCGCCACGCAGGAGAATCTCCGGCAGCGCTGTTCGATAATCGGACACTTCTGTGCGACCATCGGCCACGTGACGGGCCGCGGTGTCTCCCTGCTCGGCCTCCTCCTGGGCAAGATCGCCAACCTCACCGCCGTCAGCCTGCTGCTGTGCATCGCCGGCCTCGTGTTCCTCAGCGTCGCCGCGTTCCGCTGGGACGAGACCGCCGGCTGGGCCACCATCGGTGCGTCGCTGCTGCTGCTTGAGATCCGCATCAACGCCCCCGCCCCGGCCGCGCCATGACGTCGCTGCTCGGCGCGATCGCCACCGCCGCCCGCCCACCGGCCCTCACCCAGCCGCGCAACGCCTCCCCGGTGCCGCTCACGACCAGCTTCGCCGGCGGCTTCGGCCGCATGATGGGCAGCTCAGGCACCGAGTCCCAGCTCCGCGCCATGGGCGGGGTCGGCACCCTCTACTCGGTCGTCAACCGCATCACCACCGCCACCGCCGCGGTCGACTGGCACCTGTACCGCAAGGCCAAGTCCGGCCTCGACGAGGACCGCGAAGAGGTCACGAGCCACGCGTGCAAGGACCTCGTCGAACAGCCCAACCCGCACACGAACCGGGCCGAGCTGATGGAGGCCAGCGGCCAGCACTTCGAGCTCACCGGCGAGGCACCGATCGTCATCGGCCGCCACGAACGGTTCCGCGCGCTGCCACTGGAGCTGTGGTCGGTTCGGCCCGACCGGATCGAGCCGGTGCCGGACCCCTACGAGTTCATCTCCGGCTACCTGTACCGCTCCCCGGACGGCCAGCGGCTACCGCTGGAGCTGGACGAGGTGCTGCGGCTGCTGACCCCGTGCCCGTGGGACCCGTACCGCGGCCTCGGGGTGGTGCAGACGATCCTGGTCGAGCTCGACTCGGCGCGCGCCACCGCCGAGTGGAACCGCAACTTCTTCCTCAACAGCGCCGAGCCCGGCGGCGTCATCGAGTACTCCGAAGTCCTCGAAGACGAGGACTTCAATCGGGCGACGAGGCGCTGGGCCGACCAGCACAAGGGCGTCCGCAACGCCCACCGCGTCGCCATCATCGAGGGCGGCAAGTGGGTCGACCGCAAGTACACCCAACGCGACATGCAGTTCGTCGAGCTCCGCCGCGCAGGCCGCGACACCATCCTCGAAGGCTGGGGCCTGGCCAAGGCCAGCCTCGGCATCACCGACGACGTCAACCGGGCGGCGTCGCTGGCCGCCAAGGCGCTGTTCGCCGAGGACATCGTCGTCCCCCGGCTGAAGCGGTGGCGGGCGCTGTTCAACCGGCTGCTCGCCATGTACGGCTCGACCGCGCGCGGCCTGGAGTGGGACTTCGAGAACCCGGTCCCGCCGGACGCCGAGGCGGTCGACCGCGAGCGCGACTCCAAGGCCACGGCGTGGGCCGCACTGGTCGCCCAGGGCGCCGACCCGAACGAGGCCGCCGACGCCGTGGGGCTGCCGCGCGGGCTGGTCATCGTCACGGCCGCGCCCCCCGCGCCCGTCCCGCCACCGGCCGCCCGCACCCGCGTCCACCGCGTGCGTGCTGCCGCGGCCGAGGCGGACGACCCCGACGCCGTCGACGAGATCGACCTGTCCCCGGTGCAGGCAGCCTGGGAGACGGCGGTTGCCGCGCTCCTCGCCTCGTTCGTCGGCGGCGCCCTCGTCGACTGGATCGACGCCCTCGTCGACCAGGTGCGGGACTGGGTCCGCAGCGGCGGCCGACTGGCCGACCTCCAGGTCGACCCCGACGACGCGGTCGACCTCGTCACCGACGCCCTCACCGACCTCGCGGACATCGCCGCCGGGCACGTCGTCGCCGAGGCCGCCGACCAGGACGTCGACCTCGACCCGGCCACCCCGACCCGGACCGTACTGAAGGAGCAGGCGCTCACCACAGTCGAACTACTCGGGCAGGTGTACGAGCTGTCCGCCGCCCGCGAGGCCCAGCGGGTGGCCGGCCCGGACCCGGACGCCGACGAGGTCGCCGACTTGGTGCGCACCCACCTCGAGGCCCTCACCACCGCGCAACCGGAGCAGCAGCTCGGTGCCGCCCTCACGTCGGCCCAGAACCAGGCGCGCGCGGCGACCCTCACCACCGGGCCGGTCGGCGCGATCTACGCCAGCGAGCAGATGGATCTCCGCACGTGCGGCCCGTGCCGGGAGATCCACGGCCGGTGGATCACCAACACCGACGACCTCGCGCCGCTGTGGCGGCTGTACCCCGGTCCCGGCTACGTCGACTGCAAGGGCCGCAGCTATTGCCGCGGCTCTTTTGTTGGCGTGTGGCGCAAGGGCAGAGAGGACGCCGCATGACCGACGAGAAGCACACCGCCGGCCCCGTCGATAGCCCGCCCACCTTCCCTGGCGAGCTGCGCGGTGGCGCCTTCGTCCGCCGCCCCGGCCACCCCGCGGTCCGGTCCGTTCCGGTCTGCCGGCCCGGCGACGAGAGCCCCGCCCCGTACTCGCCCGGCGAGGCCGGACCCGAGCTGTTCACCACCTGCTCCGTCGACGACTGCGGGCGCACCACCGTGCCGTGGGGCGACGGCACCTGCGGAGGCCACCCGTGAACCGACCACCGACGCCCGCCATTGACCGCGCCCTCATGGCGTCGGTGTGGCAGCACCTGCGCAACCGCGACCAGCGCCCCAAGGCCGACCTCCCCGAAGGCCGCGGCCAGCTCCGCGTCACCGACGAAGCCGGTGTCGTCGAGATCTACCTGTACGACGAGATCGGCTACTGGGGCGTCACCGCCACCGACTTCGTCCAGACCCTGCTCAACATCCAGGCCGTCAAGATCGTGCTGCACATCAACTCGCCGGGTGGCGAGGTGTGGGACGGGCTCGCGATCTACAACGCCCTGTGCGACCACCCCGCGGCGATCGAGGTCAAGGTCGACGGCATCGCCGCCAGCGCCGCGAGCTTCATCGCCCAGTGCGGCGACACGGTGGCGATGAACCGCGGCGCCACGATGATGGTCCACGACGCGTCCGGGTACTGCTTCGGCAACGCCGCCGACATGACCGAGCACGCGGTGCTCCTCGACCGCACCAGCGACACCATCGCCGGCATCTACGCCGCCCGCGCCGGCGGCACCGTCGACGCCTGGCGCGAGGCCATGCGCATCGAGTCCTGGTACTCGGCCGCCGAGGCCGTGACGGCCGGTCTGGCCGACACGGCGGTGCCGGAGAAGACGACCGCCCCGGCCGGCGCCCCGGCGGCCCGGTTCGACCTCGCCCTGACCAGCTTCCACTTCGCCGGCCGGGCCCAAGCGCCGCGGCCGCCGATGCCCGGCCGCGCACCGGCCAACCAGCTACCCGTTGCGCCCACCGAGGACGGCCCCGGGCCGGCGGCTGGCGCCGAGCCCATCGCCATCCCAGACCCGACGCCGGTAGCACCGGCACCCGCAGACCCGACCCCGGAACCCACCCCGCCCGCCGCTGCCGCCGGCGACAGCGACCACGAGTTCCAGGTCGACGCATTCCGCGCGGCCCTCAGCACCGCGTTCGCACTCACCACCCAGAAGGAGGCGGCACTGTGACCGCAACCGATGTCATCCCGACCAGTGCCGCCGAGCTCGAGGAGATGCTCCTCGACAAGGACCGGATGAAGCCCATCGCCAAGGACCCGGCGCTCTACACCGAGTTCATAAAGGCGTACGCCAACGCGCAGCAGTCCCTGTCCGCGCTCGCCGAGGCCAAGGTCGAGTTCCAGCGGTTCCAGGCCGAGTGGCTCCGCGACCACGGCCAGACCGACGAGGTGAAGCGCCTCAACCTGGCCGCCACCGTCGACCGCACGGCCGGCCGGGGCAAGCACTACAACCCCGAAGCCCCGGGTGCCGCGATCGACGGCAAGTTCAAGAACCTCGGCGACCTCACCGCGGCCCTGTACCGGGAACGCAACGGCGTCCAGGAGGCGCAGCAGCGCCTCGGGCAGATCCGCAACGACTTCTCCTCGGTGGTCCCGTCGGACGGCGGGTTCCTCGTGCCGGAGGAGTTCCGGGCGCAGCTCATGGAGATGGCGCTGGAGACGGCGATCGTGCGGCCCCGGGCGCAGGTCATCCCGATGGCGGTGCCGCGGGTCAAGATCCCGTTCGTCTACGCCACCTCGAACGCCTCTTCGGTGTTCGGCGGGTTCGTGGGTTACTGGACGGAGGAGGCGGCCGAGCTCGTTGCCTCGTCGATGAAGTTCGGGTCGATCACCCTCGACGCGAACAAGATCACGCTCTACACCGAGGTCCCGAACGAGCTGCTGCGCGACTCGCCGATCTCGGTCGACGCGATGCTGCGCAAGAACATGCCCGGTGCACTGTCCTGGTTCGAGGACGTGGCGTTCCACCGTGGTACCGGCGTCGGTGAGCCGCTCGGGTACCTGACCGCCGGCAACACCGCACGGGTGACGGTGGCGAAGGAGACTGGGCAGGCGGCGAACACCATCGTGTTCGAGAACGTCGTGAAGATGTTCGCGCGGATGCTGCCGTCGAGCCTGTCCCGCGCGGTGTGGATCGCCAACATCAACACGATCCCGGAGCTGGCCACCATGGCCCTGTCCGTGGGTACCGGCGGCGGCCCGATCTGGGTGCAGACCGCCAAGGACGGCCTCCCGTTGACGCTGATGGGCCGTCCGATCGTGTTCACCGAGAAGGCGGACACGCTCGGCACCGCCGGCGACCTGAACTTCGTCGACCTCGGCTACTACCTGATCGGCGACCGGCAGCAGATCGAGCTCGCCACCAGCGAGCACATCAAGTTCAACCACGACACCACGGCCTACCGGGCGATCGAGCGCATCGACGGCCGCCCCGGCATGAAGACCGCGATCACCCCGCACAAGGGCGCCGACGCGCTGTCCCCGTTCGTCAGCCTCGCGCCGCGGGCCTGATCCACCAGCGCGGGGTCGGCACTGAACCCCCGGTCCCGCGCCATCCCGCTCGGCAGTGAAGCCCCGAGCGGAGAAACGGAGTACCGATCATGGGAATGGAAGCGCTCGGGCGCCTCTTCAACCTGTGCCACACGGCCGACAACGTCTACGTCAACCTCGTTGACGCCGGCGCGGTGTCCTTCATCTGTCAGTTGGACGCCGGCGACACGTTCACGGTCACCGAGGCGACTGCGCTGGGCGGCACCGGCGCGCAGGTGCTGACCACGGTCACCCAGTTCTACAAGGCGTCGAAGGCCGGTACCGGCACCTGGACCAAGGTCACCCAGGCCGCGGCGTCCACGGTGGTCACGTCCGACGCCGTCGTCGCGGTCTTCACGATCCGCGGTGAGGAGCTGTCCGACGGCTACAGCTTCGTCAAGGTCGCCAGCACCAGCACCGGCACCGTCATGGCGGTGCTGCACGACCTGAAGACGCAGCGGACCCCCGCGAACCTGCCGGCGGTGTCGGCATGAGCGTCATCATCCAGGGCGACCAGGTCCGCACGATCCTGCTCGGCGTCCGCGTGCACCGGCCCACCGAGGCGCTGCCGGCCGACGCCGCCACCGACGCGCTGTTCACCATCGCCGGCGGCCGGGTCATCCTCACGTCGCTCGTGGGCCGGGTCACCACGGCGCTGCAGGCGCAGGCCAACGCGGTCAAGCTCAGCTACGACCCCACCGCCGCGGGCACCACGTTCGACCTGTGCACCGCGGTGGAGACCAACGGCGACGCGGTCGGCCAGACGTACTACATCGCCGGCGACGTCGGCACCCCCGGTGGCCTGCTCGTCGGCGGCGCCGTGGGCCAGGCCAACCCGGTGTTCCCCAAGCCGCTGCTGCTCGACGCGGGCTCGATCCTCGTCGACTGCGCGGACGGCGGCACCGGCTCCGTCGAGTGGACCGTGACGTACATCCCGTACGACAACGGCGCGTCGCTCGCGGCGGCCTGACCCGTGTTGTGGATCTGCCGCGGGTGCACCGCGGCCTACTCGGTGGGGGCGCCGCGCTGTCCGCAGTGCGGCAGCTCCGACCACTACGAGCAGGGAAGCGAGGACGAGGCAATGCCGAAGATCTCGAGGGAGAACGGGCCGAGCGACGCAACCACGTATCCGCCGGCCGACCTCGAAGAGGACACCAGCGGGGCGTACGAGGCGGCGCGTCAGCGGCACGCCGCTGGCCACGCGTCACCTGCCGACCACGCGTTCCTCCTGTCCCACAAGCCGGCCGTCGAGGACGTCGGCGACGCGGACGTGCCGCTCGGTGTGGTCGGTGAGTCCGGCCCGGAGCTGGTCGACCTGCCGGGCGGCGCGCGGGCCCTGCCGCCCATCGAGGACGGCCACCCGGAGCGCGTGCTCGAGGGCGACGGCGAGCCGAGCGAGGGCGTGGAGCTGCCGGCGGACGGTGTCGAGCGCGAGGTGACGCTGGACGGACCGGAGACGGTCACCGCGGGCGTGTCGATGGTCGACGAGTTCGACTACGACGGCCAGACGGTGGACTGGCTGCGGTCCCACCTGAAGGACCGGGGCCTGTCGACGTCCGGGAACAAGGCCGAGCTCGTGTTGCGCCTGCAGGCCGACGACCGGGAGAACGCCCGCCCGGCCGACGCCGAGGGTGTGGACGGGACCGAGCGCTCGTGACCCGCGCGAAGTTCTACTGCGGATCGAGTGAGAACGTCGGGCAGCCGACGGACACGACTCGGAAGTACGTCTTCACGGCCGTCACCGGCGACGGCGTGCCGGAGGACGAGAGCTACCACCGGTACACGCCGAACGGCCGGTTGGAGTTGTGCGTGGACAACCCGGCTGTCGAGTTCGAGGTCGGCGCCAGCTACTACCTCGACTTCACCAAGGCCGACTGACCAATGTCGTGGGAGCAGCTGCGGGACATCTACCGGGAGGCCGCCGACCTGGCGACAGAAGCGGCGGCCTCCCCGCCCGTGGCCTGCCCCAACGACGGCGAGCCGCTGCGGACCGGCCCGGACGGGCGGCTGTTCTGCCCGTTCGACGGATGGAGACCCGACTAGCTATTCGCATTACCGACAACTGAATGCAATTCCCGATCCCGGCCATTCATCGGCCTAGGACAGAAAGCGAGTCGAGGGAGTGGGTGTGCGTACTTATCCGAAGCAGCGGCGCAGCGCGCCCTGCCCTGAGGGTTGCGCGTGTGGCAAGCATCGCTCGCGACCACATAGTGCCGAGACGCGGCAGAAGCTCAGCGAGGCGGCCAAGGCGCGCGGGTACAACCACCGCGCCAACTGCGCCTGCGTCTGGTGCGGACCCAACCCTGCAACCACGCGGCACGGCGATACCTCGCGCGTCCGCAGCACCCCCGAATACTTGGCATGGCAGAACCTCCGAGCCCGTTGCACGAACCCCAATCACCCCGGATGGAAGAACTACGGCGGCCGGGGTATCACGGTGTGCGAGCCGTGGGCATCGTTCGCGTCCTTCCTCGCTGACATGGGTCGACGGCCCGGCCCCGAGTACTCCATCGACCGGATCGACAACGACGGCAACTACGAGCCGGGTAACTGTCGGTGGACGACGCGAGACGTGCAGGCGGCAAACAAGCGCCCTCGGAGGGCGGCAGCATGAGGGCTCCGTCCTACACGAGCCGCGAGCAGGTGAAGGCCGCCACCGATCAGGCGGAAACCGCTCGCTCGAACACGCGGGTCGACGCCGCCATCGAGTCCGCCTCACGGACGATCGAGCGCAAGATGCACCGCCGGTTCTATCCGTGGACCGGCACCCGCACCCTCGACTGGCCCCCGGACCAGCGGTCCCGTTCGCACGTGCTGTGGCTCGGCGAGGACGAACTGCTGTCCGTGAGCGCGCTGACCGCCGGTGGCGTGACCATCCCGCCCGGCGACTTCTTCCCGCGGCCGGACAACGCCACCCCGTACGACCGGCTGGAGATCAACCTCGCGGGCGGGTCGGCGTTCGGCGCGGGCGACACCTCGCAGCGGGCGGTGTCCATCGCGGGCGTCTTCGGCTACTGCGACGACACCGTGGCCGCCGGCGCCCTGGCCGAGGGACTGGACGTGTCGGAGACCGCGGTCGACGTGACCGACAGCGCGGCGCTCGGTGTCGGTGACCTGCTGATGGTGGGCGCCGAGCGGCTGCTCGTCACCGGCAAGACCATGCTGTCGACCGGGCAGACGCTGCAAGCGCCGCTCACCGCGAGCGTGGCCGCCCAGACGGTGGCCGTCACCACCGGCTCGGCCTACGCCGCCGGGGAGACGCTCCTCCTCGACGCCGAGCGGATGCTCGTCGTCGACATCGCCGGCAACAACCTGATCGTCCAGCGCGCCCACGACGGCAGCACGCTGGCCGTGCACACCGGCTCCACCATCTACGCCCCCCGCACCCTCACCGTCGAGCGCGGCGCGGTGGGCACCACCGCGGCGGCGCACGACACCGCGACCGCGGTGCGTCGGCACCTGCCGCCCGGCCCGATCAGCACGCTGGCGCTGGCGATCGCGGTGTGCGACCTGCAGCAGCAGGCCGCCGGCTACGCCCGCTCCGCCGGGTCCGGCGACAACGAGAGGGAGACCGCCGCACGCGGGCTGAAGCAGGCGTGGCTCGACGCCGACCCCTACCGCCGCAAGGCGAGAGGGCCGTGGGTCATATGAGCGTCATCGAGATCGACATGGACGGGCCCCTGTTCGACGGCCGCGCCCTGATCGCCGTCGAGGACTTCCTCGACGAGGCCAAGGACGAGGTCGCCGCGCAGGGCCTGGCCGAGGTGCACCTCATCCTCGACCGCTCCATCCGGAACCCGACCCCGTACTACGAGACCCAGGTCAACGTCAGCAACGTGGGCACCGACCGGGTCATCAACGACCGGGATGTGATTTACGGGAATTGGCTGGAAGGAACAGGGTCACGGAACGCGACCACTCGGTTCAAGGGGTACTTCGCGTTCCGGATCGCCCACCAGCAGTTGGAGCAGCAGGCCGGTCCGCTCGCCGAGCGGGTGCTGCCGCCTTACCTGCGGCGCATGGGTGGTGACGGCTAGATGGCCACCGCATGGACCGGCCCCGACCCGTCCGAAGCCGCCGACGGCTCCGACTACGAACTCGGCGTCGAGTACCTGGCCAACGACGACATCACGATCACCCACGTCCGGGCGTGGACCGGCGCCGGCGAGGTGGGCGTTGGCAACCGCCGCGGGCGGATCTGGTCCACAGCCGGTGCACAACTGGGGATAGCCACCCTCCCGGATGATCTGCCGACCGGATGGTCCGAGCACGCCCTCGACGCGGCGGTGGTGCGCACCGCCGGGCAGCGGTTCGTCGTGTCGTACTCGACGGGCGGCAACTACGGGGCGCTCGCGAACGCCCTCGACACGGCGGTCGACTCTGCCGACGGGGCCGTCACCGCGGTCGCCGGCCCGGACGGGACGCACGGCAACGGCTCGTTCAACGGCACCCCTGGCCAGTTCCCGACCAACGGGTCCGGCAACAACGCGTTCTACGGCGTCGACGTCGTCTACGACCTGGGCATCGAGGGCAACACCGCGCCGACGATCACCCAGCTGACCGCCACCGCAGCGGGGGCGGTGGTCACCGCAGTGGTGGTGGCCACCGACGACCAGACCCTCGTCGGCGCGTCGTACCGGTACGAGTGGGGCGACGGCACCGACAGCACGTCCGCGTCGACCACCGCGCAGCACACCTACGCCGCGTCGGGGACGTACGCGGTGATGGTGTCGGTGACCGACGCCGGCGGCCTGTCCGACCACGCCGCCGTGCCGGTGCAGATTGTGGTGCCGGCCGGCGACCTCGGCGCGCTGGACTCCGGCGCGATCATTGAGGCAGTCCGATCACACGCGCTCGCGTCGGGAGAGTTCGAGCAGGCGCCGGGGTACGAGCCCAAGTCGAAGCCAGGCCGCGGCCTGACCTGTGCGGTGTGGGTGCAGCGCGGCCCGGCTCCGACAGCGCGGACGTCCGGTGCGGCAGCGACCAGCGCACGCCTGATTCTGAACGTGCGGGTCTACACGAACATGATCTCCGACCCGCAGGACGAGATCGACCCGCGCGTCGTCGCCGCCGTCGACACGCTGATGACCGCCTACAACGGCGACTTCACCCTCGGCGGCCTCGTGTCCTATGTGGACATTCTCGGCATGCACGGCGTGCTGCTCGACGCGGTGGCCGGCTACCTCCAGCAGGACGGCGCGATCTTCCGCGTCATGACCATCACCCTGCCCGTGATCATCGAGAACGCCTGGGAGCAGGTCGCATGAGCACCAACGAACCAGTGGTCACGGTGACGCCGACTCTCGCGGACGGCACCGTCGTCCGCTGGCACCTCAGTGTCCGGGCCGCCACGAACATGAGCGCGGTGGTCAGCGCCTCCCGCCGCGGGGTGGCGGTGCACACCACCTACCTGCAGGAGGTGCCGGCCGACTGGCTCGCCGCGGCGACCGCGGCGTACGAGCAGCTGGTCAGGGATCCGGGCGCGGGCCTCGGTCACCTGGCGACGCACCGGAACAGCGTCGTCAGCAACGGGCCGCTCGTACCGGTCGAGCGGGAGGCCGACCGTGGCGAAAAGTAGTGGCCTCGGTGACCGCCTCTTCTACGCCGGGTACGACGTGTCCGGCGACATCGGTTCGCTGTCGCGGATCGGCGGCGGCCCGGCCGCGATGGACGTCACCGACATCACCCAGTCCGGGTTCGGCCGCATCGGCGGCAAGTTCGACGCCGCGATCGAGTTCAGCGCCTACTTCAACCCGGACGCCGACCGCGCGCACGACCGGTTCTCCCCACTCCCCACCGGGCACCAGGCCCTGACGTACTGCCGCGGCACCACGCTGGGCGGCTCCGGTGCTGGGCTGCGCGCCAAGCAACTCGGCTACGACCCCACCCGCGCGCAAGACGGCGGGTTCACCTTCAACATCGCCGCCGCGGCATCCGACGGCACCGGCCTGGAATGGGGCCGGCAGCTCACCGCCGGGACCCGCACCGACACCGGCGCCACCACGGGCAGCAGCGTCGACCTCGGGTCAGCCTCACCGGGCGCGTTCGGCCTGGTCGCCTACCTGCAGGTGTTCGCGTTCACCGGCACCGACGCCACCATCAAGATCCAGGCGTCGTCCGACAACGCGGTCGGCGACCCGTTCGCCGACGTGGTCGGCGGAGGGTTCACGGCGCTGGCCGCCGGCCGCACCGCCCAGCGCATCCAGACCGCAGCCATCGACGTCGAGCGGTACCTGCGGGTCGTCACCATCACCACCGGCGGGTTCTCGTCGCTGGCGTTCTCGGTGGTGGCCATCCGGTACGACACCGAGATGGAGTTCTGATGCGGCCCCTGACGCGGGCCGACCGGCTGTTGCTGCCCGCGGCGGCGTACCGGACGTACGGCATCGCGGCGCCGGCCGAAACCCACCACCGCCCAGCGACGTGCGCCGAAGTGGACTGCGCGGCGCACCTGCACGGGTGGGTGACCACGGTCGACGAGGCGACCGACCTGGGGCAGCGGCAGGCGCATCACATTCGGTCGGCCGCCGGGCGGGGCTACCGCGAGGATCGGACAGCGGCGGGCCTGACCGCGTTCACGTTCCCGCCCGGTCAGCGGTGCTTCCGCCAGCACCGGACCCGGGTCGATCGGCCGGAGCTGTTCTACGTCCGCGGCGGCGACTGGCGCGGCAACCCGACCGGCGAGACGTACCAGCACACCCGACCGGCTGACTGGGTCGACGACTTCGCGCACAACCTCGACCGAGTGCGCACCGCACAGGAGCGTGGCTAATGCCGGCGTTGTCTCGGCCGCCGGTTGGCGGTCTGTTCTTTCGGTGTCGCCCACCGGCAGTTGCCCGGCTCGTAGTTGCCGTCGTTGTCGATGCGGTCAAGGGTTCGGCCCTCGGGACGTGGCCCCATATCGTCCAGGAACGCTTCGAAACTGCGCCACCGCCCGCACACGGTGATGCCGCGGCCGCCGTAGTTCGGGTAGCTAGCACAGCGGGAGTCATCGACCCGCCAGAGCATCGACATCCACGAACGCCACGTGCTGTAGTTCGACCGCTCCCGAGGTGTCCGCACCGACCGCGTCGGAGCCTGGACGGCCCGCTTGGCCTTGATCTTGGATCGGGCCTCGTCGGTGTGGGTGCGGCCTGCCATCCCATGAGCGACGCGGCCGTTGTGCCCGGTCACGAACTTGCTGACCCGGTTGCGGCGCTCGTCGACGGCGGCGTACTCGCCGCACCCGCAGGCGCAGAGCAGAGGCTGGAGGGGAGCCCGGTTCTTCTCACGTCGCTTCGCCTCGGAGATGCGCTGCCTGGTCTCTTCGGTGTGACGAAACCCCTTGTCAGGCATGACGCCAAGTATACCAACCTAGGGAGATGACGCCATGAGTAAGGAGTCGGGGCTTGGCTGGGCCACATTCTCTGTGGACACCAGTGCCGGTGCAGCGAAGGCGATCAAGAACGACATCACGAACTTCCAGTTCGCGACACCACGGGCGGTTCAGGACGTCACCGGTGTGGACAAGTCGGCGATGGAGCGGCTGCTCCTGCTGGCCGACTTCTCCGTCACCCCGAACGGGGTGTTCAACGACGAGACCGACTTCAGCCACGACGTGTTCAAGACCGTCCCGTCGACGTCCGTGGCGCGGACCGTGACCCTCACCGTGTCCGGGCAGACTCTCGCGAACGAGTGCCTGTTCACGGACTACGCGCTCACCCGCGCTCAGGACGGGTCCCTCACCTGGACCGCCCCGGGTGTGCTCGCCAGCGGCGTCGTGCCCACGTGGGCGTGACCGACGACGCCCCGGCCGGGGTTCGACTGCCGCGCACGGTGTTCGTGCTGCGGTTCGACGACGGCGACCTCGCCGGGCAGGTCGTGCGGGCCCGGTCGACGAGCGCCGGCGGCGAGGTGGACATCGCGATGGCGGGGGAACGGCCGCCCACCGACGTGGTGCTGACCGGCAGTGAGCAGGCGGACCGGGTGTACCGGCTGTTCCGGGCGTTCGCCCGGTCGCTGCTGTCGTGGACCCTGCTCGATGACGAGACCGGCGACCCGGTGCCGGCCACCTTCGAGGGTCTGCTGTCGCTGGACTTCGGCCACGCCACCCACATCACGTACGCCTGGCTCGACGCGGTCGGCGCCGCAGCACAGGCCGACGAGGACCGGGCCGCCGCCGAGGCCGACCTGCAGCTGCCTGTCGAGGCCCTCACCGGCGTGGCGCTGGGCTGACCCATGGCCAATGTCGTCGAGATCGTCGTCAAGTCCAAGGACCAGTCCGGTCCTGGGCTGGCTTCTGGCGAGCGGAATCTCGACGCATTCGCGAAGACCGGGGTCAAGGCCGGTGACGCGGTCGCCGGGTCGATGGAGAAGATGGCCGACAAGGTCGGCGTCGCGCAGAAGCGGGTGTCTGCGGCGCTCGACGCGGAGGCGGAGTCGCTGGCCGAGGTGATGCGCGCGTCGGACCAGCTCGATTTCGAGCGGATCGGCGGTGACACCGACAAGCTGACTGCCGCGCAGAAGCGCCTCGACGAGGCGTTGCGGAAGCAGGCCAAGGCCAGCAAGGACGCGGAGAGCGCCGCGGCGTCACTCGGCCAG
>Ga0190272_10000202_pt1 | contig 36439 bp, 36 predicted proteins | sample Popmic504T_FD_133746 | JGI IMG/M metagenome (GOLD analysis project Ga0190272, IMG submission 133746) | Populus adjacent soil microbial communities from riparian zone of Shoshone River, Wyoming, USA - 504 T | ecosystem: Environmental > Terrestrial > Soil > Riparian zone | place: USA: Wyoming...
ATAATCGCCGTCTTTAGTTCCGCAGGGTTGTTCTGCGTCGGCATCTTCGCCTCGCGCGAGCGCTGCAAGAAATACATTGCCGTGGCGAGGAGGAGAGCCGCGCCCAGCATCACCGCGAGGGGCGGGGCGAGCGAGGCGAACGACTGAGGCGCCACCGCCGCCACCTCGACCAGAACGCGACCGAGTGAAACGCAGGAGGCAATCATGATGACGAACGCGGCCAAGGAGGCGAGGCTGGCGTTTCCCGCAGTGCGACGCGCATAACTCACGGTCGTGGCGGTGCTGGAGATGAGGCCACCGAGAATGCCGCCGAGCAAGGTGCCTGCGCGAGCGCCCATAATTTTATAAGCGACATAGCCGGAAAGGCTGATCCCGACGATGAGCACGACCATCAGCCAGATTTGGAATGGATTCCAACGCCGTACGGTCCGAAATCCTGGTTTGGCAGCGTCGGGAGGATGACGAGCGAAAGCAGAACGAACTGCATGATGGCCCGCATGTCGTGCTCCCCGATCGCGCCCGCGAGCTCGTGCAGCGGTTTTTTGAAATGGAGCAGCACCGCGATGGCGCCGCCCACTACTACTGCAATGACCATATTGCCCACCGCGACGTAGGCGCCCAAAGCGTAGAGGAGCAAAGCCGCGACTTCCGTCGTCATGCCCGGATCGATCGACCCCGACTTCATCTTGGCGAAGTTTGAGTAAATGACGATGGCCACGAGCGCGAGCAAACCGGCCGCGATCACCCAGCCCCCGAAACTCTTCTCGAGCTGGGCGCAGATCGTTCCGAAAATGGCGATTAAGGGGAAGGTGCGGATTCCTCCAATGGAGGACTCCGTGCGCTCCCGTTGCAGGCCAAGCAGCAACCCTAGACCGAAGGCGATGGCCAACTGCTGAAGAACGATCAGGTCCACGCGTCTAAATATCGGTTTTCCAGCCGCGCGCGCGCGCGCTTTTTGTCTCTTTAGTGTTTCGGAACGCGGTGTCGATGGTGGCCGCGCTCCGGCTCCACTACCCTCAGCCGGCCTCTCAGTTACGAATCATCAGTATGAACACGAAGAGATTTTTTATAGCAGTTCTGACTTGCTCACTTTGTTTCACGGTGGCGAAGGCCGAGGAGAAGACCGTCAGTGAGAAAACAGCGGAGGTTTGGGATGATACCAAGAAGACAACGAAAAAAGTCACCAAAGCCGTCGTAAAGACGACGAAGGAGACCGGCAAGGCTGTCGCAAAAAAGACGAAGGAAACCGTAAAAGCGATCGAGCACAGCATCGATACGCCGGATGCCGATGCCCGTAAAGTCGAGGTGACGATTACCGACGCAGGCGTTCAGATGCCCAGAAGCCTGCGCCCCGGAAAGACGGCCTTCATCGTCAAGAATAGCGGGAAGCAAAAACACAATTTCGAGATCGAAGGCGAGAATCTGGACAAGAGCTTTTGGTTCGCCATCGACCCCAAGGACAGCAAGACCATGCAGGTGGACCTCAAACCGGGCACGTACGAGGCCCACTGCAGCGTGGATGACCATGCGGGCAAAGAGGCCAGGGTGAAGCTCGCGGTGAAATAGGACAGGAGGACGTGCGCGATGCAGGGTTCGAACCTGCGACTTCTTGCGTGTGAAGCAAGCGCTCTACCACTGAGCTAATCGCGCGAAGAATTGGAAGCGGCGGCCAACATAAGATGCAGGCGCTTGGTTTCCAGAAAAAAGGTAGAAGACAGCGCTGCGCTGTCCGCGGACGCCGCCGCGTCATCGCGACAGGTTCGGCGGTCATAGACCGCCGCTCCAGAGGCAGAAGGCCGCTTGCCCTGCAAAGGGAGGCATTCTATTAAGAGGCATGTCCGAACACAAAGTTACGCTCACCTGGCAACGCGGCGACATGCCGTTCGAATACCCGAAATATCCCCGCGATCACACCTGGAAATTCGACGGCGGCCACGAAATGGAGGCGACCGCCGCCCCGGCGTATCTCGGCAATCCGAAGCTGGTCGACCCGGAGGAGGCGTTTGTCGCTTCGCTCTCGAGCTGCCACATGCTCACGTTCCTCGCTGTCGCCTGCAAAAAGAAGTTCGTCCTCGACGAATACACCGATGATGCGGTTGGCCACATGGAGAAAAACGAGAACGGCAAGCTGGCGATTACGCGAGTGGAGCTGCATCCGAAGCTGAAGTTTTCCGGCGAGAAACAGCCGACTGAGCAGGAGCTCGAAGAGATGCACCACTTCGCGCACACCGAATGTTTCATCGCGAACTCGGTCAAGACCAAGGTCACGGTCGAGAAATAGATTTTCTTGGTGTAGAGGCGGGCTTGTCGCCCGCAGGCCAATAGGGTGCGGCTGACACAGCCGCCGCTACACCAGCCAATCCGCGAAGCCACGTCCGCATATCATGACCACACCAACCGATCCGCAGCGGATGGAGAAGATCGTCAGCTTGTGCAAGCGACGGGGATTCATCTTCCAGGCGAGCGAAATCTACGGCGGGTTGAATGGCTGCTGGGATTACGGTCCGCTCGGGGTCGAGCTGAAGCGGAACCTGAAGGATTATTGGTGGCGCGTCATGGTGCGGGAGCGCGACGACGTCGTGGGAATGGACGGATCGATCCTGACGCATCGTGCCGTGCTAAAGGCGAGCGGGCACGAAGATACCTTCAGCGATCCGATGGTGGATTGCCGGACTTGCAAGGCGCGGCTGCGGGCTGACCAGTTGCCGGAGAAAAACGGGGTGAAGCAATGTCCGAACTGCGGTGGCAAGGACCTGACGGAGACGCGCCCGTTTAACCTGATGTTCTCAACCCAAATGGGCGCATCGGCTGATCCGGATTCGATCGCCTATCTTCGCCCGGAAACGGCGCAGTCGATTTTTGTTCAGTTCAAGAACGTGCTCGATACGGCGCGGAAGAAATTGCCGTTCGGCATCGCGCAGATCGGAAAGGCGTTTCGGAACGAGATCAACCCGCGGAATTACGTCTTTCGCTCGCGCGAGTTCGAGCAGATGGAGCTGGAATATTTTTGCCGGCCCGAGCAGGGGATGGAGCTGCTCGATTACTGGCTGGAGGAGCGGCTCAAGTTCTATGAGAACATCGGCATTTCTCGCGACAAGCTCCATGTGCTGACAGTTCCGGACGCGGATCGCGCCTTTTATTCCAAGGGGACGTACGACATCGAATATGAGTTCCCGTTCGGTGTGCAGGAGCTGGAAGGCGTGGCCTACCGGACAGATTACGATTTGAAGCAGCACCAGGCGGCCAGCGGAAAGCCGCTCGATTATTTTGACGAGGAAACGAAGCAGCGGTTCATCCCGCACGTGGTCGAGCCGAGCGCCGGGGTGGACCGCACGGTCCTCGCGCTCCTCTGCAACGCGTATGACGAGGAGACGGTGACGGACGAGAAGGGCAAAAGCGAGACGCGCATCGTGATGCGATTTCATCCGCGCGTCGCGCCGATCAAGGTCGGCGTGTTTCCGCTCCTCAAGAACAACGAGCAGCTGGTCGCGAAGGCACGGGAAATTCAGACGGCGCTCCGGCCCCACATGAATGTCTTCTACGATGAAACCGGCGCGATCGGCCGGCGGTATCGCAGGCAGGACGAAGCGGGGACACCGTTCGGAGTCACGGTCGATTTTGAAACGCTCGGCGAAAAGGACGCAGCGTTGCTCGACACCGTGACGCTGCGGCATCGGGATTCGATGAAGCAGGAGCGCGTCAAGATCGGCGATCTCCTGGGCCTCCTCCTTCCGCAGATGCAGTAGAGAGGGCGTCCTCGTGATCTTCGCCTTTGTCGTCAGGAAGCTGCGATGGCTGGCGCGCGTGCCGCTGTTTCCGCAGGTCTTCGACACGATGTTGCTGATGTGGACTGCGCTTTTCAATTGGCGTGCGCTTGAGGTGAGGGAATCGCTCGAACGCGAAGCATCTCGTTCGATAGGCGTGGCCCTGAGCGTGCATCGCTTCGGCGGCGTTGGCTTCAACTACGGCGGGCACGAGCTGGCTCATGTGCACGGCAATGGCTTGTTCGATGCGTTCGTTGGGATGACCGCGCGCGACAGTGTGGTCCAAAGCGGAATGGCCTCGCCGCATCACCTCTTCCCACGTTCGGGCTGGGTCAGCTTTTGGATCAAGGCAGAGGCGGATTTGCCGACTGCGCTGGAGTTAATGCGAATCGCGCAACGCTACCGAACGAAGGAGGAGCTGGCGGGCGCGGCATGAACATCGAAACCTTTCGCGAATACTGCCTAAGCAAATCGGGCGCGACGGAAGACACGCCGTTTGGCCCCGAGGACATCGTCTTTAAAGTCGAAGGCAAGATGTTCGCCATCGCGGCGCTCGACGAAGTGCCGCCGCGCGTCAATTTGAAATGCGATCCCGACCTCGCGCTCGAGCTGCGCGATCGCTACGAACAGGTGGGTCCGGGTTACCACATGAACAAGAAACATTGGAACACGATCGAGCTGGACGGCGTTATTCCACAGGCCGAGATCAGGAAAATGGTAGATCACTCCTACGACCTGGTGGTGCAGAGTTTGCCGAAAGCCAAGCGCGCAAAGCTGTAGCCGCGGCTCTGCGAGACGCTAAACGGTTGGACGCGCCGGTAGTTCGCGTAGCTGGACTTCGCCGACGTCGAGATGCAATGCTTCTCGGGCCACGCGCAGAAAGCTGTCCGGCGGATCGGTCAGGGCGACTTGCAGCTTCCCCTCATTCGATTCCGGGGCGCGAAGATCTTCACGGATCAAAAGCTCCCGCACGGCGTTCGCGCAATTTTGGGCGGAATCGACCAGCGTGATTGAGTCACCGAGGAGGCGGGCCATGGCCGCGCGCAAGAGGGGGTAATGCGTGCAGCCGAGAACGAGTGTGTCTATGCCTTTGTCCACGAGCGGGCCGACATATTGCATGACGATCTGGTCGGTGATCGCGCTTTGAAGCCACCCTTCCTCGATCAGCGGCACGAGCAGGGGACAGGCGCGCACCGTCACGCGAACGTTGGAATCGAGCGCGCGCAGGGCGCGTTCGTAGGCGGCGCTGTTAATCGTGGCGCGGGTCCCGATTACTCCGACGTGCCCGTTGCGGGTCGCGGCGATGGCCGCTTGCGCGCCGGGAAGGATCACTCCTGTGACGGTCACGGGCAGGCTTTCGGTGAGCTGTGAGAGCGCAACGGCGGAGGCCGTATTGCAGGCCACCACGACGGTCTTCGCGTTTTCCTCGAGCAACATCGCCGCGATCTCGAGGCTGTAGCGCTGGACCGTCGTCGCGCTATGTCCGCCGTACGGGACCCGTGCAGTATCGCCGAGATAATAAATGCTTTCGTTAGGCAGCAGCGTCCGCAAAGCGCTCACGACCGTCAGCCCGCCTATGCCGGAATCGAAAACTCCGATGGGCTCGGATTTTGTGGCGGAACCCCGTGTTGTCTCGCTATTCACCGGCGTTAATGGAGATGGAGGGGGGATGGTGAGGAATTGGTTCGAGAGGTTTGTCTGTGCCGAGCGGATCGGTGATCAAGCGGGTGTGAGGCGGCAATTTTGCCTTTGCCACGGCGAAGTTTGCGGTGCCGGCCCGATAATTTACCGCGGCATTATAATTTTGAATGCCCTGGGCAATGGCCACCCCGATGCGCTGGCGATAATTATTCGTCGCGATCCGCTGCCCTTCAGCCGGATCGCTAATAAAACCTGCTTCGAGCAGGACCGCGGGGATCTTGATGTCCTTCAGAACGTGGAACCGCGCGTGACGCACACCGCGATCGAAGGTTGAAACGCCCGACAAAACCGCGGCGTGAATGGACGCCGTCAGCGCGATGTTCTGGCCGTCCAGCGCATTGCCGGCGAGCCCCTCCGTGCTGGCGCCGGAAGTATGGTGTCCGTTCGAAGCATGCGAGGCCACGCCCTCCGGTGCGAGGGCGTAGCTCTCCACGCCAGAACCGCCCGAGGATGAGTTGAAATGGATGCTCACAAAGACGGCACGCTGAAAACTATTGGCAAATTTCACCCGGTCTTCCAGCGAAACTCCAACATCGTTGACCCTGGTCATTTCCACTCTGTAGCCCGCGCGGATTAGTTCCTTCCGAGCGGCCAGGGCGACGTCCAGCGCGAAGCCTTTCTCCGTGCCCCAGCGGCTCGACGCGCCCTGATCGGTTCCTCCGTGCCCGGGATCCAGCACCACGGTCTCGACCCTTTCCGCCTTGTGAATTCGGCTCGGCCGAAGCACCGGCTCGATGATTTTACTGACATCCATGACCGAGATCAGGTCCTCGTCTCTGTTGCTCAGTAGCGGAAAATTTGTGAAAAAGCGGACGCCGTTGATCGAAAGCTCGCTGGTACCCGCTTGAGCCCGAATCACCCTGCGCTCGCTCCGGAGTGAGACCGTCCGGTTGACACGGGTGTAATCCGGAAATTGATAGAACTGCGCGACGTTCGAGAAAGTGACGTAGGAACGATCCCTCTGGCGGACAACCGTCCAGTCGCTGCCGAAGGCGACCGCGACAAGCAGTCCTGCTCCGAGGAGAAGTCCGAGCAGTTTTCGGGCGTACACGGTCGGGAAGGTGGCGGCAGCCGGTGCGGGCTGCAAGCTTCAACTGAATCCGTCAGTTTCCTTTGCAATCGGTTCATGGTCTTGGATGATTCAGCGCGATGGCGGAACTCTCGAAAACCTACGAACCGGCGACGGTCGAGCAGAAGTGGTATGCCCGGTGGCTCGAAGCGGGGGACTTTCGCGCGGACGCGCATTCCTCCAAGCCGGCGTATTCCATTGTCATACCGCCACCCAATGTGACCGGCGTTCTCACGCTCGGTCATGTGCTGAACAACACGATCCAGGATGTCCTCGCGCGGCGCGCGCGTATGAATGGATTCGAGGTTCTCTGGTTGCCTGGAACCGATCACGCCGGGATTGCCACGCAAACGGCGGTGGAGAAGTCTTTATGGAAAGAGAATAAAATCAGGCGTCAAGATCTGGGACGTGAGGAGTTTATTCGACGTACGTGGGAATGGCGGGAAAAGCATGGGGATATCATTCTCGAGCAATTGAAACGGCTCGGTTGTTCCTGCGACTGGTCGAGGCTGCGCTTTACTCTCGATCCTGATTACGTCCGCGCTGTCCTGAAAGTTTTCGTTGATCTGTATGACAAAGGGCTGATCTATCGCGGCCGGCGCATGATCAACTGGGACCCGTCCGCTCTGACGGCCCTCTCCGACGAGGAAGTCATTCCGACGCCCCAAAAAGGCATTCTTTATTATGTTCGCTACGAGATCGTGGACGAGCCCGGCCGGTTCCTGGAAGTCGCCACAACGCGGCCGGAGACCATCATGGCGGATACCGCCGTCGCCGTTCATCCCGACGATCCGCGGTATCGCGAGCTGATTGGGAAGCGAGCGTGGCGACCGCTGGCGCGGGAGGCGTTGCCGATCATTGGCGACGAGATCATCGACCCGAAATTCGGGACGGGCGTGTTAAAAGTGACGCCCGCGCACGACAAAACGGATTTCGACATCGGGATGCGCCATTCGCTTCCGGTGATTGACGTTCTGCATCCCGATGGCCGGATAAACTGCCCGGCCGTGCCGGAGCTTGACGGGCTTGACCGCTTTGCTGCCCGCAAGAAGGCGGCGGAATTGCTCGCGGAAAGCGGCTTGCTCGCGAAGGAGGAACCGCACGAGAACACCGTTGGGTTTAGTGAACGGGCGGGTGTGGCGATCGAGCCGCGCTTGAGCGACCAATGGTTTTTGCGTTATCCGAAAACCGCGGAGGCGCTCGCGGTGGTGCGCGATCATCTCATCCGGTTCTTTCCCGTGCACTGGGAGAAAGTTTACGCGCAGTGGCTGGAGAACATTCAAGATTGGTGCATCAGCCGCCAGGTCTGGTGGGGCCATCGGATACCGGCGTGGTATCGAAAACCGGAGAGCGGAGAGCGGAAAGCGGAAGGGGGGATTTTCGTTGGACTGGAGCCGCCGCCCGACTCAGAAAACTGGACGCAGGATTCGGATACGCTCGACACCTGGTTCTCATCCTGGCTCTGGGCCTACGAGACGATGGATGCGGAGACGCGCCAGAAGTTTTATCCGACCGCAGTTCTTGTGACGGCGCCGGACATTATCTTTTTCTGGGTCGCGCGCATGATCATTGCCGGGCTGGAATTTAAGCCGGGCAAAACCGAGCAGATTGAAGACAACATTCCGTTTCGCGATGTCTTTTTCACCGGTCTAATTCGCGACAAGCAGGGTCGCAAGATGTCGAAGTCGCTGGGCAACTCACCCGATCCGCTCGACTTGATCGCGAAGTACGGCGCAGACGGCCTGCGTTTCGGATTGCTCCGGATCGCGCCGAGCGGACAGGACATCGCGTTCGACGAGAAGCAAATTGAGGAAGGTCGCAACTTCGCAACCAAGCTCTGGAACGCGGCCCGTTTCCGCCAAATGCACGGGACCAGCGAGGCAGCGCCGCGTTTGGACGATCACGCGCTTTCGATTTACTCGCTCGAAGTCCTGGCGCGCTTCAATGAGCTTTTGCTGGCGATCGACGCCGCTTTTCGGGAATACAAATTCAATGAGGCGGCCCAGCGCCTCTACGATTTTTTCTGGAACGATTATTGCGATTGGTTCATCGAAGCCGCCAAGACGGAAATCTTTAGCGAAGACGAGGCGCGTAAGAAATCTGTGCTGGCGGTAATGGATTTTGTGTTGTCGGGATTTCTTCGGCTGCTTCATCCCTTCATGCCCCATATTACCGAGGAACTTTGGTCGGTGCTCGGTTTGGGCAAGGCGGGGGATAGGAATTCAATTCAATTCGCGTCGCCAGCCGGGCCGGCGTTATCGTCCATCGATTCAGAAGTGCTCGCCGAAGCGAGAACCAAGGTGGGCAAGGTTTACGAGGCGGTGGAAGCAGGCCGCAATCTGCGCGCTTCTGCGCGCATTCCTTCAAACAAAAAAGCCCGGTTTGTTCTGCGCCCTGTGGCGGGGACCGATGCCCAGGAGGTGCCGACGATTGCGCGGTTGCTGAACGCGGAGGAGCTGCAGCTTGATCCCGGGCATCAGCCGGAAGCCGGCGTTCCCCTGGCCATTACACCACTCGGAGAACTCTATCTTATGATCGCAGCCGGCGACCAATCGGCCGAGCGCGATCGGCTCGACAAGGAAATCGCCAAGCTCGAAAGCGAGTTGCGCACCGTGGGGGCGAAGCTTTCAAACGCTTCCTTTGTCGACAAGGCCCCACCGGCCGTTGTGCAGGAGCATCGGCAGCGAAAAAGCGATTTCAGCGAGCAGCTTGCGCAGTTGCGGAAGGCGCGCGCCGCAATGGATTAAACAAAACGCGCTGCGTGTGGATTTCCGCCCCGCGCGCTTCGAAGTACGCCTTCAGCTCCGGAGTATAAAGCGAGTCGTCGTATTCGCGATTGAGTTCCAGGCAGACCTGGCCGTCCGGGGCGAGCTGGTTCGCAATCAAATCGTCGAGGAAAAATTCCCATTCAGGGATTTTCCAGAGCTTGTCGCTTTTGTGCCCGTTGAAGCAAATCATGTGGGCCGCGATGACGTCGAATTTCGGGCCGAGTTCGGGCAGGGGTTGATACGCTTCGACGCGCCAGATTTTTCGTTTCACGCCGAGAAGCTCAGTCATCTCCTTGAACCCTGTTTCCTCATCAAGATCCAGCCCGAGAACGTCGTGGCCCAGGTACTGGCAGATGTAGAGGAAATAGCCGGTGCCAGAGCCAATATCGAGCACGCGCTTGCGCCCGCCGAGATCGAGTCCGAGGTCCCGGACGCGCTTGAGGTTGATCTCCATCCAGCGCTCGATCTCGAGATATTTCGGCCACTCGTCACCCGGATCGTGCATCGCGTAGCGGTCGTAGATTTGTTGGAACTTCTCGCGGTCGATCGTCTGGGTGATCTTGGCGGCATCGAAGCGCAGCGGGGCGCGTCCCATGACCCATTGCTTCACGTGCCGGCGCGCGCTGGCGTAGGCGTCGCCACTCAGCACTTTTCGAAGTTTGTAGGATAACTGCATCGCGTGTTCCTGTTGTCAGCAGGCGTTGGTTTTGCCTAAAATCTCATCAGCCTGCGTGGGATTCAATCGATGAATATCTGGAAAAAATTGCTTTGGATCGCCATTACGGCGCTTGGCCTGTTGGCGATCGCGGTTATGGCGCTTTCGCGTGGCGAACAAATCAGCGCGTTGTGGATCGTCACCGCAGGGCTCTGTGCCTTTTCGATCAGCTATCGTTTCTACAGCAAATGGCTGGCAACAAAAGTCCTGGTCCTGAACAACGAACGGGCCACGCCCGCAATTGCCCATGAAGATGGGAAAGATTTTGTCCCGACGAACCGTTGGATGGTCTTTGGCCACCATTTCGCCGCGATCGCGGGTCCGGGCCCGCTGGTCGGTCCAGTCCTCGCGGCGCAATTTGGCTTCCTGCCCGGAACACTGTGGATTCTGATCGGCGCCACGCTTGGCGGCGCGGTGCACGACATGATCGTGCTTTTCAGCTCGGTCAGGCGGGGCGGCAAGACGCTGGGGCAAATGGTGAAGGAAGAGATCGGTCGCGGCGTGGGGACGCTAGCACTCATCAGCGTGCTTCTGATCATGATCATGATCATGGCGGTACTCGCTCTGGTGGTTGTCCAGGCCCTCGCGAAGAGTCCGTGGGGCGTCTTCACGATCGCAACGACTATCCCGGTGGCGATGCTGATGGGCATCGGCTTGCGCACCGGAAAGGTGAGCGTTTTTTGGACTACCGCCTTCGGCCTGGCCGGCCTGGCCTTTGCGGTTTGGGGCGGACAATTCCTTTCTCACTACCCAGCGATCGAAGCCCTTTTCCAGCGGGACGAAAAATGGCTGGCCTGGTCGGTCATGATTTATGGACTGGCGGCGTCCATCCTGCCGGTCTGGCTGCTGCTTACCCCGCGCGATTATCTCAGCACGTTTTTGAAATTGGGGACGGTCGCGGCGCTTGCCGTTGCCGTCGTTGCGCTGCGGCCGATGCTCCTGATGCCATCGGTTACGAACTTCATCGATGGCAGCGGACCGATCTTTGCGGGGCCGGTGTTTCCGTTTGTTTGCATCACGATTGCCTGCGGGGCGGTTTCGGGTTTTCATTCACTGATCGCCTCGGGCACGACCTGCAAAATGCTCGCGCGCGAAGCCAGTGTCCGGAGCATCGGTTACGGCGCGATGGTGACGGAGATGATGGTCGCGCTCATGGCGATGATCGCGGCCTGCGTGCTGGAACCGGGCGAATATTTCGCGATCAACACCAAGGGCGCGCCGAGTGAAGTAGTCGCCAAGATCACCGCAGCCGGCTTTCCCGTGACCGAACCCCAAATGCAACAACTCGCCGCCAACCTGGGAGAGACCACGATGTTCGGCCGGGCGGGAGGCGCGCCGACTTTTGCTGTCGGGATGGCGCATATGTTCTCGCGCGTTTCGTCAAATCCAACCGCGCTCGCCCTCTGGTATCACTTCGCCATCATGTTCGAGGCGCTCTTTATTTTGACGACACTGGACGCGGGAACGCGCGTTGGACGGTTCCTGCTCCAGGATTTTTTGGGGAATTTGTGGAAGCCGCTTGGCAACACGAGCTCCTGGCCCGCCAATCTCTTTTCCAGCGTCCTTTTGGTCGGGGCGTGGGGATGGTTTCTCTATCAGGGAGTCCTCGATCCACTGGGCGGCATCAATAGCCTCTGGCCGCTCTTCGGACTCGCGAATCAGCTGCTCTCGATCATCGCGCTTTGTCTCGGCACGACCGTGCTAATCAAGATGGGTAAGGTCCGCTACATCTTCGTCACGCTCGTACCCCTTTGCTTTATGTGCGCGGTGACCTTCAGTGCGGCCTACCTGAAGATTTTTTCACCCGATCCGCGACTTGGATTCCTCAGCGGCGCTGAAGCGTTCAACCGGACAGCCAGTACGATCGGGGACGTCGTGAAAGCAGCAGAAATGACACGGCAGGCGGCGATCTGGCGATTCGACGCGCTAGTGGCGTTCGGCTTCGTCGCGCTGGTTTTCGCGATCGCCGTCGGGAGCGCGCTCGAATGGTGGCGGCTACTGCGAGGATCGAAACCGATCGTTCTGCACGAAAGCGAATTCGTCCCACTCCCACGCGCTGGGTCCGGCAGCATCTGACGTCATGCAACGCCGAGATCTGCTGCGAGTTGTTCGTGCTCTCCTCGAGCAACCGACCGCTCCGTTTCACGAGGACGCGGTGCGTGACGCGATCGTCGCACAATTAGAGAATTGCCCGCACGTCCGGATCGAGCACGATACCTATGGCAACATGATTGCCCGATATCAGCGCGGAACCCGGGGACGTCCGCGCTGGGCTTTCGCCGCCCATATGGATCATCCCGGTTGGGTCCGGAGCAGGAACGGTGACTGGCGCTTTCTCGGCTCCGTCCCCGAGCGTTATCTGATCAATCCACGCAAGCGGGAATTTGGGGACTTCGCGATGTGGGATCTGCCGGCCTTTGAGTTCAAGAACGGTCAAATTCACTCTCGCGCCTGCGACGACTTGTTAGGCTGCGCCGAGATAATTTGTCTTTTCCGGGAATTGGAGGCGGCAAAAGCGAATGTCCATTGCCTCGGCCTCTTCACCCGCGCCGAAGAAGTCGGTTTTTGGGGAGCGATTCAATTGGCGCGGTCGGGCATACTGCCTGAAAAGGTCACCGTTTTCTCCCTGGAAACGAGTACACCGCGGGGCGGAGCGGAAATCGGCCGCGGGCCGATCGTACGGGTTGGGGATCGCTTATCGATTTTCGACAGCGGCGAGACATTGCGGATCATGAATATCGCGGGGGCGAACGGCATCCCGGTCCAGCGTTGCCTGCTGGATGGCGGTTCCTGTGAAGCGAGTGCCTATCAGGTCTACGGGTACCGATCGGTAGCCGCCAGCATCGGGCTGGGCAACTATCACAACTGCGCGCCCGATGGCAGCATCGGGTGCGAATACGTTTCCGTAGACGATTACGCGAATATGGTTCGCCTTTGTGTCGCGCTGGTCCGTGATTCGAAATCACCAAATCCAGTGAAGGCCTTTCGCGCTACTCTGGAAAAGAGAGCGGCCGACCATACGCAGTTCTTCCGGCCGCTTCAGCCGTAACTTAGTGTTCGCTCCGCAGACGGTCCCCAGGGCCTTGGCTACAGCGCTATTTGCGGCGCAAATGAACGGTGATTTCCTGATCGCGTCGCGCCAGGATCACCCGACCGTCTTCGATTACTTTGACCGTGAGCTGGTAGGTCTGGTTGCCGAGCTGCAAACCAAACTGTTGACCCTCCTGCATCGTTTTGCCATTGATGATGGCGAAACGCGCTCCTTTATCGAAGGTAATCGAGCTGACGAGGAAGGCCGCGGGTTGAATCTCGGAGCCTCCACTGTCTGTGGTGCTTATTTTCGCGACTGGCTTCCAGCCGATCGGCCAAAATGGGTTCCGACCGCTCGCTTCCATGGCAAAAGCCGATTTCGTTTTCAAATCGATCACGGGCGCTTTCTCCGCCTGTGCGCGGGTCAGGCTCAAGAATGCGAGAAGAGCGATTGTCAAAAGCGTCTTCATCGTTTTAGCATCACAGTGGCGACGTTTAGATTGACCTGTTGAAATTGCGGGTCATCGGCCGCGGCATGGATGTGGAGGCGGTGGATGGAAAGAAGCGGTTCGGTGTTTTCGAGTTCGGCGACTGCTTTACCCAGAGTGGCGAAATCTGTCTGCGGCAGATCAAGCATCCAGTTGTAGCGCATCCAATCGGCGAGATCGGCCTCTTTGAAGGGAATGCTGCCCTCGAGGCGCGCGGTTGCTTTGTCGATTTGCTGATTGGCAAAAAAGGCCTTCATCCGCGGTGGAAACCACGCAATGGGGGCGCCTTCCGGGCTCGATGCCTTGAGGGCCGCGTGCCGTGTTGTCGCCGCGGTGGCTTGGTTTTCCAGGTTGGTGGCTTTCATCATCTCGTTTTTCGAGCTGCCCACTTTGCCTTGAAGGTCGTTTATCGACATGAGCATCGAATCGCGACTTCGGTTGAGCGGGCCAAGGAAGAACGTGAAGTAAACGTAAAGCAGGACGATGAATCCGATCGAGCTGAGCAGCAGCTTCTGGATCTGGTCTTTAGTCAGGTTCAGTTTTTTCATTTCCTTGGAGTCTTGGGGGAGGAGGGACCTTTCAGGGCACTGGCGGATGGATTAAAGGCCACGCTCAAACCGAAACGCGCCATGGCCATATTCGCGCCCCCGATGTTTGCGAGCGTGTCCAGGTCTTCGAGGGTTTTAAACTCGACCTTCACGTCGTGGTAACCCTGGCCGAGCTGTTCGAGGAGCAGCTGGCGGAGTTCTTCGGCTGCAGCGCGCGGTTCGCGGCCCGCCGCCAGACCTTCGATCATCACATTCACCCCTCGGTTATCCTCCAAAACGGTGCCGTCGATGCTCATGAGCTGTGCGTTCAAAGCCACGCAACGAGAAAGCTTTTCCAAAAAGGGCGCCCAGTAAAACCGGCTGTCGATTATCTGGTCGAGGACTTTGGTCGTGCCGATGATGCTGTTCAATTCGGCGGAGCGCTTTTGCGACGCGGTCACCTTTGGTTCTACTTTGCTCCAGTCATGCTGGACCGCATTGAGCCGGCTCCGGATTTCCAGAGTCTTATAGGCGTTGAACATGTAATAGAGGAACATTAGGGCGCCGAGGCCACCCAGCACCATCATGCCGATCTTAAGCGGATCGCGCTGGCGCTGTCGTTGTTCCTGGAACTCCTCATGCAGGAGATTGAGGTGGAGTGCCATTGCGCGCCTTAGTTTCTGAGATATTCAAACGCCGCCCCGCAGGCGACGTTGAGCGAAACAAATTCGTTCGGCAAGGCCTGACGCTTTGCGGGCGGAAGCGCCACCTCACACGTCTCGAGAGGATCCCAAATCTCGCAGGGTAATCCCAGCTCGTCGCTTAGCGTCTGCAGGATTGTTTCGGTGCGGGCGAGACCGCCAGAAACAAAGATCCGATGAATGCTTTGCTCATGTTGTCCTTCAAAAAACCCGATCGAATTACGCACTTCCGTCGCCAATCTGGCCAGGGAAGCCCGGCAAATCTCGGCCATGCCGGGATCGCCTTCCTGCATCATTACGCGCGCGGCGCTTGCGTCGAGCGCGCCATCCGCGGTGAGCGCGTGAGTCAGCGCTTTTCCACCATAGTCGATGCTGCGAACGAGGACGAGTTCCCTTTGGCTGCCGATCATCACCGTGCTCTGCAAGTGGCCCATGTCGAGAAGCAGGAACGCTTCTTTTGCAAAAGTTTCCGGGTAAGCGAATTCGAAAGCGTTAAACGAACAGACCGGCGCAAGCTGCAAGATCTCCGCCGAAACACGGGATTTGCTGCACGCCTCGGAAATCTGTTTCACCGTCGGGCGCAACATTCCGCCGACAAGATATTTCATTCTGGCGTTTCCGTTTGAAGCAGGCATGGGAGCCTCCCCTGACCCATTGGCCGCGCCATTTGTCCGGGAGCCGTTCGTCGCTTCAGGCGAGAGCAACGCGCAATCGAGGACAAAGTCTTTGCACTCCTGATTCAAGACCATGAGGCCGTTGAGCCGAAGGGCATTGCGCAAAAGGTCGATGGGCGTATTGGGCTGTTCGACAATGCGGAGGAGCGATTCGGGATCAGAGACTGCGATCGCGCAGCCTTTGGCGCTGCCGCCGAGGTCCTTGAACAAGAGTTTGAGTTGCTGCGCAAGTTCCTCAGGTGTGGTGAGATTCTCGGGGACCTCTCTGGAAGCGTAGCTGGTGAGCACGAACCGGTCGTCCCCCTTGCGCTGGAGCAGGACTCCTTTGAAGACGTGTTTCCCCAGATCGATCCCAAAAACAGAATTTCCGCGTCTCGCCATGATGCTGCCATTCCCTGTAGCGGGAACCGTGCCGACAGCCCGGTTTTCTACCCGTGACAGAACCCTTTCAGACAGGGGCAATCACTCGCCAGAACAGGGCCTGCCAGCCCCGGGAGACGCGCGATAACCGAAGAATTGGCGGGCCTTGATAATCCCGGCCACTTCCGGCGGCACCATCCGCTCCCAGGCGGGATCGCCCGACTGCAGTTTCGTCAGCGCGTCGGGAGGATGAATGCGCAAATACTCCGGATCATAATCGGTGATCTCCTGGATAAACTCGTTGTCGATCAGGTAGCGGAAGAGGGAGTGCAAATTGGACGCAACTTCGAGCTTTGTTGCCGTGACCAGCTCACCCTTTTCGTCGATCATCGGGTAGACATAAAGTTTCAGGCCGCTCTTAAACATTCGACCCAGCGCTTCGAGGATTCCTCCTTCGAGATTGAGGTAGTATTTCTCATCGAAAATCTCCATCAGACTCGGTACGCCCATCACCAGCCCGATCATTCGATTCGTGTAACGCGCCAGATAGGAGGCGAGGCGAAAATATTCGCCGAATTTCGAAACCATCACCGTGCGGCCGAGGGCGCCGAGAATATCAACACGCGCTAGGAAATCGGCGTGGTTAAGCTGGCCTTCTGAGAGCAGGTTCTCGAGGGTCATTTCCATCAGGACGACGAGGTCGTCTTCGGAGCAGCGGCATTGTTTGAGGAAGGCGGTCCGCGCGCCATTTAGCATGTCGTTCGTGGCATAGGTAACGGGGCGAAAACTGCCGCGTTCGACCAGGAGGGCCTTCTTGTAAAGGATGTCGGCGGGTTGGACGGTCTCGCCATCGGCGGTGAACATGACGGCGTTGGTCAACCCCTGGCTTACGAGCTGTAAACTCATGAGCCGATTGTCGACCTGAGGAAACGCCGGCCCGGAAAACTTGATCATGTCCACCTGGATGCGATCCGGCGCGAGATTCTCCTGGAGCGAGGCAATTAATTTCTCCGGCTGCCGATGGTAAAAAGCGCCGTACAGAAGATTCACTCCGATAATGCCGAGCGCTTCCTGTTGATCGACGTTCGACTCATCCAGCATCCGGATATGGATGATGATCTGGCTTGGTTCCCCGCGCGTCTGTTCCTGCAAGCGCACTCCTAGCCAGCCGTGCGACTCGTTATGCTGTTTGAAACTCCGCGCGGCCACGGTGTCGGCGAAGACAAAAAAGGTCCGCTCGTTTCCAAATTTCTTGTCCAGGCGCTCGATCAGGAGGCGGTACTCGTGGTCCAGCATCGTCTGGAGCCGGTTGCGGCTGACATAACGGTCCGCCGTTCCGTAAATGGCGTCGCTAAACGTCATGTCGTAGGCCGACATTGTCTTCGCGACCGTGCCCGAGGCGCCGCCGACGTGGAAAAATCGCCGGGCGACCTCCTGGCCAGCGCCGATTTCGGCAAAAGTCCCGTACTTTTTCGCGTCGAGATTGATCTGGAACGCCTTCTTATTGGTGCCGACATCCATTTCCGCGTTCATACGCAGTCAAGATGTGGACAATTAGGCGCTTCTCAACCCGCACTTGGGGCTCGGACGATCGGTGGTCTACAGTCGCACGAGCTGCGCGCCGTGTGCCGGAATCCACCCGCGGAGATGGTTCGGCAACGCAGCGTAGATCCAATCGCCTCGTTGATTCAGGATCTTTATCTCGCTCCCTGGCGGCAACGCCAACACGCTGCTCGCGTTGTCTGCCGTGGCGAGTCGCGCCTCGATGTTCTGTCCGGTCACGATCGCAAGTGCCTGGCCTTTGCTGCCGGTCTCGAGCGAATAGAGGGCGTAAACGGCGCCCGCAAATACGGCGATCGTGAAGACGATGAAAACAATAACGGCTGCAGAACGTCGCCGTGAATAGAAGAGATGCGTCAGAGCGAAAAGTGCGAGCCAGAAGGCAGTCGATGCCACGATGGAATATTGCGTCGAAGTGCCGACTTCGAGGTAACGCTCCAATGCGCTTCGTTTTAACGCCAGGGCACGCGCTTCGTCCCGAACGAGACGTAAATTAGCGGCCGCCTCCGGATGGTGCGGATCGAGTGCTAGCGCACGTTCGTAGTTCAGGATCGACTCCCCGAAATTTCCGAACCGGAACCACGCATTGCCCAGATCGTAGAATAAATTAGCGCTCCGGTGCCCGGACCTGACAAGATTTTGGTAACCGTCAATCGCCTCCTGAAAATGGCCCTGGCTGTAACTCTCGTTCGCCTTCACGAATTCAGGATTCTGATCTCCTCGAACGACTGGGCTTACCATGCAGCTTACTGCGATCGCAGCAGCCCTCAGGTACACTAGAGTTCTGTGTTTCACTTCCGGAGGCTTTCGATCAAGTTGAGAACTTCGGTGCGGGCTTCCGGCGGCACGAGGCGAATGCCGTTCTGCCCGGTACCGCTATAGCGAACTTCATCGCTCTTCTCGAACAAATGACGAAGGCGCACCCGTGTATTTTCGTCCGCTTGGAACACCGCCGCCGCGACTTCCGCGTCGACCGTATTTGGATCAAGGTTCTGAGCCAGCGCTGTCTTCAACTGAACCGCGCGCGAAGCACGCGAGAAATATTCCTGCGGTGAAGAGTCGTTGCGACCGAGACTTCGTTGCAGCTCCGTCGCCTCGTGCAGCAACGCCTCGCGTCGCCGCGCTTCTCGATTATCGAGATGGGTCTGCCGCATTTTCCACCCGATATAGCCGAGCAGAGCCAGGAACGGGAAGACTTGGGCGAGCCAGAACGGCTGGCGGGCAAAGAGCGGCGTAAACGACTGCGGTGCGGACGGGAGATACGTCAGTTGGTGAAGGATGTCCTGTTGCTTGGGACCTGCTGAGGGAGCCGCATCCTTCGCGGGGGCTTGTAACGTAGAGACGGGCGGGGTGGCGGCTGGCGCGGCGGCGCCTTCCACGCGCACCGGAATCGGATCAGCGCGCAAGGTGACGTATTGTTCCTTCAGCGAATCGAAATAAGTAAAGAGTTGCGCGGGAATTTTGTCTTTGCGTTCGTTCGGGCTGAGGACACTCTCGAACGTTTTCGTGCCGCTGATTCCCACGTCGTCATCCTGTTTGAAATTCGCGGAGGGTGGGTATTTGCGCCATCCAGCCTCATCTTCGAGGGCGGGACCGGTCACACGGTCAAAATTCCCACGGCCTGAAATCTTTGTCGTGACGGTAAACGGATCGCCCACCTGTCCAGATTTCGGATTGGCGTCGGACTCCATGGTAAAATTACCGACGGCCCCAGAAAAACTTGCTGGGGGATTAGGTGGCAGCGTCTTGACTTCGAGCGTGACTGCTTCGCCTGAGATCTTGATGGCCACGGGCTGGGTCAAATCAGCGAAGGGATTGGGAAAGATGCCGTTGAACGCGTCGTCCATCTCAAAAATGTCGCGCGGCGAATGTTGCCTTGGGCGTTTCCTCGGCCACTGCATCAACGTTTCGAGCTCGGCCGGGCCTATGGTCAGGCTGCCCGCTTTCGCTGCCGCGACGGCCGTTTTGTAGATGTAAACAAAGAAGCGGCGGCCGTTAATTGTTTCCTGCCTCTCATTGGGGCGTTGAAGTTTCTGGATGGTGAAACCCTGACCACTGATCCGCGGTCCCGCCGCCACTGGATTTGGATCGAATCGAACGCGGGAATCAATTCGGAGGCGAATCTCCACCGGGACCAATTCCCCGACGTAGACGTTCTTCTTCGATATGATTATCTCGGCGGCCCCGATATCCTGCGGATTCACCGCGGAGCGGTCGGCGGAAGTTTGTGGCCGATTCGAGGTGGCGCTGACTTCGAGCGCTAGCTCCTCTGTTCGGAGCGAGGTGCCACCCACGCGAATTGTTTGTGGCGGTATCTTGAAGTTACCGGAACGGAGGGGAAGAACTGTGTAGTTGAAGGTGACGCTCGACGTGACGCTGAGGTTGCGCATTTCAAATGATTGCATCTGCCCGGCGGAACGAATCTCCAGGCCATCGACCGAAATTCCGGAGGGTGGTGCGACGTTCCGCTCCCCCTTCACTTGGATCTGGAGTTCGACCGGCTGGCCTACGGTGGTCTGCGCGCTGGAGAGGACGGCAGTGACCGAGGGTTGCTCAGCCCTGGCCGAAGGGCTGCAAGCAACCAGCGCGAGGGAAACGACGGCGGTGCGAGCGAACAATCGTTGAAAAAAAAATAAACGCGGCATCTGGGACTGATTACCAGTCTTTATAGACATTTCGCGAAACCCTGCGTTCATCAAGCTGCACCCGCCGCTCTTCGTCCTTCATCGACTGCAAAAGAAGCTCGGCTTGTTTCTCGCTCATCTGGCCGTCTTTCTCCGGCTCCGCCTCCGCCACTTGAGCGCTCTGCTGGTTCTGGTTTGGCTGTTCCTCCCCGGCTCCTTTGACTTCCCCGGCCATCCTTTTCTCGGGAGAAGACGCAGGCGCCGGAGTCGGGGAATTGCCACTTTCTTCCCCCGGGCCGGGCGCTGGAGACGGACTTTCGTTTCCTTGATCGGAAGGCGCCGGTGTTTGTCCGGGTTTTTTCTGGTCGTCGCCCGATGAATTCTGTTTGTCGTTTTTACCGGTGTCTTCGTTGTCTTGCGCGGAGGGCGAGGGTGAGGGGCCGCCCTGATTCTGCTGCGATTGCTCATTTTCTCCCGGGGAAGGCGATGGAGTTTCGTTTTTCTTGGACTCGTCACCCTTGGTTTCCCCGGATTCATTCTTAGGCTGCGATTTCTGATCGTCGCCCTTGTCCGGGTTCTCCTGCTCGCCGTCGCCCGCCTGGTCCTTCTGCTGATCTTTGTCGTCCTTCTTTGATTCGTTTTTCTTGTCCTGTTCCGGTTTTGGCGACGGCGAAGGAGGAGGCTGCTGCTCGCGCTTCTCCTTCAATTCCTCGAGCTTTTTTTGCACATACGCGTGGTTCTCTTTAGCCTCTTTGTTCTCCGGCGCGATCTTCAGACTCTGCTCGTAGTGTTGGAGGGCGTTTGTCCAGTCCTTCAGTTTTTCGTCATCTTTTTTTCGCTCCTCACCTCGCTGGTAGAGGGTGTTGCCAAGATTGTAATGGCTCTTCCCTTGCAAGCCGGCATCGGGCGAGAGCAACGCCTGGCTGAAGGAATTTAACGCTTTGCCGTAATCCTTCATCTTGTAGGCGGCCGCGCCGGCATCGAATTGAATTTTGTCGGCGGCGCCCGTTCGAGGGTGTTCCTTCAGCGTCTTCTCAAATTCCTGATAGGCTTCTTTGAATTTTTGCTGGCGATAGGCTTCCAGTCCCGGCGCCGCCCCGAAGCAATTGTTTGCCAGCAAGAAGAGGGCGGCCGCCATTGCCAGCGTCTTTTTCTTCGGCTGGACTGCTGACGCCACCGACACGCGAACGCGTTTGCGCTCGCGCATCAGGAACGACGCTGTCAGGAAGAGCAGCGCCGCGCCCAGCGGCCATTGGTAGCGTTCAATCGGCCTCCGGGAAAGCCGGGCGTCGATGTCACCGGCCTGCATTTGGGTAAGCCCGTCCGCGAACAGCTGCTTCATCGTCCGGGGACCGTCCTCGAGGTGGAGATAGAATCCGCCGGTCTTTTCCGCGATTTCCTTCAAGCGTCTTTCGTCCAGCTTCGATTTTACCACCTGTCCTTTATCGTCTTTGACGAAGGCCGTTCCCCCGTCTTGCCCGCTGATCGGGATGAGCGAGCCTTCCGGTGTGCCGACACCCACGGTGAAAATTCGGACTCCGGCATCCGCCGCTGCCTTCGAGGACTTCGTCGCATCACCCTTCAGCTCTTCGCCGTCCGTGAAAATGATCAAGGCGCGATTTCCGATCGCACTCTTGCCGTAGGTATTTACGGCGAGATCGATCGCCTCCGAAATATTTGAGCCGCCTTCCGGAATTGTGCTGGTGTCGAGATCGTTGATCGCCTCCACGGCCGCGCCGTAATCAATCGTCAGGGGAGCTTGCAGAAACGCGCGACCGGCGAAGGCGACGAGCCCCACCCGGTCCCCCTGAAGCTCGTTTATGAGATCCTGCGTGGCGAGTTTCACGCGCTCAAGCCGGTTTGGAGGCACGTCGTTTGAAAGCATGCTGCGGGAGGTATCGACCGCGAGGATGAGGTCCAGACCCTTTCGCTTGGCGTCTTCGTAAATGTATCCCCAGCGCGGCTGGGCGAGAGCCGCGATCGCGAACGCAAGGCCGAAGAGGACGAAGGCGAAGCGCGCATTCCGGCGGCGGCGGTCAACGGTGCGCGCGAGATTCGGCAGCAGGCGCTCCGAGACGAACTCGCGCAATCGTCGCCCGGCCCGATGCTCCGCGCGCACGAAGAGGACGACGAGAAAAGGGATAAGGAGCAAAGCCCAGAACCACTGTGGGACGCCGAAAGTCATAGCCACGTTATTTTCGTCACGGCAATTTCTTCCAGATCGTCTGCGCCAATAGGATCTGCGCCACGAGCAGCGCGCATCCAGCCATGAGGCAGGCGGGAAAGAGATCGCGGTACTGTTGATATTTTTTTACCGCCACCGTCGTTGTTTCCATCTTGTCGATGTCTCGAAAGATCTGTTCCAGGGATTTCGTGTCCGTCGCCCGGAAAAATTGTCCATCCGCGATCTTTGCGACCTCCCTTAGCCCGTCCTCGTTGAATTGAACACGCTGGTTCTGATACATGATGTTGCCGAGCATGTCGGTAAACGGCTTGCCCGTTCGGGGATTAAAGACCGGGGCGGGCGCGATCCCGTTAATTCCAGCGCCGATCGCGTAGAAGCGAATTTTCAACGCCTTGACCGCCTCCGCCGCGGTGGCCGGCGGAATCCTCCCCGCGTTGTTCTCGCCATCGGTCAGGAGCACGATGACGCGGCTTTTCGAAGCCTTATCTTTTAAGCGATTCGCCGCGGATGCGATGCCCAGACCAATAGCGGTGCCGTCTTGGACCATACCCGTGCGGACACGCTCGAGATTCTGCAGGAGCCAGTCGTGATCGAGCGTCATTGGACTGATGACGTAAGGATGTCCGGCGAAGGCGATGATCCCGATCCGGTCGTTAGGCCGTCCCTCGATGAATTGGCGCGTCACCTCGCGAATCGCCTCCAGGCGTGTGGCCTGGTCGCCGCCCACCGAAAAATCCTTGGTCAACATCGATTGCGAAACGTCGAGCACCAGCATGATGTCGATTCCGCTGGCTTCCACCTGCGTCAGACTCTTGCCCAATTGCGGCCGCGCCATGGCGATGACCAGGAGCGCGAAGCCCAGCAGAAACAAACTGCGCAAGAACTTCCCCGCACGCGCCGCGCTCGTTTTCCCGAGCGACCGCAGGGCGGCGGTCGATGAAAAAGTGAGCGCGGCGGCGGGCCCGCTTTTCCCACGGAAATAGGCGAGCAACGGAAGCAGCAGGAGGAGCAAGAGCAGCCACGGATGCGCAAAGGTCAACGCCGAGCTCGGCAGCCAATCAGGCAGGTTCAAGTTTTCCTCCTTGCACAAAGCGCGTCGCTTCCTCGAGGAGTCGCCGGCTGTCATCGATCGTTGCGTCGTAACGCGCGAACTTGATCAGGTCACAACGGTTGAGAAAATCTTCGAGCAATGATTTCTCATCCTCGGAAAAGGGCGAAGCCTTCGTGAGGACGGCGAGAAATTCGACGGAGGTCTGGCGCGTCACGGGCAGTTGATATTGGTCGGTCACATAACGCCGGAGAATATCGGAAACGCGGATGCTGAATTGATAGGGAGACAACGTTTCGATTTCGCGACCGATCCGCTCGAGCAATTCGAGAGTGCGCTCGCGCGGCGAAGGCTGCGGCTTCGGGCGCTGTGATCGGCGTCCCAACCATCTGCCAATCAAAACGCAAAGTGCAAGGGCGGCGAGCGCTCCGCCGTACATCACCCATGCGGGCAGTAACGAATAATCAACCGGCGGTGATATATCGTGGAGTTGTTCTACAGCGAGAATAAGCATACGGCAGGCAGGTCATCGCACGGCGAGGCGTCGTTCCCGTTGCTTGAAGAACGAGCGCAGCGCGGGCAGGTAATCTTCGCCCGTTCGAAGCGAGATGGCATCGATACTATTGCGGCGGAGTGTGCGATTTAGTTCGGCCCGTTTCGTCTCGGCCAAAGCGCTGAAACGCGCGCGAGTTGTGCGGTCCGCGGTATTGATCTCGATCTGCTCCCCGGTTTCGGAATCTTCCAGCGTGATGATCCCGACATTGGGCAGTATTTCTTCGCGCTGATCTTGAATGTGCACCGCAATGAAATCATGTCTTCGGCCACTCACCGAAAGTTCGCGCGAAAAATCATCCGTTTGAAAATCTGAAACGAAGAAGACCACAGCGCGGCGCGTCACCACCTTGTTCAGATAGTCGAGTGCCAGCGCGGGGGCCGTGCCCCGACCGGCTGGTTCGAAAAACAGGATTTCCCGGATGATGCGCAGCGTATGCGATCGGCCTTTCTTCGGCGGGATAAAAAGTTCCACTCGATCGCTAAAAAGGAGCAGACCCACTTTGTCGTTGTTTCGGATGGCACTGAAGGCGAGGAGACAAGCCACTTCCGCGGCGAGCTCGCGCTTCGACTGGGCCGAGCTGCCAAAGTTCCCCGAAGCGCTGACGTCTACCACCAGCACCACCGTAAGCTCGCGCTCCTCCGTAAATTTTTTCACGAACGCCGTCCCTAATCGCGCTGTGACGTTCCAGTCGATCGCACGGATTTCATCCCCGGGTTGATATTCGCGGACATCCTCAAAGTTCATCCCGCGTCCTTTGAAGACGCTGTGGTAATCCCCCGCGAAGATCGTCTGCACCAGGCCCTTGGTCTTGATCTCGAGGGCCCTGATCTTCTTCAGGATTTCTGCTGGGGTTTTCGCTTCGCTCCGCTCGGATGACAGCATTTTCACGGCACGGGCAGGCCGGCGAAGATCCGATCGACGATGGTTTCGCTCGTGATTGTCTCGGCTTCGGCTTCATAGCTGACGATGATGCGATGACGCAGCACGTCAGTGCCGATGCTCTTAACGTCTTGCGGCGTGACGTAGCCGCGACCACTCAAGAAGGCGTGGGCGCGCGCGGCCAGCGCGAGGTAGATGGTGGCGCGCGGCGAAGCACCGTAACGAATCAGGCCGTCCAGATTTAGATTGTACGACGCCGGTTCGCGCGTGGCCCAAACGACATCCACGATGTAATCCTTTACGCGATCGTCGATGTAAATGCTGTTCACCACCGATCGCGCCGCGATGATCGATTGCGGATCAACGATCGGCGTTACATTCAGGTTCGGCGCGGAAGTCGCCATCAGGTCGAGGATCTGCCGTTCCTCGGCTTTTTGCGGATAACCGATGTGCAGCTTCAACATGAAGCGATCGAGCTGTGCCTCCGGGAGTTGGTAAGTCCCTTCCTGCTCGAGTGGGTTTTGGGTCGCGAGAACAAGAAACGGATCGGAGAGGGGATAGGTTGTTTCACCGATCGTCACCTGTCTCTCCTGCATTGCTTCGAGAAGAGCGCTTTGGACCTTGGCGGGTGCGCGATTGATTTCGTCGGCGAGAATCAAGTTGGAAAAGAGCGGCCCGAGCTTCGTCGTGAACTCGCCGGAACGCGGATTGTAAATGAGCGTGCCGATCAGGTCCGCCGGCAGCAAGTCGGGCGTAAACTGCAAACGCTGAAAGCCAGTCTGGATGCAGGCCGCCAATGTTTTCACCGTGAGCGTCTTGGCCAGGCCCGGGACGCCTTCAAGCAGGATGTGTCCGTTTGCAAGTAGTCCTAGTAACAGTCTGTCGACCAAGTACTTCTGTCCAATGACGACGCGGCCGATCTGTTCGCGCAACGGAGGGATCCATAATCCCATCTCCTGCACTTGTTGCGTGATTTCCTGCGTCGATTTCATAAGAATGGGTGAGACAGACCTGACCGAAGGAATGTTCGATTTAACGCGGCGCATTCCGGCCGCGGGCCTGTGCGCATTTTCTTTCGATGTAGAGGCGCTTGTGTCAAGCGCCTGTTCGGCCGGTCGGGTGTTAGCCGCGGCGAGCGCCTCTACATTTTCTCAGCCCGCGCCCGGCAATTCAGAAGCACCGGCAAACCCGGATAGGGTTCTGCTACGCGAATGCGTCCTTCGAGATAACGCCCGTAGGTTTCGCTGAGTAGCTTTGGCTGATTCACGAACAAGATGAACTTCAATGCTTCGATCGTCCGCTCCTCATCGCCTCTCGCTTGCGCGGCATAAAATAACTTCAAGCGGCGCGTTCCGATTGTCGGAGGCGGGTTTTCCTCGAAAGCGGCACGAAGCAAACGATTCAGCACGCCCGTCCCCAACCGTACGCGCGCGGCGCGCCGAACGTCCGCGATTAAGCGAAAGAGCTGTTCGACGTTCTCGCCCGTCAGAGCCGATGCGATCAGGACAGGGGCATAGTCGAGAAAGAAAAGATGCTCGCGCGTTTCGGAAGCGATTCGCTCCATCTCGGCTTTCGCCGCGCGCTTCGGTTTCACCAAATCCCATTTGTTGAGCACGACCAGGCAGGGTTTTTCGGCCTTCTGGATCAGCCCCGCGATTTTCTTGTCCTGGCCGGTCACGCCGCTCGTCAGATCGATGACGAGAACGCAGAGGTCCGCGCGGCGAATCGTCCGCTCGGCTCGCATCACGCTGAAGACTTCGACGGAGCTGGAATGTTTGCTGCGCGCGCGAATCCCTGCGGTGTCGATCAGGAGAAACTGCTCTCCATCGCGTTCATACAGAATATCGACCGCGTCCCGCGTGGTGCCGGGCAGTTCGCTTACAATGGTCCGGGCATCGCGCAGGATGGAGTTAATCAACGATGATTTTCCCGCGTTGGGCCGCCCGACCACGGCAAGTGCCAGCGGCCTGCTCTCGGTTGATGGCTGGTCACTGGCAGCATCGGAAGTCGGCAAAAGTGAATCGATTATTTCCAGGAGACCCGAAATGCCGCGGCCATGTGCGGCACTGAGCGGGACAGAACTGGCGAAATTAAGCTGCGCGAAATCGCTCTCCAGATCTTCGTGTTTCGGGTGATCGATCTTGTTAATGACGAGGACGACCGGCGTCTTCGACTTGCGCAGAATTCTGGCCAGCTCCTGGTCAATCGGCGTGAGGCCATCTTGCGCGTCTACCACAAACAAAATCACGTCGCTTTCGCGCATAGCGGCATCCGCCGCGCCCCGAACCTGCGTCCTCAGTTCCACTTCGCCCGCGCCTCCGATGCCTCCCGTGTCCCAGACCGTAAAGGGCCGCGGGCCACGCACGCAGGGAGCAGCCAGCCGGTCGCGCGTGATGCCGGGTTGATCGTGGACGATGGCGATATTGCGGCCGGCGAGCCGGTTAAACAGCGCCGATTTGCCTACATTCGGGCGGCCCACGATGGCCACTTTGCCCACGCTTTCTGGCGCGTTCTTGCGTTGCATGGCAGGTCGCGTTGCCGCGTTAGTCTAACTTTGCGTTGGCGTGACCTTGTGCCGTTAACTGCCGCACCCCATCTCGCACGTAAATCATCCCGGAGACGAGAGTGAAAAACCCGGCCGCCGCCACGACATAGAGCAACGGGACCAGGCGGAGTTGCAACATCACCCACGCGATCGCCATCATCTGCAAGACGGTGGCCACCTTGCCCGTCCAACTTGGTCTGACGCGAACCGTCCCGTTTAAAATATGAAGCACCGCGCTCCCGACCAGAATGACCGTGTCGCGAGTGATTACGAGCACGGGAAACCACGCCGGAAATTTCCCGTAATGCTGGTCGCCCGTGCTCCAGTTACTGATACTGAGCGTAATGATGCCGCTCAAAAGCAGTCCTTTGTCGGCGATCGGATCGAGGATCATGCCAAGTGAGCTGCGCTGATTGTATCGTCGCGCCACGAAGCCATCGAGGCCGTCGCTAACGGCGGCGAGAAGAAAGACCGCGATCGCGGCAAAGCGTTGCCAATCCTGCGGGCTGCCTTCCTCGATGCTTTGCCCATAATAAATCGCCAGGGTGACGAATATCGGGATCAGCAGGATCCGGATTACGGTGATTTTGTTGGCGGTTGTCATGACTCGCTGACGCGATCATGAAAGTCCGCCGGGAGAAACTTGCAAGCAATTTGGGGCTTTCATCTCAATTCAGGCGACCAAAGCCCGAACCATAAAAAGGACGCGCGGGGTTTATTTACACCGGAACCGACCAAACGCGATCGACCGATCCCTATCTGAAAGATGTCGCTCGAGATGGCTGCTAGGGAAAATGGCTCTTGAAGGCGTCGATCAAGGCCTGGGCCTGTGCTCGTTTGCTGCGTTGACCTAAAGTCGCATCGGCCGCGTTATCGCCGAAAAACGGCTCGATCAGGCAGCTGGGAATATCGGACATGGCATTGACACTGGCTCCGCCTCGCGGGTGCGGCGGGCATTTTTTCAAGCCGCGATTCTGCCCACCCGTTCGCGCATACAATTTTACCAACGCATTCTGGATGGCCCCGGCCCACCCGGCAGAGGCCGCGCACGCGGTGCCGTAGAGAGTCTCCGTTCCGCGCGCTGTTCCATTAGCTGCGTTGAAATGAAGCTCGATCGAGGCTCGCGGTCTCCAAGCCCGGACATTGGCATACGCGCCAGACACACCGATCCCGTCACGGAAAAAAGTCCGAACCTCGACACCTGCCGTCGCGCCGGCAGCGCTGATGAGAGACGCAAGATCAGAATTCCAAGAGTATTCCGAGGCGCTAACTGGGGCGATGCCCTCCGCGCCGCCATCGACCCTGGTGTGTCCAACGACAATGGCCAGCTTTTGCGCGGTCTCCGCACCCGCGGCCGCAGGGCCTCGACTGCGTGCCTCTTTTCTGGAGCGGGAGTTCGCGGGAATCACGCTTGCCGACTTCGATTTCGCTGAGGGGGTTTGGAGCTGATCAATGATATCGCCAACCTGCTCCTTGAGGGCGATGAGTTGTGTGAGGATGTCTTGGGGTTTCATAATTTGGATTGGGTTGGTTCGGGCAGCGGAAGCCTATTTTTCCTCAAACAAGGAGAGCGGCAGCTCTGGGCACGAGCTTTAGCACATTCGGCAAATAGGTATCGCTAACGGTGTAGCCCTGCTTGAGGAGGAAACCGACAAAATCCGAGGTCGACCCAGTGTGCTCCGTCCAACCGCGATAGACATCGCGCTGGAGAAAGCGCCAATAGCCAGCGATAAAGTGCTCAATGCTTTCAAACTTGCAGTAGGGTTCGGTTTCGCCTTGCCAGTCGGTGTATTGATATTTCGTGGCAAAGCCGGTCATTTCCGAACGCCACTTCAAACCCGCAAAGTTGAGCGCCTCTCGAGAGAGCTTGCTGCTGGCCCAGCCCGATTCCAGAATCCATTGCGCCAAGGTGGTTTCTTTGAGTTCCGGCACGTCTTCCGCGCGCACCTCGGCTTTGACCTTCCTGAAAACCGGCTGGAGATCGAGATCGCGATAGATTGCAGCAAGTTGCCGCAGTAATTCTCCGGCCGCAGGCGCTGCGGGAACCTTCTTGCGCGTTCGCGCTCCTCTGCGAGCTGGGCCCGATCGCGCAGGAACCGCTCGAACAGGAGAAAGGTCGTTCGTGAAAGTCCGACCGGTAAAGGCTTCGTAGAGCGAAGCCGCGGCGAGATGCGCAAGAAAATCGAGATGGACGGGATCGTTTTTCCCTTCCATGAATCCGAGTTCGAGCAAATGGGCCGCAGGCACCGTCTGGCGAATCCAGCCCAAGCCACCGAAACGCGACGCGGTGTGCAGCCGGTTCCAGCTCCGGGTGTGCGCTCCATGGCGCAGAAACGCTTGACGCAAAAATTCACCCACCTCGACGCTCCGTGCACTGACACCGGTAAACGCCACAGCGGCGCGAGGCATCGTCTTCACCGAGACCGGAAGCGGAATCGCGATGCACCTCTAAGACCCACGCTTCCCCAAAAGAATATTTGCGATTGATCCAACCGATCGTGACATCCGTATCGTGGGCGTGAGGCGCAACCACAACGTTCACGTCGCGGCTACTCAAAAGCTCGGCTGTCCGATCGACGATCGTAATAGCTTGGTCGCGCTCTTTGAAACTGCCGAAGGTGGCGCCGCTATCGCTGCCACCATGGCCGGCGGCCAGGACGAGGGTTTCAGGCGCTTGGAGAAGGGAAAGGCTGCTGGTTCTCATGGGGTTTGAATCATGGCTTGGTCAAGGTTGAAGCAAGAGCGCGATCGAGAAATTCCAACATCATTGCACGGAGGGTAGGTGGTCGAGGGGGGGAAAGGTTTCAGGGGCAAGAGTGTCTGGATGTTTTCCCAAAGGCAAGCGTTGATCGGGCTAATCCGATTGTGCTTGCGGCGTTTTCGCATGCGCCTTCTTTCCGGCTGATTGCGACTTGGGATCGAAGGGCTAAAGCGGGCGGCGGCTATCGGGAATATGGGGTAAGCCCAGCGCCGGCCGGTGCCGGCCGACACTACCAGGGGCGTTTGCAATTCCTCCTAGGCTGACCATTGCAGTGGAGCAGGATCAAAACGAGTTGTCGCTCCACTGCTGCAAAAACGTGCCAGGCAATGCGATTCAGGTTTCCAGTTCCGCCGATGCCGTCCCGGAAGTCGGGGCATGCCGGCCCTCGCAAAATTCCTCGACCATCTTCTTGTTGAAAGCGGGGATGTCGTCCGGTTTTCGGCTCGTGACCAGGCCGTTATCCACCACCACTTCCTGATCGACCCAATTCGCACCCGCGTTCCGAACATCCGTTTTGATAGCAGGCCAGGACGTAACCGTCCTGCCGCGCAGAACGCCTGCGTCGATCAGGACCCAGGCTGCATGGCAGATCGCGGCGACCGGTTTGCCCTCGCGGAAAAAATGGCGCACGAACTCCAGCGCCTCTTCGGCCGAGCGCAGCGAATCTGGGTTCATCAATCCGCCGGGAATCATGAGTGCGTCGAAGTCTTCCGGCTTCGCCTCGTTTAGGGTCAGGTCGACCGGCACGGTGTCCCCTTTATCAGCGTGGTTCATCCCTTGGATTTTTCCCGATTTGAGTGAAACCACGGTTGTCCTGGCGCCCGCTTCATCCAGAGCGGCGCGCGGTTTTGTAAGTTCCACCTCCTCGAAACCGTCCGCCGCCAGAATCGCCACTTTTTTGCCCGATAAATTTTGTGCCATAAAAATGTCTCCCGGTAGAAACTGCGCCATTCTGCGCCCAAATACTACGGATGGCTCGAGCGCAGCGGATGTAGCCGCGATCAGCAAGTGCCCTAGCGCCCTAACGGGGTGGAAGGGAACGGACGGCATCAACCACCGTGCCGACCCCGAACCGAATGCGGGATCCCGCGAATTATTTGCCGATCAGAATGAAAATCCCCGCCACGAGCGCAAGAACTCCTGTAAGCAAAACGGGCATAGGAACGCCAAGGGCCGAGATGCCGACGAGAATGAGATAAATGGCGAGCACGAGCATTCCGATGTTTTTTGTGATCATGAGTTATCCTTTGGTTGGAAAAGGAGGCGGCCGGGTCTGGCGGCAACGCTCTCCGTTTGGGCAATCCTGACGGCTTGCGCTCGATTGTCACGCGTCATTACTTGTTCCAGAACGATTTCGCTTCCCCAATCGTTCAGAAAGTCGGAATGAGGTGACCGATGGCCAAACCCGATTACGAATGGATTCAGGCTGGAGAAGAATGGTCCGAGCCGTGGGGAGGCTCAGCCGCGCAATGGTTCGGAACGATATTGCCTCGTATCCACCAATGTCTCCCCGCGAGCACGATTCTGGAGATCGCTCCGGGGTTTGGGCGATGGACCCATTATTTGAAGGAGCACTGTCAACATCTCCATGTTGTCGATCCCGACGAGCGTTGTATTGCGACCTGCCGGCGCCGGTTCGCGGCAGACCCTCATTTGATCTATCACGTCAACGACGGTCGCAGCCTCTCGATGATTCCCGACCAATCGATCGATTTTGTCTTTAGCTTCGATTCGCTGGTGCACGTCCGTCGTGACGTGGTGGAAAGCTACCTGCGTCAACTGCCGGCGAAGTTGAAGGATGACGGCATCGCCTTCATCCATCACTCGAATCTAGGGGAATATGCCTCGCCGCTTGTGGAGCGCCTTCCCGGAAGAGTGAGAAAACTCCTGACCAAAGCAAAGGTCCTGGAGTCTGACCATCAGCGTAACCCAAGTATGACGGCTAAGCTGTTTTTTGTCCTCTGTGCGGAACACGGGTTGAAATGCATTTGCCAGGAGATTGTAAACTGGCGAAGCCGAAGGCTGATTGATTGCTTTTCCACTTTGACCCGGGTGGGTTCCAAATGGGAGGGGCCAGCCAGGGTGTTTCGGAATCCGGATTTTATGCGCGAAGCGCAGTTGATATGCCGGTGGTCTCGATTCTATCCAACGGCAGACACGGATTCCGTTGCCCGCGGCCAGTAGGGTCTGCGATAATCAGCCATGAACATCTGGATCGGCACATCAGGCTTCCAATATTCGGAATGGAAGGGGACTTTCTATCCGGAAGATTTGCCGACGGCGAAGATGTTGCCGTTTTACGCCGAACGGCTCTCGACGACTGAGATCAACTACAGCTTTCGCCGGATTCCGAGCGCGAAGACTATTCAAGGTTGGTGGGATGCAACACCGGAACGTTTCAAGTTCAGCCTGAAAGCGCCTCAGAAGGTCACGCACTTCGCCAAGCTGCGTAACTGCGGCGACACGCTGCGTTATTTCTATCAGGTTATATCGGACCTCGAATCGAAGCTGGGTGCGGTGCTGTTTCAATTGCCGCCTGCCTTTAAGAAGGACGCACCGCTCCTGGCTGCTTTTCTCGATGATATTCCGCCGGGAATGCGAGCCGCCTTCGAATTTCGGCACGCCTCCTGGTTCGACGAGGAAGTCTTTGCGTTGCTAAACAGCAAGAATATCGCGCTATGCATCGCTGAAAGCGCCGACCTGAGCACGCCCATCGTAGCGACGGCTGACTATGGCTATCTGCGCTTACGTCGCGAGGATTATACCGACGCCGACATGGCGCGCTGGGCGAAGGCGATCAACGAGAAAGCGAATGTCTGGCCAGACGTTTTCGTTTATCTCAAGCACGAGGAAAGCGGGATCGGCCCGAAGCTTGCCGCGCAACTCCGAGAGCTTCTCGGTCAGACTGTCCCCTAGGCCGCGGCCCGTCGCTTCTGCTTGACCAACGAGGAGGTGGAGCGGCTGGCCGGTCTGCTGCCGTTTCGTTTTGGCTTGTGCGATTGATTTCGATTCAAGCTCTCCTGAAGCACCTTCACCAGATCGACCACGTTAGTTGCTCTCACAGCCGGCGCGGGCTTACCTGCGATTTCCTTGTGCTGCGCCTTCTGCTCGATCATTTCCATGACCGCCGTCCGGTATTCGTCGCGATACTTTTCCGGCTCCCAGGGAACGGACATGCTTTCAATGAGCGATTGCGCCATCTTCAATTCTTTTTCAGTAATCGCGCTCACCGGTCCGTTCTTTAATTCCTCGGGACTTAGAATTTCGGACGCGAAGTGCATCAGCTCGAGAATCAAGAATAGCCCGTCGGGCTTCACTGACGCAAGATGCTCACGATTGCTGATCACCACCTTCGCAACCCCAATCTTGCCCGTGCCGCTCAGCGCGCGGTGCAGCAGGGCATAAGCCTTCTCGCCGCCTTTTTGGGGCTCCAGGAAATACGGCTTGTAGAAAAACTTGGGGTCGACCTGGCCCAGATCCACGAAATCCGTGATGTCGATCGAATGAGTGGACTCGATCTTCACCTTGGCGAAGTCCTCCTCCTTTAGCACTATATATTGGCCGCGCTCGTACTCGTAGCCTTTCACAATCTGGTCAGCGGCGACTTCTTTAGAATCTGCTTCCGCGACTTTCTTGTATTTGATTGGGCTAAGGTCGGTTGCCCGAAGTTGCCGGAAGCTGAGCTTCTCCTCTTTGGTCGCCGGATAAACGGCAATGGGAATGTAAACCAAACCGAAGCTGATGCTACCTTTCCAAATCGCACGCATGGTAAAGCGATCTTAACAACACGGGACGCGTTGTGTCAACCGGCCCAACATCTTGTGCAAGTAGCGTGCCCCATTAGGCCCCTTTTCAATTGCCTTGTCCTCACGCTGCCGGAATCATCCGGCCAACACGCAATTTATTCTTGCAGTTGCGGCGGTAAATCTGGCAAAGCTCGCATCGACCAACCGCGGGACGCCGGCGCCAGTGGAGCGACGGGACCGCGGATTTCTTAACCACGGCACATCTTTATGACGGGAAGACCACCACCAGGACAGACCGCGGGCAAGGCTCAATCGGGGCCGCCAGGCCAGGGGCCTCAACCCTCCGGCTCCGGCAAGGCGCCAAGCGGTAGGGGCGTCCAGGGAATGCCGCCCGGAGCCCAGGAGGAAGAAGTAAAACTCAGCGACGTGCGGTGGGGGGTGATCTTTCGCATGGGCTGGAAGATGGTGTCTTACTGCAAGTATCTCGCGCTCATCTACTGCCTGATGACGCTCCTCCAAAACGGGATGAATCTCGGTGTCTCGCAGCTGATGGGGAAAATCACGCAGGAGCTTACCCGCTCGGCGGAAGTCGTGCCCCCTCCGGATTCGGCGTCCGTCGCTGCCACCCCAGGTGCAGACCCCGCGTCACCGGCCGTGCCGGCGAAAACCGACCACACTCGCCTGATCTGGATCTGCATTCTGTGGGCGATCTTCGCTCTCGGTGCGCTCAGTCTCGGCATCCCGTTTCGCGCCATTTCCACCAAGCTCGATCTGACCATTTCCAACCGCCTCCGCAGCCGTCTTTTCGAACGGTTGCTCCGACAGGGCCCCGAGTTCTATCACACCCACGATCCGGGAGAGCTCAACGCGGTTGCAAACCAATTTACCATCGAGGCGGCCATGACCCTGCGGCAGATCGCGGTGGACATGCTGCTCCAGATGGCAGTCCTCAGCGGCACCGTCGCGTTGCTCGTTTACAACTTCCAGATGAAGGGTCCGCCTCCGGTCCTCTTTGGGGTTGTGATTCCGCCGCCGCTGATCCCGGTCGCCATCGTGCTCTTCGCCTTCATTTCGCCCTACCTCACCGGAAGAATGGCGAACCGCGTGCGTAATGTCTCGAGCGACATGCAGGAGAAGATGCTCGCGCTCAACAGCCTCGTGACCGGCGCGATGCAATCGCCCGAAGAAATCCAGACCATGGAGGCCGAGCCGATCTTCGCGGCAAAACACGACGCGCAACTCGAGGCGCTCCTGCGGTCGCGCCTGAAATCGACGTTCACGATTGAATCGGTCAATCTCGTCAACGGCCTGCCCAGCTGGTTCATCCAGGTCGTGATGCTCGCCTTCGGCGTTTTTGTCGCCATCCGTTCCGGCAACGCCGAGAGCGCGGGTAATGTCGTGGCGATTTTCCTCCTCACCCCGCTCCTGATGTCGCCTATTGGATCGCTCTCGGCGTATATCGTCATGGCGGGCAGCGCCTGGCCGCGCATTGAAACGGTGAACAAAATGCTCGAATCGCGCGCCAGCCGCGAGGAAAGCTCCGGCACGGTCAAGGTGGATTCGGTGGCGCCTACACTCGTTGCGGAAAATATTACCTTTTCCTACAAACCCGATTCGCGACGCATCTTTGAGGACGTCTCCTTCGAGCTCCCGCCGGGAAAAATCACCGGCTTCGTCGCCAAGATGGGGCAGGGGAAGACGACTTTTTTCAAGCTCGCGCTCCGCTTTTACGATCCCCAGCAAGGCCGCGTTCTTCTCGGCGGGAGGCCAGTCAAAGACTACGCCCACGACAATCTCTATGATCACATTGCGATGATGTCGCAATTCCCCGCGTTCTTTCACGACACGCTCCGGGCCAACATGAAAATGGCCAAACCAGACGCGACCGACGAGGAGATCCGCGCCATTTGCGAAGAGACCGGAGTCTGGAAAGTTTTGCAGGCCGGTGTGCCTGGCAATCCGCTGGATGCCGAGTTCGCGGCCGGCCGGCGTCTCTCTGGCGGCCAGCGAAAACTGCTGGCTCTCACCCGCTGCTTGCTGCGTAACCCCGCGGTTCTCTTTCTCGATGAGCCGACGGTTGGGATGGATAATCAGGAAAAATTTGGGATTCTCGGGATGATCCGGCAGGCGGCGAAGAACCATACCGTCATGGTGGTGGATCACGATCTTCGCTGGCTGCTGCCTTTCTGCGATTATTTCCTCGTCCTGAACGAAGGGAAAATCGCCGAGCGCGGGACGGGAGACGAGCTTCTCGCGAAACGCGGTTTATTTTACGATCTTTACCATGCGGCGGAGGGTGGCTAGCCCGCCGAACCTGCTGTCCCGGCCGCCCGCGCGTAGGCTAGCTCCCACATGATGCAAAAGATAACTCGCAAGATTTACAACCTGATCAGTCTAACAAGAAACAACGACGCGGAAGGCAAAGGCTTGTCGCGCCGGAGGAAATCAGTAAAGATTTGCCGCCAGATCGAGTGATGTGGCGGTAAAGTAAAACAACGACAAAACGAAAGGACAGTAAGTTTATGGCAGACGAAAAAGCAGGCAAGAAGCCCGATAGTGATGTGAAGCCCGAGACTGAAGGCGGAGGCGGCGCGGAAAAAGGCGCGGACGCCAGTGAAGCGGGCGGTCGCGGAAGGAAGTTGCTTTACACGTGCTTTGCAGACGGTGCTGGCAATTACGTCGAATCCAGTTGGACCTGGTTCACGTGCTGGCGCTGCGGTGCGTTGAATTACATGTAA
>Ga0190272_10000203_pt1 | contig 36433 bp, 29 predicted proteins | sample Popmic504T_FD_133746 | JGI IMG/M metagenome (GOLD analysis project Ga0190272, IMG submission 133746) | Populus adjacent soil microbial communities from riparian zone of Shoshone River, Wyoming, USA - 504 T | ecosystem: Environmental > Terrestrial > Soil > Riparian zone | place: USA: Wyoming...
CACCGACCGCCGACATCCTGGCCGCCGCATGGCGGGCGGCACTGCTGGCGACCGCCGATGGCACCCCGTCCGTCACGGTTCGGAAATCCCTGCTGTACCTACTCGAACCCGCCGACTAGAACGCCGAGTAGAACGCTGACGGGATGGCGGCCACCACCCCCAGAGCAGATGGCCGCCATCCCACCGGTCGCACGACGCGTCTTGGTCCGTTCGTGACGGAAGGCCCAAGACGTCCCCCGACTCACTCGCATGCGATCCGGCACCACAGTTGTACGGCGCCACCGTTGTTCAGTGTCAGCCCGCCGTCGCTGAACAACGGTTCCTGAACAACGGATGACGGGCGACACCCTCCGCGGCAAGGAACTCCGGCGTGGTTCGGCCGGCCGCGGTGAACAATGGGGTCGGTGGAGTTCCGGATCCTGGGTCCGCTCGAGGTCGACGTCGAGGGTGGCGTGCTGGGCCGGGTCGGGTCGCGCCAGGAGAGGTTGCTCGCCGCATTGCTGTTGGACGCCAACAGGGTTGTGTCGGCGGCCCGGCTGGTGCAGGCGATCTGGGACGACGCGCCGCCGCCGACCGCGGCCAGGCAGGTGCACAACGCGGTCTCGGCGCTGCGCAAGCGGCTGGTCGGCGCCGGGGTGCACCGGCCCGACCAGGTGCTGGTGACGGAGGGGGCCGGCTACCTGCTGCGGGTCGAGGCCGCTGAGCTCGACCGGCTGGTGTTCGAGGAGCGGGTCCGGGTGGCCCAGCGGCTGGTCGGCGACGGTGATCCGGTCGCGGCGGCGGCCGAGCTGGGTGGTGCGCTGGCGTTGTGGCGCGGGCCGGCGCTGTCCGGCGTCGGCGGCCGGGTGATCGCGGCCGGCGCGAGGCAGCTCGACGAGTCGCGGCTGGCGGCGTGGGAGCAGCGGCTGGAGTTGGAACTCGCGCTCGGTGGGCACCGTGAGCTGGTCGGCGAGCTGTCCACGCTGGTCGCCGAGCACCCGTTGAGCGAGCGGCTGGTCGCGCACCTGATGCTGGCGCTGTACCGCTGCGGCCGGCGAGCCGAGGCGCTGGCGGTGTACCGGCGGTTCCACCGTCGGCTCGCCGACGAGCTCGGCCTGGACCCCGGGCCGCAACTGCGCCATCGGCACGAGGCGATCCTGCGCAACGACCTGTCGCTCGATCTCGTGCCGGCGGCTGCCGCTGTCCTCGGCGCGGTCCTGCCGACGCCGGTGGTGCCGGTCGCCCAGCTCCCGGCCGACGTGCGGAACTTCTGCGGCCGGGCCATCCACCTGGCGGAGCTGACGCGGTGCCTGGGCGAGCGACCGGCGCCGGACGCGCCCGGTCTCGACGGCGGCGCCGCCGCCCGAGCCGACGGCGCTGTCCGGGCCGAGGGCGCTGTCCGGGCCGAGGGCGACATCAGGATCGCCGTGATCGCCGGCACCGCCGGCGTCGGCAAGACAGCGCTGGCCGTGCACTGGGCGCACCGCGTCGCCGGCCGGCTCCCGGACGGCCAGCTGTATGTCGACCTGGGCGGTTACGCGTCGCCGACGCCGCCGGTCGAGGTGCTGAGCGGGCTGCTGCGTAGCCTCGGCGTGCCGCCGGAGCAGCTGCCGCCGGGGCTGCAGGAGCGGGCGGCGCTGTACCGCTCGCTGCTCGCCGGGCGCCGCATGCTCGTCGTGTTCGACAACGCGGCCAACGCCGACCACGTGCGGCCGCTGCTGCCCGGCACGCCGGAGTGTCTGACGTTGGTCACCAGCCGCGACGACCTGCTCGGGTTGGTCGCGTCGCACGGCGCAGCGCTGCTGCAGCTCGGTGTGCTGAGCGAGGCCGAGGCCGTCGACCTGTTGGGGCGGCTGGTCGGCGAGCGCCGCGCGGCCGCCGAACCCGACGCGGTGGCCGAGCTGGCCGCGCTCTGCGCGTACCTACCGTTGGCGCTGCGCATCGCAGGGGCCAACCTGCTGGGCCACCCGCACCGGCAGGTCGCCGAGGTGGTGGCCAGGCTCGTCGCCGGTGACCGGCTGGCGGAGCTGGAGGTGCCCGGCGACCGGCACGCTGCGGTGCGGGCGGCGTTCGACCTGTCGTACCGCGCGCTGCGGCCGGCGGCGCGGGCGCTGTTCCGGCGGTTCGGCCTCGTGCCTGGCCGCGAGGTCGGGCCCGCGCTGGCCGGTCGGCTGCTCGACAGCGACAGCGACAGCGCCGCCCATGGTGCCATCGGCGAGCTGGACGAGCTGACCACCGCGCACCTGGTCGAGCAGCACGTCGCAGGGCGCTACCGGTGCCACGACCTGCTCCGGATCTTCGCGGCCGAGCGCGCCGCCGAGGACGACGACCCGCGGGCACGCACGGCCTGCCGGCAGCGGCTGTTCGACCACTACGTGAGGCTCGCCCGCGCCGCGGCCGCGATGCTGAGCCCCGCGCAGGTCTGGCTGACGGCCGAGCCGATGGACCAGCCGTTCGCCGGTCTGGCCGAGGCGCAGGCGTGGCTGGACACCGAGCGGGCCGAGCTGCTGGCCGCGATCCTGGACGCCACCGAGGAGGGCCGCGCGGAGGCCTGGCAGCTCGCCGAGGCGTTGCGCGGCTACTTCGTGGCCGGCGGGCACCACAGCGAGTGGCTGGCCAGCGCGCGGGCCGGGCTGGCCGCCGCGCAGCGAGCGGGTGACCTGGCCGCCCAGGCCGCCATGCACAACAACCTCGGCGTCGCACACTGGAGCAGCTTCGAGTACGACGAGGCGATCGAGCAGCTCGGCCACGGTCGGGCCATCGCGCGCCGGATCGGCGACCTGGCCGGCGAGGCCGCCGCGCTCGGCAACCTCGGGAACGTGTTCTGGCAGGTGGGGCGGCTGTCGGAGGCGCTGGAGCACTGCCACCTGTCGCTCCCGCGGCTCGAGCGGGTCGGCAACCGGTACGGCGTGGCGACGATCCTGTCGACGCTGGCCACGACCTACGCCGACGCCGGCCGGTCCGCCGAGGCAGTGGACCACGGCAACCGCGCGCTGGCCGTGTACCGGGAGATCGGCTCGCGCAACGGCGAGGCGGCCTCGATGAACAACCTGGCCGGTTTCCACCGTGAGGCCGGCGACCTGGAGCGGGCCGGCGAGCTGGCGACGCCGGCGTTGGTGATCGCCGAGGAGACCGGGTTCCACGCGATCGAGATGGACACCCACGAGAACCTGGCCGCGATCCACCGCGACGCCGGGCGGTACGGGCCGGCCCTCGAACACGGGCTGCGCGCGCTGGAACTGGCCAGAGAGCACCACAACAGCCGGTTCGAGGCGGCCGCGCTGACCACGCTCGGCGGCATCTACCAGGCGCTGGCCAGGACGGAGGACGCCGCCCACGCGCACAACCGCGCCCGGCATCTCGGCGAGCGCACGGGCCACCGCCGCGTCGAGGTCGAGGCGCTGCTCGGCCTGGTCGAGGTGGCCCTGTCGCGCGACCGCCGCGGCGAGGCCGTCGGCCACGCCCGTGACGCCGTCGAGCTGGCCGGGCGGTTCGGGCTGGGCATGCTCCAGCGCCGGGCGCGCTCCGTACTGGCCGCCGTGCCGCGGTAGTGGCCAAATCGGCTGATCAACAACGTCAGCCGGTCAACGGCGTCAGCCGGTCGATAGACGTCAGCCGGTCGCCGCGTCAGCCGGTCAGCAATGCGGCGTCCCAGCCGGTCGAGGGCGACGCGGCGACCGCGTGGCCGGTGAGGACCAGCGCGATTCCGGCGGCGCCCTCGAGGAAGCCGGGCCGGTCCGGGGCGACGATCGCGTGCTGGGCCGTGTACCGGAAGCCGAACGGCGCCGACGGGTCGTACTGGGCGAGCACCTCCTCGATCAGTGCATCGACCGCGAGGCCCGCCTGCAGGTCCGGGTCGGTGCAGTCGCGCGCCATCCGGCTGGTGAGCCAGAGCAGTCCGGCGCTGCCGTGGCACAGGCCGGCGTCGGTGGCCGTCCGGTCGGGGCGGGCGAGCAGCTCGACCATCGCGGCGACCGCGGTCCGCTGCCAGCGTGGCTGGTCGAACGCCAGCCCGGCGAGCTGCAGGGCGCGCGCCACGCCCGGCGTGCCGTAGCACCAGGCCGCGCGGTCGGCCAGGTGCTGCTCGCGCCGGCCGCCGACCTGTTCGTCGAAGGGGACGTCGCCCGGCCACCAGCCGCAGCCGTCCGTTGGGTCGACGCGGCGGTGCTCCAGCAGCCAGCGGGCGATCCGCTCGACCGCGTCGCGCTGCCGGGCCACCCGCACGCCGGCCGTCCAGGCCAGCGACAGCAGCGCGAGCGGTCCGCCGATGCCGTGCGCCACACCGACGTTGAGGTGGCCGCGACCGTACCGCTCGTCGTCGGCCACCAGGAACGGCCGATCCGGTGTCCACCAGCCCGGCACGGCCAGCCCGTACGCGGTGACCGGGTCGGTGAGGCGGACCAGGCAGGTCAGCACCGACTCCAGCTGGTGGTGGCCGCGCGCGAGCAGGTAGGCGCCGATGCCGGTGAGGCCGCTGATCAGGTCGTAGCCGGCGATGGGGACACCGGCCCGGCGCGCTCGGATCCGCTCACGCTCGGCGTCCACCAGCGCCGTGCACTCGCGCCGCACCTGAACGTCGAGCTGGTCGAGCAGCCGGCGGTAGCCCCCGGCGGCGCGGCCGGCCGCGTTGGCGGCGAACGCGATGCCGGTCAGGCCGGCGGACAGCCCGGCGCCGGCCTGGTCCGCCCGGCGGACCGCCGCGGCGAGGTGCGCGTGCGCCGTGCCGCGGTGGCGGTCGTCGGTCGCGGCCAGCTCGGCGAACAGCAGCGCGATGCCGGGGTGCCCGTTGACCAGGGTGGTCGGTTGCCACGGCGAGCTGGGCGGCTGCCCGGGCGGCCGGTCGACGTTGTCGGTGGCGCCGGTGATCCGGGCGACCGCTTCCGGGTCGGCCAGCCGGTCCGCGACCTCGGCGACCACCTCCTCCGCGGTCACCTGCCGCGCCTGTGCGGCGCTCACCGCCGGTACCTCGCCGCGTCGCGCAGCGCCTGGACCGCGCCACGGGCGACGGCGTACGACCGGGCCTCGCCCCTCGGGTCGATGCCGAGCAGCCGGTTGTGCCGCAGGTGCAGCAGCGCGCCGGCGATCCCGCGCCAGGCCGAGCGATCCGGCCCGTCCCGCAGCAGCGCGGCGTACCGGGCGAGCGCCGCGGCCAGTGGCCGCCAGGTGGCGACCAGCTCGGCGCCGCCGGCGATCCCCCGCAGCGCCGCCCAGTCGCCGTCCGGGTCCACCAGCTCCAGCGCCGCCGCCCGGTGTTCACGGAAGGCGCCGGGCTGCAGGTCGCGGCCGAACGTGTCGAGCAGCCAGCCCGGCCAGTCCGGCTCGCCGAGCCCGCGCAGCAGCGCGAGGTGGTTCAGCGCGGCCAGCAGCGGGTCGGGCAGGTCCAACCGGCCGGACGCGCGCAGCCGGAGCTGATCGAGCACCGCCTGGCTGTCCGCGTGGAACACTCGCTCGGCAGCCTCCATCGTCCCCGGACCGCCGTAGCGCTCAAGCTCCGGCCGGTAGACGTCGAGCACGAGCGAGCCGGCGAGGCCCGCCCCGCACAGCGCGGATGCCCAGTCGTGCACCACCGGCAGCAGGGCGCCGGCGAGCGTGGTCGGCTCCCCGTGGAAGCGCAACCGCAGGTGTGGCTCCGGGTCGGCGTAACGGAGGAAGAACCAGCGGTCCACGCCGTCCGGCAGGTCGGCGACCAGCCGGCTGACGTGCTCGGCGAGCAGCTCGGCGTGCCGGTCCGGGCCGGCGTAGAGCTTGGCGTAGAGCCACTCCCCGCCCGGCAGGGTGTCGGCCGCGCGGGTCCAGAGCACGGCCTGACGCTGCGTCTCGCCCTGCGCCGAACCCTGACGTTGACGCTGGTGCAGCAGGGAGACGACCAGCTCGCCGGCGTGGCCGTCCAGCCAACCGAGGCCGAACTCGCCGCCGGCCGGTGGCTCGTGGAGCAGGGTGTGCGACCGTCGGCGCAGCTCGTGGTGCAGCACCCGCAGGTGCAACCCGGCGTCGAGGTTGAGCTCGACCTGGTTGTCCATCACCGTGGCCTGCACGATATCCGGCACCCGCAGCCGCGCGCGCCACCGGTCGAACCGCCCGCGCCAGGTGTCGAACGACAGGTCCGGCTCGGTCAGCTCGCGGTCCGGCCGCCACCGCGCCGGCGCCAGCACGGTGCGCCCGTACCGCACCCGCGGCAGGTAGGGCAGCAGCTCCGCGGCGCCCCAGGTCCAGCCGCGCCACTGCCGCCGTCCGCTGGTGGCGATCTCGTGCACCAGCCGGACCGGGTTCGGCGCGACGCGCTGCTCGTTGAGCATGTGGAACGAGACCGGCGCGACCTCACGGCCGTGCATACGCGAGACCAGGTACAACCGGTGCTGGTCGGCGCCCACCGCCAGGTCGGCCAGCGGGATGACCTCTGGGGCGGTCCGGTCGGCGTGCACCCCCAGCGGCAGCCGGTGCGCCAGCGCGCCGGGCACCTGGCTGACGTTGGCGAGCCGGCGCGGGGACGGCGGGTAGGACAGCTGAGCGGGCAGTACGCCCGGGTCGTCGACCGCGTGGGCGGCCAGCGTGGTCAGCGCGTCGGCGGCCTCCGGCAGCAGGTGACAGAACCGGCCCAGGGTGGCGCCGGCCTGCGCGGAGCCGAGCAGCGCGGCCACCACGAGCCGGAACTCGCCGGCCGCGAGGTCGGGCACCGAACCGGCCAGCAGGTGCAGGTACAGCTCGATCGACGGCAGCGGCTCGGCGGCATCGGTACGGGCCAGGGACGTCAGCGCCGGCTCGGTGAGCAGCACCTCGCGGGCACCGGAGAGCAGCGCCTCGGTGGCGAGCGACCCGAGCACCTGGTCGCGCTCGTCGAGATGCTCGGGCACCGGCTCCGACTGGCGGGTACTGGCCGGCAGCTGGTAACCGGCCGGCGCGCCCAGCCCGCGTTCCGGGTCCAACAACTCGGCCACCGGCACCAGCCGCTCGGTGCCGTAGCGCTCCAGGAACGCGCCGTGGTACTGGCGCAGGTGCGCGAACCCCGGCTCGGCCGGGCACATCCGGTACAGCGCGGCCGCGGCGCGCTCGACCTCGGTGGCCACCAGCCGCGGCAACCGTACGTCGGCGTCGAAGGCCAGGTCGACGTGCACCGGACGGTCGCCGGCCCGCAGCCGGGCGCTCGCCGCGGTCAGCTCCCGCCAGGCGGCACGGCCACGGCCGGGCGGGGTGTCGGCGTAGGCCCGCAGCAGCCCGGCCAGCTCGTCCAGCGCGGCACCAGCGGGGTGCTCGCCCAGCCGGCGCCGGACGTGGCCCAGCGGGTCCGCGGTGTCGGCCGGTGGGCGCAGGTCGGTCAGCAGCAGCTCGCGCTCAACGAGCAGGCGCAGCATCCCGGTCACCGCGTCGGCGCCGGCCGCCGGGAACGCCTCCCGCACCGCGCCGACCAGCTCGGTGAACGGCACCGGGGTGGCCGCGCGGCTCATCGCCAGCCGCACCGGCGGCCGGTACCGGACGGACACCTCGTCGAGCTGCCCATCGGTCGAGCTCGCGCCGTAGGGCAGCACCAGCCGGTCGCCGCGCTCGACGCACAGGTCGTTCGCCACAACCCGCAGCCCGGCCAGCACCGTGGGATCGCGTTCCCACTCGACGACCAGCTCGGCCAGCCAGCCCAGGTCGGCCATGGCCGACCGGCGGTGCGCGGGCCCGACCCGCACCTTGGCCGCCGGCCCGGTCGCCGGGTCTGTGAAGTCGGCCATGGTCACGCCCGCGACCAGGCCGAACGGCGTCGGTCTGGTCGCGGCCCGCAGCAGGTACCGGGTGATCGCGAACACCGCCCGGCGCAACGCCGGCGTCGACGTCGGCGCGCCGTCGGCGATCCGGTCCAGGGCCCCGGCGAGCGACCCGCTCGACACCTCGATCGCCTCCCGCAGCAGCGGGTCGGCCAGCAGCCGGCGCAGGTACCCGGTCAGCTCGGCGGCCTGCGCCGGATCGGCCGGGTCCAGGTCGAGCCAGGTGTCGGCGGCTCTGGCGGCCGGCAGCGTGGCGATGCGCAGCAGCGCGGTCCCGGTGGCGCGGTACGACGGGTGGTCGGTCATCGGTCCTCCCAGCGGCGGCGAGCCCGACGTTAGCCAGCGCCCGGCCCGGTCGGGTGGCCGCGCGGCGGCCCGATGGCGAGCCGATGGCGGACGGAGAGCAGCACGAGGGCGGCCGCCGCGATGCTGGCCTTCCGGACATTCCGGATCGCGAAAGGACGTACCGATGGCTGTCGAACTGATCACGCCCAGCACCGACGTCGAGGAGCTGTTCGATCTGGACCTGACCGTCGTGCCGGCCGCCGAGCGGACGATGACGGGAGCCTGGACGGAGGGCGGCAGTACCTGCCTCAGCACGTGCGGCAGCACGTGTGGCACCTGCGTCAACACCTGTCCGTGGACGTGCACCGGCACCACCGGACGTCCGTGCGCCTGCTGAGTGGGGACCCGGTGCCGGCGACCTCGCCGGCACCGGCCGACGCCGGGCGGGCCCGGTCGGTGGCCATGGCGGTCGCCGCGAGGCTGGCCGACCGGGACCGGCTGGCGGACGCGGTGACCAGCACGGCCGCGACCACCGCGTACCCCGAGAGCACCCGTTGGCGGCCGTCCACGCTCGCCCTCGGCGACGCCGGGCTGGCGCTGTGCTGCGCTGAGCTGCACGCCCACAACCCCGACGCCGGCTGGGACCGAGTCGGGCACCGATTCCTCGGCACCGCCGTAGCGGGGCTCACCGACGACGCGCCGCTCGGCCTGTTCGGCGGCCTGTCCGGGGTGGCCGCGGCGGCCGGACAGCTCGGCGGTGCGCAGCGGTACCGACGGCTGCGCGCTCAGCTCGACGACCGGCTGCTGCCGGCGTTGCGGCCCGCGGCGGAGCGGATCGACTCCACCGACGGTGCGGTGCCGGCGGCGGCCTACGACGTGATCTCGGGGCTGGCCGGCTGCGCGGCGGGGCTGCTGGCCCGGCCGGCCGACCCTGGTGTGCGGGCCGCTCTGGTCGAGGTCGCGGGCGTCCTGGTCCGGCTGCTGGACGGCGATGGCCTGCCGCGGCTGGCCACCCCGCCGGAGCACGTGCTGGCCGAGCAGCGCGCGGAGGCGCCGGACGGTTGGACCGACTGCGGCGTGGCGCACGGCGTTCCCGGCCTGGTGGCGACCCTCGCCCTGCTCGCGCTGGATCGGCGCGTCGGGCCGACCGTGACAGAGCTGCCAGGGCTGCTGCCGGCGCTGCGCCGGGGCGCGGCCTGGGTGGTCGGCCAGGCCGTCACCGTCGACGGCCGGACCGAGTGGCCGCGCGTCGTGCTCCCCGGCGCCGGCGCCGGCCGCCCGGCCCCGCCGGGCTGGTGCTACGGCACCCCTGGCGTGGCCAGGGCGTTGTGGCTCGCGGGCCGGGCGCTCGACGAGCCCTGCCACCAGCGGCTGGCCGTCGACGCCATGCTGGCGGCCTGCCGGTCGGACGCGCTGCCGCGTTCGCCGGCCCTGTGTCACGGGCTGGCCGGGCTGCTGACGATCACGCGGCTGTTCTGGCTGGACACCGGCGAGCCCGCGTTCGGCCGGGCGGCCGGGCGAGTGCTCACCGAGTTGCTCGACCGGTACGACCCCGACCTGCCGCTGAGCTACCGCGACGTCGAGCCGGCGGGTTCGCTGGTGGACAACCCAGGGCTGCTCAGCGGAGCGGCCGGCATCGTGCTGGCCCTGCTCGCCGCCACCCGACCTGACGTCCCCGCGTGGGCGCGGCTGTTCCTACTGGCCTGACCATCCGCGGCCTCGCCTGACCCGCAGCCGCCCGGACGCCTGCCCCGCAGCAGCCCGCGAGAGGAGCCGCGTGACCGCCACCGCGCAGGACCGGGAGACACCCCCGGCCGGCGACCCGCTGTTCGGCACCGGCCTGCGGCCCGGCGCCGGCTTCGACCAGCACGACTGGGTGCAGCTGCGCACCAGCTTCTGGACGGTGCTGCGGGAGCTGCCGCGGCTCGTCGGGCTCACCGCGCGGCTGGGCTGGCGCGCCGACCGCGCCGGGCTGGTCACCGTCGTGCTCGCCGAGGTGCTCGTCGGCGCGGGCACCGCGTTCGGCCTACTGGCCGCCAACCAGGTGCTGGTGCGGCTGTTGGCCGGCGGTCCGACGCCGGAGCGGGTGACCGACGCCGTGCCCGCGCTGCTGTTGGTGCTCGCCGCCGCCGCGCTGAGCAGCGTCGCCCGCTACCTCGCGCACACCGCGGGCGGCCGCCTCGGTCCGCGGGTCGACCGGCTGGCCTACGCCGAGTTGCTGGAGCGCGCGGCCCGCGTCGAGCTGGCAACCATCGAGGAGTCCGGCTTCCACAACCTGATGGGCTCGGCCCGGCGCGGCGCGATGTCCGCGCGGCAGCTGACCATCGGCGTGGTGGCGCTGCTCAACGCACTCATCGGTCTGCTCGCGGTGGCCGGCGTGCTCGGCGTGCTGCACCCCGTCCTGCTCGTGCTGCTGGTCGCGGCCGTGCTGCCGAGGGGGTGGGGCGCGGTCCGCTCGGCGCGCGCCCGGTTCGCGTCGATCCGCGGCTGGATGGAGGTCAGCCGCCGGCTCGACCTCCTCGCGGGGCTGCTGGTCGACCGGGGCACCGCCGAGGAGATCCGCGCCCACGACGTCGGGCCGTTCTTGCTGGGGCACCACCGCCGGCTCGCGATCACGGCCGAGGCAGAGCAGGCGCGCCTGGCCAGGGCCGAGGCGCGGGTGGCGCTGCTCGCCGCCGCGCTCGCCGGGCTCGCCACCGCAGGGGCGTACTCCCTGCTCGGCGGCCTGCTCATGGCCGGCGTCGTGCCGCTGGCGGCGGCCGGCACGGCGGTGCTGGCCATCACCACCGGCACCGGCAAGCTGGGGGCGCTGGTCGACGGCGTCAACCAGCTCTACGAGCACGGTCTGTTCGTCCTCGACTGGCAACGCGCGTGCGTCGAGTGCGACCGGCACGCCATGCGCACAGGCACGGAACCCGTGTCGCCGCGGCCCGCGCTCATCACCGCCCGCGCCGCCCGGTTCAGCTACCCCGGCGCGTCCCGGCCCGCGCTGGATGGCGTGGACCTGACGCTGCGCGGCGGTGAGGTCGTCGCACTCGTCGGCGAGAACGGCTCCGGCAAGACGACGCTCGCGCGCATCCTCACCGGCCTCTACCTGCCGACCGAAGGCGCCGTGTGCTGGGACGGCGTGCGCATCGAGCGGCTGCGCCGGGCCGACGTGTTCGACCGGGTGGCGCTGGTGTCGCAGGAGTTCGTGCAGTGGCCTTTCACCGCCAGGGTGAACGTCGTGATCGGCCGCGCCTCAGCCGGCCCCGACGCCGGTCGCCTCGCCGCCGCCAGCGCCGCGTGCGGGGCCGACGAGCTCGTCGCGTGCCTTCCCGCCGGCTGGGACAGCCTGCTGGCCAGGGAGTTCTGGGGCGGCACCTCGCTGTCCGGCGGACAATGGCAGCGGATCGCCCTGGCCAGGGCCTGGTTCCGCGACGCCCCCATCGTCGTCTTCGACGAGCCGACCTCAGCCCTCGACGCCCGCGCCGAAGCCGCCGCCTTCGACCGCGTCGCCGACCTGGCCGGCCGCGGTCGCGCCGTACTCCTGATCTCCCACCGCCTCGCCTCCGTCCGCCGCGCCGACCGGATCCACGTCCTGTCCCGCGGCAAGGTCATCGAACACGGCAGCCACGACGAGCTGATGGCCCACGGCGGCGAATACGCCACCACCTACCGCCTCCAAGCCGCCCGATACGCCTGACGCAACCAGGTCGAACTACCTCATTCATAACATCTCGGGCCCAGCGCCGACCGGCGGCTGCCTCCACCCCTTTGATGGGTCCGAGGACCGTGGCTGGCCCGCCGACTGCATTCGGGCCGAGCGTCAGCATCACCAGCGCCCCACCAGCCCACCCGGCAATCTCGCCGTCACGGCCCGATCGCGCCCCACCGCTCGTCGCTTGGTTGCCGGCGCCCGATCCGTCAGAGCATGCGCAGAACGTCGTGCAGGTGCGCGAAGTCCGGGTCGTCGAGCATGTCCTGACGTTGGCCCTCGCTGACCGGCGCCAGCCCCGGCGCGGCGTGCACCTCGACGCGGACCAGTCCCCGCTCCGGCCGCGTCTCCGGCTCCCAGTAGGAGTACTGGTGCTCCGGGATCGTGCGCACCGCCGGCTCGCTCCACGTCCGATCCGCCAGAACCGCACACGCACTGCGCACCGCATCGGCCGGCTCCAGCTCCGTGACACCGACGAGCACGCTGACGTCGATGACACCGCCCTCGATCTCCTCCGGCTCAGCCGCCTCGAAGAGCGCCTCGGCCAGGTCCTCCCAGACCCACAGCCGTTCGGCCTCGGCCTTGCCGAGCTCGAACGCACTGAGCGCGCTCATACCCACGACGTGAACCGTCAGCACGACCCGCAGATCGGTGATGGTCTTCCACATGGCTGCCCGCTGGTCTTCGTCGAGATCCAGCCGGGACAACCATTCTTGGGCTCCCCTGGTAGCCGCCTCACCCTCCTCGGACATCCCTCAACGCTAACGACGGTGGCCACCGGGTTACCGCCGCTTGTCCCGCTGAAGTCACTAGCGAAGTGGCTCGCCGGATAGGCGGTCGCCGGCCGCCGCCACCGGTGTCGTGGTGGTGCGGATCTGGTCGCGGAGGTCCAGAGCGAGGCCGGCGGTCTGGAAGCGGGGCCGTTCCAGAGCGTTGGCGACCTGCTTGAGGCGGCGGGTGACGGTCTCCGACGGACGCTGAGCGGTGATGGTCAGGACGTTGCCGATGTTGGTGGCGGCGCCTTCCAGGTTGTCGCGACCGAGTTGGGCGGCGGCAAGGCTGAGCCGGGCGTGGCAGAGATCGCCGAGGCTTCGTTGTGCCGGTGGCTCCGCCTCGTGGAACTCAGCGGCCTGGCCGGCGAGGCGTTCGGCATCGGCGTAGTTGGGCTGGCCTCCCAGCAGGAGGCGAGTGGTGGAAGCCACCTCGTGCTGGGTCGCGATCGGGTAGGCGAGAATGCCGCCCGGGTTGTCGTCGCCGCGAACCTCCTCGCGTGCCTGTTCGGCGCGGGCAAGTGCGTCCTCGGCGGCGCGGTGATCGCGCAGCCTGGCGCGGGCACGGGCTTCTGCCATGGCCAGCTTCACCCTGACGGTGCCACTCTCGGGCACGTACTGCCAGCCGTCAGCAGCCAACTCGGCCGAGACGCGGAACTGGTCGTCCCAGTAGGCAACGACGCTCTGCTTGCTCCGCACCCAACCGCGAAGCCAGTTGCTGCCCGCGAGTTCGCCACACAGGAATGCGGTACGGAACTGGGTGGTGGCCGCCGGGATCAGGCCGAGGTCGTGGGACGCCTCGCCCAGAATCGCACAGAGCAAGCCGGCGACGAGGTAGAGATCGCGGGTTTCGTCGGGGCGTTGCCGGCCTTCCAAGAGTTCGAAGGCACGGTCGCGGAGTTCGCGGACCTCGACGAACGTCGGATAGACAGGGCGATTGCCGTAGTTGGTGACGATGCGGTCGATGTCGGCGCGGAACTGTTCCACTGTGTGTGGGCCGGTGTTGGACTGGCCGGCGAGTTGGGCGAAGCGGGCGGACTCGGCGGCGGCCATGGCGATCTCCTTCTCCAGGGCCAGGGTGCTGGCCGGTTCATGGTGACTGGTGAGGTCCTGCCGGGGTGCCTGCACGATCTCCGTCCTGGGCCTGGGTGGGCCGAAGAGGTGTTCCGCGGGTTCGCCGAACATCTGATCCAGCACCCGGCACGCGCCCAGGTGGGGCAGCCCGTCGAGTTGGCCGGCGAACCAGCGCCGCACCTGCCGATGGGACACCGTGAGCGGCCGTCGCTGGCCGGCGTCGGCCAACTTCCGCGAGGTGGTGGCGTACTGGGCACGGAAGTCGGCATTGGTCAGCCGCAGTTGCTGAGCCAACTGCTCCAACCGCGTCTGCGGATACGGCAAGGAACCAGCCATGCCCACCCCTCTCGGCGTCGCGACCAGGCTAGAGAATACCCGCGGTGATATCGCGGTCACCGAATGAGAAGGCCACCAAATGGCCACACCCTTCAGGGGCACCGGACCTCGGTCGGCCGACCAGCGACCGGGTCGACAGCACCATCGTCGGTCAGTGACACGGCGCATTCCGCGACGTGGTCGTGACACCTGGCTTCGTGAAGGGCGTTCACCATGGCTGATCCGGCTGTTGACGGAGTGTCGGGACACGGCGTCGCCGACCCGGCAGCGTCCGTGCGCATCGAAGGGACCGGGCGGGCGAGGTTCGATCTGGTGGTTCCGTGCCGGGACGTGGTCGGTCGAGCGCGGTCGGTGACCGTGGTCGGCGACCGGTGCGGGGTGGTGTTGGTCGCTCCACCGGGTGAGGTCGCGGTGTTGTCCGAGGACAACGTGGCCGTGCTGTGTTCGGCGCTGCGGGCGGCGGCGTGCGGCGGAGGGTACCGATGACCGGGCTCGCGCCGGCCGAGCGGGAGTCGGTCTATCGGGCAAGCCTGAAGGACGACTGGGGGTTCCCGACCGTGGTCGTCGCCGGGCCGACCCGGAAGCGGGGTCGGATGTGGCTGTACGTGCACGATGTCACGCCGACGGTCCTGCGGTTGCATCCGCCGGTGGTGCGCTTCCTGCTCGACTCACTGACCGAACTCGGCGACTGGTTCGAGCGCCCGAGGAACAAGCGGCCCGCGGTGGTCTGGACCCTGCCCAGGTCCGACGATCACCCCGAGTGCGTGCTCGTGGCATCCGGCCAACGGGCCCGGCTGCACGTGTTCGCCGCCAGTCCGTCGATGGTGCGGATCAACGAGCGCATCGTGGCGTTCCTGCTGGACGCGTTGGCGGACCTGCTGGTCTGGGGCGCCAACCAGGGCCACCGCTGGACCGGAGCCGCCGTGGACATCCAGGGCGAGCGACCCCAGCGGATCGCGGGGCTGGCACCGTGACCGAGCAGGTCGACGCTGACCGGGGAGGGCCGGCCGGGCTACGCGCGCTCCTGCGCGGTGTGGCCATGGCGGCCGCGGGGTGGGCTGTCGAGGAGTGGGCGAGTTCTCGCGGGGATCAAGCGGTGGGTCTGCACGCACGTGGTCGACAGTCAGACGCGGTGGGTGTGCCGGGCCATGACCTACGACCAGCGGGCGTTGCGGTTCATGCGGCGGTGGTGCCCTCCATCGTCGACAACATCCACGACCTGACGCAACGCGCCGACCCGCCATCGTCGGATTCCTCGTGATGCCGCGCCGGGATGGCAGCTCACGGCCATGCGCTCGCAGACCGGCGCGGGTCGCGGCATGTGCGGATGTCGGGCGTGGAGGAACCGATCCCGGCCGTGACATGACGAATCTTGACCGTGAATGACTGGTGGCGGCGCCCCCAGGGCTTCACGTGGAGACCGTCAGCTCCTGGCGGATCGCCGCCAGCGCTGTAGCGTTGTCATGGCCTTCTCCGACTCAACCCGGAGAAGGCATGGTGGCTTGCGTCTGCAGGAGGTCAATCGTGCGATATGGGCGTTCTGAAGAGGAGTGGGCAAGGCTGGCGGATGCCGGGAAGAATTTCCTCGTCGAACGGGCTGTCATGCAGCGGACCACCTCATACACCGAGCTCAACGCTGCCCTCGTCAACCGTACCGCCACGGCCGGCTTCAACTTCGACCTCGACGCCGACCGCGCGGCGATCGGCGAACTGCTCGGTCAGATCTCCGATGACAGTCTCACGGAGACGGGCGGGCTGCTGATCAGTGCACTCGTTCAGTACCTCGATACGAACGACGCCGGTCCAGGCTTCTACACCCTCGCCAGGAACAGGGGCTTGGCCGTACCCAACAACGCTGATGGCCGTCAGGTCTTCTGGGCCACTCACGTTGGCGCACTGCACAAGCGGTATGCCCCGACGCGACCCCGGCGATCCACCAGGTGATATGACGTAGCGAGTGCGACGTGCCGGCGCCGCTCGCACGGCTTATGACTGTCATGACTCAGCAACGGTCGGGAGGGACGTGGTCGTGCCTGGTCCGGTGGAAACGGCGATTCGTACTCACGTTCAGGCTGGCGCGTGCTTGCCGACGCCAACCGGCCGTGCGACGTTCGTAGTTGACGAATTGGGCGCGACGGAGTTGGTCCTGTTGCTCGGTCCCAAGCGGACGCGGACGCCGTTCGCCTGGACCTGCATCGAGGGCATACCCGGATTCCTGCAGGACCTCGGGTGGATCCGTGTGGGAGCCAACCGCGACATCCGTGGCATGCCCGGCACCCTCGACGGCTACCTGAAGCGATGTGTCAAGCGACAGACAGCTGACTACATAGCCGTTGTGCTGGAGTCGGCCGGCGTGGTGGAGTTGGATCGTCGGCGTCCCGCCTGCGTCAGGCTGACGCGGCCAGCCGGTTGATCCCGACGCGCGGTAGGCGCTCCGCGACGACTGTCTCAGATTCACCGGGCAAGTTGCCCACACGGTGGCCGGTTGACCGAGTCGAGTTCCGCAGATATCGAGGCGAACCCAAACTTCGCCCACTGCCAGCAGAGAGTCACCGCTGATCGCGGCAAGAGCGGATGTTGGGTCGGGCCGGCAAGTTATTGGATCAAGCTGTAGGACCCGCATGGATGCTGCTGAAGTACTCCGCTACTTGCCAGGGTGGCCTACACGACGCTTGGCAAGAAGACTCCATATCCAAAGTCGGTCCCCGCCAGAGAGACCTCCGAAGACCCCTGATCGAGATCGTTCCGAAGATCACCTCGTGCACGAGCTCGTCGGATGCCCTGAACGAAGTGGCTCATGTCGTTGGAACCTATGCTTGGGCTTGTCCTGCTGCGGCTCTTGCGCCAGCGGGCTCGAGGCTTGCCTACACGTCGTAGTTTGGATCTAAACTAAGGTGTGGCAGCTTCTCAGTGGTCTCAGTGGATCGAGCAAGGGAAGGTTCTGCATCGGCTCGACCCTAGCCACGGCTTAAAGGGCCGCGCGGTCACCATGTGTGGCGAGCCAGTCACCGTCTCGTTTCAAACGCTCGCTCCATCGGTCGCTCACCATCTGCGAGTCGAGGCGAAGGCGCTCGATTGCGCTCGATGCAACACCGCCGTTGGCGCGGCCAGAAAACGTGAGAAGGTAGAAGCCAAGCGGGCCTTGAAACGGCAGAAGACCGCACTCCTCGCTAGGAAGCAAGCAAAAGGTGGCGCTGTCCGTACTCGCAAGATAAGAGCTAGCCCATCCAATTCAGAGCTAAGGGAATTGCTCGCGAAGGAGAGTGAGCTACGGCATAAGTTTCAGCAGGCCGAGGCTCGTGATCGCGCTAGCAGATCTTCTGCGCGTGGCCATTCGGTCCAAACGGTATCCGGCGGGCTGCCAACCCTGGGTAAACGGCACTAGCACCACAAGCAGTCGGCGGGTCACAACCCGTCGTCAACAGCATGTCCGCTCGAAACGGGACGCTGGACCTTACTTCTCGCGTGCCGTCCATCGCCTCCACGTAGCGAGGCCATGAGGCAGAGCCCTACCTACGGCAACTGATACTTGGCCACGCTGGGGCTGCTCTGTTATTTGACATCAGCGGCCCATGCCAACCTGGCACCTCGCTTGCGATGTTGGGCATTACACACAGGTTGTCGAGACCCGCCGGCCACCGCACCAGTGATCTTCCTCCCAGCGGCATGAGCGTGCGTCGTTACAGCTCGGTCCGCGTCTCAGGTGTGTTACCCCAGTGGCGAGGACTGGTCAAGTTTGCGGAACTCAATCCACCGTTCTCGTCGGGTGTGCAGTCGATAGCTTTTGCCTGTTTCACATGCGCGCCATGGGACATCGCGTATCCGACTTGCGCTTGGTGCCCGAGGCAGACTCAGTACGCCATCACTGCTTTGAGCTCGACGATAACGGCGGTAAAAGCGGTGTCCAGTTCAGCCAGTAGGCGCGTGTCGCCGGCTGCGGGCGTGACCAGGAGTTGCCGTTCGATGCGTAGCTCCTCATAGTCACCCACCTTGAGCGATTGAACGCTGGACAGCGATCGACGGGTGAATCTGCCGGCCACTCGGACTGACGCTATGTCGCCGGTGGCGATCCGCGGGCGGGAGAGCCACTGTATCAGCAGATCCCGGGCGCGCATGCACTTGCCTTCGAGTTTGAGGTCTAGATAAGCCATCCCTGGGTTGTGCCGCCAGTCGACCTCAAAGAAGTAGTCGTATGCCGACTTAGAGACAATCGCCAGCAGCTGACGCAGGAACGGGTCAGAGCGGTCGGTGACGCGGTCGCTGACCGTCCGGTAGTCGCGCACTGCGTCCTGAACTGAGCGTGCGGAAACAAAGATGCGTTCGTAGTGCGATAGGTGGCGTTCGAGCGCCTGCCGTTTGTGTTCGTTGCGCTCGGTAACCTGATGTTGGTACTGGATGGCCAGAATCGAGGCGAAGGCGGAGATCAGGACGCCTCCGATTGCGGCGAGCGCGGCTGACACCGCTACCTGATCCGATGCAACTGCGGGATGATGATGAACGTCCTGGTCACCTGGACACCGGGCAGATTCTGGATCTTGGTCATGACGAGCTGATGCAACTGGTCGACCGATGGGGTCTCGACCTTCGCGATGACATCGGCCTCGCCGTACACCGCAGCAGCCTCCACCACGAACTCCGAGTACTCATCTATCAGCCGGTCCACCACATCTCCCGACCGGTTGGCCGGAACCGTGATGAGGACGAACGCGGAGACCACAGCCTTACTCGGCATCTTCGATTCCAACCTTCTCGATCACTGACGGACGCCACCTCTATCGGCGATCGACGGTCCGACAGAACCGAATAATCAGCAACGTAATCCTCACGCCGGAACTAGTCACCCGTTCGGCGCAGTCTCGTTGCACTTGGATTCCGCCGAGCGCCACAGTGCAACACCCGCCGCTGCACTGAAAGAGGCCGGATGGCGTGGCTCGGCCGGGTCTCACGCGGATCACCATGGTCGTGAGGCTGCGCCAGCCACGCGGCATGTGCGTGCGTTTCGCGACGGGTGAAGCAGGTAGTGCTGCACGGGCCACAATGTGCGGATGTCCTGGTTCGGTCGTCGTCGGCGCTCGAAAGCCGATCAGTCCGCTGTCGTGCGGGGCCCCACGACGGCCCCTCGCTGACCGACGAACAGCTGATCGCTCAACGGACCCACTGGTTCGAGATGTACACCGCACAGAAGAACGTGTTCGCCGACGGGTCGGGCGGGCCGTACTCGTGTCCATGCTGCGGGCACATCACTCTGGCGGAGCGTGGAGCATACGAAATCTGCGACGAGTGCGGATGGGAGGACAACGGCCAGGACGACCATGACGCTCACGTTGTGCGTGGTGGTCCGAACGGTCGCCAGGGCCTGGAGGACGCCCGCGCCGCGTACGTAAATGAAGGCGGCAATCCTCTTCCTCACCGACCTCCGGCCGATCCGGTGTAGTTGATAGGTGGGACTGTCGCCGGCGGGAGCGCGCACCACCGGCGGCATGAGCGGATACTCGCCGGCGTCGACCTGGCCCGGCACACGTCTGGGCGAGCGCGACGAGGCCGCTCGGCATGAGGAATAGCATCGGGAACCACATGCTTCCCGAGGATGTCGGTGCCCCGTGCCAGACTTGAAGGAGCTAGTTGGACTACGTGCGAGGAGTGGCGGGTGGCTGATCGGCAGCCGGCAACGCAACTGCAGGCCGTGGCTTGGGTGCCGGACAATGACCCAGAACGCCCATGGGATGAGGCCGCAGATCTTGCTGCGGACTGGATCTGGGAGCGTAGCCAGGTCGAGGGGGTCAAGCCCCTCCTGGTGACCAAGACATTCCAGAACGCCAGGGGTATCGGGAGTCTGGAGGAGATCGCTCGGGAGGGCAGCCAGGCCACGCCGCAGGGCAAGCAGCGATTCGAGCATGGTCCGGTGTTGGCATACGTGCCAGACGAGCGGACCCTGAGGCTCGCGCTCAACCTGGCTCGCGGCTACTCGCTCGTAGTGGTGGAGACGGTCAGCTTTCCGCTCAGTGAGTGGGCTGCCGATGCCAGGGCGATCAACCTGCTCGACGGGAGCACTAACTGCAGCGCCCTACCAGACAACGTCAAGGCAGACCTCGACCACGCGGTGTTCTTCGGCGGCAACAACGGCTGGACCGGGACGCATGAGAAGGAGCACGCTCGCAACCACCTCCTGCGCCACGTCCGTGCCGGGTGCCTCGCACCGGAACAGGCGGCATCGTACGTGATGGCTAAGGGAGTCTCTGATAAGGGTGCCAAGCGCCTACGCGCTCTCCTTGAGAAGGCCAGGTGACCTTGTGACGTTTACGGCGCTCCACCGCTACCTCGGTGAGGCACCCGGTCCGCTCATCGACGACATGGTTGACCGTGCCATCGCGCAGGGGCTCCGTGAGACAGATGACCTCGACTGGAAGTCCGAGCTGCCGCCTCGCGGTGCGATCACAAGCTCAGACTTCCCCAAGGACGTCGCTGCCATGGCCAATAGTGGTGGCGGCACGCTGGTCTTCGGTGTTACCGAGAGCCAGAAGTCTGCGACCGGCCGAAAGGACACCGGTGAGCTGAACGAAACGTCCGAGCGCGCATTACGAAGTGCGGCAGTGACCGCCGTCAGCCCGCCAATCTTTGGACTCGAGATAGTCCAGCTCGGCGAGCTGGGCAATCAGTGCGTGGTAATTGTGATTCCTCCGAGCATCGACGGCCCGCACCTTATATACAGGAACGAGTACTTCGGCGCGCCGATCCGCAACGATGCCGACACTGTCTGGATGAAGGAACGCCAGATCGAGGCGATGTACCGAGCCCGCTTCGACGAGCGCCGACGATCCACCGAGGTGCTCGACAAGCTGTACACAGAGGCGGCCGCGATGCGTACGCCCGACGGTCCAGCCTGGATCGTGGCGGTTGCGCATCCGCGGCTGCAGACGACGCTTCCGATGCGGCCCAGCCAGGCGATCGCCAGGATGGCGTTCGAGCAGGCGGGCGTGAATGCTCTCGTTTACGTCGGACGGGGTAGCCCGCACCCGATCGAGGACGTCGACCGGGGCAGTCCCCGCCCTGGGCTCCGCCGCTGGACGGCGCGCCCGATGATGGATGGCAACAGCCGGCGCTGGAGAGAGGCCTGGCTCAGCATCCACGACGACGGCTCGATCAGTCTTGCAGCAGCGGTTGGTGGCCGCCCTCGTTCACGCACCGAGCACAATGATGACCACGTCGTCGAGTCGAAGACCGTAGAGGTAGCGATCGCAGACTTCATGGGCATGATCCGTGAGGCCAGCGATCGGCTGTCGCTCGGCGAGTACGAGGTCAAGATCGGGTTCGAGTGGAACAAGACCGAACGACTTCAGATCTGGACCACCGACGAAATGAACTACCCACACGCGGGCAGTACGATCCCCCTTGCACAGTACTCACCCGTCGAGGCGACGGTACGGGCGAACGTGGAGGCCACGGACTTCCACCGGCAGGTGCATGACCTCGCACTCGACTGCGTGAACCAGGGTGGCATCGCCCACGTACAGACCATCAAACCGCCGAGTGGGTGACATGCAGGCGCTCTACGACCTTGCGTTCGCCAGGCACGACCGCGCGAAGGCGAAGCGCCGCGAGTTCGGTGAGTGCTGGGCGAGGTACATCTCGGTGCATCCGTGGGACATCGACGTGCGCAACGTCGATCCCTGCACGCTGGAGATCCTCGCCGTGATGCGAGAACCTGCACCGGTCGAACTGGCACTCATCTTCTCGGAGTGGCTGGCTGTGCTGCGGGCCGCGCTGGACAATGCCTTGTACGCGCTGGCGGCGGCGATATCGGGGCAGAACCCGCCACCGCAGGCTGAGCGCATCCAGTTCCCCATCTGCGCCACGCCCGACGACTTCAAGAAGCAGGCAAAACGTCTTGTGATGTTGCCGGAGCGTGTCGTTGAAGCACTCGAGAAGGGACAGCCCTACCAGTCGCCGTACGGGCCGGAGAGCAACCTGACCTACTGGGTCCATGAACTCGCACGGAAGGACCGGCACCGGGCGCTACATGTCGGGCTCGGCCGGGTCGATGAGCACCGCCTCCGCGTTGCTCTACCACCCGACGTCACGGTTCAATTCGATGAGACGGTCAAGCCGTTCAGTCATATCGAGGGCGAGATGGTGGTTGGGCGATTCACTGCCAGCAGGCCGATACACCCGCACGAGATCGAGGCCGACCTACGCGGCGTCGTCATCGTCCCGGAGATTCAAGCTTGGGCGAGCTTCAGACTCGACAACAAGGGCCGATCCTTAGAAGACCGGATGATCTACACGGAGATCTTCACCAGGAACCACTTGGAGAACCTGGCCCTGATGGGTAAGGCCGCGCCCCCGGACGGCTTCAAGACCTTCGATCCAGACTCGCCATCTGATGATGCCGAGTAGATCAGTACAAGGTGGCAGGCGGTTTACGGCTCACTGGTGCAGTCCGCCCCTGCCTGCCGCCTCAGATTCTGTACAAGCCACGACCGGCGAGGTACATCTTACGGCCGCCAGCGACCAGCAGCATGGCCCAAGCAAGAAGGGGTGAAGTGCTGAGCTGGATTCGATATGGCAGCCGAGGGCGCCGATATGAACTGCCGTCAACTCCAACTTCGGCGCTCACCTCTTAATTGAGTTCCCTCGTTTCTTAAAGGCGGCTACTCGAAATAGCGGAAAGGTCAGCTTTTGGGAACCTGGGTACCTTATCTCCGGGTGTAACTCATTTCGAATTTGAGAAAATTCTCCTGGCGCGACCGCTTCAAGGTAGCGCAAGCAGCCAAGAATAGCGCCCTCAACGACTCCACGGGCCAACTCATCCGCGTGTGCCACCAAGGGTTCGCTGTTGAGTGGCAGTGGCAATACCTGGCCCTTACGCGTGACCAACCGGGCTAGCTCGTTGAATATGGAATTATAGTTAGTGCCATTGCTTCCTATCGCTACGAGTACACCTCCTGGGGTGAGGGATCCCGCGAGGGCCTCAATCTCTCTTGCAAATTCTTTGGTCATGCTGTTATGGGTCAAGAAGTTGCACATGAGGATGAGGTCGACACTGCCAGGCGGATATGCACGCTCCCGAATTGCCTGAGCGCGCGCCTCATGGTCGCTCAAGTATTCATCCCAGGAATCCGCTTCGGCGATGAGCTGCCGCGTCGTCCGCTCAATGCGTACCAGATGTTCACCGCGAACAGAGAACGACTTGAACTCGTCGTAAGTCACACCGAGTGGACGAGGTTTCGGCTTTCACCAAGAGCGATGAGCGCTTCAGAAACGTGGTGCACCAGGTGTCCCCACGCCGGGCCGCGGTCGAGAAGCATCAGGTTGGTCACTGGTCGGAAATCCACTCCTGATTCCCCCAGGCTGGCCGACCACGCCTGGAGATCTTCGTAGAAATCAGTTATGGCGTACGCGGCCGGCGATGGGCCAGCGCCAACTTCAAGGACTGACATCCGCTTGCGCCGAAGCGGCAGGTGTCCCGCTTCGAGCATTTCATCCAGTACTTGAAGTATACGACCGTACCTATCAACCAGGTGCCAAATCGTGTAGGCAAGCGTCTCGGCTTCGGTATCGAAAGCCAGTTCGTTGCACCGGCCCATTGTCGACGGGAGGCACCGCACCACACGCGCTGCACTGTCAGTGGCACTCGCCCAACTCCTGGTTAGTGCATTCACCGCCATCGCCAGCCGCCGGAAGTCAACCATCCTTGGTGACTCAGGATCCGCGACCCGCGACCTCCACGCGGCGGCACGTTCAATCTGCCATCGCCGCGCAACGAACATGCCCCCTCCGGTCACTGCTCTAGTGTGCACGAAGGCACTCATCGTGGGTGCCGTGTCATCGCAGTCGATGGCGGCGAGGTGCTATCCGCTCATCGGCACGGCTGCGAGGGTGGACACCAGGTTACAGCCAGTGCGCGGTGCCGGCACCGAGCACTGAGCCGTTCCGGGTAACGGTTGGTGACGTTGTGTGATCTTGGTGGCGCGCCGGGCAGCGTCCACACGCGAGCGCGGGACCCCTGCTACGACGTGGTCTTCTCACAGATCAACGTCACAGGGGTCCCGCGTCCATGAGTGTCACATACACCGCTGTCCTGACCGTGTCCGAGGACAGTGTGCTGATGCTGTCCGCGTTGCTGCACGCCGAGCGTCGGCGCCGGGGTACCCGCAAGGGGACTCGCGCGTTGGGCACCTACAGGCAGGCCGTGCTGGTGTTGCGCTGGTTCCTCGACGACACCCGAATGGTGGCTCTGGCCAGGGACAATGGCATCGCGGTGTCGACCGCGTACGACTATCGCGACGAGGGTGTCGCGGTGCTCGCCGCGCGCCGGCCCTCGCTGCACGGGGCGCTGTTGGCGGCCAAGGCCGCCGGCCACTCACACGTGATCGTGGACGGCACACTGATCCACACCGACCGGACCCGCACGCCCGGCCCCACCCCCGGGGTGGACCTGTGGTGGAGCGGCAAACACCACCATCACGGCGGGAACATCCAGGTCGTCTCCGCTCCGGACGGGTGGCCGCTGTGGACCTCCGACGTGCGACCCGGCCGCGAACACGACATCAGCGCGGCCCGAGTCGACCCCGACCTGCTGGCCAGGATCGCCGACTGGGTCAACGACGGCGCCGCCGCTCTGGCCGACCTGGCCTACGAAGGCGAATCCGACACCTTCACCATCCCGATCAAGAAGCCCAAGCACAGGCACCTGGCCCAGGACCAGCAGTCCTACAACGCCCTGCACAGCGCCCTGCGCTGCCTCGGCGAACGCGCCAACTCCCTACTCAAAACCACCTACAAAGCCCTGCGCCGCTACCGCGGCTGCCCCTGGCGCCTCGGCAACATCACCGCCGCCGCCCTGGTCCTGCTCCACCACCAACACAACCGCACCACCTGACCACACAAGACGATCACACACCGCCACCGAAAGCTACGCGGAAAGGCTCACTGGCCGCGGCAGATGAGTGCGTAAACGGTCTAGTGCTGGCTGTGATCGTTGTAGCCAAGGGCGACCTCAGCGGGGGAATTGCGTGCGGTGCGGCTCGGCATAGCGTCCGGCTGCGGGTGAGCAGCTGTTCGTGCCGTCCGTGGTGGGCGCAGTGGTCGAGATCCTCCCACGAGACATAGAGGCGGCCCACATGATGGATCGCGGAAGTCGCCCCAGCGCCGTGGAGATGACGGAGGGAACGGGCCATTCGAGAGACCGTAATTTCACGAGGGGGGCGACTCGTTTGCGAGCCTTAATGGTCTTTGCAAGTCGGTGAATCACCTGCGAAGGCGGCGACCGGGAGGGTCAGAAAACACCGGTCGCACATACGATTTCGGATACTTGGAATTGGCTTAGATCCTGGTAGACACGCGCAGGCTCCGCAGCGGGAACAGTTCGGCTCGCCGCATTCCTGGCATGGGGCGGTCCATGCGGTGAACTCTACGTCACAGGCTTCGCAGTAACCGCCGTGGCCGGTAGGCCGGCCATCCAGTGGCACGGATAAACCACCCCAGGGCGGTGAGTCGGTGGTCCATACTGCGAAGATGTACTGGCCGTCGAGGACTGCGTCGACGTGCATCTGCTGACCGGTTACGCCACTGGCGAAGGTTGGCGTGTCAACACCGCGTGCACGGCCACCCTGGGCGGCCGTTGCCAGAATCGTGGCGGCCTGTCGAGTACCACGTCGAATCGGCAATTCGTCGCCTTGCCGTGCAGTGAACCGCGCTGTGCTGTTGGAGTCGAGCAGCATCACGTAACCGGGCGTCGATAGTTGGCTCGCGGCAGCCACGCAGCACGCTTCACGGGAGCCTGACGAGATATGCGAAAGCCGGACGACCGCTGCGGCGGTGACGCCGTGCTCGAAGGACTCTAGCCGGACTGGCTCTGGTATGAGGATTGCGGCGGCGAAGGCGTCCGCCAGGTCCTCCTCGATCGCCTTTCCTCCGTCCGGCATGGACCAGAACACATCGGCCACTACTGGCACCACGTCGCGTAGGTGATGAGCATATTCATGCAAGATTGAAAAGGCCCGCCTGGCTGCCGAAGCGTCATGGGATACGAGAATCTGCGGTGGCGAACTGGCTGCAATATAGCACGCGGCCACGGAACAGTGAGTTGGCAATGAGGTCGGATCCACCGAAATCACGTTGACGTCGCCGCGAGCGCTGAGCGTTGCCGCAGGGTTCAGCGCCAGTCCGGCACTATCGATGCCAACGACTTGGAGGTGGTCGTGCAGTGCGGTAAGCAACTCGGCGATCTGCACGCGCCGCATGTGACGGTCACTGATCATATTAGCCGCGCCTTGAGGCAGGTCATGCGTCATCCAACGCTGGAGTGTTGCCAATGACCGCATCCAGGCACATGTGCACAACGGTTTCCCACTTCACGCTCGGATCACTCACGTCGTAGGCGGCCTGCGGTACCGTTCGAAGTCGCGCCTCGGCCGCCATTTCAGCGACTCGCCAGCGTGCTTCATCCTCAGTCGTGTGGGTTTGTTGAGCAAGGCGTCGTAGATCATGCCGCCATCGTGGCCGGCTAATTTGCACGACCAGTCCCTCATCGAGGGGCGGGTTGGCCGCGAGTACCGTGCTGACGTCAGTGCTCAGCAGTCTCGCCAGCTGGTGCGCCTGCTGAGCTGTTACGCGCCCACCTTGTTTGATCTGCAAGAAGACCTTGCGATCCAGCTGACTGGCTTCGACCAGCTCGGACAACGAGAGGTTCAGGCTGTTGATCATGTCGAACAGGCTGGCGGAAGGTTGGACGGCGTCGCGCAATATCGTAGGGGCAGCGCTGACCAGCGGCACGAACGCCGCGGAGACGGTATTCCGAAGCTCACGTCGATCGAGGTCGCCACCTAGCACCGGCTCCCCGTAGCGGGCATCCTCCGGCGGCACGTCACCTCGTCGCCACGCACGCCAAATCGCCTGCAAGACAAGAGGAGAAGGCATCCCGGTCGCTGGCGTGGTACGCGACCCAGTCCCAGTTTGAGCGATCAGCGTGTCAAATGTGAAAAGCGGGACGGTGCATTCGAGGCTGACGCAGAGTGCGAGAGGGATGTCGAGGCACGTGACATCTGAGCCCAACAGGACGCTGTACTCGTCGGCCGCCGCGATGTCGCTCGTCACCGGCGCGATCGTCACCCACCATCGATCCACGGCGAGTACCGCAGCGAGCTCGGACGTGTCGTGCCAACGCAGGCGCCAGATCTGGCCGGTTCGGACGTCATCTCTGGCAGCCCGCTCCGAGGTCAAGTCGTGCAGAGCCGAGCGCAGCTTCGTCAGCTCACCGAGCGCGGCGCCAGCGCCAGCGTTGATCCGGTTTCTCGCGATGGCCATGAAGTCGTCTTCGTTGGTCAGGTCGGGATGCTGCGGGGAACTGGTCAGCCGCTCCTGGCACCAACCGCAGTTGGCGAGGTGTTTCGACTGCGCCACCGTCAACTGAGCACTCAAATCGGTGTCGAGTAGGTGCGGTTCGCTGGCCGCGACCGGTGGCACCAGCTCATCGTCGCCGCAAGCACCCATCCCACGGCGGCTGCCGCCCTGTGGATCGACGGGATGAGGTGGGCCGGACGAGCCGGTCGTCACTGGTGGATCACCCGCGAGGGCGTCGAACGCATGGCGGAATCAAGGAGACTGAGCATGACTGATCCTCCACGGCTGTCGTCCTGTTCGTGGCCGGATCGCCGCTATGCGGCGATCCGACGATGTAGGCATAGGTTGTAGGACGTCGCACCGTTGCCGGCTGTCCGGGGTGCCGTCTGGGCTCGGTCGTACCGGACCGGATGAAGGGCCTCGTCCATGACGCGGTGCATACCGCGAACCCGGTCAGGACACTGTGAACTGTGGCGGCAGCCTTCGGGACACCAGGTCGCGAGCGTGAGCCAAGATCGCCTCACGGTGTTCCTCATGGCCCAGGACTTGTCCTACGATCTCGCGGACCCGCGACGCCAGCTCCGCTGCAGTGCTCTTGCCGAGACCGGTGATGTCGGCGAGTTGCCGTACTGAGAGGTCCAGGTGCGCAAGTACGAGGCGTTCACGCGGGGTCAGCTGCGACACCAACATCTCGGCGGCCGTGGCGATGTCGGTGACGATGGAGGCGTCCTCCGTGGGCTCGGGCGTAGGTAGCCACGGTTCCACGTCGTCCACAGGCGTGACCACTGGCGCTTGGCCGGCCGCGAACCGTGCCGCTACCACCTCGGCGAGATCCGGTAGGCGAACCGTCCCCTCGGCAGCACGGAGCACGGCTTCGCAGACTGCCAGCAGGCTGACAGCTTCGGCGACCGGCGGCTCCCGCCGGGTCTGGGGCCGCCAGCGGACGACAGTCACATCCGTCACCTTGTAGGCCGCAGCGACCAAGTCGCTCATGCGGCCGCCCCAGACCCCTGCGGTGCTGCCGTCCGTCAGCATGACGTTGCGCTCTCCTGGTTGGCCGGATGAGACGAACGCGAACCTCGGATCGGACTCCAAGAGCTTCCGCAGCCGGCGAATGAGGCGGCCCTTGGCGGTCGCTCGGGCCTGGTCGCGCAGGTAGTTGCGCGCCACCTGCTCCAACAACCTGGTGAAGCTGCGGTCGCTGTCGGCTTTGACCGCAAGCGCGACAAGTCGCTGCGGACCGTGCCCATCTGCGAAGACCTCATGGGCGGTCTCCATGACCGCGTCCACGGACCACGACTGATGGCCGGCTGGCGGCGGGAAGTTGCTGGCCCGGGCGACAGCACGCACGCACCGGTAGAGCTCCAGCGTCGCCTCCGGGCCGAACGCGCCGAGGCTACGGATCTCCTCCCACGGAGTCATCGTCGCTCCTCGTAGGCACGTAGGACCTGGGTCAAGGTGTCGTTATCGAGCGTCTGGTAGATCTCGACGTCCTCGTCGTCGAACGCGGAGAACAGCACCCGGTAGTCCCGACGAACCTGCCACCACCCTTGGTGATCACATCCCACGCTCAGGTCGATCTGGTGCACGATGTCGTAGGGCCGCACCACACCCACCTCGGTGGTCCTGGTCACCACCATGCAGGCCCGCTCGGTCTGCATGACCTTGACCACCACCGCCGGCCGCCCCTTGTGCGGGTCCGACGGGTCGTAGTGGTCACGAGGCAGCTTGGAAACCAGCCCCACGTAAGGGATCCACAAACGCTGGCCCGGCCACGTCATCCTTGAGGTGCTCCTCCACTCGCCGCTGATCATTGGGCGAGTCCGGCGGCCAGACGGCCACGATACCCGGCTCCGCCACCACGGCTCGGGGTCGCCGGCGGCGTGGCGAACGGCGTCTTCAGCGGCACCGGGCCTGAGGTGTGAACCCGCTCCATCCCGCGACGGACGACGGCAGCGCCGCCGTACCGGTCGCCGACCGTACCTCACCACCCGACAGCGGCTGCAACGTTCACTCCGCACCACCGCGCCAGCAGTTTGGCGCGCCATCCCGTACTTGATCACGCCGGACACGGATCAGAGGTTCGCCGTTCAGCCAGGGCAACACAGCGGGACAACAGCGTGTTGTCCAACAGGGACGGAGCTCCTGAGGAGGGCCGCGTGACCAGCACCGCGACACACAACACCCCCGGCGCCGACGGCGACCGGGCGGCCGGGGGGCCGACCTTCGAGATCAACATCGAGGGTCGGGTCTACGACTGGCACGAACGCACCATCACGCCGACGCAGATCCGCGAACTCGGCGGACTGCCGGCCGACCAGCCAGTCATCGAGATCAACTTCCAGGACAACACCGAGCGGACCCTGGCTGAGGACGAGGTCGTGAAGGTCAAGCCGGGCCACGGGTTCGGGAAGAAGATCGGATTCAAGCGGGGTGATCGGTGAACAACTGGGGGATGCAGGAGCTCAGGCTCCTGCACCGCTGCTGGCCGTCGCTGGTCCACGCTGACCGCACGAACTGGTGCAAGATCCCCGACTTCGTGCTGCCGACCGGCTGGACCCGGCCGAGCGTCGACGTCGCATTCCAGATCCCCGACGCCCTGCCAGGGCAGGAACCGTACGCCTTCTGGGTGTCCGGCGGCTTGGCCCTGGCCAGCAGCGCCCCGGTCGCCAACTACGTCTTCCCGGCCGAGAGCACCCCGTGGGACGGGCAGTGGGGCAAGTTCTCCTGGAACCTGGAGCCGTGGGCGCCCGGCGCCCGGCCCGGTGACGGCACCAGCATGGTCGACTTCGTGCGCTCGTTCACCGGTCGGCTTCGAGAGCTGAACTGATATGCGCCTGCATCTGACCGCCACTCAGTACGCCGAGCTGCGGACGTACCTGTTCGGTACCCCGGAGTGCCTCGCGTTTCTCTTCCTCCACCAAGGTCCCGGCGCAGCACCCTGGGCTGTCGCACACACCGGTCTGGCCCGGCTACTTGACCCCGGCGACTACGTGCACCGCGACCGGTCCGGCGTCGAACTCGCCGAGCACGTGCGCCCGGCACTGATCCGCACCGCCCACCAACATGGGTACGCGGTCGTAGAGGCCCACGCGCATGACTGGCCGGGACCGTCGACCCGGTTCAGCCCGATCGACCTTGACGGACTGGAGCAGCTCGGCCCGCACATGACCTGGCGGCTACCCGGCCGACCGTACACCGCGCTGGTCCTCGGTCCGGACAGCTTCGACGCCCTGCAATGGCACCCAGACGGCCGGGTGACCGCGATCGAGGCCCTCGTTGTCGACGGAGAACACACAGCGCCCACCGGGATCAGCGCCAACCACCAGGCCCGCATCACGTCGGGCAACGCGCGATGATCGACGACTCCGTCCGATACGACCGGAACATCATGCTGTTCGGGGCCGACGGTCAGAACCGCATCAAGGCCACCCGGATCGGCATCGCCGGCCTCGGCGGACTCGGCTGCCACCTCGCCCTGCACCTCGCCTACCTCGGCGTCAGCCGATACGTCCTGGTCGACGGCGACAAGGCCAGCAGCCACAGCCTCAACCGCCTGATCACCGCCCACCCCGACGACGTAGGGCAGTACAAGACCGACCTCGCCGAACGCCTGATCAAGGCGATCAACCCGGCTACAGAGGTGATCAATGTCCCGCATCACCTACCCCACCCGGACGCCATCCAGGCGCTGAGCGAGGTCGACCTCATCCTCGGCGGTCTGGACAACGACGCGCCACGGCTGCACCTGACCGACCTGGCCTCACAGCACCGCATCGTCTACATCGACGCGGCCACCGACACCCACGCCGACGAGGGATCGCTGGAATACGGCGGCCGGGTGAACACCGCCGGCATCGGCCCCGGCTGCCTGTTCTGCCTCGGCCACCTCGACCAGCGGCAGATCCGCCAAGCCACCATGACGGACGAGGAACGGGCGGCCGACGCTGTGATCTACGGCGTCCCGGCCCACGCCCTCGACGAAACTGGACCCTCCGTGGTCACGATCAACGGCGTCGTCGCATCACTCGCCGCCACAGAGGCGATGGTCCACCTCACCGGACTACGAACACCCAAACAACAACTCACCTACAGAGCTGACCAAGGCGGCGTCCGCATCAACTTGGACAAGCCAACCCTGCCGACCTGCCCATACTGCACGCGGTGGGGCACCGATTCCCGCTAACGCCGCCGGTGTTCCGGCGGGGTCTTCGTTTGCACCCTTCGCGGCATGAGAGTGCGATGTTCCAGTCCGGTGTGCGGGTCCGGGTTCTCTACGACTAAGCCACCCGCCGACGGGTGGGTGGCTAGTGTGGACGAGTTCGGCACCGGCCCGGACAGTGCCGACGGCCCGTCGATCAGTATGCGACGGGCCATGCATTGCGCTTGATCGGTCGCTGCATTTTCCTTCTGTGGGAACTTGGGGCGACTGTGATCTGGACCTAATAGTCGAACCAGTTGCGAAAACTCGCATCCTGTCGCATGGTGTAGCGCCATTTGTCCCGCGCCCCGTACCGGGGCCGCCGATATCCTCCCACCTTCCAATCAAGGCGGCGACCGGGCGGCTAAGTCGTATCGCCCTGTCGCCTGCGCCGGTCGAGTGTTCGCTGGAGCTCATCCATAAGCCGAAGATGATAGAGCTTATCCTCGTCGCCAAGTAACTCGGCGTGGCGGTACTCGAAGGACTGCGGATAGCTAGGTTCTCGCCTAATCAAGACTTCCAGTTGCCCTTCGTCTCGCACAACTAGCGGCGCGTCAGTATTCGAGCTTTTGCGTCTCAGGAAGGGCTCTGCATGTGTTTCCACGGTAACGATCAGGCATGGCTCGTCGAGGTTGCCCGGGCGAAACGTGATCTGGTCTCGCGAAAACGGCAACTCACCACCGCTGGCGCTTTCCTTTCTCTTGAGAATGGCGCCGACTCGACTTGTGGCACGAAGCTCGAACAGGGCCGCCTGTCCCGCTTCGAGCACGTGACAGTGACCAACAGCCGACCACATGGGCCGAGAAATGTCGACGCCGGTGGCTGGGTGTTGGCCAGCGTAGAAGGTGACACGTGAATGTATCCGAGCCGCGCGGTCGCCGTCGTTGATCAACATTCCACGGTAAACGAAGTACACGATGGCATCAAGCGAGTCAATGTAGTTCAGCGTGCGATTCCCAGGTTCCTCGGCTGAGGGATGGGGAACTGGGATCTGTTCACCGTGCCGAAGAATGCGCGGTACGTCATCCATCGGTGAGAGCACGACAACCACGCTCGGCGCGGCCTCGTCGATGCGCGCCCTGGCATCTGCCAGTGCATCGACTTCTGCAATTTTACGAACGGTCGACAATTGATCGGCAGCTAGCTGTGACTGCCTGATCGCAGCGCCTGCTTGTTCTTCAGCAGCTGCTGCGCTGCGCAGTGCAGCCTTGACATTCCTGCGGGAGATAAGTGCGCCCCAGATCGAGGCCAGGAGCGCAAATGACGCAACGACCAGCGACACCCGGTCGGCGGTGAACCACCCGCCAGCTGGCACCAAGAATTCCATGAGTGGCTTCATCGGGTCAAGGCTCCCACCGGTTCAGGTCGAAACTTCAATTCCGTCAAGTAGAGCGGTAGCGGCGCGACGCTACCGTATCGGCAGCCAGGCTGGCTGACATCGACTTTCGTTTTCAGACGCGTGACGTGAGTGATCGTCACCAGTGCAGCCCAGGCCACGGTGAGGGCCTCGTCAGCACGGTCCCCGGCTGCGCAAACGGGCATCACGTGCTGCATCAACCCAGGACTGCCAGACGGCGTTCGAGCTGCTCGCGGCAGACGAGTGCACTCCGGCCGCATAACTCATTATCTCTGGTAGGAATGATCACAACCCAGCGTTGGACCCGCCCCTATGGTCACCCCATCCAGCCTGCGAGCACGGTGTTGATAGTGACCGAGTTGTCAGCCTGTATCATCTTTGGGATTTCTTCATGGGGAGTTACGCCAGATGCCCTTGAGTCGATAGGCACAGCCGGCGCCTTCCTGCTAGCCGCCGCCGTATATGCTGGCCAGTTCGGTGATCGCCGTCGGGGCCAGGCCGCTCATGTAGCTTGCTGGATAGCTCACACGCCCGAAGAGGAAGGTGACCACCGTACAACGTTGCTACACATTCGAAACGGAGCCGACGAGCCAATTTATGATATAGACGTACATCACGAGATGGCTACGGTCGACCCCATCCTACTCGCCGTTCTCCCTCCAATGACTACTCATACGATTCCGGCTGCCGAGGAGCTCGGGCTACCGGATTCGGTCTTTGGAACGCCGATGGCTCTCACCTTCACTGACGCAGCCGGCAGGCGATGGCGCCGCGAACACAGTGGACGGCTTCGGCGAACCAGGGCCCGCCCTGGTTCATAGTGATGGCCTGAATGTTCTATAATTTTGGATCCAGCCGTCAGTACTGGATCGCTGGTGCTGGCTGTTACACGTCAAATCGCAACTGCCAGGGCCTGGACCGAAGTTCAACGCTGGCCCGCCACTGGATATTAATGAGGCTGCTGGGATCACGGCGATCCACGCACGCCCGCGGGCTTCTCGGCTCAACCGGACGATCGCCCGTTGGCGTCTACCGCACCGTCTCTGAACAACTCAAGAACCGCTCGAGCTTGCCGGGACTCGATCCTGTCTGGTCCGGTTGAAGCTGCGATTCATGCTCATGTTCGAGCGACATGCGATACGACCTAGCGAATCTCCTCCACCAGGCGTCGTTGCCACAGGCCAAGGTATATGCCCAAGCCATGTAGATCCGGATAGATTGCCCGAGCGTCCACGCCTACTCGTTCAAGGCCGCCGAGCAAGTCCTCCTTGGCAGCTGCGGGGATCACGAGCTTCTCGAGGACGGCCCGCCCATGACGATTCTCCACCGCCCGCAGGTACCGCTCATGATCGACGACCACTTCAGTTGGATGCTCGCTGAGGTAGACCGAGAACAATCCAATTTGAGCGGATACCCGCTCGTTGCTGTGTTCGGGCAGAAAGAAGGTCAAGATGCCGGATAGGTCCGGGTCGCCATTCTGGTCGAATGCGGGCCGAGGGGGCGCTGGAGCAGGACCTGGGAATGGCTTACTATACGGCATGGAGAAAGGAAGATCCATGTCGGAGATATACGCCGCCAGGCGTTCCCTGCGATAGCCCAGTCCGTCGTGGATCCTGCCAATCCATGACGGCATCTGAACCCTGGAAGGCCTGGCGCACCATAAGGCCCCGTCTGTCCCGGGTGACGAACTCGCTGCGAAGTACAGCGCAAAGTGCGCATTCGTCGTCCAGTCGAGTAGGCGGGTGGGTGTTCCATAGTGTTGGGCTAGCATCAGGATGTCCCAGGCCGAGTTGCTCGACCGAAGGCGTATGGACCGGTCTGAGAACTCTCGGAAGATGTCCCTCTCCTGCTCCCCGATACGATCTTCCCAACCGTTCAGATCCAACGACTCCAGGCCCCGGAACATCGACGGGACCAGGCCCCAGGACTCGTCACCCTGCCCTCGGAACACAACACGGTCCGGCCCGGCCGTATCCAGGAACCGCGCCAGGTCCTCGAGTCGACAGATATTCACAGCCATGGGGTCCTTTCCCTGCTTGGCCGCACCGCTTGCTCGAAGCGATCAACGGACATCCAGCGCAACCGTGTTGGGTGCGCTGGAATGCCGACTCGACATCCGCTAAGGCTTCCTCGCCCTGGGCCTCGGATGATGTGCTGGCGGCGGCTGGTCAACGACGGCAAGCCATTCTGTTAGGAGCTCATAGTCGCACGATTGAAATTTACTCGGCAATGTGCAAGATCGATTACGATGCACTCCTCTCGGCATGAGCGGTAGTTGCGCTCGTCGAGGTGGCCGAGGTTCGACGGCCGCCGATGATCTGGTTGGTGGGCTTGGGTTGATACGGGGCACGTCGGACCTGGCGGCCGCCAGGTTCAGCACCAGGGCCGGTTCGGCCGGCGAGGCCTGGTTCAGCCGACGGATTCGGTGAAGGCGGCGTAGGGCTCGGGTTTCCGGCAGTCGGCGTCGTTGATGTCGCACCCGGCGTACCAGATGCCGTACGGCTCGAAGAAGTCGACATGGGTGAAGAGCAGCGCCATGCCGACGTACGGGCTGGTGTGGAAGGCGTCGAACGCGGTGCGGATGTTCGAGGCCTGGACCGTCTCGCCGACGTAGTCGCTGCGCCAGCCGAACTCGGTTACCCAGATGGGTTTCCCGCCGTCGCCGAACTGTGCATAGGCCTGGTGCAGGCATTCCAGGTACGAGTGCATCTCATCGGCGGAGAGCGACCCGTCGTGGCGGAGGTAGGGATGGTGGCCAACGGCGTCGAGCGGCCAACGGCCGGTGCGATCCCGGGCCCAGCCGAAGGTGCCGGTGGCGATCCCAGCGGCATAGGTCTGCCTCAGGTACTCGGCACCTGCGCTGTCGCAGTTCAGCCCGTTGATCGAGTGGGCGTGCAGCCCGCCGGACACCAACTCGACGTCGATCTGGTTGTAGATCTTCGTCATGGCGTAGGTCTCGGTGAGCATGGCCGCGAAATTGGATGGATGCAGGAAGGTGTTCGGCGCGTTGGGCTCGTTCCACACCTCCAGGTAGCGCATCCGGCCCTGGAAGTGCGCCGCGATCCTGGCCGCCATGGTGGCCAGGCCTCGGATGTAGTCGTTGTTCCCATTGCCGCCCGTGGTCTCGTAGGCGTTGTCGCGCCACCGATCCGGGCTACTGGCCAGGGTCACGTTGTCCACCAGACCGAGCACCTCAACGCCCGCCGCGCGGTAGGCGTCGATCAACTCGTCGTAGGCCTGATAGAAGGCCGGGCTGTCCGAGCCGCCGAACGGATCGGTCTTGAACTCCACCCGTACCCACCCCGCCCCGGCCGCGGCCAACGCACCGATGGAACCCCGATCGGGCACCGAACCATCGTCCCCGACAGTCAGCCCGTTGATCCCCATCCGACCAGGCTGGGCCTCCGCGCCACCAACCGGCACCAACAACATGACCAACGCCGCCAACACCACCGCGTAGACGCGCATGGCAACCTTCCTAGCACCCTCAGTCACACCCCGCAGGCCAACTCCAGCAGCATTTACTCCCGACCCGGTGGAACCCTGGCGCCCTCCCTGGCTTCGAACAGAAGCCGACTGCTTCACTGCACGACTACGAGCGCACGGGGGTGAACGCATGGCGACCATCGGTGGGGCCTTCTTCAC
>Ga0190272_10000204_pt1 | contig 36424 bp, 37 predicted proteins | sample Popmic504T_FD_133746 | JGI IMG/M metagenome (GOLD analysis project Ga0190272, IMG submission 133746) | Populus adjacent soil microbial communities from riparian zone of Shoshone River, Wyoming, USA - 504 T | ecosystem: Environmental > Terrestrial > Soil > Riparian zone | place: USA: Wyoming...
GCGTACATCAAGGACACATAATAGCCGTGAACTCCGTTGAGGCTTCCCTCTACAATGTCGCCGTGCTTTCCGAGAATCGATCTGTCGCCGGATTCATCAGGCCGTACTTTGGCTCGCATCTTCTCACCTAATACATTTAAGGAGTCTTTCATCGTTGTACTTTCTTAGACATACCCCCGCCCTATACTCTCCACCTACTGATTGCCTTAGCTTTCCAGTGGTTAGTCTGTCTTACCTATTCTTGTCCGCGTAACGAAAGTGAAGCTCTTAGTATGTGCTGTCTGTTAAGACATTGTGGATCTTGCCCAGGTTGTAATGCGGGGTATGCCATTGCCTGGTTTCGAGCTTGCACTTGTTGACTGCCTCTCCCTGCGAACACCGGCAAACTTCGCACGACACTCGCTTCTTTTTACAGTCATAATCGTTAATTAGACTTACACCCATCTTTTAACTCGGATTTCAGGGAATTGACCGCTTCTTTACCGGCAGTGGTTCCGGCAGCCGTTAGCAGCTTTTCCGAATGGATAAGGATACGAGATTGCCTTATAGATCGGCAGATCTACCAATGCTCGGGTAGAGGCGAGTCTTAAAGGATCAAGTTTAGCCCTAGCCCTGCGCCGTTGGTATCTCCGCATTCTGTCACGGTGACATGACAGGCAGCGCGCCCGATTGTCAGGCCCTTGATACTGTGGCAGTAAATTCTTGTTATGGCCTTTTGGGCATAGACTTTTCATGCACTACAAGTAAAACATGAGAGTGGAGCGCCGTAAATACTTGTGTCACACCGCGCGCGCGAACCCGCTCAATCTTCACCTTTAGCTCGCTATGAGGTAACGGTCTTTTGGGCCTTGGGCGGCATGGGCTGATCCTGAATGGCCCCCCCGCCCCCTGATCAACTTGTGTGCCGGTTTGTGTGCCGACCCAAGGCGAACGCAAGCTCTCGGGGCGGATTTAGGAAAAGGGCGGCGTTGGGAGCTGCTAACCAATCAGCACTAAAGACAACCTATCAGAACCTGCTGAAACGACTAATTAAGACTCTTAATCAGCGGGTCGCAGGTTCGAGCCCTGCTCGGCTCACCAGTTCATGAACAAAAGCGGCAGGTTCGCAATAGGACCCTGCCGCTTTTGTTAGATCCACGGCGCGAAGCGGCGCCGGCTCGAATGAATTGTTAGGCAAGCGTTTGGGCAAGGGCTTCAGGCGCCTTTATTCTTGTCGTCCCAGAGCATCGGCTCCCAGAGCTCAACCTTGTTTCCATCCGGATCCATGATCCATGCGAACTTGCCGTTCTATGTGACTCTGGGCCACCAACGACGGCCACACCGGCCGCAGCTAGTTGTGCAAGCATTTCATCGAGGTTGTCGACTCGATAGTTGATCATGAAGGAAGAGTCGCTCGGACTGAACCATTGACTGTCTTTGTCCGCGAGACTCCACACGGTGAGGCCCAGGTCTTCAGCCTTGTCCTCCGGCCATTTGAGTATGGCGCCGCCCCAGTCTTCCAGTTGCATGCCCAGGTGTTTCTGATACCACGCTGCCAGCGCAGCGCTATCGCCCTTACACTTCAAGAAAACTCCGCCAATTCCGGTAATCTTTGCCATCATTGCCTCCAATTTGTTGAGCTGCCGAATGCGCTCCGCGAATCAGTTCTCTCTTATCGCGACTACCTCATACAAGGCGTTCTTGAAGAAGATACGCTTCAACAGATCACCGGCATGTCGGGGCGCGCGCTGTTTGGCGACTGCCTTGGACTCAGCAATGTTACTAGCCTCTTCTAGTATGCGGAGTGGCAAACCTTCGAAAAGTTGTCGCCCTTTACCTAACGTAAGATGAACTGTGTGGTCAGCGAAGGGCCCGATCTCGTGCCTGATACCGATATCATTCCAGGCCGCATGCACGTGCGCTGCAAGAGCATAGACTGGGTGGTGGACGTTCACCGTAAAGTAAAGCAACCCTGACGGCTTGAGTACTCGCGCTATCTCAGCAACGATATCTCTGGGCGACTCGGCGTGATCGACAACATTGTCACACACGACTATGTCGAATGAGCCTTCAATAAATGGCAGCGACTCACCCGCAGCAGCTAATGTAGTTACTCGCGATTGCCACGCTGGAAAGAGCTTCGCGTATGATTCAGCAAGGGGGTCAACCCCTACTCCGTGTTCGGTTCCGAAGTAGAAGATGTTGCCGTGTGCTCCGCTTCCTACCTCCAACACCCGGGCATCTGGATTGATCGGTTGGACACGTTCAAGAATAGCACGCACCTTTGATGACGATTTCTCCATCGCTAAAACTACATCGTGTTCGCGGCCACGAATACTGTCGGCTTTTTTTTCCTGGTAGGCGAGTTGGCGTGTCAGTGCCCGTTGCGCTCGATGCTGGCGACCCATAAAACTTTCCCCAGGTGTTACCACCACACCACTGCCGATAGATTAGATCCACTTCGCCCGAATCGTATCCCCGGAAACTGACGCTGCGGATGCCGTCGCTCTCGCCAGGAGTATCTTAATAAGTTACTCAAGAAGAAGCAGGCTAACGCCGTCGCTGCTGCGCGCTCACTCGCCCACGTTAGCGAAATCGTGGCAGCGCGTCAGTTGCAAGCGCTGTTAGATCAAGGCGCCGAGCAATACTTTTACCGGCGACACGTCGTTCACAACAATCACACCAAGCGCTACACAGTTCACGATTACGGTCAGCCAGTATCCAATCAAAAACGATGGCTTGCGTGTTTTGTGTCGCAAAAAAACTTGAGCGATCAGGGCGCCGGGCCATCCTCCGACCAAGCTCATGAAATGAAGCGTCGCTTCGGGAGTTCGCCTGCAGGCGTTCTGGGCGGCCGTCTTGTCACGAGAATAAGCGCCATACGTGATAATGCTGGCAGCATAATAAAGAAGCATCCAACTCAACTCGAGCCATCCTGCTGCCGCCAGTGCAGCTAACGCGATGAGGAAACTCAGTGCGAACGCGATTGGCACGGCGATGCCCGATCTCGGAATCCGACTCATTAGCGGAGCATTACTCGAAGCCGCAACGAATCGAACATCATTCGCTTGAGGCCGTCCCTGCGAATCAAAAGCGAGGTTGAAACTGACAGCCTCATTCAGCCTCGGCCTGCGATGGCCGCGCGGGAGTGACGAGATGTGAACGAATACGGAGTCGCCTCGTTCAGAAGAAGAGATAAATCCGAACCCTCGCTCATCGTTCCATTTTGCGATTTTTCCCAATTGACGCATTTCATACTTTCAAGCGATGTAACGCAAACGCTTCTGCCCGCGACTGCTGAACAACCTTATGGCTCCATGTCTGGAGTCTTCTCTTGATCAGTCTTGAAAAGCCGCAGCTCGTCCCGCCCTCTTACTTCTTCGCATACGACTCCAAAAAGCCGCACCCCACACAGCGGTACGTCACAATGTTGATGACTTTATCTTCAGGTATCTTTACACCTGCGGACCAGAAGGAGTGCTCCGGCTCGCCTTCAACCCAAAATGAAACAAAATTTCCGTGGGAGACTTCAGGAATGAAACCACTGGCCATGCTCTGCGCACATTTCGGGCAAGCAAGCTCGTCGCTCATAAATGTCCCTCCAGAATTTTGTAGTGGAATCAACCTGCCTTCTCCCTGGCCGAGGTTATCAGTTCTGTGATCTGTCTGAGGTTCAGTGTTTTGGCGAGCTCAATCTCGGTACCGTCCTTTTTTACAATTGAGCGAATCACCTTCACTCTTGCCCGGAACGCTTTGGAAACAACCTCCATGGATCTCGTTTTGATCTTTTCGATCTCGTCCCACCGGCAGACTTCAATTCGGTTCTGAATCTCGTAAGTGAAGCCTTCCTGATAGACGGTTAGCTTCACGGTTCTCGTCGCAGACCACGCACGATAATCGCTTACAAAGATGCTCCCCAATAGAACTAATAACAAACCCACGACGCCCATGCAGATGAAATAATTAGAGACGCCATCGGAGTGGCCTTTGGTGCTGCCAGTAAAAATGCCGGTGAAGGAATCGAAGATCAAGACGGTGCATAAGACGCCAAGGATTAAGAGAGGTGTGCTTGCCAATATCGGCCAGATGCTAGGTTTTGAAGGTCTGTAGACACAGCGCAATTCGCCAAGTTTCGGATGATAGCTTTGCATCTCATCTAGGATAGTGCCCGGCATCCTTGGCGCGCATTCAACGCGATTAGAAAAGCGCCTGGCGGATCCCATTTCTGATAGAACAAATAGGAGATATAAAACAAAGCACCGGCTTCTACGGTGGCGGGCTCTAATATATTCGAAACATACCAATTTGCAGCGCCACTAAATCTTGCTCTCTTCTTATTCCCTCCAGCACTCAGCCGCTTGAAATGACTTTACCTGGATATTCGTCATCCATCGGTCGAAGTGTGTCCGGCAACTTCACGCTTTCATCAACCTTTGATTGGCCAATACACGCAAGGCGATTGCCCGTCTGCCAAGCAAGAAAAGCAGAATCAATATCGTGGTTGAAACTACTGTCTTGAGATTCAAGCTTTCCTTTCGATAATCGATGCAACCTCGCGCCCGGCCTTCAGATGCGGCACAGATCAGCATTCAATTTGAAACAAAGGTTACTTGAGAAACAGTCTATCGCGCCGTCAGCTGCAGCTTTATTGACCGCGGCCAACGCTGTAGGCTTACTACCCTATCTTTCACACCGCTAAGATGCGTCGTTTAGTTGCGCGCGCTATTCACGATTGAGCTTTTATTGTGCACCAGAATCGCCGGGCTTCTGGCTGCCCATCCCTTCCTCATCGCTGGGCTTCTCGCTGCCCATTCCTTCCCTGCCAGACTTTCCAGCACCCATGTTGCCACCGCTCCCAGCGCCGTCCGCTTGTTCGTTGTCCTGATCGCTGCCACCAGATTCTTCCTGCCTCTTTTTCTCTTGTGCTTTGTCTTTCTGATCTGCCATGTTCCTTATCTCCTTCTTACGGCATTTCGGCCTTCTTCTGTAGTTCCACCGGATTGCTCCACACGACTCATACTATCAACGGCTTAACGCCGGACTTCAGTTTCACCGCGCCATCAGCATTCAGGCCAGAACGGCGAAAACACTTTCTCACTCTGACTACTTACCTTTCAAAGGAGCCATCTAACGCCCCGAGTCAGGTGCAATACAGGGTTAGGAGTCGCTTTCGTTAGGTTGCGGAAGAAGACGGTTTGTGTCTTCTATCGATCGGACTACCAACGTCTCCAGGACCGTCAGATCGACGTTGGCAAGGCGCCTGATGTAGACACATACCTTCCCAATCTTGTTCTTCAGCGCCTGGGCTGACAGGGAACCTTAACTGTTAAGCCTGCCTCTCTAACCTTTTTTTCGTCCGCCATCGCCAACGCGCGCTTGCCGATAGCACAGTAGGCTCGCGCTCGATCTTCGTATATCGAAGTGGTTAGTAACGCGCCTAATTTGAGCGCCTCGGTATAATCCGCGACGGCCTTTTCATAATTCTTATTCTGCAAATAAAGGGATCCGCGATTCGCGTAATCTATCCAATCTGTCGGGTCAATCTTGATCCTCTCGGTAAGATCAGCTATTGCCGCTTCGTAATTCTTCAGCTGATCCGCGTATAAATTAGCGCGTGAGCCGTAATAAGCTCTTTTCTCTTTAGCCGGCGCAAGATTAATAGCCTGGGTAAAATCGGCCAACGCTTTTTGATAGTCTTTCTTTCTACGAAAAACGTGACCCCTCTGCATATACCAGAAGCTTGAAAGTTTCGGGTCGAGTTTGATCATTTCGGTGTAATCAGCAATTGCCGCATCGTATTTCTCCAGCCAGCCATCATTGGTCGATGCACGCCTGTTGTAATATTCAACTTTCTGCGGTTGAAGCTTGATCGCCTCTGTATAGTCAGCAACGGCTTTCTCATGTTGACCTTGCTGATCGTAAGTCTGCCCACGGTATAAATAACAATCGGCAAAGTCGGGTTTTAGACGCAAACATTCGTTCAGGGATTGAATGGCGGCGGCATTGTCTTTTTTCTCATACTGTTCCTTGCCGCGTGCAAAGAAGCCTGCGGCTAGAATCTCCGGCAAGACGCCGCCTAAAATTCTTTGCCCGGCTTCGAATTGCTCGGTTTTCTCGGCAAGGCTTTTAGTCAGATCCAACAGTTTCTTAACGTCGGCATCATTGGGATCAATTTTTAATGACGTATTCAGGTCGGCAATCGCCAAATCATATTTTTTAAGCCGATTATATAGAACCGCACGAAGGTTATAGCAGATCGGATCGTTCGGTTTAATTCTGATGACTTGAGTGAAATCGGCAATAGCCTCGTTGAATTTTGATTTTTCACGGTATGCGTTACCGCGATTGTGGTAACAGCCCCATGCATCCGGGGCCAGGCGAATACATTCGGAATATGCCAGAATCGCTCCGTCGAAATCGTTTTGAGCACGCCGTTGGCGTCCGAGGTTAAACTGAGCTTCCGCCTCGGCTGATTGCGCGAAAACGGGTGCGTGGGTGATTAACAACAAGAGCAGGATAAGGTAAAGGTTCTTCATTCAATTCCTCATTGTTTCTAAGTATTGTCATCCGCAGAAAGGCACGTATCGTGTTAACCAGGGGATGATGATAAATCGAGCAGGCAAAGATTCTGCATTATTCTAAAGTGGATTCTCAGTCTACACCAACAGGTGATTTTGTTGTGACGGTTGATTTTGAGGACATCATTTGTTGTTCGTATCGATCGGTCGCAACTCTCTATCCTTCTCAAACTCAAACACCTGGTCACACATCACGCACTGGACTCGCTTTCCTCGAGAACGTTCCACAAAGCGTAGACGATTGCCGCACTTTGAGCACGTGTTTTTGCCAGACCAGCCAATCAGCAGCGGCAACTCAACCAGAGCGGAAATTACCCAATCGATCAACATGAACTGTAATTTACCTGGCTGCCTATCGCATGCCTTCTGCTGCGGCGCGGTCAGCACCCTACGTCAGCGGATTGTTGACTATTAGGAACTGCTTTTCTTTGAAGCTGAACGCTTCGCCTCCAAAATAGTCAGGCGTAACCGATTGTTCTTCTTCCGGCTCAGCTTCCTGGTCGCCCTCCCAACAAGCGAATATTTCGATAGAACCATCCTTTACAAGACGCGATAAATATTCGGAAAGCTGTCGGACAGATTCCCGCGACAAAGCATCTTGTTTCCGGTCGTCTTCATCTTCGACCGGTTCATCGCCGTAAGAGAAACCGCAGCTGCATCCTCCAAGAGAACCGGCGTAGGCCAGAAAGGGTTTAGAGAATTGTTTTGATACCCGTTTCTCATCTTCAGTGAGCTCAGAGACGCAGAACACGGTAACATCCTCCTGCCACTCAAGCAGCGGCAAGGGATTATCAGCAGCGATGTAAACCGCCATGCACATAACACAAGAAAGCAGCCCAACGCGGGCCTTCCCCGGTATCGCAAATCCCTTTTTAGCGGGGTTCGTTGTTCTTATTCGTTCGGCTTATTTAGAAGTCCAATTTGTTGCATTATTCCCAGGTTGTCCATTAGGTTCCACGTTTCAATAATTAAACCGTCTTCGTCAAAAAGGTGTAAGTCCCAAAAAGTGGCTGTAATCTTTTTGTGAGTTGGCTGAACGCCTAAAACCGCCTTTGTATGTGTCGCAGTCGCAACACTTCTACCCATTACCCAGTTATCTTCTGCCACAGCGTGTTCAACTGTGATCTGTATGTCTTCCCAACTTTGGTGCATACCTTCTAAAAACTTCTGTATTCCTTCTCGTCCTTTTTCACTTTGTTTTGATTTAACCTCGTGATTTGGAGCATAAAAAAGAATACATTCATCTACTTGTTTATTATTGAATGCCTCTTTTGCTTTTAGATAGTTAGCCTTGTTTCTTCGAGCTGCCTCCATTTTGTTTAGACTATCCATGTCGTGTTTTCCTTTCTCTGAAGCGTCCCCTGCTTGCCTTTGTTAGATTGCTCATTACCAGAAAACCTTCGAGGTCCCGTCAATAAAATCAGGAGAAAGCCTACGAAATAGGGGCTTTTCGAATCCCGATGATCATAGATCGATTCAAGCTGAAGGAAAGAAGTTACTTGAGAAATGTGCTACCGCGGCCGTTAGCTGCAACGCTTTGTTATGCGCGGCATCATTCAGAACCATTCTCTAGCTTGAATTTGATGTCCCGCCAAATCTTCTCTTGTGGGAACGGCAAACGCGCATCCACAGCCCACTTTCTCCCGCTAATCCTGACGGCTTGACGCTCTCTTCTTTTCTCCACGAATAATTTCAGTTCTCCCAGTTGAGCCTTTTCAAGATAGATAGAATAGAAATCATCCTTCTTCACCGTCCGAGAATCGTCTAAACCCGGCCAGCCCTTCGGCCAAATCAAGTCCGTGTCTGGCGCATATTCGTAAGGCCAAACCATTACTTCAATACTATCTGGCACCCACTCCGTAGCGTTAGCATTATGGTAGGTGGTTATAAACTGAAAGATATCAGGCAGCAGGTTAGGAATGCCCCTGGGATTAGAGCCATCCTCTTCGCGCTTTATAGAGCCGAAAACATATACCTCCTGATAAGATCCATCCTTCTGCTGCAAGACCATCAAAGTCTCTGGCGCATGGCTGAATCCACGTGCGGGTTCATAACGCCTCTCCAGAGAAACAAAGGCTTCGGGATTAACCCTCTCCAGAATTTGCGACACTTCAGAATTCGTGAGCTTGGCAGACACATACTTGCCGCCACGATCTTCTTTCTTCCAGTAAATCACCGTGCCATCGTCATACAGGGCGAAGGTCGGAGTATCTGCTCCGACAACCATGGCCCAGTGGTTATATTCGATGACCACGAAAAGCGCCTTACCATTTTTCTCATTCCCTTTAGCTTCAACTATCGGCGCGACGGACGACTGGCGATTGAACACAGCGACGGAAGCGACCGCAATGATGCCAATCATCAACAGGCCCAAGGCAACCTTAAGGATCTTTACATTCATGGTTACATTCGCTAAAGCGAGCGCCTAACGACAGCTGCGGCGCGATCAGCATCCGAGCTGAAGGAATGAGATTACTTGAGTAACATGCTACCGCGGCCGTCAGCTGCAACGCTCTGTTATGCTTCGCGCGTGGATATAGGGGGATCGATTTCGGTCCTGGGCGCTTCCGTCAGGTAACGCCGATAGGCTCTTTCATTTTCGCGCCAAGCGATTGCCACGAACGTCAGACTTACCCCTAGATAGATGACTACTTTAAGCGGCCACTCGTCAAAGACTTTGTTCCAGCTTCGCTCCGTTAAGATCTCACCGGCAATCAAGGCCAATGTCATGATGGTTGTACCCCATACCAGGAAGCGCGTTTTTCCTTTAGCTCTCCTCAACTCCCAACTCCGGGTAAATCTTGCTCGCCTTCGTTTGATCCATGCCTGGTATTTCGTTCTGAGCTTGCTCATCGTCGTGTGTTGAGTAAGAAGCATAACGCCTCCTTCAGCTGCGGCGCGCGATCAGCATTCAGGCTGAAGGAATAAGTCTACTTGAGAAACATGCTATTGCGCCGTCAGCTGCAGGACTGTGTTGGATGGCGCCGTTCATTCCCGGACACCCGCATAGTCATAAGCATGTCCAAGACAATAAGCCAGAGACTTCAAGGCCTTGTTCTTACAACCAGCCACGATGCAATCTTCGTCAGATAGGCCTTTCCTGACATTGAATACATATTGCATTCGCACCGGCTTGTCATCGAATCTTTGCCACTCATCGGGATTATCGATCTTGATTGCGCAATTAACCTGGAGCCTGTCGATTAGATCAAGCTGCCAATGCTGGCCACAATCAGAACACTTATTTAGCTTCAGCCAGCCACCATCTTTCTGATCAACCAAGTCGAGAGAATCACTCAGCCGATTAGGAAAGGTCTCAACATTGAAGATTCGAGGCAGCAGACTACACTGGCAATTCATATCTTGAAAAAGCTCGAGAGCCATCCAACGCCAAGCATCACCCGCGCCCTGGTTCAAGGCTCATAAAAGACTTCGTGGTGGGGCGTCGGGTGCATGCCTCCCGTTGTTAGGCGCTTACTCCGAGCGCCCGTATTTGACTCATTACTTAGCCTCCGAAAGTACTCGCTCACGGAGTGCCTCCTCTGCATCAAGGATAAGGTCAGCCGTGAGTTCAAACTTCTTCTTGGGCGAGCCGGTTGGTAACCAGGCAAAGTTTCGCCACAAAACCAGCGCGGCAGCGCCTACAGCAACCCCGCGCATACGGTGTAACAGGTTGGCGCCATAAGCGCATAGAGCCAGTTTCTCGCGTAGGTTCGGGTCGTCTGTTATCGCCTCAGCTGTTTCCTGCGACAACCGCAAGCCGTCCTCCACCGCCATACGGTTAATGACATCCAGCATCATCTTCCGCGCGCGCTTCTTGTCCCGGGTAGTCGGAGTCTTTGTCTTGAGATTCGGGGCATCAGCCAACCAGCTACACATCGGGCAAAAACAATGACCGCCCGGTGAGTACAAACGTTTACCAGGATTGGGCACGAGTTCAAAGGAGTTCTCCAAATAAGTAACAAACAATCCGCTGAAGTCCTTCAGATCAGCATGCAGCGGCCTCGCGTTCTCCGGAATATTGTGATGGTGCCGTTGAATCCAAGCTTGAGCTGATGATGAAACTGACGAGTAAGAGTGGGCAGCGCCGAAGGAAATGAAGTTTTTACCAACTGCGGATGCTACCCATCGGAGGAGTTCATAACTCCGCCTTTGAAGATCTACAGCACGAACAACTTCATCTCTGGAAAACATAATGGTTGCGCCTAATGGCGGCCTTCAGCTGCGGCGCGCGATCAGCATTCAAACCGCGAAGTAAGCAACTACTTGAGAAACATGCTATCGCGCTGCCAGCTGCAAAGCTTTGTTGGGTTTCGCCCCTGGTGTCCAACGCCTCATGGCGGAAACTCTGGGCGCGAAATCAAACATTGGCACCGGTTCTTTGATCAACGCGGCCACCCATCCATTAGGCGTGCGCCTAACCTCATACGTGTAATTGAGCTTGCTGGAAAACGCCGCGCCGAAGCAGGGGCGCCCTTCCATGACACGTGATAGTTCGACGACAGCAAGCTGCGCGCGAAAATAGATTCCCAGGAACTGCAAATACTCAACGACGTGCTCTTTTTTTGATTCGCGCAGGTTGCTCGCAGCGACGATCGTGAAGCCCTGTTTCGATACCCAGGACCGCTCGATGAATTCGATGTTCTCGTCAGAAACAGTTCTGATATTTGAAAAGCCAGGGATAGAGAATTGTTTTTGGAACTCAAAGTAAAGCACAGATTCGACTATCCGGGCTCGGTCATCGTCGGAGAGAAGGTCGGCTGTAGACTGTTGGCCGTGAGCAGTTGAGCACCCGCCCGCGATCGCAAACATCAAGATCAAGGATACAAACTTTGTCATTGCCATACCCTCTCAATCAGGAAGAAACCCAACGCGGGCCTTCAGCTGCGGCGCGCGATCAGCATTCAAGCTGAGCTGAAACAGATTACTTGAGAAGCACGCTATCGCTCCGTCAGCTGCACGGCTTTGTTATGTTGCGGGGTAGCAGGAACGTAGTTGCGTACCCATTCCGGGATTCGAGGCTTGAAGCCTTCGGCACCCAGCAATGCCTCAAACCTCTCGAACTTGCCATCACCGTCATCGTCGTAGTAAACCGCACCGCCGCTGCACCCAAGGGTGATGAGGTGTTTCCGGCCATCGTCATCCTTTCCTACACGAATGCCAATTCCAAAGTAGGCATAAACGAAAGGCTTTCCCTCCACGTCGTAGCGCCGGATGGAAGCCGTACGAATCGCGACCGGATCAACCCGCAGACTTCCGTCCTCCCGTAAATAGTAGTGTGCCCGTTCCTCAAGCAAGACCGCACCACCCCTGGGCCTAAGAATCGACAGAAATATTCGAGCTTTTCCCGCATCCTCATTCCACGGCCATTCCTCTCGACTCGTCAAGCGGCTACCTCTCAGTCCCGGTATTTCCCAACCGTCGCGTCTAGTTACTGCCTTCAATCGACGCTCGTCATCCTGCTGGGCCGAAACGCCAGAAAGAAACTGCACACCCCAGGACAGCAAGACAATTAGCGAGAAGAGTATATGGATAATAGCTTTCATTTAGGAAAAATCGGCTAGCAACATAACGCCCGGCATCACCCGCCCGCACAGTCGGTACGGCCAGGTCTCGCGGATGAAATTAACGCTATTTCGCGGTCGGGTGCATGCCGTTGTTGGGCCGCGTTGGCGCCGCCGCTCCATTTAGGCGCGGGTGTGGGTCACATGCGGTGGTGCCGTGCGATCTCTTGTGGACTGAGCCTGAGAAAGCGCACCGCGTTATTGTAAAAGATGTCGCGTTTCTGCCCCGGACTGAGGAACGGCGCTCTCTCGATGGCGTCTACCGCCGGCCCGATGATACCCGGCCAGACCATCTGGTCCGACCCGAACATGATCCGCTCGCCGTAACCCGCGTCCACGATGGCCTTGAGGTACCTGTAGAAACCGGCTCGCGGCTCGACGTTGGCGAGCATGCTCACCTCGACGTACACTTGGGGGTGCGAAAACATTAAGGCGAGCGGGTCATCGAGCATCGGGTAGCCGGCGTGCATCAGGTACACACGCACCTTCGGGTGCCGCACGAGGACTTCTTCCATCGTCAGGGCGCTCTGGAGGCGCGCGCGGTAATTCTTGTTGCCGAGATAAAATTCGCCGGGGCTGCCGGGGCCGAGGTGTATCCCGACGGGGATGTCCAGCTCTTCGGCCAGCGCCCAGTACGGCTCCATCCGCGGGTCGTCGGGGGCGATCCCGCCATACTGATTGAGGACCTCACCCAGCACGGAAAAGGAGCCCTTGCGGTGAAGCTCTCGCATCGCCTGCGGCGACAGTGCCTGATAGCTTTTTGAATCCCCGCCGGCAGAAGCCGTGCCGCCATCCCGGTCCAGGTGGAAGTCCAGGCCGGGGATGAAGCGCCCGGGCGCCGCAGCCATCCACTTCGCCACGAGGTCTGGCTTCCCGCCGAGCATGCCGAGGACGATGTTATGCCGTTTCATCACGGCGATTGTCTGCCCCATCACCTCCGCGTCGGTTGCGGCAGGCTGGACCGGCCGTCTGCACGGCGGCTTGGACTTCTCCAGCGCCTCACCGAACGGCCGGGCCGGGTCCCAAGTGGGCATCTTCTCGACGGGCGCGCACAGCGGACCGGGGTTTGGGCCGTAGTGGTGGGCTGTGCGCGCGTGCATGTGCATGTCGATGATGGGCAACCGCTTCTTTTGCGCCCCCATTTCCGCACTCCACACCGCAAGCAGACACAGGAGGACGGCTGGCTTGGAATAGTTGATCATCACGTGTTCAATGTTTAGCGGCCCAACGCCCGGCCTTCAGCTGCGGCGCGCGATCAGCATTCAAGCTGAAAGAAAAGAGATTACTGAGAAGCATCCTATCGCGCCGTCAGCTGCAAGGCTTTATTGGGCGGATGCGATCAGATTCAACTTGACCAATCCACCGTAATGCCATCAAGTGGTGGGCCACCGACGGCTCTGATTAAAATTCTAACCGCCTCGCCGACGGATGAAACTGGATAAGAGCGGATTTCGGAGAAGCGACTGATTCCGATTTCTCCTTGCTCATGCACCCAAATACTCCCATCACGTAATTCGATTGTCGCGCCTTGGCCAATGATTGTCCCCGGGATCAGTCGAATCGGAAACCAATGATCGCGAACAAGCCGCTGCTCAACACCCGCAACCATTTCGCTGAAAGGAGCGCCTTTATTGGGAAGGCTCTGACGTTCAGGGACGTTCAGATGCAAGGTCTCCAGCAGCTTCAAACAGAGTTCGCGAACCTCATTTTCCATTTGCACTAATCACCCGCCTAACGGCGGCGCGCGCGGACCAACGCCAACTTCAAGCCTTGCATGAGAGACAAGCTAGTTGCGCGTCGCTGCAAGGCTTTGTTATGCCGCTTTACTCAGCACTCAACGGGACAACAACACCGAACAAAACACCCACGATGACAGCGAAACAGCCAACTCCAGCCGCGATCGAGATTACCCAGGAACCTTTTCTGCGATTAGCAATCTCGCCGCCCTGCAAATAGGCTACGAGTTGGCGCATGCCGAAGCAGTACCCAACAGGCAACGCCATATTTGGAAAATTCTCCGGCAACCAAAATGCGAGGGCAAGGAGAAGAATCGTCGCCACGAGCCCTGCTGCAAACGAGAGCCGTCCAGCCGTGGTATTTCCCAACTCTCGATAATTGTGGGCAAGGAGCAAACAACCAGCTATCGGCATACCAAGAAAGGTAGCTAAGGTAATCTGTCCAACAGAATAAAGCTCACCGGGCGTCTCAGGTGAATCTATTTTTGTCTCATCAATCATCACGTAGCCCCTGCGGCATACGGTGGCCTTCAGCCGCGCGCGCGCGATCAGCTTTCAAGCCAAAGGAAAAAGGTTTACTTCAGAAACATGCTATTGCGCCGTCAGCCTCAGATGGATTGTTCGATTGCGTGCGCGAGATGGAAACTCAATTGCCGCGCTCGTAGGCGCGTGTCACCGTCATTGGGTACGCGGGAGTTCCGCCCGTTGCCCCCACCATCGGATCTATCTTAAACCCGTTGTCCGATAACTTTTGGGTAAGCTGTTTCCCATTCCTGGAAAGAGTCCACTCTTCAATAATTTCCAAGTTGCGCTGCTTCACTCCATAAGCTGCGCTGCGAAACGTGACGGGTACTAGTTCAACTATTAGCAGACGATTGTCTTTCCATTTGGTCGATGTCTTTGACGGTTTAGCCGCGTTCATCCTTATGTTTTCTTCGCCGCTTCCATCGAGAAAGAACTTCAGTTCGTTCGTTGCGTCGACGCCATTCGTACTAGATTTGCCGAAGAATTTGATATCACTATCCGTCTGCGTGATCACAAGGATGTCCCCGAGTTCACGGCGTGCGGTACTCCCGGTAGAGGTATTCTTTGAGACCTTCTTCAGCTTCCAGCTTCCACTAAGATCGGGGACGTTGGCCGGCGTTTGTGAAAAACAAACAATAGCGGAGGATATAATAATTACGGCAGAGAGGAGTTTTCTCATGAATAACCTTTCATGCGACACAAAGCAATCGAACTATATATTATCAATCTAGCCCTTCCCTTTGGGAAGGGGAACGAGGGGAAGGGCTTAGCTGCGCGTAAACCCTCTCGCTTTCCCTCTCCAGAGGGAGAGGGAGATCAGTAAAACTCAAACAATGAAAAAGCAAAGACACTATCGCGGCGGATATCAACTCGCCGGATTAGCAAAGATGGCTCGCGATTTAAGAATGAGACAGACTGAAGCTGAAACGCTTCTCTGGCAACTCCTGCGTAATAGACAGTTACTTGGTTTTAAATTCCGACGGCAACACCAATTTGGAGACTACATCGCAGACTTTTATTGTCGTGAAGCGTCTCTCGTAATTGAATGCGATGGCTCAGTTCACGAGCGAAACGAGCAGTGGCATCACGATCAGAAGCGTGACGCCTACATGATCTTCAGCGGATTGAGAATATTGCGCTTTACCAACGAACAGATTCTTGATGACTCAGAGACCGTGCTGAAAGAGATTTCGAAATACCTAACAGTTAAGTAAGCCTACTAAAACCCTCTCACCTTCCCGCTCCCAACGAGAGAGGGTGACATCCCCTTCCCTCTGGGAAGGGGAACGAGGGGAAGGGTGTTAGCCGAGCGTAAATCCCTCTCCCTTTCCCTCTCCCAGAGGGAGAGGGGAAAAAGCGGGTACAAACCGGTAACATCGTTTACAGAATAAACCGGGCACATGGTTTACAGTGCGGCGCCAAGGAGGAAGGTGCCGATGCCGTGGAAAGAAACCAGTGCCATGGACCAAAGAATTCAGTTGATCGCTGATTGGTTGAGCGGGGACTACCGCATGAGGCGCTGGGAAGAAAGACGCCGGCGAGCGTCCATTGCACCTCTCCGCGCTCCTATCCGGCCAAACTCCCTGAAGTGCAATACGAGTCGGGAGTCACGGTCAGGCAGGTGCGTCACAACGGCGAGATCAAATGGCGTGGTCAGCTGCTCTACCTTTCGGAAGTTCTGGCTAAAGAGCCCGTGGGACTGAAACCCATCGACGATGAAAGGTGGGAATTGCGTTACAGTTTTCATCGTCTCGGTGTACTCGATGAAAAAACCAAAAACATTAGTCCGGCGGCAGATTGGCATGGAACTAAATAACACCTTAGACGGACTGACTGTGGAAACCGTGGAAAACACAAAAGACGTTTTCCACCGTTCCCACAGCCACTACTACTACGCTTACAAACTTTATGAACCAAAAGTGTAAACGATGTCCCCGGTCTGAAACGTAAACGATGTCCGGCTTGCACATAATTCAAACCAAGCCTTTCTGTCTCAAGGGATAGGGTAACTAGTTCAAAACAACTGGCTCTGCGCTGTGGTAGTAAATCCCGTTGAAAAGAAACTTGAACGTGCCGTGTGGCTGCGCGCGAAATGTGATCTCCGGACCCAGCAGCAGTAGTCTTCCCTTCCCGACCGGCGCGTCAATCACAGCGACGCCATCCTGAAGATACTTTTGTCCCCAGGCCCAACCGCTTCTCAACGGTTTGTCGTTCTCAAACCACGCAACCGGTTTCACGCCGGCCAAGGCCGCCTCGGGCTTCAACCGAAAGACCGGACTGTTGTCAAAAAAGAAGTCGACCCGCTCGCCAACGCCATAGGCCAGAGGGTTTGTGTTATCTACACGGGCTTGCAGAATGGATCCGGGGATGAAAAGTTTTTCCCGAGGCAAAGCCCGCTCGCTACCGTCAGGCAACTTCTCCGTCAAAGCACTTACGATTGGCACCCCGGCGTGAGTCGCAAGGCTGGTGGATGTGCCCACCGAAATAATTGTCCCACCGGCTTCGAGAAACCTTTTGAGTTGCGGCACTGTTTTCGCGACAGTGACATTCCCGAGATGTTCGCGATATTCTGCCGGGATCCTTTCGGCCACCGGGGTTGGATCCATTGGGTTCTCAACTTGCCCTCGCGGATCACGCGACGGAATTCCTCCCGTCACAAATATCAAGACATCAAACTTCGAAGCCAGATCTCCTGCATCAAGCTTGCCGGGGTAAACCACTGTAAACGGGAACTCAAACTTCTCCAGCAGGAAGCGCGTCCAGCCTGACGGCATCGAGCCGCCGTAGCGATCCCACAAACCGATGCGTAGCGGCTTGAGCTTCAAAGCATCGCCGGCGGGTCTGGCAGCAACGGATTCAAAGTGAAGACCAAGTTCCGTCGCCATCTTCTGGAGCTTGGCGAGGGTGGAAGGTTTGTTCGGGATGTAGATCGTGCCTGGGCCATACGACTTGCCATTGAGACTGAAGGGCCGCTTTAACCAGTAGACCTCCTCCGCGCTTCCGAGCAGGCGATTGATCGCAATAAAAGAATCGTTGACTTGATGACTCAGAAGAAAACCAACGCCGGACGAACCGTCCGGGGCCGGACCTATTCTTCCGGATGGGAACGTGGCCAGTCCGTTGATTTTTTCGAACGGACCTTCAACGCCTTCCAGGTGTCGATCGAAAACGACGCCCATCTGGTAGGCCAAGGTCCAACCGGCGCTGTCATAAGGAGGAGTGGGCGGGCCTCCTGGATAAGGAACGTCATCAGGGTGATCCTGCGGTTCAAACATGTCGAGGACGTGAGGTCTGAAAGCCTGATCCGTCTTCACTACATACGATCCGGCTGGATACGTTTTCCCGCCGGCCTGAAACGATGCCGTTGCGCGCTGAATCGTGATCCCATTCTTGATTAAAGCGTTGACAAACTTCGTGGCAGTCAGAAAGTCCGGCTGGTCAGATGAAATCACAAAGGCCCGCGGGTCACGGTTAACGGGATTGCGCAGAACCTCGTAATACTTGATTGGAACCCCACGCCGGCCCGGCCCGGCGCCATCGCCAGTGTCAGTCGCTCCGGCGTCGGTCCCACGTCTTGTCGCCTCTGTCTGCGCCGCGGCATCTTTCGCGATCGCGGCCTGCACCTCCGCCAGCGCCTTTGGGCGAATGGTCCAATTGTCACGGCTGCCGCGCGCGATTGAGTTCTTTCCCATCAGGTAGATGTTGAAAAGGAAGTCCTCGCGATGTTTGGAAGCAATATCCAGCACCGCGCGGTTCGCCGTTATCGAATAGTCGACTGACTGGCGAAAGTGCCACTTCTGCGGTGCAATCGGAAAGGCCTGATCTCCTTTGGGTAACAATTTATTAGGCAGAAACGGGATTTCCATTGGCGTAGGGTTTCCGATGGTTTCCGTCAACAATCCGATCATGTTGTGAAAGCCAACCGTCGTACGCAGACCGCCGTTCCACCAGGTTGAATAGGGAGCGCCGGAGCGCGTGGTCGCGCCGGGTTTGCCTTCAGCCGCAAAGCGGTTGTGCATAGCGGCGCCCACAAGGTCGAGTCCCAAAGGCACGAGAGGGTCGTGATAGTAATTGAACGGATCGCGGAAGGGCGGTGCAAAAAGGACGGTGCCGGCTGGGCCAGTCTGATGGTGGTTGTAAACAATCTGGGGAAACCACTCGTGGTAGAAGATGCGATTGATTGCTTCGGTTTCCGGTTGAGTTGTCATGTAGAAGTCGCGGTTGTTGTCGTGCCCGATATACTTCTGGTAAAGCCTGGGAATGCCGGCAGTGGAACGCTTGGTGGGCTCCGGCTCACGCATGTACCAATTGGAAACCAGATCGAGTCCATCAGGGTTAACGCATACTGCGAGCAGAATGTCGTCCTTGAGGAACCGCAATGTCTCGGGATCATTCATGCTCACCATTTGATAGACCAGTTCCATCAACTGCTGCGCGCCGAGCACCTCGTTTGCGTGCAAGCCGCCGTCGATCCAGACGACCGCTTTTCCTTCAGCTGCCAGGGCACGCGCCTGCGCATCGGACAGTCCCTCGGCCAGCGCGAGTCGCCTCGAGATTTCTTTGTAGCGATTTAGCTTTTTATGGTTCTCCGGCGAGGTAATGATGGCCATGAGGATGGGGCGGCCTTCAGCGGTTGTGCCGATCTCAACCAGCTTCATGCGGTCGGATTCCTGCGCCAGCTTCTTCCAGTATTCAGTTAGTTGAACGTAGTTCGTCAACCGATAATCGTCGCCGAGGTTGAAGCCGAATTGAGTCTTCGGACTCGTTATCCTGGCCTGACCGTTGGCGGCAACTGCAAACAGAAGCAGCAATAGAAGAAGGAGAAACGGAACTGGACGTGTGCGCATTAGGCATTGACCCTCTCTGAGTGTGTTTGAACGGGATGAGGATATCCGACGAACGAGCGACGTGTCACTGACGGCAATGGGTTAGGGGCCAATTTGGTTGTGGCACGCGCATCTTGCGCGTGATTCACGGGCGGGACGCCCGTGCTACTTTCTGACGCGCCTGCGTCGCTGCATAATTCCGCATCAGGTACAATAGCGCCACCATTCCATCGACAGAGGCAGAATTATTCAATGCTCCAGTTCACGTTTGAGCGTTCCAACAAACTATTTCGCCGTATCGGGCAGCCGCTCCTGCTCATTTTAGTTCTTGTCCCCACTGCGTCATGGCATACGCTATCAGCACAAACTGCTGCTCCCGAGCCGTCGCCGCAGTCATCACCCCAGTCATCACCACAGTCAGCGGCTGAACGTCATCAATCCGAGCGCTCCGACGCCCTTACCGGAGGCCGCGTCGAGATTGCCGAGTTTGAACCGAATCAGCCCAACATCCGCCTCACGTTAAATGTGCCTTCGTTTCGACTAACACTCTGGCAAAACGGCAAAGAGGTGAAGTCCTATTACGTCGGTGTCGGGATGAAGGACCATCCGATTTACATCGGCGATCGGAAGGCCACGGACATTATTTGGAACCCGGATTGGATCCCGCCTGCAAGCAACTGGGTCCGCGAAATGAGTGGTGTCAGTCCAGGCGAAGTAATCAAAGCCAGCGACCCTCGCAACCCGCTCGGTAAAATGAAAATCCCTCTGGGAGACAGCTACCTGATTCATCAAGCCAAGGGAACAGGCGATCTGGGCAACCTGGTGTCACACGGGTGCGTGCGCATGTTGCGGACGGAGCTTTACGACCTCGCTGATAAGATCATTGCCGCGCGAAATGCCCCCGTCTCGCCCAAGCGCATTGAAGCCGCGAAACGCAGCTCGCGAATGCTGGTGGTTAACCTTGATGATGTAGTACCAGTGGATATCAACTACGACACAATCGTGATCGAAGGAAGCGTGCTGCACATCTATCCTGACGTGTATTCGCGTGGAACCAATCGCATCGCGGCGCTCCGAACGGAGTTGGCTTCGTCTCGATCCCTCAAAACTGAGCGACCGGTCGCTGCGGCAAATCCTCGGCCGGGTTACTCGGCGGACGCAGTTTGTGGTTGAGGTCAGCAGCATCGAGCAGGGGCGGGCAATCCAGGATGGAAAGGTGTTTCCATTGATACCGAGGCGGACGCCATTACCGAGAAGACCGCGAACCGCGAGTTGAACCAATTAGAACCCCGCAGAAGCAAATTTTCCATTTGGAAATGTGCTTCTCCCCGTCCCGCCTCCTCGCCTTCTACCCACCAACGTATTCCCAGTGCCAGGGCTCATAAAAGTAAGGCCGGAAGCCAAACCGCTCCGCGTTGCGCACTAGCCACAGATACACCGGAGTGCGAACCTGGATCGCGCGATTTGAGTCTCGCGTATCGACTGGATCGCCACCCACGTAAAGATCGAGCGCACGGCCGGTGAAGTGTGGACTGTTGACCGCTAAACCGGCGGTCCCGGAATTAGGCGACTCGCGACGCAACTTCTCCTGATATTCACGTGACCTGAAGGATGAAATGATCTTTAAAAACTTTTCACCTGCGGCAAGTTCACCCTTCGGTCCCTTCGGGTTGCGACCCAGACCCAGCGAACGGTCGGCAACGGCCGCCGCGACCAGCCGCTTATAAGCAAAGTATGCGTCGCGCTCAACCATGCGCAGTTCCTCAGCGCGGGTGGGATCATAAAAGTCCGAGATTGGAGCTTTCAGTAGTCGACCCGGTTGGGCCGGCGTGCGATCCTTGATTCGTTTCTCCTGCCACTCACCGATCATTTTGTAAAGAGTCTCATCATTCAGCACGCCGTTGGGCACCAGACCCGACTTCTTTTGCCAACGCGCCAGGGCACTGGCAAAACCGTTCGATGAATAGTCGTCCTTCGTCACTATCAAGCGGTTAATCAACGGCGTATAGAGATACCATCCGCGTTGGGGCTTGCTACCGAAGATCCATGTGAGCTCGTTGCGTAGCAACTGATTTCGTTTCGCGCGCTCGTCCTCCGCCGGCGAATTCATTCCGCTGTCAGACCGACCGAGTGTGTTTACACTTGCGGTGGTTTCGCGTTTCGCACTTACATTCAGCCACAGCCACGAAACGCTTAATGTCACAGCGCCAAGAAGTAGAATAATGTGGATCCGGAAACGATTCATGCTTTCCTGTTATCGATCGCTGGTAGCGAATGGCTGACTATCCCAGGGTTGGCAAACTATGGTTGACAGGATATCAGATGCGGCAGATCTGCCTGCAGCTTCCTATCGCCGGGATGGGGTTTTCACAAATACGATAACCACCAGTCGCGACGTCTCGCTTTCACGGCGGCAAACCATTTGCAAAGCGGATAAAGCAAAAGTATTCCGACAATCCAGCACGCGTAAACAACAGCCAGATTGAAACCTACTCCGGGTGGGACGCCGGTCATGAAAGCCTGATTGTCAAACATCCACGCCACTGGTCTCCCCGTTACGAAATGCAGAAACAGTGAAATGAGGTGCGCAGTTAGCCATTGAAGGATGTAGAAGAAAAGCGGAACGCGTCCAAAAGTGACCAGCGCATTGCGGAACATGGCTGGCAAGGTGCGCGGGACCGAAGCCGGCGGTGTTGTCGGTGAGCTGTTTGCTTCAAACCAGGACAACAAAAGGAGAGCCGGCCCCAACGTCATCAGGAGAAATAGCAGCGACGGTGGATACTTTGTCGTGTTGATAAATGACAGAACGGTGAACACCATCGTGTTTTGTTGAGACCAGGGCGCGTGATCGCCGTAGACCTTAAGCAGTCTGAGCAACACAAAGAGAACGGTTGCGATGCTTCCCATAACCAACAAAAGTCGCCGCCGACGCTGCGCGTCCCACTGATAGACAACTCCGAAGGCGTATCCCGCAGCCATCACGCCCACCCACGGAATTATCGGATAGACCACTACCATAACCGGGCTAGGGAAAGACCCCAGGACCGGAAAAGCCTCAAACGGCTGGTGCAGGAGGAACCAGAGCTTGGCTCCTGCGCCCGGCACCGGACTCTGGGGCCCCTGCCAACCTTGCATCCTGAATCCGTCAAGCAAATTATGAAGCGCGATCATTACAACGCCGAAGCAGCCGACGATTCGCACAGGCAAGTGAATCAGCGCTGCCAACAAAACCATCGACACGCCCAGCGCCCAGATCACCTGCAGCATACCCAGGAATTCGTAGTCAAGATTGAAAGTTACCGCGAAGCGGATGACTGTGACCTCAAGGACAATCAGCCACAGCCCGCGAGTTACGAGAAATCGCGACAGCTCGCGTTTACTCTTGCCGCGAGCATATTGAAGATATGCGCCGGTACCGGCGAGAAATACGAATACGGGCGCGCAGAAATGGGTAATCCAGCGGGTAAAGAATAGAACCACGTTAGTACGCGACAGATCGGTGGGATCGAGTCCCATGAGGAAGTCGCGGTGAATAAAGTCGCGCGTATGGTCCAACATCATAATGACCATCACAATGCCGCGGAGCAGATCAATGGAATCGACACGCGACCGCGATCGGTCGCCGGGCTTTAACTGCGGATTTGAGGCGAGCCATGACGGTGTGTCAACAGCAAAAGCAGGGTCGGGGTTAGCGGTCATCTCGAATCTTCTATTGGACTCTTATTACCATCAGCGTACGACTGCTTGATCATTTGACGTAAGGCGATGTGCTGCCCGTGTATCCAATTAAAAGCCTCCACAACAGTTTCGACTTCCGGCATCGATACATCGATGTCCTCCAAACGACGTGGATGGGTTAATCGATCGCGAATTCCTATCGCTGTCTTAAAATTCCTCCATCCCTCACCGTCACGTTTCAACTCAAACTCCACCTGGGCAGCTTTTGCCAGGATGCGGAAGCAAAAAATCAAATTGCTATCCAGCCGAAGCTTTGCCTTTCTCCACTTTACCTCCCCCGAGTCGGTCAATTGATAAGAAGTCTCCTGAATTAACAACAGCTCCCAAGGCTCAAAATCCGCGCCTCTCCGAACTTTGTCCATATGCTCATAGAGTTTCTGTATTGCATCAGCGGAAGGAATCTTAGCTACCTTGGGTCTCTCGTTGAATAACTTACGCTGGAGCACGACGTGAAGCGTCAGAGCCTCGCCTTTTAGCGTCGAAATCATGCCCTCAAAGAACGCAAACGTGGCACGAACCAAGCCTCTCCGCCAAAAAAGATCCTCCTCGTTATCCAGAACTCGATCCCAGTAATATTTGACGTCAGCATGCAATACCTCTATGACGCCGTAGACGACCTGATTTATTTCTTCCCACGACGTTGAATCTGGGGAGTTTGGCTCGGTTGACTCAGAACCCACATCTTTTGCCATTGGATCTTCTCACCGTCATTGTTCCCTATTGAGCCTATTACAACTTAATCTCACGGGCCGAAACGACCGGTTCAAATGCACGCAATTCTGTTAGCGTCGCACTCGTTAAGGGCGCGTCTATTTCTATCACCGCCATCGCTTCCCCGCCTCGTTCGCGTCGCCCTAAATGAAACCGGCCGATGTTCACACCGCATTCACCCAGGATTGTGCCAACCCGCCCAATGACGCCTGGCACATCGCGGTTGCGCATTACGAGCATGTATCCCTGCGCAATCGCCTCGATATGAAAGCCATTGATTTCGGTAATCCGGCCCTGGCGGGATTGTTCGCCATATCCGAATAGGGCACCTGCAAGTGTTTGTTCGCTGGCGTTGGTCACGACACCGCTACGAATTGCCGGCACAGAATCCGTGGACGACCGCAGGTAGGCAGTTGTGACTTTAATGCCGCGCTCTTCCGCAATCAGGAACGCATTGACCGCGTTTACGCGGGCGCTCACGTCCCGCAGCAATCCGGCCAGGAATGCGCGCGTGATCGGGGCTGCGTTCAGATCCGCAATCTCACCGGCATATTCAATCCTCACTTCCCTAATCGCGCCGTCTATCAACTGGCTTTGAAATCGTCCGAGGCTCTCACCCAGAGCAATGTAAGGCTGCAACGAGTGCAATTCTTTCGCACCAATCGCAGGGATGTTAACTGCGCCGCGCAATGCGCCGGTCAAAAGATAGTCTCGCATCTGTTCCGCTACAGTTAGTGCGACGCCTTCCTGCGCTTCGGTAGTGGAAGCGCCGAGGTGCGGAGTAACGATAACTTCATCCAGGCCGAGTAGAGGATTGTCTCCGTCAGGCGGTTCCTTTTCGAAAACGTCCAAAGCCGCGCCGGCGACAATGCCTGATTTAATCGCATTGTAGAGAGCCTGCTCATCAACGAGTCCGCCCCGCGCGCAATTGATTATTCTGACGCCCGGCTTCATTTTGGCAAACGCCTCCTGACCAAGGATACCCTGAGTTTCCGCGGTCAAAGGCGTATGCACGGTGATGAAGTCTGCGCGCGCGAAAACATCATCGAGCGACCCGACTTCGATCTCCAGATCGTTCGCCTGCTCCGGCGCAATGAAGGGATCGAAGGCAACGATGTTCATTCCGAAGGCGCGCGCGCGCGCCGACACAGTTCTGCCGATACGCCCCAGACCAATCACGCCGAGCGTTTTACCCTGGAGCTCCACCCCAATAAAACCCTTTCGTGCCCACTTGCCTGATTTCAGACTGCTGTTTGCCTGGGCCACGTTTCGGGCGAGTGAAATCAAAAGCGCGATCGTGTGCTCGGCAGTGGTGATCGTATTTCCGTCGGGCGCGTTCATCACCACAATGCCTCGGGCGGTGGCTGCGGCAACGTCAATGTTGTCTACCCCCACCCCCGCTCGTCCGATTACGCGCAGTTCGCCGGCTGCGTCCATCACTTCCGCAGTAACTTTCGTCTCACTTCGCACCACGAGCCCCTGGCAATCGGCTACGGCCGCCAGCAACTCGACAGGAGAAAGCCCGGTTCGTTTCTCGACGTTGAAATTGGCATCGCGGAGTGGTTGCAGCCCGCTGTCGCTGACGTCGTCAGCAACTAGAATTTTTGTTGTACTCATGTAGTGCGAATTATAGCGGTTTTCGTTTAGCGATGTCTTAAACAGCCGACGGATGACGGACGACGGTCCACCAGCGGTCGCCGGTCGGCAGTCTTCGGTCCTCGGCGAAGTTATTTTCTTCTGCGCTTACACAGAAAGTTATAAGATACCCGCACTTTACCGGCCGCAGGTTATCTAGTAGGGGAGACCGACTCAGTTGATCACCACTGTTTGCTTGAACACCAGGACCAGGGAGTTTACCGAAAACTGCATCGCCGCAGATATCAGCGAGTTGCGCGCTGAAAAAGGCAACGTGATCTGGGCCGACGTCAGCGATCCCACCAGCCAGGACTTCGAAGCCCTCGCAGAGGAGTTTGAATTTCACCATCTCTCAATTGAAGACTGCCGGAACAAGCACCAGCGGCCGAAGGTGGAGGAGTATGAAGGTTACTACTTCATCGTGCTCTATGAAGCTGAGTTGGCCGGACCAACCGACCGTCTGGAATTGCGCGAGCTGAATATCTTTCTCGGAAAGAATTATCTCGTCACTGTGCACAGCCGGCCCATTCGGGCCATCGCTACCGCAGGACGTCTGTGGCACGAATGGACTGATCGGGCGGAACAGGGCTCAGGGCTGCTCGCTTACCTTTTGATCGACGGCATCGTAGACGACTATCTTCCCCTGCTCGACATAATCAGCGAGCGCATGGACACCCTCGAAGATTCAATCTTCGGGCAATGGCGCGCTGAAGTCATCGAAGACATTTTTTCCATCAAGAAGAAGCTGCTTTACCTGCGTCGCAGCATTACGCCACTTCGCGACGTTTTTAATACGATGCTCAGACGCGAGCAGCCAATCTTCCCGCGCGAGATCCACGTGTATTTTCAGGACGTCTTTGACCATCTGATCCGCGTCGCCGACACGATTGATAGTTTGCGCGACATGCTCGGTTCGACCATGGATGCGTACCTTTCAGTTTCCGGAAACCGGATGAACAAGATCATGAAGCGGCTCACGTCGATCTCCACGATCCTGATGTCGGTGACTCTGATTGCGGGTATCTACGGGATGAATTTTACGTTGATGCCGGAACTGAGATGGCGCTTTGGTTACGTCTTTGCGCTCTCGTCAATGGTAGCGGTCGGAATTGCCTTATACGTTTACTTGAAGAAGATAAAATGGATCTAAAGAAAACGCTGCACATACACCGGCATGAGAAACACAAGAAGGGCGATACGGCCCGTCTAGCGGCCCAGCTTGCCCCTCTCGAGGAGCAACAACCAAGCGATGCCAAAAAACAACTCGCAGGCACTCCAGTGCGCGTTGAGGTGGAGAGCGATTCTGCCTTCAGTGCGATTGTGGTAGACAAGGACAGCCTCCTTGTCCCGGCGGAAGTTATGGAGGGCAGCGACGAGAAAACTTACCTGGGGATGGAACCAGTTGTCATAGTAATTCTGGGCGTCATGCTTATCTTCATTGCCTTCATCGCATGGCAGATCACCCTGATGCCGGTGGAGTAGCAAGTCCGACAAACTTCAGTTTGTCGCTGGTTTGTTCTTGCGGACGACAAACTAAAGTTTGTCGGACAGTTTAGATCGGGCCAGTTTCTTTGCTCTCGTCGAACGCGCCGTCAGGTGCCGGCGCCGGATCGGGTGCAGAACTAGCTGTCCCAACGTTCTTTTGGTTTTCTTCAAGATCGCTCAAGGTCTCTTTGGTGGTGGCCTCGGAGTCTTCTCCAACTGCATCAGGCTCTGAGTTCACTCCCTTTTTTGATGTTTCTCGATCAGCTGATTCCTGCATTAATAGATCCCCCTTAAGTCAACGATCCCAATTGCTAGTGCAACGCCGACGACTACGGCCGCATAAATCCCAGCAACAATATCGTCCAGCATAATTCCCAACCCCCCGTGAAGCCCTTCGAGTCTACGAGCCGGGTATGGTTTTACGATGTCAAAAAACCGGAAAAGCAAGAAGGCCGCCAGCAACATAATTGGCTGGCCTCTTGTAAGCGCCAGCGGCAAGAGCGCAATCAGCTGACCAGCTACCTCGTCAATCACAACCTTTCCCGGGTCTTTACTCACGGAGAGGCGTTCGGTCCGTGATCCGGCCCATATACCTAAGATCGTGATCAAGGCGATCGCAATGAGCTGTCCGATGATGAAAACATTTGCACTAATGACTTCGGGAGTGTCGATCGAACCACCAAGTAAAGACGCACTGGCATAGAGATAGACTGCAAGAGCCACCAACGATCCCCAAGTCCCAGGCGCGAGCGGCAGGTAACCGACACCGCAGGTCGCAATCGCGACCGCGAGGTAATCCTTTCCCGAACGAGCCGGGCGAGGTGAGATAGCAACAAGTTCCGCTGCAACCACAGGAGGATTCAATTCGTCGCTGGATTCTTTTATTGTGCTCATGGATTCGTGGAGAACGTTTACTTCACTTATGAGGAGACCTTGTGATACGTGACCTCCCTCACAGTTCCATCGCCGTTCGTCTCGGGATGCGACAAGCGCTCCTAGTAAAGATGGAATTGGTATTCGAGTTGAATGTGCATCTGGACCGGATGACCATCTTTTGTAGCAGGGGTACTGCGGATATTTCTGGCGGCCGCTACCGCTCTTTCAGTCAATCCGTGCGGAAGCCTCTTTACAACTCTTATTTTGACCATTTCTCCTGAGTTAGAAATCACAGCCCGCAGGACGATGGTTCCCTCAACAGAATATTTGCGCGCGCTATCTGTGTAATTCGGTTCGGGTTTGGAAAGGACGCGGGCCTTTGACGTAACTTCTCGCCCGGTGAAGACTCGATTGTAATCCGTGCCGCCGGTGGTCCCGGTTGTCCCGGTTGATGGCCCGCCCCCTGAGATATTGCGATCGCCGGCGTCAATCTTTCCCTCACTTCCCGGGCCAACTCCCTGTCCAGCCGCAGCGGACGGGGGCTCAAGGGTCGGGTCTTTTATTATCGTCGCGCCTACCGGCAACCCCGGGTTTTTGAGGTCGAAGGAACTAATAAAACGTCGCGTGCCGGCACTACTGGCATCCGCATATAAGACCGTTAAAACATATATGCGTCGTCCAGTGACAAAAAACTGAGCCAGTCCCGGTTTGTTCCCCAGTGAGATCGTATACTCGCGGCCTGGCAGACCGCTCGCAACGAGCTCGCGCTGGTAAGACATATGGGTCGCAAGGTTCGGCAATTTCAGGAGCTGATCGCGCTGAGGTTTGAGGAGTGACTCCCATACCAGGTCTGCACAGATATCAAGGTAGGCCCAAATCTCTACCGGGGCGTCACTGGCTCGATTAACCAAAGACCAGACGGTGTACTCGACGCCATCATTCCTGACGGTGTAGATGCGCGCCTCCGCCGCAAATGGCTCAACCGTGCTCCCCTGCAATTCCACAACCTCACTGTGAGGCATCTGGATTGTGAACCGCTCACCCTTCGGAGAGACGCTAACCCAGGAGTCAGCGACTTGCGCCCTGACCGTCGGAGACCAGAAGCAAAGAAGCAGCAGGATTAACAGAACACCAGGATGTTTCATGCCATGTCCTCAATCAGTGGATAAAGCCCTTCAACGCTCAAGAAACGATCCTGCCTATCAGATCGTATTCCTGCGCCTCAGTAATCAAGACGTTGACCATCTCGCCTGGCAGCGGTTTGAATTCCTCCGGCACGTCGTTGATGAGCACGCAGCCATCAATGTCCGGCGCCTGAGTTTCCATCCTTCCCTGCCAAAGCAGATCACTTTCGTTTGATTCACCTTCGAAAAGAACCCTAACTTGCTGGCCCACCATACTTTTGTGCCGTCGTTTGGCAATCTTCGCCTGCTCTTTCATCAAACGCGTACGTCGCTGCTTCGCAATCCTCGGATCGACTTTGTTGAGCAACTCGAAAGCCGGCGTGCCTTCCTCGTCCGAATAAGTGAACACACCGACACGATCGAATTCAACGCTTTTGATGAATGCCAGCAACTCTTCGAAGTCTGCGTCAGTCTCCCCAGGAAAACCGGTGATAAAAGTGGTGCGCACCGCAATCCCGGGCACCCGCTGGCGTACGCGCCGGATCAACTTCTCGAGCGAAGCGCGATTGCCACCGCGCTTCATCAGTTTCAAAACATTCTGAGACGCGTGCTGCAGAGGCATATCCAGATACTTCACGGCCTTCGCTTCTTCGGCTAGAACGTCGAGAAACGCATCGCTGATGTGAGTCGGGTACGTGTACATCACGCGTACCCACTCAATGCCATCAGTGTGCGAGAGCTCGCGCAGCAGGTGCGCGAGAGCATCAGTCTTCCCCAGATCTTCTCCATATCGCGAAGAGTCCTGGGCCACGAGAATCAGTTCCTTGATTCCCTCTTCAGCGAGCTGGTGGGCTTCCGCGACGATCGAGCCAAAACGTCGACTGCGGAAATGGCCGCGCATCTGCGGAATGAAACAGAACGCACAAGGACGGTCGCAGCCCTCGGCAATCTTGATAAATGCGTAATGGCCCGGTGTAGCCAACACACGCGGCGTCGATTCATCATAAAGATAAGTGGCGCTTTGATTGCCAAGCGAAACAACCGGGAGCGAACGCGTATCCGTTTTCGGATCGCAAACCGCAAGGATGTCGTTTATCTGACTCGTCCCGATGAACGCATCCACTTCAGGTATCGCGGCCTTGAGTTCATCCCGATAACGTTCGACCAAACAGCCGGCAACAACCAGGCGAGTCGCCTTCCCACTCTCTTTCCATCGCGCCGCCTCCAGGATAGTGTCGATCGATTCCTGCTTGGCCGCATCGATAAAACCGCAGGTGTTTACTACTACAGTGTCTGCCTCACTCGCATCTGCCGTAAGCTCGTAACCACTCGCTTTTAGTTGACCCATCATCACCTCGCTATCAACGAGGTTCTTAGGACAACCCAAACTGATAAATCCGACTTTTTTCATTGAGTTTTGTGGCAAGGATTTGTCGGTCAGAGGTGTAACGCTTAGTGGAGCTCCACAATTCTAGACGTTCATTGGGAAGGCTTCGTTCCCAGCACTATCATGCTCCCCTTATCACCAACATTCCACAGATGTTCTTCATTGATTGGAAAGACTTTCTCGTCCACTTTTACAACTGATTCATTCGCAAGGAGCTCGTTGAGCTGCTGCGAAATGCGAACTGAGGACTTTCTAATTTGATCCCTCATCGCATTCGTGTCAGCGCCAGACTCTCGCAGTTTGGCCTCTAGATTGACGATAGACTCCAAAGCAAGGGATGAAATGTCAGTTTGCTTCCCCCCACGAAGGTGGTTTACAGATAGTTGAGTTACCGTAGATTCAATTAAGGATGTGACCAGAGAAATTACCAAGTGCTCGCCAAAAAGCTTTGCGCGCACATTTCCTCGCTCGGTTTCAATGGACGCTACTCTAACATCCCGACTTTGATGAGATGAATCTAGCAGGTAATGGCATTCACTGTAGAGTAGGTAGATATGGTGGAGCTTTTCTCGAGATTCGCTGAGTTGGCCAGACGTTAGGTTGATTGATAACACACCCTTTGCTTTGATGCTCTGAGGCGCAATCCAAGAAGTAATGGGTTCGCGATTTTCATACCGTATAAGGCTTCTCTGCATTGGAACAACAGCAGTTTTATTAAATCCAAGTAATTCGCGAACCTTCGTATATATCTCCAGCCAAGGCAACCATCCTATGGCATATTCCAAAAGAACGAGAATGCCAACCAGAATCGGAGTAATCTTCAGGAGTCGATCAATTCCCAAATAATGATGTACTGACAGTCCGATGACTAGAATAAGAACTGCGCTACTCAGATGGAGCAAAAACGTATCCCTGAAGTTATTTCCTTCCAAGCCATCTCTCAGGTGTTTCTTTATGCTCTCTTCTCTAAACATGTTTTGACCTAACTAATCATTCTCTCTTTCGTACTTAGCCGCAAACTGCGCTACCTCGTCGCGTAGTGCACGGACCTCCAAGAGCAGTTCATCGGGGGCTGAATTTTCGCTCGCCGATGATTCAGGAAAAGTGTTTCGAACGCCATCGCTTAGATTCTTTTTCGGTCCTTGAGGCTGTCTTCGCCAAGTACTTGCTAGTTCTTTCCAAAGAAAGTGCACCAGCCGATTAGCGATAATAAAAAACGTATACCCGCCAAACAGCCAAAAAAGCGCCTTAACTAAGAAAAGATCAATTTCGTCTAAAGCGTGGGCGGCCTCAGTAGACAAGACCAGTGTGAGAAGTTTTACTATCCCCGCTGCAATTAGAACCACAAACGCAATAGAAACACCATGCCTGAAGAAGGGTCCTACTTCGCGCCAGAAATCCTTAATCGCTTCGCCGAACTTTTCCCTTGCACTCATTTCGGTGCAGCTCCACTTCTCGAATGTCCTCGATCCTGTCGCCAGCCTAACCTAGTTTACTCCTTAGGCCCATCATCTCGACCCTGTGCCAAGTCTACTGATTTCCTGCCTTCCAACAGTCTCTTCGCTTTTTCTAGAGTGTAAAGCCAACCAAGTAACCTACGTACCCGAGCCCTCCCTCACGGTCGGGCTTCTGCCTGGCCTTCGAGTTCTTTGAGCGTTCTTTCTATTTCACGAATCTCGGCCGGCGAAAGTTGCTGACCTCCGAACCTTACGCGATTGTAGGCGCGAGTGATAGCCAGCGCCGGCTCGAGTTGCAGGGCATGGGCAAACTCCAGCGGGGTCAGGTGCGCGTCGCGTTCAACGCCGCGCTGGGCCAGTAGTCCAGTCAGTCGTTCGTAAAACACTACCGGCGAGGTTTGCGCTTCGTCTCGCTCAGGTCGCATCCGCAGACTGCGACGCCAACCGAACCGGCGCACACGTCGAGCCGCAAACATGATAAGGACGCCGACTGCCAGCACGATTGCGGCCAGATAGAGCATCCCCGATTTGGAAGAAACGACTTCACGCAGAGTTGAGAGCAATCGACCCAGACTGTAACGAAAATCGTAAAGCTGGCTTTGTAGAGAGGCAGCTAGCGAGCGTTGCTCCTGTTTGTCGTAGCCGACTACATACTGAAACCAGATCAACTCAAACGCTTCGGCATACTTGCCCAACTGCGCCGCCAGACCGGTGCGAACTGGCACCGCTCTGCCGGCTGAGGGGGTGGGATCGAAAGTTACCCATGCACCCGTCTCCGGAAAATAAACTTCAACCCACGAATGCGCGTCGCTTTGTCTGACGGTGTAGGCCCCGGAAGCCTCGTTGAATTCCCCGGGGAGGAAGCCATTGACCACGCGAGCGGGAATCTTGAACGTCCTCAACATCACCGCCATCGCCGTCGAAAAATACTCGCAGTGGCCGGCCTTTACATTGAAAAGAAAGTCGGCCAGGGGGTCGGTGCCGCCGGCCTTCATCTGCAAGCTGTAACCATACTCCTGCTGCAGATGCGCTTCGATGGCTTTGGCAAGATCGTAACGATTGCCGGCGTGCGCATTTACCATCACCGCATTTGCCAGCGCTCCAATCCGTGGATCGAGTTCGTCGGGAAGTTCCAGATAGCGGCTGAAGGTAACCGGATCGCGCTGCCTATCGGTTCTGAGCAGACGCGGATCGGGTTGCGTCATATCAGACAACGCGGTGTACATTGCGCGCCCCGATTGATGGCGGGCCACTTGAACAGAACCCTCGCCGTCAACCCGCAACCTGGCGAAATCTCCCTGGATGGCAATTGGGCGCGAGGCAGCAAAGAGAACCGGCGAATCGATGGGCTCCAGAAAAACTGTCTGCGTGGTCAGCCGATTCAATGCCACCGTGGTTCCCAGTCTGATGAACCCTGGGCCATCAAACATTCGCTCACTGCGGCGCATCTCTGCTGATTTCTTCCAGCCGCGGAGATTAAATTCATCCAGGGCCACGCCTCGCCATCTGACGTCGAGATTCGGCTGCGGGTCTTCAATTCGAACATGCATCACCACTGCATCGTCTCGCTTTAAGTTGCCGATCTCACCCAGAGTTACGCTTTCAGAGAATCCAACAAAATTCGACAACGTCGAACCTGAACGAGTCAGCGCCGCCCCACCTGAGCGGGGCGCCACCAGGAACAACGGCAGTGCCAGCACGAAGATCAAGATAAAAAGCAAGAGGGCCACGACGGGAAGCCGTCCGGTCTCAACGTTGATCCGGTTGCCCTTCCGGCTTTGACGCGCGGCACTCTTGAAGATGCGCGAATCAGGCGGAACCAGGAGGTGAGTCTCAGAAACGGCTATAGCACGTCTGGATTTGTGAATTTCAAAAGAGATTATGGTCGAGACGCTGCAAAGCAGATAAAGGGTGAGTGTGCCGAGGAAGACAGGACTGAAGCTCAGTCCGGCGGCGAGCAGCACTTCAAAAAAAGAAATCAGGTAGAGGAAGACCCAGTCGCGATCCTTCTTTAACTGCAAAAGCTTTACGGCAGACAGGAAGACGATGAGGTGGGCCAGCGCCGTCACCCCAATCCGTCCTTCCGGTTCGCCCACTGCCTTTTGGTAATTCCAGTCCAGGATGAACAGCGGGACAGAAAGCAAGACGATGACCAGGCCCACGCGCTCGGATAGTTGCCATTTCTTCCCCTCCCAGAGCCAGGCGAGCACCATCACGATTGCAAAGATTCCGGCCAGCGCGAAGTGCAAACCTCCCGCCAGGACCAGCGCGAGTGTCGCACAGGCGATCATGGCGTAAGAAGAAGCTCTGAAGTAGTGACTAAAGTCCATTTTTATGCCGGAACCGGGAGCATTAGATTAACACTGCCCCTCACCGAACTGGGAGCGCCGCCAGTTCCATCGGCCTCCGTCCCAGCGATCGTCTCGGCCAGTTTTCTTCATCGTTATTTCGGATGACTCGCATAGACGCCACAGGCTACGCTCAAAAAGAGACAACGAGTCACAATCGCTTCAGCACCATCCCTGTTTCCGGGAACCTATGCATATTTCGCGAATCATCCGCCTGATGTTGCGCCCTCGAGTTTACTATCAGCTGGTAGATGTCTTCATGATATATTGCCATCCAAAAATCGGTACCGGTTCCCGAGTTAGCTCTCTCAATTCGAAACAGGACGTTGCAATGAAGGGATTAATGCTTGTTCCGAGATCATGAAGTGTTTTCTTAAAGTAGGGACTATAGCTGGATCACAAGAAATAGTTGCTAGCTCAAAGGAGAAACCATGGCGAAATCGACCACCTCAGGTGACAAGGGCGGGAAGGTCGCCGGAACTCGTTGGATCGACCGCGCGCTAAATACTATTGAAGTAGTGGGAAACAAGCTGCCTGATCCCGCTGCGCTGTTCTTAATACTGCTGATTGTGGTCTGGATTCTATCCGCGCTGCTTGCGCCAATCTCCTTCACCGAGATAGACCCCCGGAACGGCCAACCAATCAAGATTAACAACCAATTAACTGGCGCATCGATCGCGTCGTTCCTTGCCAACATGGTGACCACTTTCACGAGCTTCCACCCCTTGGGTGTGGTGCTGGTCGCGCTTCTCGGAGTTGGCGTCGCCGAACACACCGGCTTCATCAACGCGTCGCTGAAAGGATTGTTGAGTTTTACTTCAGTGAAATTGCTTACGCCGATGCTGATCCTGGTCGCCATCGTCAGTCACACCGCCGCCGACGCCGGCTATGTGCTGGTGATCCCCTTGGGTGGGGTCATCTTTTACACCGCCGGACGGCATCCGCTCGCAGGCATTGCCGCAGCTTTTGCAGGCGTGTCTGGAGGATTCAGCGCTAACTTCGTCCCTTCCAGTCTTGACCCATTGCTGTCGGGCCTGACGCAGGCCGCGGCCGGAATTGTCGATCCCAATCGAGCAGTGAATCCACTTTCAAATTGGTTTTTTACCGGCGCCTCGTGCTTGTTGATTATCGGTGTCGGCTGGTTTCTCACTGACCGCGTTATCGAACCAAGATTGCGGAACGTCGAGGTTGATGGCGACATCGCCGACATGCCAAAGATGGAAACGTTGGGACCAAAAGAGCGTCGCGGTTTGATCGGCGGCATGCTGACTCTGTTCCTCCTGCTTGGCGTCCTGGTTCTGGTTTCATTTCCGCGAACTTCACCGATGCGTTCTCCCTCAGGATTTAAGTTAACGCCTCAATCGATCGAACGCTTGCGAGCTGCCGGCGTCCCGGAAGACGCCGTGAAAAAGGCGGAGGGCATGAAGCAGGAGTTTCCGGGCCAGACCGCTTTTCAGGGCGCACTGAAAACAAGACTGGGAGAAGAACAATTTGCGACTTACGGCCCGGTGTTCACGGCCAACGCGGAAGTGTCGACTCCACAATTGACGGCGTCTAATGCGCCGCTGATGCAGTCGATAGTGCCGCTGATCTTTCTGATATTTCTGCTGCCGGCGATTGTCTACGGTTATCTGGCGGGCACGGTTGATAGTCACCGCGACATCATTAAGGGCATGAGTAAATCGATGAGCACGATGGGCTACTACATTGTGCTGGCATTTTGTGCGTCCCTCTTCATTGCGGCATTCGGACAATCCAACCTCGGCGCGCTACTGGCATTGAAAGGGGCGGGCTTCCTCCAGGCTATGGCCCTGCCGGGTCAGGTCACGATAGTCGGCATCATCCTGCTGACGGCCGTTGTCAACCTTTTGATTGGTTCTGCGTCGGCGAAGTGGGCACTGTTAGCGCCGATCTTTGTTCCGATGTTGATGCAACTGGGTCTCTCGCCGGAATTGACGCAGGCAGCCTATCGCGTCGGTGATTCGACCACGAACATTATCACCCCGTTGATGCCCTACTTCCCGCTCGTGGTAGTGTTCGCACAGCGTTACGTGAAGAAGACGGGCATCGGAACGTTGGTTTCACTAATGCTCCCGTACTCAGTGACGTTCCTCGTGGTGTGGACCATATTCCTGCTAATCTACTGGGCCTTGGGGATTCCGCTGGGACTTCAAGCGCCGTACACCTACCCGTGAAGCGGACGCAGGTGCAACAAAGCTGAACGAAGTAAAAAGCCCGCGGGAGCGTGATGCTCTCGCGGGCTTTCTTAAATAATCCCGGCGACTTCCTACTCTCCCACACAGTTACCCGTGCAGTACCATCGGCTCCAACAGGCTTAACTTCCGTGTTCGGGATGGGAACGGGTGTGACCCTGTCGACAAAATCACCAGAAAACTTGCTGAGATCTGAAATTACAAATCTCAAATTCCGTTTTAGTTTTCAAATTGCGATCTCA